>Ga0182027_10002149_pt1 | contig 32154 bp, 20 predicted proteins | sample 712E1DmetaG_FD_121300 | JGI IMG/M metagenome (GOLD analysis project Ga0182027, IMG submission 121300) | Permafrost microbial communities from Stordalen Mire, Sweden - 712E1D metaG (Illumina Assembly) | ecosystem: Environmental > Terrestrial > Soil > Wetlands > Permafrost | place: Sweden...
AATCTAAGGTTTTGGCTTTTATTGAGTACTTCAACCAGACAATGGCGAAACCATTCAAATGGACCTACCAAGGAAAGGCGCTCACCGCCTAAAATTAGGTTTATTTAGGCCTAGCTGTACTAGTGAAAATGCTTCGTGCACTATGGGAGGACACTCCATTTGAGGATGGAGCCACATCACGTGGCATTGCGAAGCTCCCACAGAGTGTAAATGACCTGCTGAAAGAGCTCACCACACAGGCTAAACGGCATGGTGGACTTCATGCCGCTTCCGGATCTCTGGGTGCTGGTGCAAGCGGAAGCGTCCGACTGGCACTTCTTCGCATAATCTTCAAGTCCGCTGATCTTCCCGAGCAATACCATGTTGCTCGTTTCGTTTCGTGGCTGAAAGGCTTGGAAATCTACGAAACGGTTCGAGGATATGTTGAGAAAAATGGGTATAGCTGGCAGGAGGAGCTAGATAATTTCTATGTTGCGGAGGGCCTCCACAAAGCGCTAATTCAGGCTAAACCTGATCTTTTTTCTTCCCCCATAGCCTGTGTTGAAACGCTGAACAATCTTTTCCCCTGTGTCCAGGATATTTCGAGTGATGATATGGTCAAGGCCATTCGGCAGGCTTTGACTAAAGAGAGTGTATTCCCACTTACCCTCATCGTCCTCGACGAGGTCCAAGCCTACATCGGTGAGAATAGCCAGCGATCGGAGGATGTTAAGGAGGCGGTCGAAGCCTGTTGTAAGAACTTTGGCGGGAAGCTCCTCTTTATTGGTTGCGGGCAGACAGCTATGAGCGGTACATCGAACCTCAAGAAACTCGAAGGCAGGTTCACCATTCGGGTCGAGCTTTCTGATGCCGATGTTGATGCTGTAATCCGCAAGGTCTTACTCGCCAAGAAAGCTGATGCTGACTATTCGGTTGAGCAAATGATGCAGACCAATATGGGCGAGATCTCAAGGCATCTGTCGGGAACTACCATTGGCCATCGTCAGGATGATATTCCCTACTTAGTCAAGGACTACCCTATTTTACCGGTTCGGCGTCGCTTCTGGGAGAACACCAGGCACGTTCTCGACAAGACCGGTACCGATAGCCAGCTCCGAAATCAGCTCAGCATGGTGCATAAGGCTATCATGACAAATCTGGATGAGTCACTGGGACATGTTGTTCCAGCTGATTACTTGTATTTCGATTCTGCCAATGGAATGCTCCAATCCCGCACTTTGCCCCGAAACGTCCACGAAAAGACGATGAGTTGGAGAAAGGGCTCAGAAGATGAGCGCCTCACAGCACGTGCTTGTGGCCTGGTGTTTCTTATAAACAAGCTGGCAGACAGCAACGTTGAAATAGGCATCAAGGCGACTATTGACACTCTTGCTGATCTGATGGTGGAAGACCTTTCCCAGGGGAGCAGCGCCTTGCGTAGCAAGCTTCCTGGGCTTCTGAAAAAATGCGAACTCCTCATAAGGGTTGAAGACGAATACCGCATCCAGACTCCGGAAAGCGCGGCCTGGTATGACGATTTCTCGAGCCAATGCAACCGACTGGCTAACGTGGTTGTTCCGATCGATAATGAACGCCAGGACCGCATTCACCGGAAGTTCGGCGAATTGGTGAAGAAGCTTTCTCTGACTCACGGTACATCAATGGAAACCCGAGATATTTCTCCGGTGTTTGATGCTCAGCTCCCCTCCGATTATGATAAAAAAATATACGTCTGGGTCCGGGACGGTTGGAGCATTGATGAGGATTCTGTTCGGGTAGATGCCCTCCAGGCCGGGAATCAGTCTCCAACTATCTTTGTCTTCATACCCAAACGGTCGGCGGATGACTTACGCCATTACTTGATAGACTGCAAAGCGGCCAAGGCCACATTGGATATGCGAGGAGTTCCGAATACGCCAGAAGGCATCGAGGCGCGGGCTGCAATAGAGACTATTCGGCAGAGCGCAGAAGGCAAGATCGAGGTTCTCTTGGATGAAGCCTTCTCAGGTGCCCATTTGTTCCAGAGCGGCGGCAATGAGATAATTGGCAATGATTTGCAGGATATTGTGCTAGAAGCTGCTAGAAACGCCCTACAGCGATTGTATCCACAGTTCTACATGGCTGATCATGCCGGTTGGGAGAAGGTGTACTCTCAGGCCAAAAAGGGCGGGCCTGATGCCCTCAAAGCAGTTGGTGATGAAGGCGAACCGGGCAACAACCAGGTTTGTAAAGCCATCTTTGGATTCATCGCCGGAGGTAAGAACGGTACGGATATCCGAAATCGCTTTGAAGCTTCACCCTACGGATGGCCAAGAGACGCAGTTGATGGCGGTCTGCAGGTGCTCCTAGTGGCGGGTTTAATTCGTGCCCAGGATGAACACGGCAAGATAGTCGATCCTAGAGAATTGGAGCGAAAGGCTATTGGCAAGGCTATGTTCAAAGTCGAGTCGACTAATGTGACGACCGCGCAGCGTATTCAGATCAGAAAGCTGCTGCAGAAAGTAGACATTCATGCCAAGCCGGGGGAAGAGTCGGTTTCGGTGCCACAATTCCTTCAAAAGATGATGATTCTGGCCGAAAGAGCCGGAGGCGATACGCCCAAACCCGCCCAGCCGGACACCACCTTATTGAATAGTATCCGTCTGACAGCGGGCAATGAACAGCTTCTGGCCCTCTACAATAGTCGGGATGAGCTTAGTCAGGCCATCGATGGCTGGACTGAAATGAACTCTCGAATCGAAAAGCTCTGGCCCACATGGGAAAAGCTTCGAGTTCTGCTAGAGCACGCAGGTGACTTAAAATCTGCACAGGAGGCACGATTGCAGGTCGAGACCATCGAAAGACAACGCATGCTTCTGCACGATCCTGACCTGGTGCAGCCACTTTTAAAGTCGCTCGAAGATTCCCTGCGCAAGGAGCTGGTCGCCTACAGCCAAAGGTATGGAATAGAGCTGAATAGCCAGACTGCACAACTGGAGGCGGATTCATCCTGGCAGAAGCTGCCAGAAGTCAAACGCACGGAGTTCCGGCAGAGTTGCGGAATCACCCCTGCGGCAGATCTCTCAGTGGGAACACTTGATGATCTGATCAAGGCTCTCCAAAAGCATCCCCTCAAGGTTTGGAAGGACAGGATTGACGCATTGCCTGTACGCTTTGCCTGTGCCAGGGAAAAGGCTGCCAAGGAGCTGGAACCCAAATCCCAGACCGTGAATATTCCGCGCCGGACCCTCAAGACCAAAGATGAGATCAATTCCTGGGTGAAAGAAGTGACAGATCAGCTCAATGATGCCTTCACAAAAGGGCCAGTTGTGATTCGTTAGGAGACTTGGAATGCAGCCGCTTGAAAAGACACTCCGGAGCAAACTGGAACGCACCGTAAGGGAAGCCAGGGACATTTCCGAGGCTGCAGCTAGAGCCTCGCTGGAGCAACTCGGCGTAGGTGCCGCGTCTCCCTTTGCTTACCTCTCCACAGAGGAGCGAGATCTCCGCAAGAAGCTCCGAGCCCATGGCCGCCAGCTTGGTGATGTCCGTGACCCGAAGACTGAATCCCAGGAGATCGTTCGCCTGGTGGAAGAGGTGGCCTATGAGCACTGGCACCGCATGCTCTTTGCCCGCTTCCTTGCTGAGAACAACTTGCTCATGTATCCCGATCCGGTGCAGCCCATCCCCATCACCCTGGAAGAGTGCGATGACCTGGCAGCCGATGAGGGGGCAAAGAACGGCTGGGAGCTGGCCGCCCGCTTTGCTGAGAGAATGCTACCTCAAATCTTTCGGCCTGACTCGCCCGTCTTTCAGCTCTCTCTGCCCCCCGAACATCAGCAGAAGTTGGAGCGGCTGCTAAGTGAGCTTCCAATAGACGTCTTTTTGGCATCCGACTCGTTCGGATGGGTCTATCAGTTCTGGCAGGCAAAAAAGAAGGATGAAATTGATGCCTCTGGAGTGAAGATTGGGGCGCGGGAGCTGCCTGTGGTTACGCAGCTCTTCACTGAGCCCTACATGGTTCATTTTCTTCTGGACAACTCTCTGGGGGCCTGGTGGGCAGCGCGGCGACTCTCCGAGGAAGACCTGAAGAATGCTCAGAGTGAGGAGGAGCTGCGGCAAAAGGCATCGTTGTCAGGAATGCCGCTTGATTACCTGCGTTTTGTAAAATGTGAGGACGGGAGATGGTGTCCGGCGGCGGGAATCTTTAAAGATTGGCCTGATCATCTGAGAGAACTAAAAGCCCTTGATCCATGTGGCGGTTCGGGGCATTTTCTGGTTGCATTCCTATTGATGTTTGTGCCTATGCGCATGAAGTTGGAGGGCCTCTCGGCTCGGGGTGCCGTGGATGCAGTCTTGAAAGAGAACCTGCATGGTTTGGAAATTGATCAGCGATGTATAGAATTGGCCGCCTTTGCTCTGGCTTTTGCCGCCTGGCGATATCCAGGGGCGGGCGGATACAGGCAACTGCCTGAGCTGAATCTGGCCTGTTCCGGACTTTCCATTGGGGCCAAGAAAGAAGAGTGGCTTAAGCTTGCTGGTGAAGACGCCAACTTGCAGATTGTCCTGGAAGATCTCTTCGACCAGTTCGAAAAAGCACCAATCTTGGGAAGTTTGATCAATCCTAAATCCGGGTTATCCAAGGGCAACTTGCTTGGATTGAAATGGAAAGATGTTGCGCCACTTCTGACAAAGGCACTCTCCCGAGACCAGGACGATGAAGAGAAGGAGATGGGCGTGGCAGCGCAGGGAATTGCGAAAGCAGCGCAGATGATGGCCATGAAATATCACTTGGTCCTCACCAATGTCCCATATTTGGCAAGAGGGAAGCAGAATGATGAATTGAAGGAGTTCTGCGAAAAACAGTATTATACGGCCAAGAATGATATAGCAACTGTATTCCTCGATAGATGTCTGGAATTTTGCGCAGAAGGCGGCACGGCCAATGTCGTCATTCCTCAAAACTGGCTTTTTCTTACCAGCTACAAGAAGTTCCGCGAGAGGCTGCTGAAAGAGAACATATGGCATATGATTGGCAGGCTGGGGTTTGCAGCCTTCGAAATCATGGACTGGTGGGCATTCAACACAACACTAATTAGTATTGGTCGAAAGGCGAAGAGTAATTATTCTGGTCTCTTTGCATCCGATCTAGAAGTTGTTTCAGATTTCATCTCAGGTGTCGACGCCTCCGAAACACGTCAACCCGCTGAAAAGGCTGCCTTACTCCGAACCGCCAAGATCAAGCGAATAGGGCAGGCTAAGCAGCTGGAGAATCCGGACGCGAGAGTGGTGTTGGATGGAAGTAGCGAATCTGATCTTTTGCAGAAATTGGCTACTTCATTTGTTGGTGTCCAAACAGGAGATACAAATCGGTATATTTTCACTTTTTGGGAATTTAAATCCGTCCAAGACGGTTGGTCCTATCACCAGTCAACCGTTAGAAACACAATCAGTTTTTCAGGAAGAGAAAACCTGCTTCGATGGGAAAATGGCCGTGGGGCATTATATTTTGAGAAGGGGTCGCGTATTCAAGGCACAGAAGCATTTGGAAAAAATGGAATTATTGTTAGTTGCATGAATAAGCTCCCTGTATCTATTTACAATGGGGCGCTGTTTGACAATAATAGCGCGGTTATAATTCCCCAAGAACAGGCGCATCTCTCTGCCATCTGGTGTTTCTGCTCATCGCCTATATACCGGGAAGTTGTGCGACGAGTCGATCAGAAAGTAAACGTGACTAACGGCACTCTAGCCAAAGTCCCCTTCGATCTCGACTACTGGCAAAAGGTCGCCACCGAGAAATACCCTTGTGGCCTTCCAAAGCCCTACTCAGATGATCCCACTCAGTGGATCTTCCACGGTCACCCAGCCCAGAGCGATGCTCCGTTGCAGGTCGCCATGGCTCGCCTCCTGGGCTACCGCTGGCCAGCTGAGCTTGATGCTAAGATGGAACTCTCCGACGAGGCCCGAGCCTGGGTGAAGAGGTGCGACGAGCTGCTTTCTTTCGCCGATGAAGATGGCATTGTCAGCATCCCTCCATTACGGGGTGAAGCCTCGGCCGCTGACCAGCTCCTTAACTTGCTGGCCGCCGCATATGGCGATGACTGGAGCGCGGATAAGCTATCTGAACTCCTTAAGCAGGCCGACCATTCGGGCAAATCACTGGAGACCTGGCTGCGGGACAAATTCTTCCTCCAGCACTGCAAGCTCTTCCACCACCGCCCTTTTATATGGCACATCTGGGACGGCCTGCCTGACGGCTTTTCTGTCCTCGTCAACTACCATAAGCTAGACCGCAAGAACTTGGAGACGCTGATCTATGTCTATCTTGGAGACTGGATTAACCGCCAGAAGGATGAGATCCAACAAGGCGTGGATGGGGCAGAAGAGAGGCTTGCCGCTGCCAAGACCCTGAAGAAATGCCTGGAGTTAATCCAGGAGGGCGAAGGCACAATTGATGCACCGTACGATATCTTCGTCCGCTGGAAGCCCCCCGAGAAGCAGCCGTTGGGCTGGGAGCCGGACCTGAACGACGGCGTGCGGCTGAACATCCGGCCATTCATGAGCATGCCTGACGTGGGCAGACGCGGTGCTGGCGTTCTTCGGGATCGTCCCAATATTGATTGGAAGAAGGACCGCGGAAAGGATGTAGAGAGCGCCCCGTGGTATCATGTCTTCAAAGGCGACAGGATCAATGATTATCATTTGAGCCTGGGGGAGAAGAAGGCTGCTCGAAGTCGTTCAATTGAAGGGAAGGAATGAACTGTGAATGAGATTATTGGCTCGGAGTATCCCATAAAGAAAATCTTCAGCAAAGAATTCAATTTCGAGATCCCGTCCTATCAGCGGCCTTACTCTTGGACGACCGAGCATGCAGGGCAAATGTTCGACGATTTCCATGATTTTATGGTTACCCAGGATCAAAACGAAGCGTACTTCCTAGGGAGCATCGTCCTCATCAAGGATAAGACTCAGACCAATGCAGAAGTCATCGATGGGCAGCAACGTCTAATCACCCTGACTATTCTTCTGGCCGCAATCAAATCAAAACTCAATGGAGATGATGCCCGAATATTCGCGAACTACGTGAATGAACCGGGTAATCGAGCTGAAGGTGTTGAGCCCAAGCCTCGCCTGGCTCTTCGACCTAGGGATAGAGATTTCTTTAAAAAATATGTACAAGATTTCAACTTCAATAAGCTAATTGGGCTTAACCCGCAGTCAATAACAGATTCCCAGCAGAATATCAGAGCAAATGCTGAACTATTCCAAACCAAGCTGGAGGAGCTCTTTGCTGGGGATAAATCTGAAATATTCGACTTCGGAAAGTTCATCGTCAATCGCTGTTATCTTGTTGCAGTCTCCACATCAAGCATGAAATCCGCTTTTCGAATCTTCTTGGTGCTAAACAACCGTGGACTTGACTTGCTTGAATCCGACATCCTGAAAGCCGATATAATCGGAAGGCTCCCAGAAGACCGCAGGGATCATTATACTCAAAAATGGGAAGATCTTGAGGAAGAACTAGATAGAACGAATTTCAATGATCTTTTTGGTCATATAAGGATGATTCTTCTCAAAAGCAAGTCAAAGACAACCATTCTTGATGAACTAAGAAAGTTCTTGTTGACGGATAGATTCGATCCGGTAGAATTTATGGATAATACTCTCATACCCTACGCCGAAGCCTACAGCATTATTTTGGATGCGGATTTTGAGAGCTCTCAAGATCCTGTTCAGGTCAACACTATGCTGAGATGGCTACAACGCATCGATAACTCCGACTGGATTCCTCCCGCAATTCTATTTCTTTCCAAGCATCCAAATGATCTGATGGCCCTTCGGAAATTTTTCGAAGAGCTGGAGCGATTGGCCGCCAGTTTATTCATTCGAGGGGCAGGAGTGAATGAGCGTATCGAAAGATATGCCAAGGTAATCGCCGAAATAGAGTCCGGGAAAGATATTTCTTCAAAGGATAGCTCTTTGGATCTCTCAGAGGTGGAGATCCAGAAGACACTGGAAGTAATAGAAGGTGACATCTATCATATGTCTAAGCGCTCTCGCAACTATCTACTCCTTCGCTTGAATGCATGGCTTTCTGATGGTTTGGAATGGATTGATTATAAGATCTTGACAGTTGAGCATGTTCTCCCCCAGAAGGTCAATGATGGAAGCTACTGGGCACAGCAATGGCCCGATCAAAGCACACGAGAATTATGGTTGCATAAATTAGGGAATCTTTTGCTGCTTTCGAGGCGAAAGAATAGTGAGGCTCAAAATTATGATTTCCTAAAGAAGAAGGAGAAATATTTCACTGGTCGCAGTGGCGTCGCAGCCTTTGCTCTAACAACGACCGTTCTGCATCAGAAGGATTGGACTGAACAGGTTGTAAAGGAGAGGCATGACCAATTGGTGGGTAAGCTCAAGTCAGGCTGGCAACTGGGGTTGTAGAATGAAAGTCATTAATGCACTATCGGGTTCCATTCGTCGGTCTAAAGTTCACTATAATGAGGTTCAGGCGGCTCCTGCCTGCATCCTTTGGCCGGACCGCGATCGCCAGTGGGAAGCAGTGATTCCCCTTCTGCAAAGCGAGCTACCTGAACTCCTCATCCTAGGCGAATATCACCCCGAGAAACGCACCGGCCCGGCCATCTGGCTGCGTTGTGCGATCGCCGGAAAGACTGACGATATAGAACTTCCAGTCGAAAGACTGCCGATCATCTACCTGCCAGGAGTCAGCCGCCAAGACCTGCGAGCGGTGGAAAGCTGCCCGGAATACCTCAAGCCATTAGCAGAGCTGCAATATCGTGGGGCGATCTGGTCGCAACTGAACACCAGGGATTGGACGATTCTAGCCTTCCTCAAATCCGACCAGGGGGGCCTAGGGCTGGATGTAGCCAGTGACAATGGCGCGAAGAATGCCATGCAACTGGCCCTTCCCTGCCTGCTCGACGAGGAGATCGACATGCTCAAAGGCAAGAAATTGGATAAGGACTACTTCAATACCCTGCTTACCGGAGGCGATCCGGTAAGAGATCTTCTCCAGTGGCTTGACCAGGGGGAAGCCTTCCGGATTGGTCGTGGTGTCGATGAATGGCGGGCCTTTGTAGAGGTCTGCAAATCACAGCTTGCATTCAATCCAGAAGATGACGGCATTCTTGCGGGAGCCGCAAAGCTAGCTTCACATAAAGGTCCATGGGCTCCTGTTTGGGAACGATTCTGTGAAGCGCCAAAAAGGTACCCGAACATCCCTGTCCACATCCGACAATGCAAGCCACCGAGCAATACATTAACTTGGCATTCAGCTGAAAGCGATTATGAAGGCTGGCCTCAATGGAACGAGAAAGAGGAGAATGGCCTTCGCAAAGATCTTGAGTTACTGGACAGTGTGCCACCCCATGAAGCCCGCAAACGGATTGCGGAACTTGAGAAAAAGCATAGTGCACGACGGCCGCTGGTATGGGCGGAACTTGGAGAGTCCTCGCTGGCACGATCATTGGAACATCTTTTGGTCCTTGCTCAGACAACAACCAGCGATTTGGCGGCGGGCACAACCGATGACCTTGCAGCTGGTTACCTAAGCGAAGGTTGGAAGACGGATGACGCCGTTTTAAGGGCGCTTGCCTGTGTGCTAAAGCAAGAGGACTTCGAGGCTGTAAAGAAAGCTATCCGATCCATCTATATCACTTGGGCTGAAGAATCCGCCAGACACCTCCAAAAGATCGTCTTGGAGTCAGGGTATCCCGGTGGCAACATTTCTACCCAGAAAGCCAGACAATATAAAGATGGTGAATGTGTCCTTTTTGTGGACGGCCTTCGCCTTGATGCCGCAAAGAGGCTTGGGGAAATGCTCACCGTGCGTGGATATCTAATTGAAGAGAAAACCTCCTGGGCGGCGCTCCCAAGCGTCACAGCCACTGGCAGGCCCGCTGTAATGCCAGTGAGGGACAAGATAGCTGGCCAAGAGACCAACACTGACTTTGAACCCTGTGTTGCCGAAACCGGGCAATCACTCAAAGGCGGCTATCAACTGAAAAAGCTGCTAAACGACGCTGGATGGGAATTTCTCGATCGTTCATCAAACGGTATCGGAAAAGGCAATGCCTGGTGTGAGTTAGAAAACATTGATCATGAAGGTCACGATCGAGGCTGGAAACTGGCAATACACCTGGAGGGCTTGCTGGGCGAGATCCGGGACCGAGTCATACAGCTCCTTGCAGCAGGATGGAAGAGCGTTCGGATTGTAACCGACCACGGCTGGCTTCTGCTGCCTGGTGGCATCCCAAAAATTGAGCTGCCAAGTGCTTTGACAGAAACCAAATGGGGTCGGTGCGCTGCCATCAAACCTGGAGCCGTAACAGACGAACGACTATATCCCTGGTTCTGGAATCAAGACCAGGATTTTGCGCTGGCTGACGGCATCAGCTGTTTCCGCAAGGGCGAGGATTATACTCACGGCGGTCTGAGCCTACAAGAGTGCTTGACTCCTGAGTTACTCGTTTCATGCTTGCCGTCAGACAAGCCTTACAGCAAACTGGAAATCACGGACGTGGCCTGGAAGGGGCTACGGTGTACCATCGCTGTGGATGGCGAATTTAAGGACCTCTCCCTCGATATTCGCACGCAGCCAGGCAATTCATCGTCCAGCATTGTGGTTAGTATAAAGCAGTTGAAAGAGAATAGAGCCGTCTCCGTGATTGTCGAAAATGAAGAACTTCAGGGGACCAATGCCATCATAGTTCTCTTTGATCCTAAAGGCAATCTAGCGGCGCAGTTAGACACGGTCATAGGTGGGAGTAGCGAATGATTGAATTGGATCAGATCGATCGGTTGGCGGCATCATCTCTCGCCGGGTATCTTGTACGAAAAGACCTTGTTCGAACCTTCAGTCGCCAATTTCCTGTGCCAACATACGTTGTGGAGTTTCTCCTGGGGCGCTATTGCGCCAGTATCGACGAGGACGAGATTCAGGAAGGTCTCGGAATCGTCCAGCGTCAGCTCAAAAGTCGCACAGTCAAGGCCGGAGAAGAAGAGCTCTTCAAGGCCCGAGCGAGGGAAGATGGTGAGGTAAAGATCATCGACATCATCACCGCCCGTCTGGATGCCAAAACGGATTCCTATGTGGCAACGTTGCCAAGCCTACAACTAACTGATGTACGGATCACCCCGGAACTGGTAAAAGATCACGAGCGTATGCTGACCGGAGGATTCTATGCTGAGATATCGCTCGCCTATGACGCAGCTATTGCCCAGGAGAACAAAGGACGACCTTTTGGGATCGATAGCCTTCGAGAGATCCAGCTCTCCAAAAGGGATATCCTTGATGTGCTGGTTAAAGCCAGGAATGATTTCTCCACGGAGGAATGGAAGGTGTTCTTGCTTCGCAGCATTGGCATTGAACCAACATCACTCTCCGACCGGGCCAAGAATGCTTTCTTGCTGCGAATGGTTCCACTCGTCGAACGGAACTATAACATGGTGGAATTGGGACCCCGCGGCACTGGAAAAAGCCATCTCTTTCAACAAATATCTCCTTATGCCCATTTGATATCTGGTGGCAAGGCTACCGTTGCAAAAATGTTTGTAAATAACTCTACCGGTCAGCGAGGGCTTGTCTGCCTTTACGATGTGGTCTGCTTCGATGAGATATCAGGCATCTCCTTCGATCAGAAGGATGGCATCAATATCATGAAAGGGTACATGGAGTCCGGAGAATTTAGCCGTGGCAAGGAGAGCATCCGAGCTGATGGCAGCTTGGTTTTTATCGGCAATTTTGAGGTAGATGTTGAGCAACAACAGCGAATTGGACACCTTTTTGGACCAATGCCTCCGGAGATAAGGGATGATACTGCTTTTATGGATCGCATTCACGCTTATCTACCCGGTTGGGATGTGCCAAAAATAAGCAAAGAATTACTTACGGATCATTTCGGCCTGGTCAGCGACTTCCTATCGGAATGCTGGAGCCAGCTTCGCAATCAAAGCAGAGTATCTATTCTTCAGAATAAGGTATTCTTCGGAGGGGCGCTCAGTGGCCGAGACACCAATGCTGTGAATAAAACGGTCAGCGGGCTTTTAAAGCTGCTTTATCCCGGAAGTGATACAGCAATTCCAGATGACGATCTGGAATGGGCTATTCGGATTGCCATGGAAGCTAGGCGCAGGGTGAAGGAACAGCAGAAGAGAATCGGTGCTGCAGAGTTTAGAAACACTCATTTCAGTTATGTTATGGGAGCAGATGGTGTGGAGAAGTTCGTCTCCACGCCGGAATTGCAGAGTGAAAACAGCATCAGTAGCGATCCTCTGGAACCCGGACAAGTCTGGACCATAAGTCCAGGCAGCATAGATGAGCATCCTGGATTGTATCGTATTGAGGTTAACGAAGGTCCTGGGTCCGGCGCTAAGATTCTCAATAAGCCGGTCCCACCAGCTTTCCGCGAAAGCATGAGCTATGCGGAGCAGAACCTCTATGCCAGATCAACTCAACTTGTTGGCGATAAAGATCCACGACATCACGAATTTACAATCCAATTAAGGGCTTTTGATGTCTCGAAATCTGGAGCAAAACTGAGCGTGGGCGGGTTGGTCGGACTCTGCACATCATTGCTGAAGAAGAGCGTTCGTGGAGGCTTAATTATTGTGGGGGAAATAGCATTGGGCGGTTCCATTGAGCCTATTCACAATCCTGTAGGGATTGCTGAAATCGCTGTTGAAAAGGGTGCAATAGCTTTGCTAATGCCTGTATCCTGTCGCCGTCAGCTTTTTGATCTTTCTGATGACATGGCAACGAAGATCGATATTCAATTTTATTCTGACGCTAAAGATGCATTATTGAAAGCTATTGCGGAATGATTAGGTCTCTATCCTGGCCCGGCGAGGCTTGCCAGGGGGGGCGGCCTCTGCAAGGGCAGCCTCTCGCTTCCCCGCAGCCGGACCCGCATGTCCGCCTGCTTCCTGGCCCTTCAGCCTGCATGCCGCCGCGCCCAGCTTCCTGGAATCGGCCATCCCGCCCCTCCTTTGCCGGATCGGTCTTCCAGTGGGCATTATACCAGAACTGCTGGCCATTATCTCTCAGCCTTCGCTCCAGAGCCCTTCATCTCGCTAAAGCCCTTAAGGAGCTAGAAAGTCGCATCTTTGCGCAGATCCGATCGACATAGGCGGTGATATCCAGGACCATCAGGTTCTATCAAAGCTCTAGTGTGAGTACAAGCCTCATCTCAGTGCCTTCATTGGGAATAGTGGTCCAATAACAGCCTTTCTTTATCGTTTCCCCGTGAGATTGGTCTAAGAACCCATAAGTTCCGTAACCTGTTCTCTCAATGCTCATCCGATCCGAGAGGTTCAGAAGTTCTGGATAATCCAGATACATGGAAGAGCTTTTATTGAGCAATACCTGGGTGGGATCGGTATCGTACAGGATCGTACCATCATCCGCCTTGCTAACCCATATCTTGGAGTTTCCCGAAGGCTGGAACGGAGCAAGGACCCTTCCGAAAAACTGGCTGTTATTAAACATTAGGCTTACTGTTCCCACAAATGTTCCATTCTTGTCGAAGATAGGCATCTCTGAATCGATTGCATACAATCCCTCGACAGCCTTTATGAAATGGAAACCCGAATACAGCTTGGTATTGATTGTGTCATTCACCTGCTTCTGTCGTTTCAAGTTTGTTCCCTTCACGCTTTCAAACGACATGGGCTCGACCTCACGCACGGTGCCGTTGGCGTCAATCGTGATGCAATCGATTGCAGCAGTATCCACCATCGTGAGGTTTGACAGAACTGCCCGGGCAGCAGGCCCATCGATGCCTGTTTCTGAGAGGACGAGGCTGGCATCGGCAAGAGCAGTTTCGATTTTGGAAAGATTGGAGTTCACAGCATCAGAGGCAGAGAGCAGCCTCCACAAAGGTTCTCCGCTTGTCGTCTGCGGCCCAAAGTTAGCCCCCTCCGATGCATATGCTGTGCAGGTCGTCCCCAATATGATCATGAGGATTAGTAAGAATCCCATTTGTTTCATAAATATTTGTCAGTCCCTGCATTGATTATAAATTTTTTCATAAGGCATATGGCGCTCAGGTCCTTCCCTTATCCAGATTGTCCGCCAGCTCCACTCCCCGCCAGCAGGCCGCTCTCGTCCGCCTCACCCGCCCGCCTACTCTGCCGGATCGGTCTTCCAGTAGGCATTATACCAAAACTTGTGGCCATCATCTCTCTGCCTTCGCTCCAGAGCCACTAAGCGCATGGCCTCCTGGTTCACGTGAGTAAGATTCTATCCGAGATCTGGCGAATCAAGGGGCTGGCGGAGCAGAAGTGCGGGCCGCAGCACCCCATCACCAAGAAGCTCGCCAGCATGCATGGGGATGTCCAGGCGCTGCTTGGTGCCTGCAATAAATGAGAACGGTCGCAATGAGAAAAGAGCGCTATATTTCCATACTTCTTTAGGGAGGTCTTGTTCTTGATAGCTCGTTCGCGCTCAAGGTAATATATAACTTAGACCAGATAGCAATAGAAGGGTTCGAAACATGCAGGTCTTGCACTCTCTGTGGGATACGAAGACGTTTTACATCTGGGCTGAATCCTCAGCTCTGCCTCTAATCATTCAAGGCTCTGACTGCCGAACCGAGAGACCTCTTCCTCATCCTTTCTCCTTGCCAGGAAAAGAGCTGAAAAAGCACATTTCCGAGACACTCCATTTGGATGGCAGCAAAACAGAAACGCTGTATCTCAAACTCCCTTCTGGCAAGAATGGACCTCTTCCATCACCCTGGCTCATCCAGGAGGATTATGTCTCTGATAAAGCAGTCGGATTGACCGATTGCACGGTCACTGCCCTGGCCTTCAAGCCTGATATGGCAATCAACCTCCTGCTGGACATGCCCGTCCATCCACCCCAGGGCACAGCTCATGCCGATTCCATGTTGTTTTGGTCAAAACTTGCCATGTTCTCCTTGGAGCTCGTGGCCAAAGAGCAGTTTGTACCCATCGTCTGGGAAGGACGATCCCTCTGGAGGGCTGTGATTGACGAGCCCTATGCAGAACGCCTAAGGGTCTTCTCGTCGTCTATGCCACCCAGTTGCTTGGGCTTAAGATCGCCCCCGGCCATTAAGCTCTCTCCTAGCGGCCTGGTCAAAAGCTTCGTGGACAGCGCAGTGGACTCTCTGGTCCGCAATAGCCTAAAAGGTGTCACACTTATTCCATCTCGTCGTGGCCGCAAGCCACTGGTCGTTCCCCTGCCTCAGCAGTTCCTGATATCCTTAGCCTCAGAAGATCCTTCTCTTAAAGCCTCAGCCGAAGAGCTCGCTACTTTTTCTGCGAAGTTAGATTCCTGGACAAATGAGCTCCAACCAAAAGCAGTGGACGTGCCATTTCGCACATGTTTCAGACTTGAAGCCCCATCTGAAGATGAGACCTGGCGGTTGGGCTTCTTCCTCCAGGCAAGAGACGATCGCAGCTTGCTCGTTCCCGCTAAAGAGGTTTGGAAGGCCAAGTCCGGCGCTCTCACCCTGCTTAAGAAGAGGTTGAAGGATCCTCAGGAGCAGCTTCTGGCGGACTTAGGCAGAGCAGCGCGGGTCTTTCCCCAGTTGGAGAAGAGCCTTGAGAGAGCGCGGCCTGCAGACCTGGTGATGGAAACCGAGGAGGCTTATGCGTTCCTGCGCCAATCGGCTCCTCTTCTTGAGCAGAATGGTTTCGGGGTGCTGCTGCCCTCCTGGTGGCAGCGACCCGGCACACGTCTGGGCATAAAGCTGCAGCTGAAGGATGCTCCCAAGAAAGATAGCAAGGTCGGACCCGCATTCTTCGGTCTGAACTCCATTGTGAAATACGACTGGCAGCTATCTCTGGGCGAAGATACTCTTACTGAGTCTGAATTCGCTGAGCTGGCGCGCCTCAAGGTCCCGCTCGTTCAGATAAGAGGAGAGTGGATGGAGCTGCGGTCCCAGGATATCGAGGCGGCCATCGAGTTCTTCCAAAAGAGCAGGGATCAAGAGATGACTCTGGGAGAAGCACTACGTCTCGGCCTGAATCTCCCCGGCCAGCTACTGCCGGATGCTGAGTCGACCCTCCCCGTCCTGGGCTTTCAGGCCGAGGGCAGGATCAAAGAGATGCTCTCCGCTCTATCCGATCCTGGCGGCCATATGGAGCCGGTCTCGACTCCCCGAGATTTCCGGGGCACACTGCGGCCTTACCAGCTGCGGGGCGTCTCCTGGCTCATGTACCTGAACCAGCTGGGTCTGGGAGCCTGTCTCGCCGATGACATGGGTCTGGGAAAGACCGTGGAACTGATTGCATTTCTCCTGCGCGAGCGGGAAAATAAGAAGAAACAAACCGATGAAGAAAGAGATGCCGAGGATGGTCACAACCATGCGCTTCTCATCTGTCCTATGTCCGTTGCCGGCAACTGGCAGAGGGAGATCGAGCGTTTTGCTCCCGGCCTCAAAGTCCTAATGCACCACGGCCTGAACCGTTTCTCCGGCCAAGAATTCCGAGAAGAAGCTGAGATATCCGATGTGGTTATCACCACCTACTCTCTCGCCCAGAGGGACGAAAAGGACCTTTCCACTGTGTCCTGGGATCACGTTGTTCTGGATGAGGCGCAGAGCATCAAGAACCAGTCCGCCCGGCAGACTCAGTCCATAAAACGCCTACAAGCAACCCAAAAGATAGCCCTTACCGGAACGCCCGTGGAAAACAGGCTCTCGGAGTTATGGTCCATCATGGATTTCCTGAATCCCGGCTATCTAGGCTCTTCTGAATCTTTCCGAAAGGACTTCGTGCTGCCCATTGAAAAATACAGCAGTAAAAGCCGCTCCGATGCCTTGCGCTCACTTATTCAGCCATTCGTCCTGCGACGGCTAAAGAGCGATGCAACGGTCATAACGGACCTGCCCGATAAGATGGAGATGAAGGTCAACTACAATTTGACGCCGGAGCAGGCAACGCTTTACGCCGCTGTGGTCGAGGAAATGCTTGCCCGGATCGAGTCTTCGGAAGGAATAGAACGCAGAGGTCAGATCCTGGCTGCTCTCACCAAACTAAAGCAGATCTGTAACCACCCGGCACTCTTTCTGCAGGACGGAAGCCCGCTGGAGGGTCGTTCCGGAAAGCTCTCCCGTCTTGAGGAGATGCTTGATGAGGTTGTAGCGGAGGGTGACAGAGCCTTGATCTTCACCCAGTTTGCCGGCATGGGGGCAATGCTCAGACATCAGCTGCAGGAGAAGCTGGGAGTTGAAGTTCTGTTCCTGCACGGCAAGACCTCCCGGAAACAGAGGGAGGAGATGATCCAGAGGTTCCAGGCAGGAAGATCGCCTGTCTTCATACTATCTCTAAAGGCGGGAGGTTTCGGCCTCAACCTAACCGCTGCCAACCACGTATTCCACTTTGACCGGTGGTGGAATCCTGCGGTGGAGAACCAGGCTACCGATCGAGCCTTCCGCATCGGCCAGAAGAAGAACGTCTTCGTACACAAGTTCGTCTGTCTAGGCACTCTGGAGGAGCGCATAGACCAGATGATCGAACAGAAGAAGGCCTTGGCTGAATTGGTAATAGGGACTGGTGAAGCCTGGCTGACGGAGCTTTCCAATGATGCTTTGAAAGAGCTGCTTTCCCTGCGACAGGAGGCTGTGAGCAATGGGGGCGATAAGCAATGACACCATACTGGAGCTACTACGAAACGGCTAAGCCCAAGAAGGTCGAAAACGGCCTGAAGGCCAAAAGCAAGCGTGGCTGCATAGGGGAGACCTGGTGGTCCAAGCGCTGGGTCAGCATTCTTGAGTCCTTCGATCTGGGGGCCAGGCTCACTCGGGGAAGAAATTATGCTCGGAAGGGCCAGGTTGTCTCGATCGATGTCGATCCTGGCATAGTCAGGGCCAAAGTACAGGGCACCAGGTCCGAGCCGTATGATGTTAAGATAAAACTGAAGCCTCTATCTGATGCGGAGTGGGAGAAGGCCACGACTGCCATGGCCTCAAAAGCGGTATTTGCAGCCCATCTGCTATCTGGTGATATGCCGCAAAGTATCGAGGAGGCATTTTCTGAATCAGGCATATCCCTATTTCCCAGGAACGGTGACGATCTGGTGACGGATTGCTCCTGTCCAGACTGGTCCAATCCTTGCAAGCATATAGCAGCGGTCTATTATCTGCTGGCAGAGCAGTTCGATTGTGATCCGTTCCTGATCTTCAAGCTGCGAGGGAGGACCAAAGAACAGATCATAGAAGCGTTGCGCAATATGCGCTTAGCCGGAGCCCTACAGGAGCCGGATGAGATTCTAGGAACGGATTCTGATGATGCATTCGATAGAGCAAAGCCTCTGGAGGAATGCCTGGATAGCTATTGGCATAAGGGAGGCGAGCTTGATCTGCTAGAGGTCAATCCAAGCAGCCCGGAGGTGGAGAACGCTGTCCTGAAGAGACTTGGGAATGCACCATTCTCAATAGGAAATGTCAATTTAGCAACCTTGCTCTCAAAGGCTTATGTGATAGCAGGGCGTGCGGCGCTGCAAAAGGCATCTGGCGAGGCAGAAAATGAAGGACAACAATAGATCTTATCTGGGCGGAAGGCTGTCAAAGAAAAATCCATCAGGATTCTGCTCCTAATCGCTGCTCATCGTTTTTTCAGCTTTTACTCCTCCATCAATAGGGCACTCATGTCCTCTACTCTACCGCCTAGACTAGACAGACCGGAGCCTGCAAAAATGCAGGGTATTCACCCGGCTTCCCGACATCGGACATCCTGCCTACTTTGTCGGATCTGTCTTTCAGTAGGCATTATACCAAAACGTGTGGCCACCATATCTCTGCCTCCGCTCCAGAGCCACTGAGCCCCATCTACAATGACTAAGACTGAGTTCCTATCCGAGATCTGGCGGATCAAGGGGCTGTCGGAGCAGGAATCCGGCCCGCAGCATCCTATCACAACGAAGCAGAGACCACATCCGCCTCCTTCTATCCACTTCCGTTGTCCGTCCGCTGATGTGGTCGGAATGCGCCCTGCGTGGACGTTGTCCTCCGGTTCCATAAGCCGGGTCATGAAGGAATCAATCCGGGACTGTGAGCCTGGCCTCGATATCAACCAACTTCTCGGCTTCGAAGGCTTTCAACCAGATCCCGAGGAGTGTCCCAAGGCGCCCGGCCGCCTCAAGCTCCTTGCCCTACCGGAAGGCTTCAGAGGTGATCCTTTGCACTACCTTGCGTACATCAGAGGGCGTTCTGAGCACTACGCCACGCTTCTTAGACCGCCAGTTATCATGTTTCGTTTCTTCGATATCTACTGGATTCATAGTTACCCCCTGGCTCCCTCGAGTCATGCTCTCACACGAAAATCATTTTCATCCCAAATTGGCCTAATTGTATCTGACAGATAGATAGCGATATAATGAGACAGGCTTAGCCCATCAGTGTCTTTTTGGGTATTGGTTATCCGCTAATTTGATAATAATTTAGCCATAATTATACTTATTATACACTAAGAGATATATCCTTTTCTTATGTAACGCAAATACCATATGCATCATATGACATATCAACCTGTTACATAAGAACGCCTCTGGGACCAGACACAAATCGCATTCTTTTTAGAGAAGCTATCTTCATGTCGAGACCTCCGCATCACGCGCGGGATAGCCACAGCCCGGCCGGGCGCAATAGACCTTGCCGCCCCTCGTCAACCGGCCACTGTATGTCAGATCTGCGCCACAGGCCGCACAAACCAAGGCGTTATGGAATTTTATTCCATCTGTAACATCAATATCAAAGTCTTCAGGTGGAGAGAGACGGTGGATTGGATTGACCTCTCGGTTCTCTCTGATCCTGTTGTACTCGGAGAATTTGCGAACTAGATCTTGGCTAAACATGGTTCTGGCAGGCAGCCTTTTTTTGTACTTGGCAGCGTGCGCGCTAAAGTGGGTATCCTTTGCCACTTCTTCAGCTTTGGCGCGATCAAGCTCTTCTTCAATAAAATTGTGCGATGATTCGACCACGAAAGGATGATTTTCGGTATGCTTAGGACCCATCCTTTCGCGCGAAAGGGAAGACGAAAGGACACAATCGCTATCAATGGGCATGACGAAAGGAACGAAAGGATTTTTTGCTGGATGAGAGAGAGAATTTAGATCGTCACCAGAGGAAAGGATAGCCTTATCATCCTCTCTCTCTTCTCTCTCTTTCTCTTTCTTCCTTTCCTTCCTTTCATGTCCTTTCCCATTATCGGTTACCTTCCTTTCGTCATTCCTTTCGTCATCCCTTTCGTCCTTTCGTCGAGATGCTTCGCCATCATCTGGTTCCAGTTTCACAACTGCATCGAATCCGGCAAACTTGTCGTACTCTTTCAACGAATAGATGGTCATGTGCGTAGTTCGGCGGAGGTCATCAGATAGAGTTATCATATCAGATCGCTTGGTTTCCGCAATCTGTACTTTCTGCATCAACCCACCCTTCCCTTTTTCACCACTCAGGATCTGAGATACTCTCTGTGGTGCAATCTTCATCTTCTCTGCGATCTGATCTCTGGTTAGTCCATCTGCATTCGTCATGAGCAGAGTTATGACATCCCTTTCGCGGGCGGTGAACCTCTTGACCAACTCTTCTGCCTCTTTATCATTGAACAACGCCTTAGCTGTATTGAAATCATCCTCCGTCGCCAGATAATATCCATCCGAATCCTGTTCTCTCTGAAATCTGTTCAAGGCTGTAACCGAAATCAACAGATCCATGAACAGCGATGGATTGCGCCTGTTGCTCGTATCGATCCACCTGATCCTATCATAGAACGGCACTCGCACATTGATCAATGGCGCATCTCTTAGTATCTGGAACATAGCCCGGCATACCATCACCGTATCATCCACCGGCTGCTGCAACTCTCCTTTGCCGTATCGTTCTACTGTTTTTTTGTTGACATCCTTTGTTAGCGCTACGGAATCGTTGACATTTATCGGCAGGATACGATTGAGTACCTGAATATCAGCAGATCCAGACACAGATGTTATTGCCCAGGTCTGCTCGCTGGCAATAGTCAATACCGTGCCAACGTGGTTTATGACGGTCCTGTGCTCATAGATCCGATGAAACTCAGATGAGGTCTGCTTGATAACGGTATCGAGATCTTCGTTCCCTTCCTGGTAATCATCTAAGACCCTGAGCACCCTGGCACCATCTTTGTGATAGAATCCGGCTTTGCTGCTCATCGACCCCTTTAAGACCATCTCGAAAGGCAGATGATGCGTAAATGTGTAAACGGTGATCGTTTTTCCGCCCGATGAATCCCCCGAGAATTTTATATGAAGTCCATTTGTCTGATTCACGTTCTGTGCCGAGATACAACACGCAATCTTCCTGAATGCAGTGTCCGCTCCGAGCACTGTCCGGTTGCAGCTATCTGCGACATATTTGAGGGGATCGCCGGTTCTAAGCACATTGAATGCTCGGTTCCTGATCCTCCAAGAAAACTCTTCTTTGTTCTCTTTTGTCTCGCGTGGAATTGGACAGAGGTCTTCATAGGACATGCCGATTTTCTCTAACGCACCTTTGAACTTTTCCAAGTCTTTGTGTGCCTTTTCCTCATCCTTTTCGTTCATCCAATTCTTTTTCACTGCCTTCTGTATCTTGTGCTTATTCTTTCTCCATTCCCACATGTCAAACTCTGGTTCATTTTGGAGTAGCTCCTCATTCCTGAGCATGGCGCGATATGCATCGATTACAGTCGGTCCTTCCGCGGTCATGGCACATTTCTTGCGCTTCTCCTGTGCATCCCAAAACGCATACGCGAACGCATAATCCCCCGGCCACCGACCGCATTCGGGCGTTGGCTGACATGCGCCGAGTCCCTTCAGGCCCCGGTGCGGATAGCCTGCCCCATCTTCCTGAATCTTATGGCATGAAGTGCATTTCATTCGCCCGTAGCTGGACTCGAAGATGTGTTCTGCATCTACGACTCCATTGCGATCAGATACTGCCTCTATGAGCTTCCATGCCGACTCTTCGTCCCACCCCATCTGATACAAGAAAGACGACAATAAGGCTGTGAATCGTGTTTTTCCTTCACCCCGATTCGGCACATTGATTATATGCAAAATACAGGGCGGGAAGTATGCGGTATCCACATCAAAAGACGACACCCAGATCTCTCTGAAATTCGAGGCAGATTTCTTTCTCTCTGCTGTATCATCCGGTTCCTTGAATCGATCGAGCAGAGTGAACAATGGCTCTTTTTCTTCTAGTGCATAATTCGAATACCAATGACGACACTCTTCGATCATGTCATCTCTTAAGGGCACTCGTGCACGATCGAAGTCGATACAGATCTTGTTTACATCCAGTGGCGTGACGGCAAACGGCTTTCTCTTGTGGATCGATAGTATGCACTTGAATACCCTTTTTGCATTATTCAAGGCATCGAATTTTACCTTTCCCTTGTAATCTAGATGCAGCTTGAAGAACTCGTCGGATATGTATTCTATCAAATTGTTGAATCTGTCCGTGACGATCTCGAAGAATTCTGCCCGACCTTCAGGTCTCGATGGCGCGCAAATTGCAGAGTGCAGCATCACGTAAATTCCGCCACCGGAGAACAACGCCCATACGCTTTCGATGATACCGTTTTCGCGTAAGTGGTCGATAAAGAACTGCGCGGCTTCCTCGACGATCTTCTTGATCTCAGGCATCTCGATATCATAGCCTTTACCGGCATCTATATCGACCGATAATGAATACTCAACTGTATCGGCCGGTCCACCCAGTGGATTGTCGGATGTGATCTCGTCCTGTGATCTGTCCACCATGAAAGATTCGGGATCGAACACATTCAGTGTCAGATAGAATGTGCGATGATTATTCGCGATATAATCATAATCTTCGACTACGTTCAAGAGTCGCGTGCGTCCGGATGGGTCATGATGATACCATTTCCAGAAATCGCCGTTTGCTGCTCGCCACCTACCATCCGTTCCGGGCATCGCATGCTTGTAGATGATCTCCCGAACATCTTCGCGCATGTAATGCTCGCTTGTGATGTCGGTCACTGTGGCCATCGTGTCCTCTAGCTCTGCTGGTTAAGGATTCGCATGCGGTAATCGGTGTCGGTCCTCAGAATCGAGATTGTCTGCCCCAGGCATTTGGCCAGATCATCCTTCAAAAGCAGCGGCAAGCAAAGTCTGAATTTGCCACCACTAGCTATCAGGTAGCCGTCGTCTTCGGTAAGATTGATTAGTGTGAGGGCTCCTTCCTCCCATGGAGAGAGGCGTTTGGCTTCGAATATTGTCATGATGCCCGCCAGCGACGGATATTAGCCATGCATATAGTTTTCTGAAAAGCCGGGGATATCGAAAATTCTCTTCAATTAATTGACCAAAAGGCTTTAGTTGATCTCAAAAGATAGACGAGTACAATTGAGTTGATGCCGCATGAAGAAAACAAAACGGGGTGTTGCAGCAAAAGCAATTCTTCAGCGATTGGAGATAGGACCAGCTTTCCCCAGAAAAATATCTGAGGATCTCAAGGTGCCTGAGAGTACAGTAAAATATAACTTACGAAATATATTTCTAAAACTAAACTTAGTTAAGCAGCTAGAAGACGGAAAATATGCATTAGACTCATGGAATCCAGAGGATCTAAAAATAAAGAACTCATATGATCATTTGAATAAAATGTTATTTAGGCAACCTACGCCAGATGAAATTGCTACCAATATCCAAGAAACGCCTTCTTTTTCGAGGGAATTATTATTTAAATATATTTCAGGATATTATGAACCTACAGAAGATGAGATAAGAATTTCCTTGAAACGGATTTGGTACACCGTACTTCTGGGTTTGGAGCTCGAATTTCCCACGGAAGAAGAAAAAAATGTTAATAAAATTAAGAAAATAATTATCAAAGGTTTGAATAGTTATATTACTGTCGAAATGCAAGAGTGGATACGTCAAGATAATCTTTTATTAAGTCTAGAAAAATCTAAGGAGTATCTCAAGGAATTTCCAGAAATAAATCCAAAAATCCAGAGATATTTCAAAGAGAATAATTTATATATAACTCTCAAATGGTCTGATTATGCAACCCACCTTTTACACTCGTTGCCAGAATTTGGCGGATCTATGGAAATGCAACCCGGGAATAATCCTGATGAGTATATAGGTGCTGGTTTCAAAGGTCTGATCTATACCAAATAGATCCTATTATGGATCCTCGCCTCATTCCAACCCACGAGAGTAAATATAGAAAACTAATAGTTCCTACTTTTATACAGTCTAATGTATTCTTTATTCTTTCTTCACTCTATTTTTGATTCTGGGAATAGTACTGACAATGCGCTAGACCTTATTTAGCATATTTTATAACACTAAAAAGATGTTCTGATAGCCCTAATTGAGCTCCTTATTTTTGCATTTGTGATCTCACGATATTTTTCCTCTATATAGGCCAGAGCTTGGCTGGTTGCATCAACCTGGTCATTGTGGGAGCCTCCGGGAAATTTTAAAATCTCGCTCGCATAATCCGTCATCCAGGGTTCAATCTGCGGATCTGGCAGAAAGACTTTGCCACTCTCGAACAAGGGAGTGACTGCCGCCGCCCGGGCCTCTTTGCTTCCATGCGGGTTTACGGGAATCACGCCACCTATTTCGTTTTTCAAAATGGAAATTAAGGCAGAGCCATTGGCTTTCTCCTCAATCAGCATGCCATTTGCGAGCGGCCATTTGTAGTTCAAGTCACGCATCATGTTTATTGTTTGAGGAAAATCCCATTTCCCCCGGACCTGGTCCAGCAGGTAATTACGCGTCTCGTTGCGACCCCAGACCTGGCCGACAACATAGCTTGCTCTAGCAGAAAAGGCGCAATCCCAGGAACTTATGATCATACCCCAATCATTTGGCAGTTCCTTGTAGTATCTCAACCACTCGTGCTTGAAAAGAGCTCCTCCCGAGGGCACAGGCTGCTGCAGATATTGGCCTGAAAATGCATAAGAACCCATCATCGTTCTCTGCTTTTCAATCTCTTCCAATCCTTCACGTTCTGCCCAGAGAAGGTCGCCAGGCTCTCGCACAATGGTCCTCCCGGTGATAGGGAAGCGATACTCCTCTCTCTCGTCTGCAATTGCTGGTATCTGCAGGTGGACCCAATCGTCACTACTCTCAAGCAGATAGCCAGAAAGGTCCATTTCATGCAGCCTCTGCATGATGATAATTATGCTGCCTTTCCTTTTATCATCCAGCCTCGAAGAAAGAGTCTGGCTGAACCACGTATTGGCTCGCTCTCGATCTGCATCGCTCAGGGCCTCCAGGGGATTTATTGGGTCATCAACTATCAGGAAATTTCCGCCCTTGCCAGTCAAGGTGCCACCCACAGACGAAGCAACCATCTGGCCTCTTCTGGAATTCCCGAACTCGGATTTCAGGTTCAGATCCTCTGAAAGCCTAAAATCGGCACCCCATCGCGATTGATACCAATCCGACAGAAGTAACGTTCTTCTATCCACTGAAAGTTTATAGCTGAGCGGCAAGCTGTAGGAGGCGAATATCCATCTGGATTCTGGTCTTGTAGCCCATAACCAGCAAGGCCACATGACACTTGTCAGCAGGCTCTTGCCGTACCTGGGAGGGATATTGATGATCAACCTGTTCACGTCACCTCGTGCTACCGCTTCAAGATACTCGCAGATCAAGTCGATATGCCAGTTCGGCAGATAAGGAGTGCCAGGTTCGAGCACATGCCAGGATTGCCGGACAAATTCGGCGAGGCTCTTCTCGGCCAGGTCCTTATCCAGAGCATCTTTGATCTGCTGCAGCTGGTAAGGCGATAGCCCTTGAAGCATCTCACAAGATGCTGCTGCGTTTGCTTCAAGGTTCTTAGCTGCAGCTGCCAAGTTCCTCCTTGGAGAGGGCTTTCTCGAGCATCTCGTTGAGTTGTTGCTTTTCATCGGAGGTCAATAAGGAAATGTTGATGGCTGGTTGTGGAGTATTGGCCTGTCTCAGTGTTATATCCCGCTTTTCCACGGCACCCCATCGATCCGGATATAGCCTCTCCAGTAACCAAGCTTTAGATTTCCAGCTTGTATCCTCCAGGATCCCCTGGACAAGAGATCGTTCTCGTGCGGCTTCTGCTGCCTCGACTTTCTCCAAGAGCTCGGCGTAAATGGACTGAATCTCACGAGCCTGATCTTCGCGGCCCCTGGACATCCAAAGATAAAATGTCGCTTCGGCACATCCTGCCAAATATATGGCTGATTTATTGCTGGTCCCCTGGGATAGCGCATTCACTATCCTTTCAATGACGCTTTGGGTCAGCCGAACATATGCCAAGATTCACACACCCCACACTAATACCTATTAGCTATTAATTACGTAAACTAATAATATATAAGTACTTGCTCGAATTTTTTAGTATGGCTCCAGTTTCTCTCTTTAATATCGATATCTTTAAGCCTTATTTAATAATTATAATCCCGATTGAAACCTATTTCAACCCTGTTTCGCCAACAATTCAAGATTATTCGTATTGCATGGCTCTTTTCGGGATCTAAATGCCAAGCAGTCAATTTAATTCTATGGCATTATTGGAAATTATAAGAAAAATGCCTAAGAACTTTTTCAGGAAGGGATAAGTAAACCTCGGCCATCCTTTTTGAATTTGTCCTCAGATTCCGGCGTGAAATCTTGGCAGGAATTTGAAGAATCCTCTGGGCTGGTTCGAAACATATCCAGGTAGTCGCCCCTTCCAAAGCTTTCCGTACCCTTTTGTAAAAAAAGGGTGTTCTGCATTTCCATCCTCAATCCTGGGACGGTATAGCCCAATAAGATCTATATTGGGACACATGTAAGCACAGGATGCACACCCCTGATGCAGGATTAGGATCAGACGGATATTGCTCGAACTGCAGTGATTTCAGAGCATACTGATAGTACCGGCCAGGTGAGGGCTGAGGTACGATCTTCCCTGGCTTAATAGGTACTGCATCGGGGCGTTCTGGAATGCTGTAATCCCTAGTCTGGTATCTTTTAGGTAATCATAACTATAGAGCTCTGCAACTTTGATCAGCCATCCGTTATCTAACCTTAGTGGCCATCGATCACTATTGCAACTTCTACCGGGGTGCTGGAACTCAGTCCACCTGTGCCCCTGCATGCAGACAGATTTGTGATAAAAAGAGTATGTGGATAATCCCTCAATATAGCTGCAATATAGCTGCCAGCGGCTCAGTTGCGATGCGGGATTCGATTATTGCTCTATCGGGGTGATGGCAGACGTCACAGGCATGGCGCATTATCTACCCTCCGCCATCTTCTCAAGACATAAATCCTTGATCAACTTCTGCAACGGCAGCTTTTCCATGACATTCTCGGCCTGTTCGAATGCTTTTAAATCAAGCAATAAGCACCATCGTTCAGCAGGATTGGTTGTGAGCTTCTCTTTTACTTCATCGATATCATCGGTCACATCGATTGGGTCGGCTGACTTGACGCATTCATCAATCATGGAATCGATATCCAAATAATCCTCTATCTGGGTCCTTGCGATCTCTCTTGCCTTTTTGTCTGCCTTTCTGATCATGCGGTTTTGCAGGACACTATCTGGCGGCAGTACTTTGGCAGTTGCTCCATGCTCAGCCAGCTTGCGTTCTAAGAAGGCGATTCTCTCTTCCGGGCCAAGGGCGTTCAGTTCAATGCGCCTGGCCTGCCACTCATTTTCGGAGACTTGCATGCCTGTGAAAAAGTCAAGCTCAAGTTCAGTCAGAGTTGGAACAAGCTCGCTTGGGATGGCCTTCTTCCGAGTATAGAATTCCGTAGAAAGCCCCATATCAAGTGCTTCTTGCAGCTTGAAACCGAGATCGATAACATCCACATGATACTCCGGCATCCGGGCTGTGGCCTCACGCATTGTTCGGGCGATGTTATACCCGATATGATCGGCATCGTGCAGCACAAACAGCTTGTAATCCGTATCTCTATCAGCGTTCTGAAATAGCGTCCGGATAGCTTCGGTTGCATAGCCTTCCGAGGCCACAATCGCAAGATCATATCTCTCCGGAATCTTGGCCATGATAAACGGCTCGACGAATCCTTTTTTCTCGACGAAAAGGATTTTGTTATAGACCCAGGCAGGGAAAAGATAGCTCTCTACTTCTCGCGTGCCTAGCTGGATACGTTTGCCTGTGTGAGGTTCATAGAGGAAGCCTCGGGGGTCTCGATAGAGGTTTGGTATCCGGCCATAATCCTGCTCGTATGAAGGTAACAAATTGCTGAAATAGTTGTACTTAAGTTCTTCATCTGTGTACTGCTGGATCTTCTCGCGTACGACATAATAGAGATCTCGGACGGATACAGGATAACCTGCAACCTTGGCTATGGCAGCAGGCATAACGGCGGTCATGGCTTTATTCAGTTTTATATCCGTTTTCTGCGTTTGTCTCTCTTCTTTATCGGCTTGCATGGCCTGCTTGTTTGATTCTTTCTCGCGTTTCTTTCCTTCATCGTAGAACGATTTGCCCACGGCCCACAGGACCTCAGCGATTTCATGTGCTACCTCAGGCGGAAGGCTGATGCGCGTTTTTCCCCGGTCAAGAAACTCGAACGCCGGGCTTACGATATGCAGGGCGACTGCCACGTTTCGTCTGGAATTCTCCCAGTCTTCTGCATATGGATTGGCATAACAGGCCCTCATGAAGGCATTCAGACCTGGCCGAGATATTTTTTCTGTGACCAATGAGGTGCTCGTCAAAGGATCTTCAAAGGCAGGACTGAAATTCAAGAGATGGAATATGTCACCTCTATCAGTTTTCACCTGTGCAGATGCTGCTTCGATAATGAACGGTATTCCACCTACTACACACTCCGATCTTTTGTAATAGAAGCGATCAGATTCTATCCCAAACCATTCATCAAACTTTATGCGAAAGTGCTCTTTGCCTATGAACCCCAGTACTTTGGGCGAAGGCGGGTCAGCGACCTCTTTCATCACGTCCAGCAAAAACGTGATCTGTTCGGGTTGGGACTCGAAATCGTTGAGATGATGGATGTTCGGTAGGCGGTCGCATACAGCTTTTGCTTTCGCGCTCGCCGACAGACCACGGAAAGTTTTCACGAATTCACGCAGCGACAGACCGCTATTGTTCTTGATATGCGTGAAAATCTGCCGCTTCAATGTGTCTGCATTGTACCATGCCGGAGCGGTCAGATCGTTGACCATGAATTTGCGCCATTGCTTACCGATTTGGATTGTTGGGTGGTAAGATTCCGAGATTTCCTGGTTGGACTTATCATGATAACTCGCGTTCACCCTTTCGTCAAAATAGCGGATTTTAATCAATACATGGGGATTTGCGAGTCCATAGGCTCGGGACCACCAAAAAGGCGAGAACTGGCGCGTGGCCGGATCACGGGGTAGAGTTAAGGCGACAGTAGTGCCCGTTGCTTCGTGAACGGCCTTTTTCGCATGCTTTACTTTGACCTCTCCCAATGGATCCGGACTGGCATAGATTGTATGCTCAATTCCGCGAGATGAGATCACAACAGGCTGAGTGCCCCCGAGAGCGTAAGGAAGCCCCAGAACAGTCTTAAGGGCGTTTCCCTGTTGCCCACGACTGGGGGAGCGATAGTTCAGTTTATCAGTCACCCGGATATCAAAGTTTTTTATCCCATCGATGGTGCTCGGGCTGATACCAATACCATTGTCCATAACAGTGATGCGGATGTCATCGGCCAGAGCCAAGTCTAAACTGACTTCGGGCTTATTAGATGCTGCTTCAGATGCATCTATCGCATTATCCATCAGTTCCTTTACGGCAACTCCTGCAAAATTAGCGCGGGGTTGGCCGGTTTGGGCCTCAAGCTCGCTAACACTGAAGAATTCGCTGCTCCGGGAGATCTCTCCAATTTCGCGCTTAAGTTCCATTTCGGCCGCCTCCCTCTTCCCATGCGGACATTCTAATTGCGTTCATTGGAAAATGATAAATTTGGCCGACTTAGAAAAGGCTTGATGGTGGCGGCGGTGATTGATAATTTTGATAAAATTGGCAGGAATCAACTGTATTGATTCGTAAAAAGCCCAAAGTTCAATTGAGTTGAATGCGGCATGACAAGAAAAGAGGTGAAGCAACAAAGAAAATCCTGGAACGACTTAAGAAGGGTCCTGCTTTTCCCAAGCAGATATCCAATGAGCTGGACCTACCAATCAGCACTGTAAATTATAAGGTTCTTCGCTTTTTTAGATGGATAACTTCAAGTTATCACGAAACGGGATCAAATGCTGAGATCAGGAAATCGGCAGTGGTAAAGCCACTCTGTGCAGTCCGGACGGCATGATCGTCTCGGGGAGGTTTTTCGCCCCCAATCATATCCACTCAGAACAACGAGGAACCAATTATAACTTAAGAAAAGTATTGCCAAATTTGGGCTTGATCACGCAACTCAAGAATGAGAAGTATGCAGTGCTTGGGTTCAGCCCGCAGATAGGGAAGGAAAAAAATGCACATGATCGCTTGAAAAGAAAGCACTTCCGATCGCTAAAACCAGAGGAAATGGCATACCTGCTAAAAGAGACTCCTGCCAAGGCCAGAGATCTCCTATACATCCACGTTCCCGGATATTCCGAGCCAAGGGAAGAAGGGATAAAATGGTCCAATGAAAAATTGGTCGTGAATCTGCAAAAGGTTGTTATTTATCGATCCTATTAGAATATGCTACTTGGGCGTAGGTCGTGATCCTCAAATAGGTTGTAGTTTCTGGAACTCTCTTGCTGAGTGCGATCTTTTAGACATACTTCTAATGGGGTATCCTGAGAATATCAGTATTCTCTAAGGCTGAATTCTGCGGCATGTCCTAATTACAACCTATAAAGGATTCACGACCTGAGTCAAATGCTCCCAGTTAATTTAATACATTAGCGATTTATTTAACGCGACCTAAGACTTGACAGAGGATCAGATCCCTAGCTGAGGTATATGCGCCAAATAGCTCTCCTTTAGCTCTTTCTTATCGATGTGGTTATAGATATCTATGGCCTCGCCGCGAGTATCTCCGCGCAGCTCCTTGACGAAATCCCTGGACATTCCCGCTCTGAGCAGATGAGTGACAAACCAGTGGCGGCAGCAATGAGGCGTGAACTTTTCGTCCAGCCTGTTGGCCCTAGGATTATGCAAGCCCAATCGTTCTGCATGCTTCTCGATAAGCTCCTCGATACTTCTCTTGGTAATCCTTGTACCTATCTTCGATAGGAATAGCGCATGGTCCTCCGCGCCCTTTCGGTTCTTTCGCGCCACCAGCCATTTCTGCAGAACGGCAATGGACTCGTCATCCAGGAACAAAATGCGATTAGACCGCTTCTTCTTGAGTTTTAGCATTATCTCGCCTTTGTCGAGATCGACATCGTCTACGTCCAGGCTGGTTAGTTCGCCTACGCGCATGCCTGTCTTGAAGAGCAGCACGAGAATGCATTTGTCGCGACTATCCAAGATGGAGTTGACGAGTCGCGATGCGTCTTCCACACCGATTAGCTTCCTGCTCTCGGAGTCGTTGTCATTTTTGTATCTGCGGAGGTAGTATTTCCTGAAAGGAAGGATCGGATTGTATTCAACCAGCTCCTCTGCAATCAGAAATTCGCAAAAGGCACTCACGCAAGTATAGACCCTTTTGATAGTCCCAAACTTCAACTCCCTGGCCTTAAGCTGACCCAGAAATGCTTTCAGATCCTCTCGGCCAACATTTAGTGGAGTTTTGCCTCTGGATTCCAGAAACGTGCAGTACTCCTTTGCTCTACAGATATAATCTACCGTCGAGACCATGCCGCGTAGGTTGCAGTCTTCTTCGAACCTCTCCACGAGATCGTTTGTTTTGCCGTTCTCAGCATCGGATGTAGTGATCACTTGACCCATCTCCAGCCCTGTGCAGTCTCTCTTACCAGACCGAAGCGTTGCAGGGATTCAAGCTGATTGTTCACCAGCTTCACGGCCTCGGTTTCGCTGGGATCCACGCCAAGCTCCTTCAGTATTGCATATCCTTCGAGGGCCTTGCCGCGTTGCAGAATCTTAATTAGTTCCTGGTCGTGGCGTCTGGTCCCTTCGGCCATCTCGACCTCATGGAAGCTGGCATAGCGGGCCTTATAGACATCAGCATCCAGCTTCTCCAGGAGCATGGTCTTCATCTTTAGCTCAGTTCGAAGCTTTTGTGCCTCCTCTTTAGCTTCAGCGAGCTCTTTGACTATCTCGTACCGGGGA
>Ga0182027_10002150_pt1 | contig 32153 bp, 26 predicted proteins | sample 712E1DmetaG_FD_121300 | JGI IMG/M metagenome (GOLD analysis project Ga0182027, IMG submission 121300) | Permafrost microbial communities from Stordalen Mire, Sweden - 712E1D metaG (Illumina Assembly) | ecosystem: Environmental > Terrestrial > Soil > Wetlands > Permafrost | place: Sweden...
ATCTTCAACCACAAATCCGACAAAACCGGAATCAAAAACTTTCAGTCATAACCCGGCCCCACCGGCCCACTTACAAAGAATTTCTTCCGTACCCCCCTCAAAAATCAAAATGCAATCGCCCTGAATAACCTGCTGTCGTAGGGAGCGATTTGTAATCGCGACCGGTCGCGGATACAATCCGCTCCTACGAAACCATGACACTCACCAAGCGCTGGATCATCGCGGTACCCGACCCGACCGCCGCGGCGCTTGCGGCGTCACTCGGCGTTCCGCTCCCCATCGCACAGGTGCTGGCGAATCGCGGTCATCGCGACGCCGAATCGGCCCGGAGATTTCTCAACCCCCGGTTGCAGCAACTGACCGATCCGTTTGAGCTTCCCGACATGGCCCCGGCGGTCGACCGCCTTCTCAGCGCCATCGGGCGAAAACAGCGGATTGTGATTTATGGGGACTACGATGTGGATGGCGTGACTTCGAGTGCCTTGCTCTTTAAGGTGTTGAGCGCGGCGGGAGCCACCGTTGTCAATTTCCTGCCGCATCGCATCGAAGAGGGCTACGGTTTGAGTCCGCAGGGTATCGCCCGGTGCCTGAGCGAGCATACGTCGCAGTTGCTCGTCGCCGTGGACTGCGGCACCAGTTCCGCGAGGGAAATCGACGGCCTGACGCGCCAGGGTGTGGACGTGATCGTGCTCGATCATCACGAGCCGGCGGCGGAACTGCCCCGATGCGTTGCCCTGGTGAATCCGAAAACTCAAACACTCAGGCACTCCGACACTCAGGCACCCTGGTTTCCACTCGCCTCTGTCGGTGTATCCTTCAAACTGGCTCACGCACTGCAAAAACGCGGACGCGAACGAAAACTTCCCTGGGCCGAATCCCTCGATCTCCGCCATCACCTCGATTTGGTGGCAGCCGGCACCGTGGCTGACATTGTGCCGCTCACCGGTGAGAACCGGGTTCTGGTTAGGGCCGGTCTCGAACGACTGCCCCGGACGCAGAAGGTCGGACTACGGGCGCTGATGGAAATCGCGGGCGTGCGAGACAGGGTGAATCCCCACCAGATCGGTTTTCGCATCGGGCCGCGGCTGAACGCGGCGGGCCGGCTGGGCGACGCGATGGCGGCGCTCGAGTTGTTGCTGACGGAGAATGCAGAGCGCGCCCGGGAACTGGCCGGACAGCTCAATGAGCACAATGCGAAGCGCCAGCAGGTGGAGGAACGCATCACCGAGGAAGCGCTTGCCATGGCGCGCGATTGCGCAGGCGACCGCGTGGTGGTGCTGGCGCGCGAAGGCTGGCACGTCGGGGTCATCGGCATCGTTGCCTCACGAATCCAGCAGGAATTCTATCGACCCACCGTGATCATCGGCGTGGAAGGCGAGATGGGCAAGGGATCCTGCCGCAGCATCGCCGGTTTCTCCATCATCGAGGCGCTGGCACATTGCGCCCCGCTGCTGGAACGGTTCGGCGGACACGAGATGGCGGCGGGGTTGACTGTGAAAGCCGAGAAGGTCGGGGAACTCCGGCGCGCGTTGAACGAGTATGCCGCAGGCCGTTTGAAGGAAGAGGATTGCCTTCCTCCACTCCGGGTCGATGCGGAAACGCGGCTGGACGAGTTGGACGAACGCCTCTTGGAACAACTGGAGCGGCTGGAGCCCTGCGGCGCCGGAAATCCTTCAGCGGTGTTCGCCGTTCGCGGCGTCCGGTTGCGCGGCACGCCGCGCGTGGTCGGCAAGGACCACTGGAAGTTCGACGTAACCGATGGGTCGAAAACCGTCGAGGGCATCTGGTTCGGCGCAGCGGAGCGCGAACTGCCCCGTGCCGGATTTGACGTGGCGTTTGTGCCGGAGCTGAACGAATACGCCGGCGCGCGCACGATCCAGTTGCGGGTCCGCGACGTGCGCCCATGCAATTCCTGACAAATCATGTCGGTCCGCTGCGAGGGGTCGGATTGACGAACCGCGTTCTTGGGCTATGTTACGTCTGAAAATCGGGTCGAAATGCCGTTGCTGTGAACAGGACAACGGGTGAAATCTGCCAGGAGAAAAACTGGGTGAACGTTGCCAATCGCACGCGGCGTAAGAATCGGGGCCATTGAGGCGTATTGAGATAACTGAATGTCAATGGATGATGCTGCAGAGTTGAAGGGACGTTTTGGAAAGATGGTGCGCACGCGACGCAACTGCATGGGCATCTCGCAGGAAGCACTGGCCGCAAGGGCCGGACTGCACCGCACCTATATTGCCGACATCGAACGGGGCGCTCGCAATCCATCGTTGGAGAGCATCAACAAGCTGGCCAGCGCATTGGAAGTTTCCATGTCCGCCCTTTTTTCGCCGTCGCCGCCTGCTCAGACGGGGGCAAGTCCGACGCCACAAGAGGCCGTGTAACGCAAAAAAGCCCGGACGTGTTACGCTGCCTTCAGGATACGTCCGCTCTTGATGCAATTCGCACAGGCTTTGACCTTGCGGTGCACGCCGTTGACGATGGCGTGTGCCACCTGCAGGTTCGGTTTGAAAAAGCGCGGCGTGACAGCGGTCACGTGTTGGCCGATGCCACCTTTTTTCTTGGCTTGACCGCGCCGTAGGATGCGGTTGCCGCGCAAATCGCCTTTTCCACAAATTTCGCAACGTCGAGACATGGTCTTTACTCCATTCGGTTTGAGAGCTGCGAACAATAGCCAAACCGCGCTGCCTGCGCAAGGCAAAACTTCATGCTTTCTGAGGGCGGCTACGGTCGCGGGTTGTGAGCGCCTTTTCCCTGAGGACAGGCGAGGCCCAGGCTGTTAGATTGCTCCGAATTGCATCGAATGAAACGCGACCTGGCTTCTCTTTCCGGGCGAACGTTTGACCTGTTGGTTATCGGGGGCGGAATCTTCGGGGCGGGCGTGGCGCGCGGCGCGGCGCGGTGCTGTACTATCCCAACAAGGAGTGTCCAGCCGCCCCGACGGCAAGGCTGCGTCAAGCCGCAGCACTCCAAAGAAAGGCATCGAAGATACCGGTTACCATGAAGAAATGTCCTTTGATCATTGCCCATCGGGGTTGGAGCGGTCGGTTCACCGAAAACACCCTGCCCGCGATCCGTGCGGCGCTGGACCTGGGGGTCGATTTCGTCGAGATCGACGTTCACGAGACCCGTGACGGTGAGCTTGTCGTGTTTCATGATTATCGGCTCCGCCGGTTGTGCGGCGTGCGTGGCCGGTTGCGGGACAAGACTCTCGCGGAACTGAAGGAGCTCAATCCCAGCATTCCGACGCTTGCCGAAGTGCTGCGCGTTTGCCGCGGCAGAGCGCGCGTGCTGATCGAAATCAAGCGCGCCGATCCGCGAAAAGTGGCAACCGAGATCGGGCGATGCAACATGGCGCGCGAGGTCATCGTGTTTTCATTGTCGGTGCCGCGGATGAAACAGTTCGCCGCCGCCAATCCGCGGATCGCCTGTTTTGGGCTGGTGGCCCGTCGTTTGCGCTCCACGCTCCACGCTCTACGCTCCTCGGTGGGCGTGCAGGGCGTCGGGCTGAGCCGTCGCCTGGTGAAATCGCGCGACGTCGTGGAACGAATCCAGCGGCGCGGATGGAAATTGTTCGTGTGGACGGTCAATCGGCCCTCCGAGATGCGGCGGCTGATCGAATGGGGAGTGGACGGCCTGATCACCAATCATCCCGATCGCGCCAAATCTTGTCTTGCGCGGCGGTGAGCTTGCGTTATCCTTGCGACATGCTGCAGATCATTTTCAGCCCGGTCAGCGCGAAGGAATTGTCCGCCATGCCCCGCAACCTGCAACTCGAACTCATTGACGGGTTTCAGTTGCTGCCGCAGGACTTCGAGAAGGCCGACGAAAAGTTTGGCCAGTTGACCCGGGGCGGCAAACAGATCTACCGGTACCGGGTCAAAGACTACCGTATCTACTTCGAGAAGAAGGACGGCCTCATCAACGTCCTGTGCATCCTCAACAAGAATTCGCTCAAGGATTTCTTCTTCCGCAGCAAACTGCCGATCTCCGAAGACCAGCTCCTGCAGGAAAACCCGAAGTTCTGGCAACTGCTCGAAGACGGCGGAAAGAAATAGCCCCATTCATTCGGTCCGGGGTGAGACGCCAAATCTGAAACCACAAATCACTCGGAGGGACGCGTTTCGTCGCGTCCGTGTCCGCAACCGCGAATGAACGCTGAATCACGCGAATGTTGTTGTGGGTAAGGGATGATGGAGGCCGTGTGACCTCACACGGCGACGGGGTTGACGACGGGAAATCCGCCACGTCGGGTGTGACGTGGCCTACCAACGTCCGTATCCAGGTCCGCGATTGCCTTGATGAACGGGCAGTGAATCAGCTAGCATGACCTGGGTGAGGCATGACCCCTGAAGAAAAAGCGCGAGCCACCATCGACGACCTGCTGACGCAATGCGGCTGGGTCATTCAGGATTACAAACAACTGAATCTCGGCGCTGCTCGTGCTGTCGGCTGCGATATCTACCGCATCCAAACCGATACCGCCGCAAACCGCGCGAAAGTGGACAAGAGGTTCTACGCGGACAAACGCGACCGCCAGACCTGCAAAGTCGCCCTTGGAGCAGCCTGATGCCTAACTGGCCGAACAAGAAACTTGGAGAGATCACCACGAAGATAGGCAGCGGTTCAACGCCTCGTGGCGGCGAGGCCGTTTACACGAAAACCGGCGTTCCGCTCATTCGCTCGATGAACGTGCATTTTGCAGGGTTGAAGCCGGACGGTTTCGTCTGGAGCAATTCAACACGATCGCTGAGGACTTGAAGAGGTAGCAGCAACAGATGAGAGACATGGTTGCCGAGAAGAAACGGACCCCGGCATGGTATTTCTGGGCGCTGGCGGCGATCGTCCTCCTCGGTTTGGTGCTACGTGGCTACCGGATCACGGGATGGATCATGGACAACGACGAAAGTCACTTCCTGATCTACGCGCATCACCCAAATTCATTGGTCGTTACAGACTACTCGACTTATGCACGACCCGACTGCTTCTATGCGTTGCTCTGCATTCCCTCAGTCCATCTGCTGGGGCCGAATGAACTGGGGATGAGAATCTGGCCGGTGCTGTTTGGCACGCTCTCGATCGTCGCCATCGCGGTGTTGGTGCGGCAGTATACTCATTGTCACCGCAGCGCCCTCTGGGCCGCCGGTTTGCTGGCCGTATTTCCGCTGCATGTCTTCCTGAGTACCAAGGCCACGCCGGACGTGATTGCGGTTTTCTTTCTCCTCTGTGCGCTCATCCAACTGATTCATCTCTCAAGACCCGGGGCGCGAGCATCGAGCTTCATCCTTCTCAGCGCCGCCATGGCGCTGGCCATCTTGTCCAAACTGACAGCCCTCTCTCTGTGGTTTTCCGTCTTGGTCACGCTCCCGTTTGTCATCCCCGACAAACGGAATCGCCCGGGGGCGTATCTCTCGCTGTTTCTTGCGCTCCTGCCCGTGGTCGCCATGATGATCGCAGCCAAGTGGAACGGTAGTCCCATGAACTTTTTCGAGGAAGAGAAACTACGGGCTCAGTTCGGTTTTTCTTTGGACCGCATCTTATCTCACATCGGTCTATTTTGGCGCTTTTATGCGGGCGTGACGGTTTTGGCGGGAGTGGGCGCCTGGACCGCTGCAACAAAGCGTCGCGAATTGTCCCCCTTGTTGCTTCCCTTGTGTCTGGCGACCTTGGGGTTGGTGTTTGTGGCGCCCTACTTTCGAAGCCACATCCGTGATCTGGCCTTCCTCATCCCCACCCTTTGGCCACTCCTTGGATTATCGATCGTTTTTTTTACCGGTTCCTTTCTGCGAACGCTGACTCTTCTGGTCGTGGTGGCCGCAAACGTTGTAGTAACGCTGATGGGAGTACCCGGACCCAACTACAATGACGCTTCATGGTCCGGCCGTTCAACCGCCGTTCTCGATCGCCCCCCCGGGTGGCCTTCACGTGCCATTCCAATCTGGGTCGCGAATCACCTGGCCCCCGACGAGGGACTGCTCGTGACGGGACTGGGCTACACGGACCCCTTTGTGATTTCACTAAAACAAATGGGTATCCGCTATCACAGTGCCACCTCGGCCTGTGAACTTCTCCGTGACCCCGCCAATAAGATCAAGTACCTGGTGTTTGTGGACGATCCCGCCACCTACGCCGCCGTGCTTTACCGCTATGCTTGCGCCCACTTTTCCCTGGTTCGTGAACCAGCGTTCCCCGGCTATGTGATTTTCGATTGCCGCAAGAACGGTCAATTCGTCGCCTACCCAGACGCCTTGAACAGCGCGAACACCTATGCCAACCACGGAGCTCGTCTTGCCCGACAGGGCGACTACCAGAACGCGATCACCTGCTTTCGGACAGCTCTCCAACAAGAGCCGGAGCTGCTGGACGTAAAGAAACTGCTCCTGACCTGCTATCTCAACACCGGCCAGAAAACCGAAGCCATCCAACTCGGTCGCGAGATTTCTCAAGCAGACCCCAGCGACCCGGAGAGCAACCTGACCCTGGCGATTCTCTATCATGAATCGGGGATGACCCAGGAAGCCCAAGCCCAATGTCGGCACAACATCCAGCACGGCATCGCACCCGCCATCAGCTATGGCATCCTTGCGCAGACGTTGGAGCAAACCGGCGATCTTGGCGCAGCCCGCGATGCCTACCAATTGTCGCTCCGGCATGATCCCCGCAATCCCGTCACCCTGGAATTGCTCCGAAAATTCCACGATAAGCACCCGGACCTTGCCTCATCGTCGCCCAACTCGTCTTCGGGTTCCTCACAAAAATAGTCTCGCGTCCAGGGTTGGTTTCGTGGTTTTGTTCGCACAACCCAGAAGAAAGTTGAACAGAAGGTAACCAAGCGAACGAAGGGTCAGAGATATGCCGCGACTGACATGCTGTCCAAACACCACGACTCAGCCGCCAAACTGTCAGATGACTATCGGAGACGCCCCATCCAGGTGTGCGCGAAATCGCGCATCGTAACATTCTTTAGTCAAATGAGTTACAGCGTTTACGATGGAAACGTAACAACTACTGGCAAGCCCGCTGCTAAACTGACGGTCAGCCCCGAGTCGGTCGGGGACGGTTGCAAAGGCTTTCGGGGCCAGCGAACACACAACAGGAGAACCAATGAGAACGACCTTGAAGATTTGTTTCAGTCTTGGAATCGCAGCTTCCGTCGCTGCGACCAGCTTCGCGGAGACACGCGATGCAGCGAGCTATGTGGGTCCCAAGACCTGCGGCATTTGCCACAAGAAAGACGAGGGCGGAAACGCTCTGGCCAAGTGGCAGGCAAGCCCGCACGCCAAATCGTTTGAACTGCTCGGCACGCCGGAAGCCAAAGCCGCAGGCGCAAAAGTCGGCGTGGACAACCCGCAAACCAGCGGCAAATGTCTGAAGTGTCACTCGACCGCCTACAACTTCACCGAAGCGGTCGCCACCGAGAAGATCAAACCCGAGGACGGAGTCACCTGTGAATCCTGCCACGGACCCGGCAAGAAATTCATGGCGAAAAGCACGATGGAAGACCACGCCAAGGCCGTCGAAGCAGGCTTGGTTTATCCCGCCTCGAAGAGTTGCGAGCTTTGTCACAACGACCAAAACCCAACCTGGAAGCCCGATCGCTATACGACCAAGGACGGCAAGAAGGTCGGGTTCGACTACGAGCAAGCGTTCGCGTTAATCAAGCATCCCGATCCGCTGGTGAAGCACTGAGTCGCTAGCGCGGGGACCGTGTGGCCATGGGAACCCCCAGCACAAAAGAGAAAAGCGTCGCAGGAAGCCTGATCGACACACTGGCGTCGGTCAAGTTTGCGGTCGGCGTGGTGGTGATCATTGCCGCGGTCTGTGTGGCGGGAACGTTCCTGCCGCAGGGCGCGGAGGTGGCCGCCTTTGTGCGAAGGAATCCCTCCGCTGCGCCAAGGATGGAGTTGTTCGGCATGCTGGGGCTGACACACGTTTTTTACTCCTGGTGGTTCGCTGTTCTGCTGGGTGTGTTGGCCTCCAGCGTGGCCGTATGCAGCACGCGCCGTTTCCTGACCGTCCGGCGCACGACCGGCTTTGCTCGTGGCCGCGCCTTCGGCTCGATGCTGACGCACATCAGCTTCCTGTTGATCCTGACCGGGGCTGTCATTCGCGCTACCTGGGGCTTGAAAGGGTATCTCGAGTTCCACGAGGGCGAGACACAGGCGCAGTTCGTGACCGACCGCGGAGTCAGGCAGTTGCCGTTCGCCCTGCATCTGGCGAAGTTCGAGATCGAGACCTACGACCAGCAGAAGGACGGCGAGCAGGCGAAAAAGAACGATGGCAGCAACGCATTGCTCGTGGCCTTGCCGGAGAAAAACCTCAGGACCACGCTGCCGGTCCGGGTGGACGTCGAACAACAATTCGGCCAATTCAAGATCACCGTTCTCAAGTACATTCCCGATTTCGTGGTCGACATGACCACGAAAGAGGTCACGACCCGTTCGCCTGAGCCGCGCAACCCGGCGATCCTCGTCGCCGTCAACGGCCCGAATTACCAGAATCACCGCTGGTTGTTCGCGAAGTTCCCCGATTTTGTGATGCCCACGAAGGACGACCACGCCACGGGTCCGAGTCCACTGCGGATGGTGTACCAGAACCTCGGCGCCGCGGAGGCCAGCGTCATGCCGTCCGGGCCGATCAAGAGTTTCAAGAGCACGTTCGACGTGATCGATGGGGGCCGGGCGGTCGTTCAGGACCGGACCCTGGAGGTCAACCGTCCGTTTTCCTACAAGGGATACACGTTTTATCAATCGGGCTATAACCCGCAGGATCTCACGTACACTTCCTTCCAGGTCAGCAACGACCCCGGCGTTCCCGTGGTATATGCGGGATTTACGCTGATGATTACCGGGTTGTTTATCGTGTTTTACCTGAATCCCTGGCTCGCCAATCACAATGTAGCCGCACCGTTGCCGCAGACGGCTGCGGCGTCTCGTCTGACTCGGCTTACGGGTGCGCGCGCAGGCGTGAAGCCTGCGGCTACAGAACAAAGTGCCTGGAGCCGCGTATGACATTCTTTGTGGCCGGCTTGAGCTACAAGACCGCGCCGGTGGAGCTGCGGGAACAGTTGGCGATCACGCCTTCCAAACTGGTCTGCCACGCCTGCCGTCTGAAGTTGTGCGGCGATCTCGATGAAGTGGTGCTGCTGTCGACCTGCAATCGCGTGGAAATCTACGGCACGACAACCCGGATGACGGGTCGGATCGATTCCCTGTTTCGGTTGCTCACGCAAAGCCCGCGCGATTTTCGCCCGCTGGTTTACGTTCACGAAAACGCCGGGGCGATGCGGCATCTCTTTTCCGTGGCAAGCGGTCTGGATTCGATGGTGCTCGGCGAAACGGAAATCACCGGCCAGGTCAAGCACGCCTACGAAGCGGCCCACGCGGCGCGGCTCACGGGCGGCGTGCTGAATCGTGTTTTCCAAAAGGGTTTGCAGACGGTCAAAGACATCCGCTCGCGCACGGGCATCGGCCGCGGCGCTACCTCCGTCGGCAGCGTGGCGGTGGAGCTTGCCGAGAAGATCTTCCGCGGCAGCCTGGCGGAGAAGACGGTGATCATCATCGGCGCCGGCAAGATGGGCGAAGCCTGCGTGCGGCATCTGGCGAAGAAGGGCGCGCAATCGATCCTGGTTTCCAACCGGTCCTACGACCGCGCCGTGGCGCTGGCTTCGGAGTTCGGCGGAAAGGCCGTGCGATTCGACGATTGTCTGGGGGCCATGGCCGACGCCGATATCGTGGTCAGTTCGACCGGTTGTCCGCAGACCATCCTGCATCGGCCCGATGTGGAGAAGCTGATGCACGCGCGTCGGAACCGGCCGCTGTTCCTGATCGACATCGCGGTGCCCCGCGACATTGATCCCGGCGTGCAGGAACTCGACAACGTTTACCTGTACAACATCGACGACCTGGAAGCGATCGTGCGCGAGAACGTGCGGTCGCGCGAGCAGGAATTGGCGTTGTGCCATCAGATCATCGACACGCGGGTGGCGGCGTTGATGGAGAAACTCAACCTCGAAAAGGAGCGGCTCTATGGCGTGGGCGTTCAATCTCAGCCTGGCTGGGTACCTGACCGCGCTGCTGTTTGCGGCAGCTAACCTGTTTTCCACCAAGGGAAGGCTGGCGTCCGTCGCCACGGTGTTTCTGTCGGCGGGCGCGCTGGCGCAGACCGCCTACATGGTCCTGCGCTGGATTGCCGCGGGACGCGCGCCGTTTAGCAACATGTTCGAATCGTTGGTGCTGTTTGCCTGGGCGATCGTCGTGGTGTATCTGGCGATACAGGTGCGCCGTCAGATTCCCGTGCTCGCGGCGGCCACGGCGCTATTGGCCGTGCTGACGCTGGCCTACGCGAGCACCTACCAGGACAACACCATCCATCCGCTAATGCCGGCTCTGCAGAGCCCTTGGTTGACCGTCCATGTGTTCACCTGTTTCCTCGGCTACGGCGGGTTTGCCATCGCAGCGCTGTCGAGTATCGGTTACCTCCTGACGCCGGAGAATCGTCCGCAGATCGAAGCGGCGTTCGACATGGCGACTGCCAAGACGATCTCGTTCGGTTTTCTGTTCCTCACGGCGGGAATCATGACCGGGGCGGTGTGGGCCAATCAGGCCTGGGGCACTTACTGGAGTTGGGACGTGAAGGAAACCTGGGCGCTGATTACCTGGTTTATTTACGCCGTATTCCTGCATTGCCGTTTCATGCGCGGTTGGAAAGGCAAACGCGCTGCGTGGATTTCCGTTATCGGTTTCGCGTCGGTTATTTTCACCTATTGGGGCGTGAACTACCTGATGGGTGGGTTGCACAGTTATGCCGCTTCTTCCTAAATGGCGTATCATATGCGGTTTCGTACTGACACTGGGTTTGTGGTCTGCACGACAAGCCCGGGCCATCGAAAACGGCGACTGCTTTACCTGCCACTCCGACCTGACGCTCACCAAGACAAACGCCGCGGGCAAGGCGGTCTCGTTGTTCGTTGACGAACAGAAGTTCGCGGCATCCATTCACAGCAAGAATCTCTGCACCAGTTGCCACACGGGCATCACCGATCTGCCGCACCCGGACAAACTCAAGCCGGTGAGTTGCAGCCAGTGCCACCGGGTCGAGACGGACATTTATCTCAAGAGCGATCACGGCCAGGCGATTCACAAGGGCGTGCCGGAAGCCGCTTCCTGCCGGGATTGCCATGGGAACCAGCACGAGTTGCTCAATTATCGCAACCCGGCCTCCCCGGTAAACCGCGCCAACATTCCGTCCACCTGCGCGCGCTGCCACGGCAACATCCAGGAGATGGAGAAGTTCGACCTGCGCCAGCGTGCCGTCGTGGTGACGTACGACAAAAGCGTCCATGGCATCGCGCATTCCAACGGCGTCGTCAACGCGGCGGTGTGCACCGATTGTCACGGCTCCCACGATCTCCATCGTTCCACCAATCCACAGTCGAAGTTGTACTGGCAGACGATCCCGAGCACGTGCGGGAAATGCCACGAGAACGTCCAACAGACCTACATCCGCAGCGTTCACGGCCAGGCCGTCAAGAGCGGCGTGCGGGATGCACCCGTTTGCACCGATTGCCACGGCGAACACACGATTACCGCCGTCAAACTCGCCGCGTCACGGGTGTCGCCCGCCAACATCCCGGATACCTGCGGCCAATGTCATGCCGCCCAGCGGATTATCACGCAGTACCGGCTGCCTCCAAATGTCTTCAGCACCTACATCCAGAGTTTCCATGGCCTGGCGCTGCAGGGTGGCAACCTGACCGCTGCCAGTTGCGCCTCCTGTCACGGCGTGCATGACATCCTGCCCGCCAGCGACCCGCTGTCGACCATCAACGCCAAGAACCTGCCGCAGACCTGCGGCAAGTGTCACCCGGGCATCGGCACCCGGCTCGGTGCGGAGTTCTTCCGCATCCATGCGCCGCCCGGCGCGGCGGAAGGGAAACCGTGGCTGGTGAATCTCGTGAGCCGGATCTACATCTTCCTGATCGTCGCCACCATTGGCGGGATGCTGGCGCACAACGCGCTCGACTACTTCCACAAGTCCCGCGAGCACGTACGCTGGGCGAAAACACAGGAGGGCGAGCTGCGGCTCACGCGTTGGATGCGGGTGCAGCACGCGGCGATGATGGTGTTGTTCGTCCTCCTGGCCTACACCGGGTTTGTCCACAAGTTTCCCGATGCCGCCTGGAGTTGGCCGTTCCGCGTGATGCACAACGGGAGCGACGTGCGCGGGATGATCCATCGCATCTGCGGGTGGACGTTCGTGACATTGTTTTTCGTTCACCTGGTTGTGTTGTTCGGCACCCGGCGCGGCCGGTCCGAGTTGCGGGTGCTCTGGCTGCGCCTGCACGATTTGACGGACATGCTGGCGATGCAGATGTACAACCTCGGCTTCCGCAAGACGCCGCCGCCGCATCGCCGGTGGAATTACATCGAGAAATCGGAGTACTGGGCGCTGGTATGGGGTTCGCTGGTGATGATCGTGACGGGCGTGATGTTGATTTTCACCGAGACGGTGCTGCGGCTGTTGCCGAAGGTCTGGCACGACGTGGCGCAGGTGATCCACTACTACGAGGCGTTGTTGGCGACCCTGGCCATTTTGGTCTGGCACTTCTACTGGGTGATTTTCGATCCCAGGGAATACCCGATGAACCCGGCGTGGCTCATCGGCAAGAAGGCGCCGCATCCGGACGGCCACGCCGCGCCGATCGCGCCGCCAACGGCTCCGGAAGAGCCAAAACAGGAACAGGAGGGCGAACCCCATGTCGAGGCATAGCCTGATCGCGGTGCTGGTGTTGGGAGCGGTGAGCGGAACCTTTGCGTCCGCTGCAGAACAGGAAAAGGCGTCGGACCGTTGCGCTTTGTGTCACGAACAGGAGACGAAGGAATGGCTCGCGTCGCCGCATGCCCGGACGATCAACGATTCCTTCCTCGGTGTCTGGGAAAAGGAAGGCAAGAAACTGGAGTGCCTCGTATGCCACACCAGCCAGATTGACCGCAAGACGGGAGAGTTTTCCCGCGACGGCGTCAGTTGCGAATCGTGTCACGGGACGATCAGCCCGGATCATCCCGGCGAGGGCAACAAGGCCAAGCTGCCGGTAACTTCGGAGGTCTGCCAGTCCTGCCACAGCGTGACTTTCGGAGAATGGCGGATCAGCGCGCACGGCCAGAAGAACATCCGCTGCATCGACTGCCACAAAATGCATCACATGGAACTCCGCAAGGAGGACCCCGACCAGATGTGCGGGTCCTGCCACACGGAACGGTTGAAGAGTTTTTCACACGCCACGCATGCGTCCAAGGGATTGCACTGCATCAGTTGCCACATGCCCGAAGTGATGAATGGCGGGCTCAAAATCAAGGGCGCCGGCCTGCGCGGCCACACGTTTGGCGTCGGCGCGGAGACCTGCGCCAATTGTCACCGCGAGATGGTCCACAGCGGCGGTGAACTAGCCACGCTCCAGCAGGAGGTCCAACAGCTCAAATTGGCCGCACCCGAAACGCTGCAGAAACAACTGGCGACCGCCCAGGACGACGCCGCCAAACTGCGCGAGTCGGTCCAGGCCAACCGCCGCGTGTTCGCTCCCTTGATCGGTCTATCCTTCCTGCTCGGCGCCTTTTTTGGGTTTGCCATTCCGCTTGTCCGACGGAACAGGTCGGGAGGAGCCGCCAAATGACCGAACCGAGGCACAACCTGTTTCACACGCCCATCTCCCGTCGGGGATTCTTCAAGACGGGCGCCTGCGGTGTGGCGCTGGGCGCTCTGGCGGCCCTGCCCGTATGGGGTGGAGAATCACCCGGTCCCGGTGGGGACGCCGAAGGCGTGTTGGTGGATTTGACGCGTTGCGTCGGCTGTCGCTCGTGTGAGAACGCGTGCCTGATTCGCCAGGGCTATCCCTCTTTACCCGCCGCGAACTTCGGTTATGGGCCGGGCGATGGGAAGCTGACGTTCAAGTCGCGGACGTTCGTTGATTTTCCCATGGTCAAAGCCGATACGGGTGCGAATCACCCCGTGCCGGTGAAGCGGCAATGCATGCATTGCGCCGACCCGACCTGTGTTTCGGTTTGCCCCGTTGCGGCGCTGGAAAAGACGCCGCGCGGTTCGGTGATCTACAAGGAACAACTCTGCATCGGTTGCCGCTATTGCGTTCTGGCCTGTCCGTTCAACGTGCCGCGCTACGAATGGGACTCGGCTCTCACGCCCCGGGTGAACAAGTGCGACTTCTGCGACGATCGGATTGCCCAGGGGCTGTCCCCCGCCTGCGTGGTGGCCTGTCCGACGGGCACGCTGAAGTTCGGGAAACGCGCGGCGATTCTGCAGGAGGCGCGGGAGCGGTTGTCGGCGCAGCCGAAACGCTACGCGACGGTTTTTGGCGACCTCGTTGTCGGCGGGACGTCCTGGATTTATCTGTCGGACATTCCGATGGACGAGCTGGGGTTCCGCACCGATCTGCCGCAGACGCCCTTGCCGGCTTTGACGTGGAGAATGCTGTCGAAGGTGCCGTTCATTGTCATTGGCGTCGGGTTGTTGCTCAGCGGCGTGTTCCGCTTCCGCAGTCGGCAGGAGTCCCATGGGTGACCTTGGCTACCTTCTGATTCTGTTCCGGTTGTTCGGCACCGTCGTGATGATGCTGCTGGCGGCAGCGGTCTGCTGGTTCCTCTCGGGTAAATCGACGCCCAAGGCGGTTTCTTTCAATCTGTTCGGTTGGTGCTTTCTGGTTGTTCTGTGGGGTCTTGGGGGCTACGCGCTCACATCACGTTACGCGCTGGGACTCGGTGCGGTGACCAATCTGACGGACGCATTCCCGTGGGGAATCTGGAAGGCGTTCGTGCTTTGCGGCATCGCGTTTGCCGCGGGCGGGTTCCTGACGGCGTGCATGGTGTACGTCTTCCGGATTCGGATGTTTTATCCGATCCTCCGCCCGATCGTCCTGGCGGCTTACCTGGGTTACCTGTTGTCCGCGTCGGGGTCGTTGCTGGTCGATCTGGGGAGGTACTACAAGATCTGGATGCCGATTGTGAGTTGGCAGCATCGATCGGTGTTATTCGAAGTGTCCTGGTGCATCATTCTGTACTCGGGGGTGTTGACCGTGGAATTCGCGCCGATCGTGCTCGATCGCCTCGGATGGAATCGGATCAGCCAATTCGTGCATTCCATCACCGTGCCGTTCGTCATCTGCGGCGTGATTCTGTCCACGCTTCACCAGTCTTCGCTGGGCACGTTGTTCCTGATCATGCCCGAGAAGCTGTTGCCTCTGTGGTATTCGCCGTTCATCCCGGTCTTCTTTTTCCTCAGCGCGTTGATTTCCGGATTTGCCATGGCGATCTTCGTGTCGGCGCTGGCGTTCTGGGTGTTCCGCAAACCGTTGGAGCCACAGGTGCTCACGTCGCTGGCCAAGGGGATGACGCCGTTCCTGATGGTGTATCTATTCCTGCGCGTGGCCGATCTGACGGCGCGCAACGCCTGGGTGTACGCGTTCCAGTATCCATTGCAGGGATTCACCTTCACGCTGGAGATGGTGCTGCTGACGGCGCCGCTGTTCGTATTGCTGAAGACGCGCTGGTCGGGGCGTCGCCGCTGGGCATTCGCGGCGGCTGTCCCCGTGATTGCCGGGGTGGTCCTCAACCGGCTCAACACGGCGTGGTTCGGGCTGCTGCCGGCGACGGGCGCGCATTATGCCCCCTCCTGGATCGAAGTCGTGGTGACGCTGAACCTGATTTCGTTCGGTGTGATCATCTTCGCATTCGCGGCGCGTTACCTGCCGTTGTTCGAGCATTCCAGCGGGAACCGACACGAAGAATCGACGGGTACCGCGGCGCTGCCGCGGATGGAGGTGACCGGCCATGTTGCGTCGTAGCCTCACCGCCAAGATGCTGATTGCCGTCGGCCTTACGGTTGCCGTGGTCATCTCGATCTACACCTATTTTGTGATTCGTGTCCAAAGCGCCTGGTGGCAAAAGAGCACCTTCTCCCAAAATGCACTCACGGCGACCCTGGTGCAGGAGTACCTCGAAGGCGTCATGCTCAGCGACCGGCACACCGAGGTGGAACGGTTCCTGGATAAGCTGAAGTCATCCCAGGAAATCTACCGCGGCCGCGTCATCGATCTGACGGGGAAAATTATCTTTTCGACCGACACCCAGGAGGTCAAGCAGGCGACGTTGACCACCCCGCCCGAACTTTTCCGGGGGGACGACATCCTGTACGGCACGCGTGAGGAAGACGGCCAGCGGCTGGCCGTGGCCATGAAACCGGTGTCCCGGGGTGTAAACTGTCAGCGATGCCATCAGACCGGGCCGACTTACATCGGCGCGATTGTGCTGGAGAAATCCATGGAGCCGGCCGAGGCGAGTGTGGCCAGCAACCGCAACCTGCTCATTGCCTACGGCCTCGTCATCTTTGCGCTGGTGGGCGTCGTGCTCTGGCTGTTGATCGTCCGATTGGTCACGCAGCCCGTCAGCAACGTGCTGCAACAGATGCGTCTCGTTCAGGCGGGCGACCTGACCGCCCGGGCTGGGACCGAGACCAAGGATCAGATTGGCCAACTGGCCCAGGGATTCAATTCGATGGTCAGCAGCCTCGAAAACACCACCAGCGAGCTTCGCGAGTCCCACAATCGGCAAATCCAGCAGGCCGGCAAGCTGGCTTCCATTGGCGAACTCGCTTCGGGGATCGCCCACGAAATCCGCAACCCGCTGGCGGGCATCGGTGCGGCGGTCGAAGTGCTGGCGGAAACCAACGGCAACGGCGAGCACAAAGAGATCGTCGGCGAGATTCGAAAACAGATCACCCGGCTGAACACGACGCTACGGGAGTTGTTGGACTTCTCGCGCCAACGCGAACCCGAAATCGCGCCGTGCGCAGTCTGCGAAATCGTCAAACCGATGCTGAGCCTGATCCGTCCCGACGCGCAGAAGCAGCACATCGAGATTGTGGAGGAATGCGGGTCCGAGTTACCGGCCCTTTGCGCCGACGCGCAACAAGTGCAGCAGGCGGTCCTGAACATTCTGCTCAATGCGGTTCAGGCGATGCCCAACGGCGGCACCCTGACGGTGCGCGCCGAGGCGCTGGAAAAAGTTCTGATCCCCGGCCACGGTCAGGCCATCCGCATCACCGTCCACGACACCGGCGTCGGCATCCCGCGCGAGAACCAGCAGAAGATCTTCTCGCCGTTCTTCACCACCAAACATCGCGGGACGGGGTTGGGACTGGCCATCACGCGAACGATCGTTGAGAAGCACCGCGGCACGATTGCAGTGGAGAGCGAACTCGGCCGCGGGAGCACGTTTTATCTGGAATTTGCAGCCTGTGCGTCGTGTGAACAGGGCGCGGCCAAGGAGGTACTGAGTCATGGCAAGAACTAAGGTGTTGGTCATCGATGACGAGAAGCTGGTGCGCTGGTCGCTCCAGCAGAAACTCATGCGGGAAGGCTACGACGTCGAAACCGCCCCGACCGGCGAGGAAGGCATCAACCTCATCCGGGAGGACGGCTTCGACCTGGTGCTTCTCGACCTCCGTTTGCCCGGTATGGATGGCGTGCAGGTGCTGCAGGAAATCAAGAAGATGGAAAAGGAAGTCGCCGTCGTCATGCTGACCGCGGACACCGGGATCTCCCGTGCGGTGGAATGCGTACGGCTTGGCGCGCACAATTATCTCTGCAAACCGTTCGATTTCGATGAGGTGCGCGTCGCGTTGGAGAAGGCGCGTGAAGAAGTGAAGTTGCGGCGCGAAGTGGTCCGGTTGCGGCGCCAGCAGGCCCGCAAGTTCGGACTGCAAAACCTCGTCGGTCAGAGCCAGCAGATGCGCGACTCGCGTGAGTTGCTGGGTCGAATCGCGGAAAGCGACGCGACCACGGTCCTGATCGAGGGCGAGAACGGCACGGGCAAGGAACTGGCGGCGCGCGCGATTCATTGTGGCGGCGCGCGGGCCAACCAGTCGTTCATGGACATCAATTGTTCGGCGCTGCCCGACAATCTCTTCGAGAGCGAATTGTTCGGGCACGAGCGCGGCGCGTTTACCGATGCCAAGACCTCGAAGAAAGGGTTGTTCGAACTGGCCGATGGCGGGACGATTCTGTTGGATGAAATCGGCGACATGAAACCGGTCATGCAGGCGAAACTTCTCCGCGTCCTGGAGACGCGGCACTTCCGCCGCGTCGGCGGGACCCAGGACATCACCGTGGACGTGCGGGTGGTCGCTTCCACCAACAAGAACCTCGAGGAAGCCGTCGCGCGCGGCGAGTTTCGCCAGGATTTGTATTACCGGCTGAAAGTGATCTCCGTGAAAATGCCGCCGCTGCGGGAACGTCCGGAAGACATCCCTTTTTTGGCGGAATATTTCCTGAAGCATCTCGCCGAGGAATTCAAAAAGACGCCGAAGCAGTTGTCGCCCGAGGCGGCGGAAGCGCTGCGGCGCTATGACTGGCCGGGAAACGTGCGCGAATTGCGCAACGCCATCGAACGGCTGGTTATCCTGGAGTCCGACGGGGTGATCGAGCCGAAGCATCTGGCGACCGAGATCCGCGCCGGGGGAAGACGCAGTGGGAAGTGGTTGATCGAGTTGCCGGCGAACGGCGTGGCCCTGTCCGAAGTCGAACGCGAGCTCGTGCTTCAGGCGATGGAACGCGCCGGCAGCAATCAACGGCGCGCAGCGGAATTGCTGGGGATCGAGCGCGATGCGTTGCGGCGGCGGTTGGCCAAGTACGGCTTTCTGGACGTGAACTGCGAAACTAGTGCGGCGACGTGCTGACGACGATCACGACGGCGGAAAGGGCGATGACCGCCAGCCCGATCAGCACCAAGGTGAGCCACAGCATTTTGCCGCTAACCATTTGCCTGACGGTTTAGCAGTGGTTGTGCCACGGCCTCTCTGGCCGCGTTAATCCCTCATGAAATGCCTTCCTTGCCGCGACCCGAGCAAGTGACAAGCGCGGAATCACGCAAGCCTCTGCGCGAAGTCGCGCGAGATTAGGCATCCCACCACCGTTTCGTCATCTAGAGTATATCGTAAGCACTTTCTATGTAGCTGGTTACGATAGGGAAATCCCGCGCTGGCACGTGGCCTGCCATAGGGAGTAGTCGGAGGACATAAAGATATGCCGCGATATACCCTACTCAGCAAGACTGGCGCGATGGTCGTCGCTCTGGTAACCCTAATTTCACCTACAACTCACGCTGCGAAGCCAGCGGGTGCCCAGCTCGGAACTGTCTCCGTTGGCGGCAGTTTGACGTCTGGAAGCCAGCTCAACTACCAGTTCAATTTGACTGTCACGACCAACACGGGCACGCTGGTCGTCAAAGCCACGATTATTGGCAAGAAGTTCAAGGCGAATTTCCCGGCGCTCACCATTAACAACCCAGCAGTTGGCGTCAGTAGTAACCTGCCCGGTACTTCGGTTCAGATCCCCTCAACCTTTACTGGCCCCGCGGTTGTGCGCGTGACAGCGACTTTCAGCAAAAAGAAAATCGGCGCGCAGACGGTCCCGGTTTCCATCACCGCCACTCCTCCTCCCCCAACGTCTCTCACGGTGACGACAAACCTCTACGATGTGGGATTCGAGAACTCGGTGACTCTGGATGGCTCGATCGTCCCCACCAGCGGCATGACCGGACCGCTGACCTACACTTGGAGCCAGACGAGCGGCAAAGCGGTCACGCTCAGAGCGAACGGTGTCGTCCCGCAAACGAGCTTCACCACCGACGCATTGACAAACTTCGTAGGGATGTCCGTTGGGATCTTCGTGAACGATGTTGACGATCACGGCAACACCAATGCGCTCTACATCCCGCCCGAACACCGGTTTGGGAATATGGGTGGCGTGGCTTTGGATAACGAACAGGCGAGTGCGGCGATTTACGGTTTCAAGCTGCTGGTCAGCGGTGGTTCCGGTACCCGAACCGGACTGTTTACCGTGGCCTGCTCGCTCCAAACGCCCGCGCAACCAAATATTCCGCTGGGCGTCACGGCGTTCTTCAAGGGGGCAGCCAACAGCACGAGCTGGTCGCTGTTGTCGGCTCCGGTGGGTTCGGCGGCCGTTCTGACCCATACCAATGGCCTCATCGCCCAGTTGCGTCCGGATGTCGAAGGCCTGTATGTTATTCGCGACAATGTCACCGGCCAGACGTTGACGAATACCGCCGCCACCTGGACGGGCTACCAATTCTGCGCGATCTGCCACGGCCCAAACAACAACGTCGGCCAACGCGACATGGTCACGCCGTGGAGCCAGACCCTGCACTCCACAATGGCCCAACGTGGGATCGACGGTGTCCTCGGCAGTTCTTACAATCAAAGCTGCCTGCAATGCCACACCGTGGGCTACAATCAATCGCCCGCAGCAACCAACGGTAATTTCTATGCCGTCCAACAGGCCACCGGCTGGCAGTTCCCCAAGGTGCTGACGAACGGCAACTTCGCTGCGGCGCCTGCTGCTCTTCAGAACGTGGCGAATATTCAGTGCGAGAGTTGCCACGGACCCGGCAGCCGACATCCCGGTGCCCCATCGATCAGCCTAGATGAGCGGGTCTGCGCAAGTTGCCATCAAAACGGCACACACCACATTTTCCCCGGAGAATGGGAAACGTCCCCGCACTCTGGTGCGTATGAACAGATTGCCGATAGCGAAGGAACCAATCCATCCTGCGCCCGTTGCCATTCGCCGAACGGTTTCGTCGATGCGACGAAACGCCTCAATTCAGGGGTGCCGCTCCGAACGATTGTGGCCGGGGGAGCCGCCACCGGCGCCGGTCCGCTGACGTGCCAGGCGTGCCACGACCCGCACAACGTCGCCCAGTTCCCCGCCGAAGCGCATCAACTCCGCGCCTATGATTCGGTAACTCTCGGCGATCCCAACAAGACCAACGGGGTGGTCAATCCCGATGGCTCGCTCACCCTGGGCACGGGTACCGTCACCTTCACGAACATGGGAGTCGCCGCCGTGTGCATGTCCTGCCATAACGAGCGGGCTGTGTTGCCCTATCAGAACGCCGGCACCATCAGCAAACCCGTTCCGACGTATATGAAATCCCTGCCGCATGAAAGTCCCGTGGCCGAAGTGCTGATGGGCGTTGGCGCGGCGAATCAAGGACTGCCGATGGGCAACTCCTTCCATACATACCTGGCGAATTGCACGACCTGTCATATGTACGGTTCTTCCGCCACGGTTGGCGCTCATACCTTCAGTATGACAGATCGAGTGACGGGCGCTGAAAACCTTGCAGCCTGCAACCAATGCCACACGGAACCGGTGACTGACTTTGATTTCAAGGCAGTCAATGCGGGAGATTACGATGGCGACGGCGTCATCGACGGAGTCCAGACCGAAGTGCAGGGGTTGCTGACGATTCTGTCGAACAAGTTCGCCGACGTGGGGATCACCGTTTCTGACGGCTACCCCTTCATCGACGCCGCTTCGTACACGAGTGTGACCAATGCCTATCCGTCCGAAGCCGCTCCGATACGTCGGGCCTTGTGGAACCGCGTTCTGATCGTCCGTGAGGGCAGCTTCGGAATCCATAACACGCAGTTCACCGTCCGGTTGTTGCAGTCTTCGTATACGGACCTCAGCACCAACTGTATCAGCCAGACCACCCACACGAACGGCAACCCGTTTGCAGTGGATTACCCGCAAGCGTACCTCCGCTAACGAGGTTTGAAATGATGGTGGCTTTGGCCCGGACGGCGGCAGTGAAGGAGACCTCCTCACTTCAGCCTCCGGGCATTGCCATTCTTGGATTGGCAAGAGTATAACTAGGAACCGCTTGAAACCACGACGATCCACAACCACGGTCCTTACCATTGCTGGGTGCGCCCTGGCAGTCTTCATCGTCTCCTGCGCTACGGTCGATCGGGTGGTGGTGGCGCCGCCGATGATTCCCGGCGCGAAATACGTCGGGATGGATCAGTGCGCGCTCTGCCATGAGAAAGAGGTCAAGAATTTCAAGCTGACCGAACACGCGCGAATCCAAATCGAGGGCGAAGGTCCGCGCGTCGAAGGTCAGGGATGCGAGGCCTGCCATGGCCCCGGCAGCGTGCACGTGGACGCCGGCGGCGGGAAGAAGAACATTGTCAATCCGGGCAAGAGTCCGGAGGGCTGCTTCCAATGTCACCTCGACAAGAATGCGGAGTTCAGCTTGCCACATCATCACCCGGTCAAGGAAGGCCGGATGAACTGCATCGACTGCCACGATCCGCACGGGGACAACATCAATCGCGCCAAAGGGATGTTGTTGACCCGGACCAACGACCAGTGCGCGCAATGCCACCGCGAACAGGCCCGGCCGCATGTGTTCGAGCACGAAGCGATGCGCGAGGGTTGCACGAGCTGCCACAACGTACACGGGTCGATCAATGACAAGATGTTGACCGAGCGCGACAACAACCTGTGCCTGAAATGTCACGCCCAGGTCGCCTCCCCAACCCTGCCCGGTACCGTGGTTATTGGCAAGATGCCGCACGCGGGATTCGCTCCCACCGACTTCCTGAGCCGCGGCACCTGTTTCAGCGCGGGTTGTCACACCGCCGTGCACGGATCGGACATCAACTCGCACCTCAGGCACTAGGGTTACCCCCATGAAGACATCGCTTCTGAAGATGTTCCTGGTGACCCTCCCGGTTTTTACGCTGGTCGCGCGGCCCACCACGGCGGAGGAGACCAATGCCGAACCCAACATCACGATCACGCCGATTACCCAGTATGTGACGGTCCGCGGCGACCAACAGAAGTTCCGCCAGGACTGGGGGATCAAAGACGGTTGGAGCGGGGGCATCGAAGATGCCACGTACCAGCTCAAGCTGGGCAAGAACTGGCTGATGAATCTCGACGGCCGCGCGATCTTCGACAACGAAGATTACAAACTCCGCCTGTCGATCGTGAACCCAAATGTCGGTTTCGTCCGGGCCGGTTTTACCGAGTTTCGCACCTATGACGACAGCAACGGCGGATTCTACCAGCCGTTCACGCCGTCGTCGTTCCAATTGAATCGCGACCTGTTCCTCCGCAACGGCGACATCTTTTTCGAAGCGGGGCTGACGCTGCCGAATCTCCCGCAGGTAACGGTGGGGTACGAACGTCAATCCCGGAACAACGACAAATCGCTGCTGGAATGGGGCCCGGTCACCCAGGGCACCACGATCAGGAACATCTTTCCATCCTTGGAAGGGATCAGCGAATCCACCGACATCATGAAGGTGAACGTCGAGCACCACGTCGGTCCCGTCCAGCTCGGCGACCAGTTCCGCTACGAACATTTCAACACCGACACGACCCGAACGGACACTGCGCTGGACTTGAACTCCAATTCCAGCAAGACGGTGGCGGTCCATGAGGACTATCGTCATGACTCCTTCTTCAACACCTTCCACATGGACCAGCATCTGAACCCCAAGGTGTACTGGTCGATGGGTTACATGTACTCGACGCTCGAAGGGGGCGGCAACCTCTCCCTGGACACGCAACCCTTCAACACGCCCACCGATAAAGACTGGCGCGCCCAGGCCATCGCGGTGGAACAGGATTCGCACGTGATCAACCTCAACGCCATGGTCGGGCCGTTTGCCGCGTTGATCTTTTACGGCGGCGTCCAACTCGAGCACACTTCCGGAAACGGAATGACGGATGCCCTGCTGACGCAAGTGGTCGGTGGTGGCGCGACCAATTCGCCCGCAGCCCTGCTCGCCAGCAGCACCGACAAGGACAGCCTGGAAGAAACGCTGGGCGTGCGCTACACGAAGATCCCGTTCACGACGTTGTACGCCGAGGGCCGGTGGACCGAGCAACAGATCGACCTCGGCGAACGCGACACGGGCGACCCGGCGACGGCGTTCACGCGCCAGACCGATACCGATATCTTCCGCCAGAATTACACGGTCGGCCTCAATACCGCCCCAATCCCCAAGACAACCCTGGCCATCCGCTATCGTCACAGCATCTACGAAAACGACTACGAACACACCACGGACACCATGGCCGGTTATCCGGCGTTCATCACCGGTCAGGATTTCACCATGGATGAGATCATGGCGAAACTGACCCTGCGTCCGTGCCGCTATTTCAACGTGGCTTTCCAGTACCAGTTGATGGCGACCGACATCCGAACCCGCACCGCCGCCGTTCCACTCCTGGTGCCGCAAGGCGGACTCCAGTCGGGGAACTACGATGCGAATATCTACACCGTCAGCGCAACGCTCACGCCGATCTCCCGGCTGTACCTGACCGGTTTGTTCTCCTTACAGGACACGCGCACCGCGTCGGTCGCCAACGGGAATCCGTCGGTCGCCAATTACAGCGGCAACGTCTACACGATCATGAGCACCGCCGGCTACGCGCTCGATAACAAGACCGACGTGAACCTCCAGTACACCTACTCGCGCACCGACAACAGCTCCGTCAATGCTGCCGCAGGACTGCCACTCGGGGTCGCGGATCAACGCACGGGTCTGACGGCAGGCCTGAGCCGCAAACTCTGCAACAATGCCATCGCCCGCCTCCGGTACGGATTCTACAATTACAACGACCGCGCCAACGGCGGCATCGACAATTACACCGCGCACCTCTTCAGCGCCAGTTGCCTGGTCCGATTCTAGGCGGACACCACTAATTTTTGGTGGCACAGGCGTCTCTGCTCCGACAGGAGTCGCGAGTCCTGCTCGGACCTGTGGCGGCGTTCAAGTAGGAGCGCCCCTATGGGCGCGACCGGTCGTATCTCCATACCATCTCCGACGTAGGCCATCAGGGGGCCGCGTGTTTGTAGGCGCGAGCCTGCTCGCGGCTACCCGACAAGTTGTCCAGCCGCTTCTTTTCATCCGCCAAATTGTCAGGCTTACAATGGGGTGACTAGAAGAGACATTCTGACGTAATTGGTTTATCAGGAATTGGTTGCCAATCTGTCATTTTGCGTGGCACCGGCACTGCTAGGTATGGGAAATGTCTATGGGCGCAGTGATTGATAAGCACGAATTGCGGCTGCTATTTTGGGAAACCACGGCCGGATGCAACCTCGAATGCATCCATTGCCGGCGGCTCGACGTCAGCAGGCAATTGATGAACAACGATCTTTCCACCCCCGAAGCGCTGCAGTTTGTCCGGGGCCTGGCGAGCTTCGCCAAACCCATCCTCGTGCTGTCCGGCGGCGAACCGCTGTTTCGACCCGACATTTTCCAGATCGCATTGTGCGCCCGCGATTGCGGTCTGACCGTGGCTCTGGCGACCAATGGGACGCTCATCGACGAGCCCATGGCCCACGCCATTGTGGACAGCGGCATCCAACGGGTCGCCATCAGCATCGATGGCGCCGACGAAGCCACGCACGACAGTTTCCGTCGTCAACCCGGCTCGCTGGCCGCGGCCCTGAACGGTTTCCGCCATCTTCGGGGACTCGGGATGAGCATGCAGATCAACTGCACCGTCACCAAACACAACGTCGACCAGATTGAGACGTTGTATGCGAAGGCATTGGAACTCGGCGCCGACGCGCTCCACCTGTTCATGCTCGTGCCGGTCGGCTGCGGCGTCCAGATCGCCGAATCGAACATGCTGCCGTCCGAGGAATACGAGCGCGTGTTGAATTGGATGTACGACAGGAGCAAGGCCGGGAAGATCCATCTGAAAGCGACCTGCGCCCCGCACTACTTCCGTGTGATGCGCCAACGGGCCGCAGCCGAGCATGTCCGCATCGAAGCTTCCCACAGCCACGGCAAGCCCAACGGCAGCGGCCATCCGGGCGGCGCCAACATGGCCGCGATGACGAAAGGCTGTCTGGCCGGCAGTTCGATTTGTTTCGTGTCGCACACCGGCGAGGTGTTCCCGTGCGGGTACCTTCCCGTCAGCGCGGGCAACATCCGCCGTCAAAGCATGGGCGACATCTGGAACGGTTCCGAGGTGTTCGCGCGGTTGCGCAATGTCGATGAATTGGAAGGGAAGTGCGGCCTGTGCGAATTCAAGAAGGTCTGCCTCGGCTGCCGGGCGCGGGCCTTTTACGAATCGCACGGCAACTACATGGCCGAGGAACCCTTTTGCGTGTACGAACCGAAAAAGATCCGCGACCTCGACCACGTGTTCAAGGAGCTGTGAGCGAGCATGGTTAACATCACCAAACTGTATTGCGGCGAAGAACAACCGGCGGACAATTTGCGGTACGGCCATGGCCACGGCGCGCCCAGGTCGGCGGCGGAACGAAAGCCGATCGTTGTCTGGAACGTGACGCGCACCTGCAACCTCCGCTGCGTCCATTGTTATTCCGACAGCTACGCGCAGAAGTATTCGGGCGAGTTGGCGCTCGATCAGGCCAAAGGCGTCCTCGATGACTTGAAAAGCTTCGGTGTGCCGGCCGTCCTGTTTTCGGGCGGCGAACCGCTGGTGCGGCCGGACTTGATGGAATTGATCGAGTACGCCACCGGTAACGGCTTGCGGGTGACGCTGTCCACCAATGGCACCTTGATTGACGAAGCTGTCGCGGCCAGGTTGAAGGCGCTCGGGTTGACGTACGTGGGGATTTCCCTGGACGGTATGGGGGAGACCAACGATTTGTTCCGAGGGAAGAAGGGCGCCTTCGACGCGGCTGTGCGCGGGTTCCGCAACTGCAACGCGGTGGGCCAGAAGGTCGGGCTGCGGTTGACGCTGACCCGTCGCAATTGCATGGATCTGCATGATATTTTCAACTTCATCGAGAACGAAGGCATTCAGCGGGCCTGCTTCTATCATCTGGTCTATTCCGGACGCGGGAATGCCGCCGACGAATTGAAGCCCGAAGAAGTGCGCCGCGCCATGGACATCATTCTGCAGCGGACGGAAGTGTTCCACGATCGCGGGATGCACAAGGAAATCCTCACGGTCGACAACCACGTGGACAACGCCTACCTCTACCTGAAACTGCGCGAGCGCAATCCCGAGCGCGCGGCGCAGGTGTATCAATGGATGCAATGGAACGGCGGCGGCGCGAACTCGTCGGGGATCGGCATCGCCAACATCGACACCCAGGGCAACGTGCATCCGGACCAGTTCTGGCAGAGCGCCACGCTCGGCAGCGTCAAAGAACGCAAGTTCAGCGAAATCTGGTCGGACAACTCGATCCCGTTGCTGGCCCAGTTGCGCAATCGGCTTCCCCTGCTGAAAGGCCGGTGCCACGGGTGCCGGTTCCAGGACATTTGCGGCGGCAGTTTCCGAGTCCGCGCGGCACAGGTCTACGGCGATCCCTGGGCATCCGATCCGGCGTGTTACCTGAGCGACGAGGAAATCGGGCTGGCAGACGCTGCGGCAATGGCGGGCACCAATTTGTGATCGCCATCGCACCAGTCGAGCAACGCATCCTGCGGTATCAACAGCACCGCGGGCTCGATGCCGTGCCCGGCTACGGCGCGGGAATGCAACTGGTCCTGAACGGAGGCCGTCGGGTCTATCTCGCGTTGTCGGACACAGAACTGGTCCTTTACTTCGAGTCGGATCTGGCGATTCACTATGACCTGGAAGGGCGGCTGTCCAGGATGGCGAAGCGCAACGAGTACTGGCGGCGCAGCCTGTCGAATCGCGGGATCTACAGCCGGAAATGCAGCCGCAAGGAAGGCGGCGGTCTCGAACGCATCGTGCTTGCGCCCGACAAGGTGGACGCCTTCGTTCGTGACGCCAGTGCACAGGTAAGACCGGTTCACGATCAGCTGGTGGCCGGCACTGCCGTCATCGAGGTTACGGGGCATTCGTCCTGGGAAGGATTGGATCGAATTGCGAGCGTGCTCGACCGGGCCTCCCGATTCGATGTGGCGGCGGCGCGACGCGAGGCAGCGCGGTTCCAGGGTGTGTACGGTCGCGTGGCCGTTTTGCCGCCGGACCAATACAACGCGCTGGTATTGCAGGCCACCGAAGGTTGCGCCTACAACGGCTGTTTGTTTTGCGATTTGTACGGTGGCGTCCGATTTCGCGCGAAGACCGCGGCGGGATTCCAACAACACATCCGCGATGTCGTGGAGTTCCAGGGGGCCGGTCTGCGGTTGCGTCGATCCATCTTTCTCGGGGAAGCGAACGCGTTGACACTTCCCCAACGCACGATGGAGGCGATGCTGCGGGTCGTGAACGAACAATTCGAATTGCCGCAGCCGGACGAACCCCGGACACCGGCGAGTTGGTGGATGGGCAGCGAAAAACGATTCGACGGGATTGCGTCGTTTCTGGACGTGTTCACAGGAAAATCTCGGAGCGCGGCCGAGTTTCGCCAATTGCGAAGCTTGGGCTTGCGGCGCGTGTACATCGGGATGGAGAGCGGTGACGACGCGCTGTTGAAATGGCTGCGTAAACCGGCCAGTGCCGGGGCGATGATCCGCTGCGTCGGCGATTTGAAGGAGGCCGGCGTCGCGGTCGGCGTCATGGTGCTGATCGGCGCGGGCGGACAACGGTTTGCGGCGGCGCACGAGCGCGAGACAGCCCGCGTGCTCAACGAACTGCCGCTGGGACGAGGCGATTACATTTATTTCTCGCCCCTCGTGGCGGATCCTGCCGGCTCCTATGACGCACAGGCCGCTGCGGATAACGTCGAACCGCTTTCACCGGCCCAGATAACCAAACAGGAGAACACCCTGCGGGCCGCCTTGCGATTTGACCGGGACCGGGGTCGCCCGTACGTGGCCCGGTACCATTTGGAGGATTTCATTTACTGAGATTAAAGACCGGCTTGATAACTTTCCAACGGCTTAAGACGCCAACCGACCCGTTCGACTCTGAGTGCAATGCTTGGATGTGGCCCAAAACGGGGAGGTTGGCGTTCTTTTTCTGCGCGGTCGGGGAATCAAGCAATTCGCCCCGTGGATCGAATGACATCGGCCGGGTCATTCAAATCGAAACCAGTCAAAATCCGCATGGCCGGATTGCCTGGCTTCATCTGAAGCCAGGCAGAACAGGCCGACTTTGGCGCCGATCCAATCGCCTTCGCGGGCAGGGAATGATTCGCCCAACGCAGAGAATTTCTTCCCATCATTGCTGTAACTGAAAGCGCAGACGGCGCCCGGCTTGACCTTGATGCGGAGGATCGCGAAATGGCCGAGACGCGTGGCTTCGTCTTCCACAATTTCTTCACCGGCTTTGTTGGCATCCGCACACGCGGCTTTGATCAGCCGGAAGCCATCGGCGGCCCGTTCCACCGCGATATAGGAGTAATCCATGCCCATCATGATGAGGCCGACCCGTTCGCCCATGGCCAGGTTGCTGAAATCCAGCTTGGCCGAGACGGTGAATTCAGGCCCGGGAAGTTTTTGCAGCAGCAGGTTCGGGGCGGGCCAGAGATTGACGGCCTTGCCGGGCACCGGCACGGAGAACAATCGGAGCCAACCGGGGCGTGCCGTGAGCGAATACCAATCTTCCTCGTAGTTGGCCTGCCATTGCCATTGCAGGCCGAGCTTGTCGGCATCGAATTCGTCGGATGTTTGCGGCACGGTGAGGGGAGAGCTCGATCCCACCTCCGGTTTCTTGTAGAAGAGCACCGGCTCTCCGCGACCGTCACCGTCCTCATCGGTTCCGATCACGGGCCAATCGTCCACCCACTGGAGCGGCTGCAGATGAACGATCCGCCCATACGCGCCGCGATCTTGAAAATGGAGGAACCAGGATTCGCCGGAGTTCGTATCGACCCAGGCGCCCTGGTGTGGCCCGTTGATTTCCGTCTCGCCCTGGGCCAGAACGATCTTGTCCTCGTAAGGCCCGAAAGGGTTCGTTGACCGCAGGACGGTCTGCCAGCCGTCGCTCACGCCGCCCGCAGGAGCAAAAATGTAGTACCAGCCGTTTCGCTTGTAGAGCTTCGGGCCTTCGATGGTGGGATGGCTCGCGGTTCCATCGAATATCGTTGTTCCGTCGTCGAGCAGTGTCCGGCCATCCGGACTCATCCGATGGATCGTGAGAATGTTCTTGATGCCCGATCGGCTCTTGGCCCAGGCGTGGACCAGATACGCGTTCCCATCATCGTCCCAGAACGGACACGGATCGATCCACCCTTTGGCTTCCCGCACGAGGTGCAGCGGCTCCCAGGGGCCGGCGGGATTCCCCGCCTTCGACAGGAAAATGCCCAGGTCGGGGTCGCCGAAATAAACGCAAAACTCGTCGTCGCGGTAACGCAGGCTGGGCGCCCATACGCCGCCGCCGTGGTGGGGTGTGCCGTATCCCTGGACCGGATACTTCCGGAACACGTGGCCAAGGATCGTCCAATTCACCAGGTCTTTGGAGTGGAGAACCGGCAGGCCGGGCACGCAGTTGAAACTCGACGCGGTCAGATAAAAATCATTCCCGACACGGATGACGTCCGGGTCCGAGTAGTCCGCAAAAAGAACGGGATTTCGATAGGTGCCGTCCCCCTTGTCGGGCACCCAGGGATGCGCGTCGGCAGACGGACGGGCGTGTCGTGAAACCGGGGAATGATGAGAGTGGGGTTGCATGATGGAGCGTGGTGCGGTGGTCTTATCCGGGCTTCGCATTCGGTTCAATTTTCGGCACGAGCAGATGTAGCACGGCCAAGGAAATCACATACATCAACGAAGCCCCGGCAAAGATCAAGACGTAACTACCGGTGACTTTGAGCACGTAACCGATGCACTCGGCCATCACAGCGCCCGTGAGGTAGGAAACGAAACCGCCCAACCCGACGACCGAGCTGACCGCCTCCCGGGGCATCGTGTCGGAAACGAAACTGAACAGGTTGGCCGACCAGCCCTGGTGCGCCGACCCGGCGATCCCGATGATGAGAACCGTCAGCCAGATGCTCGGCACGTAAGGCGCCAGAAACACCGGGACCACCGACACAGCGCAGAGCAACAGCGAAAGTTTGCGGGCGGCATTGATGCTCCAGCCGCGGCCGATGAGCCTGCCGGCCAGCCATCCGCCGGCCACGCCGCCGAAAGCGGCAATGAAATAAAACACCGCCGTCCACCAGCCGACTTGTTCGAGCGGGATGTGATAGCGCTTGTCCAGAAAATCCGGCAGGAAGAACATGTAGATCCCCCACACCGGTCCCGCGAGAATGCTGGCGATCAAGTACGCCCACACGGCGCGGTAACCCATCAGCGAGAGCCACGGCACCGGCTTCTTTGTCTCCCCGATTTGCGGCTGGCCGCTTTGAATATAGTCGCGTTCCAAGGGGAGGAGACGGCGGTGTTTGTCGGGCGTGTCATAGACCAGCCACCAGGCAACCACCCAGACCGCCCCCAGCGCGCCGGTGATGTAGAACGTGCTCGGCCAGCCCCAGGCCCGGTACATCATCGGCACGGCGATGGGGCAGAGGATCGCGCCCACGTTTGTGCCGGCATTGAACAGCCCGGTGGCGAGAGCGCGCTCCTTGACCGGAAACCATTCCGCCACGGTCTTGATCGCCCCCGGAAAATTGCCACCCTCCGCCAGCCCCAACGCCACCCGGGCCGCGATGAAACCCATGGCAGTCATCGGAATGGCCACCGTGACCCACGTGAGCGCTGGCGCAGCCCGTGAGAACCAGGGAAGAGTGAATCGGAAGATTTCGTTGCCTGCGATGTGGGCGCACAGACCGTGCGCCGCCGCCGCAATGCTCCATACCAGGACCGCCCACGGAAGCCCGCGCTTCACCCCGATCGAGTCCATCAGCCGTCCGCCAATGAGGTAACCGAACGCATACGCAAAGAAGAAGGCCGCCGCGATGTGCGCGTAATCGGTCTCGCTCCAGCCAAGTTCCCTGCTGAGCGGCATCTTCAGGATGCCCATGATGTTCCGGTCGATGTAGTTGATCGCGACGGAGAAAAACAGGAGACCGCAGATCGCCCAGCGGAAGTTCCCGACGCCGGGTTTGGTGGATGCTGGTCTGGTTGCAGCCGGGACCGGAGAGATCATGGCGCGTGACCCGTGCGATGGTTCAGACCGGTAATCAGGCGCGCTTGCGCCCCGGCGCGCAAGACCAAGCCGGGTGCCTCGTGACAAAAAACCAAAAAGGCAGTCGTCAACGTGCCAAGAGGGCGCCTCATCCGCAAGTTCCTAGTCATCGCCGGACCGGAGCTTAGCGGGATGGCTGCGCCAGCACAAGAGAGAGTTTACGGAGATGTCGCGACTTAATGAGAATGTCCCCATTGTAACTTAATGGAAATGTCCCTATCGGGGCGGGATGGCCGCAGCCATCCTGTCCCGGACATGGAGACATTGACAATGAGTCCGCACGAACGGG
>Ga0182027_10002152_pt1 | contig 32142 bp, 29 predicted proteins | sample 712E1DmetaG_FD_121300 | JGI IMG/M metagenome (GOLD analysis project Ga0182027, IMG submission 121300) | Permafrost microbial communities from Stordalen Mire, Sweden - 712E1D metaG (Illumina Assembly) | ecosystem: Environmental > Terrestrial > Soil > Wetlands > Permafrost | place: Sweden...
ATGCTTCGCATGGGATAAGTTTACATTATATATTATATACGCGAAACGCGTATATAATTCAGATATAGGTACTAATTCTTTACTTATTATTCGGCGCCGCAGGAGCCGGAACTACTGGCAACGGGGCCTGCGTTCCTTGACCTTGCGGTAATCCTGCCGGTGCTGCATTCTGCGCGCCCATTGGCAACTGTTGATTGCCGCCAAGAGCTGATGCCGGCGAAAATTGACCTTGTTTTTCTGCACGTTCTTTTAGGGCCGATTTTTCCTGCTTTCCCGATGGATGCGATAAAAACACAGACAAAATCAGGCAGAGCCCTAAAAACACGGAAGCAAAAATAGTTGTTGCCCGCGTTAAAATGTTTGCAGTATCCTGCGACCCAAGCAAATTGCTGGCAGAGGCAAAGCCGCCACCGATTGCTCCGGAAATACCGCCACCCTTATCAGACTGAATAAGGATAAGCAGGCAGAGGAAAATGCAAACAATGACAAAAATGAACAGCAGAATTCCGAATAACATTTTTTCACCAACCTTAAAAGGTTATAAAACCGCTATGCTATAAAATATTACTTTGGCTTAACAATACCAAAAAAATCATCAGCTTTTAATGCAGCACCGCCGATAAGTCCGCCGTCGACATCGCTCAATGCCAAAAGCGACTTTGCATTGTCGGGCTTCATGCTCCCACCGTACTGGATGCGCATTGCAGCGGCAGTATCGGTGCCGTACATGCCAACAACCTGCTTACGGATAAATCCGTGCATTTCGTTTGCCTGTTCCGGCGTGGCAGTCTCGCCTGTGCCGATTGCCCAAACCGGTTCGTATGCAATGGTGCACTTGAGAGCGTCGTCTTTGGAAATGCCAACGAAAGCGCCTTTTGTCTGGGATTCTATGACCGAGAAAAGCTTGCCTGTTTTACGTTCGTCAAGAGTCTCTCCTACGCAAACGATAGGAAGAAGTCCTGCTGCAAGTGTGGCCTTGACCTTTTTATTGACTGTTTCATTTGTTTCATGGAAATACTGGCGCTGTTCAGAATGCCCGATTATAACGTATTGAACCCCAACGCTTTTGAGCATTGCGCAGCTTACCTTACCGGTAAACGCACCTTTTGCTTCCCAATGCACATCCTGAGCACCAAGTTTTACATTGGAACCCTTAAGAACATCTGCAACAGCCTTGAGGCTGATATAGGGCGGGCAAACAGCGACATCAACATCTGCTACAGTTCCCATTTTAGCGACAACAGCCTTTGCAAGTGCAATAGCTTCGTCGATGGTTGTATTCATTTTCCAGTTGCCGGCGATAAACTTTTTACGTGCCATTATTGTATCTCCTTAAAAACGTATCAATTGGTGAGCTTTCCCGAGTTCTTGGGCAAAGCCTGTACAAAATATGTTATGTTCACTTATTGTTCAAAGCTTTTACGCCAGGAAGTTCTTTTCCTTCCACAAGCTCAAGCGATGCACCGCCGCCAGTCGATATGTGCGACATCTTCGAGGCAACACCGGCTTTATTGACAGCCGATACCGAATCACCGCCGCCGATGACCGTTGTTGCACCGACAAGCGTTGCCAGTGTATTGGCAATGACCTTTGTGCCTTCGCTGAATTTTGCAAATTCAAAAACTCCCATAGGTCCGTTCCAGAACACTGTTTTTGCACCGACAAGTGCTGCCTTGAACTTTTCAATGGACTTAGGACCGATATCCATTCCCATCCAACCATCTTCAATAGCTTCCGATGTCGTTGCCTTTGAAGCTGCTTCAGCAGCAAATTCCTGTGTCACAATATGGTCGACAGGTAAAAGGATTTCAACTTTTTTCTCTGCAGCCTTGGCCAAAACAGTTCTAGCAGTGTCGAGCATATCGTCTTCAATGAGCGATTTGCCAACACCAAAGCCCTTGGCTTTTAAAAACGTGTATGCCATGCCGCCGCCGATGATGATTTTATCTACTTTGCCAAGCAGGCTTTCGAGCACCGCGATTTTCGAAGAAACCTTAGCGCCGCCAATGATGGCGACAAACGGCTTAATCGGGTTTTTAACTATTTTCTCCTGCAGGAACTCGAGCTCTTTCTCCATGAGAAAACCGGCGACAGCAGGCAGATAATGCGCAACGGTTTCGGTGGAAGCGTGGGCGCGATGGGCAGTCCCGAAGGCATCGTTGACGTATACGTCGCCGTATGAAGCAAGGACCTTGGCCAAAACTTCACGTTCAGCTTCGTCCTTGGAAGTTTCTTCTTTATGGAAACGTGTGTTTTCAAGAATGCAAATACCGCCTTGGGGAAGACTTTTAACCATTGCTTCGGTTTCGGGGCCCATACACGAGGGCGCAAGCTTGACTTCTTTTCCAAGAAGTTTGGCAAGATATGCTGCAATGGGCGCCATTTTGTGCTTGCCATCAGAAAATTTCTTTTCGTCAAACGGTTTTCCGTCTTTTTCAGCTTTTTCCCTGGCTTTTTTAATGTCTTTTTTCGGGTCCCCCACATGCGACATAAGAACAAGACTCTGGCATCCCTTTTCAAGAACATATTTAATGGAGGGAAGCGCGGCCAGAATACGGGTATCGTCTTGAATGACCCCATCTTTTAAAGGAACATTGAAGTCGACACGCATGAGAACGCGCTTGCCATTAACGTCTATGTCACGGATTGTTTTCTTTGAAATTGCCATTGTGTCCTCCGACCAAGAGTTTCGTTTACAGAAGCATCGTGATTAAAGAAAGGTGTAATTTACTTATCAAGATACGGCCGGAAACGGCGTGTCCGTTTCCGGCCTTTACTACTATAAGCAAGTTACAAAAGAATTACTTTGTAGCCATATGAGCGATAAGGTCAAGAACCTTGTTCGAATAACCCCACTCATTGTCGTACCAGGAAACGAGCTTGACGAATGTGTCGGAAAGGGCGATACCGGCTTTAGCGTCGAAAACAGATGTCTTTGTTTCGCCGATGAAATCGCTTGATACGACTTCTTCGTCCGTATAGCCAAGGATTCCCTTGAGTTCGCCTTCGGAAGCGGCTTTCATTGCAACTTTGATTTCTTCATAGGTTGCAGGCTTTGCAAGGCGACAGGTAAGGTCGACAACCGAAACGTCGGCTGTTGGAACGCGGAATGCCATACCGGTCAGTTTGCCTTTGAGTTCAGGAATGACTTTGCCCACTGCTTTTGCCGCACCTGTTGAAGACGGGATGATATTGAAACCAGCACCGCGTCCACCGCGCCAGTCTTTTGCAGAAGGACCGTCAACTGTTTTCTGAGTTGCAGTAACAGCATGAACGGTTGTCATGAGACCTTCAAGAATGCCCCATTTGTCGTTAACAACTTTTGCAAGAGGAGCAAGGCAGTTTGTCGTGCATGATGCATTTGAAACAATGGTTTCGCCTTTGTATGCTTTGTGATTGACACCCATGACAAACATCGGGGTATCATCTTTGGACGGAGCAGAAAGAACAACTCTTTTTGCACCGGCCTTGATGTGAAGGCTTGCTTTTTCTTTGTCAAGGAACAGACCTGTTGATTCAACAACATACTCTGCACCGACTTCGTTCCACTTAAGGTTGGAAGGATCTTTTTCTGCTGTAATACGGATAGCTTTACCATTGACGATGAGCTTGCCGTCTTTAGCTTCTACTGTACCTTCGAATCTGCCGTGTACAGTGTCGTACTTGAGCATATATGCCATGTAGTTAGCATCGAGCAAATCGTTTATTCCAACGATTTCGATGTCTTTGCGCGCGCAAGCAGCACGAAAAACCAACCGACCGATACGACCGAAACCATTAATACCAACTTTAAGAGCCATTATCATCCTCCATTGGCTTGATTGTGGAAAAAAGATATTCTATTCATTACTAAACATTAGCAGCTATATATAGGTTATCTACTATTTTTAAGTAGACCACGGTACCGAGGTCTACCGAGCGTATAACAATCTCAGCTTAAGCAATCCACCAGCGACATGTCCCTCAAAGCTTTAGCGAAGGGGGAAACAGGTGGGTTAGCTCTTTTGATGAACAGTCTTATTTGATAGCTAAAATCCCGGATTATTAAAAGATTCAAATAAGACTTGAAAATATACTTTGGCTGCGATTTGGCAGTCAAGGTTTTCACCGAAAACGCCAAATAACAATGTGAAAAAATTACCAATTCCAAGAAATAAAGCGAGGCAAATTCCATGACCAATACCCAATATCCTTTTTATCCAAACAGGTCCCAAACCAAGCAACTTTTCTTCATTGCCGGCCCCTGTGTCATTGAATCAGAGAAGCTGTGTCTTGAAATCGCCGAAACATTGGCTTTGGTTTCCGAAAAAGGAAAAATCACAATCATTTTTAAGGCATCTTTCGACAAAGCCAACCGGACTTCCGTATCTTCGTTTCGGGGGCTCGGCATGAAAAAGGGGCTTGCGGTTCTGGGAAAAGTAAAAAAACAGTTCGGATTGCCCATAGTCACCGACATTCACACGCCAGAACAAGCTGCCGAAGTTGCAACAGTTGCCGATGTTCTGCAAATACCCGCATTTTTATGCCGTCAAACCGATTTACTGGTTGCAGCAAAAAAAACCGGAAAAATCGTGAATGTGAAAAAAGGACAATTCGTCGCGCCTGCCGACATGAAATATTCTCTTGACAAGGCTGGTAAGAAAACGTGGCTCACCGAGCGAGGTACATTTTTCGGATACAATAGGCTGGTCGTTGATTTTGCAGGAATTCCTATTTTAAAAAGCTTTGGAGTTCCGGTTATTTTCGACGCAACACACAGCGTGCAAATGCCCAGTGCCGGAAATGGCGTATCCGGCGGCAATCGCGATATGGCTATTCCTCTTGCGCAAGCAGCACTTTGCGCCGGGGTCGACGGTCTGTTTTTCGAGATTCATCCCAATCCAAACAAAGCGCTTTGCGACGGTCCCAACAGCATCACGGTGAAAGATTTTGTAAGGAATGTACCGCGATTATCGGAGTTATTTGAAAAAACGAGAGGGTGGAATAGAAAATAAAATGGAATCTGTGAATACAGCCTGTAAATACTGGTTAAGGCATAAAAGATCTTTCCCTATCTTTATTCTCATAGCATTTTTCACGGACAGTGTCCTTTTATTAACCTTAGTAAATATATTGATTGATAGCTTTTAAGAAAGTTTCTATAACACCAGCAGCATTGCGCCCATGCGCCAAGACCGTTTCTCCATCCAAAGAAAAACCGTACCTATGAAGAACCACGTGTCTGAATCTTCTCAAATCAGACAACTTAGAGAAAAGTGTTTCATCGATTAAAACTGGAACCTGACCTGTTCCTTCCTTAAAAGCTTTGAGTAATGCAATGTGCCATTCTCCACCACTCGGCAAGTTTGCATTGCAATACTTGATAATACGTTTGAGTATATTTTCAACACCAGTATAACATTGGGCCATGTATGCTGCTGCAGCGGTTCGTTGCGTAGCAGAAAGGGGATTAGTACCAGCCTCTTGTAATGTCTCCGCCAAATCGGATAGCGTTTGCCGAATTGCTTTTGTCTCTATCTCAACTTCCAACTTCAATTCAGATAGATTCATATACTACTCTGCCCTTAGGCATATTATATCGAACAAACGGAGTTTGTTCATCAGCCGGTACAGTGTCAACAAGAGTGCCTGTTTCGTTTTCCATTTCAGCTCCCATTGAGAGAAATCGTCCACTATCCACTCCTTCGCAGAGCAAATCGATATCTCGTGCATTCGCCGGGTCGGTTACTGCACTGCCGAAAAGAACAAGCTTTCTTGCTCCGTAGCGACGGGCAATTTCGACACATTTGTTAATTTGTTCACTTGTAACCATATATTTTCCTTCTTACCTTCCATGTTCCTTATCCATTTTGTCCAGATCCGCAAGCCGCTTCTTTGCAAATACGCATTCTTCGGTGGAGTGCGTCGAGCAATCGGAAAATTCCAGGTAATAGTTCCAGGCCTTGACAGCGTCCATAAGCATCGCCTGACTAAAGCTGTCCATGGCCGCCTTTTTATCAAGCGTTGAGGCATGATAAAACAATATTTCCTTTTTAAAGTCGGAATTCAACTGCATAACCGAACCGGTTTGTGACGATAGCGACGCTTCAAGGCGGTCCTTTGCGTCTTCGAACATGCCAAGACGAAAATACGCCTGTCCCAAATAAGCATCTATTGCAGGATCAGAATAACTGCGGCGCAGGTGCTCAAGGATTTTCCGAGCTTTGTCGTATTGACGGTCGCGTTTAAGGATTATTGCTGCCAAGCGAATTTGGGCCTCCAAATATTCGTTGGCCAAACCACCTTTTTCGGTAGACGGCACCATCTCATACATTTGCATGGCCTCCGACCACCTGCCGTCGCGTTCAAGCATCTTTCCCCGTTCAAGCACAGGAACGGCAACTCCCTGGGAAAGCCTCGGGACATTGGCATCAAGAGACATGGTACGCCACAAAGCGGTGACCGACAAGCCAAGCGCTGCAAGGGAAATGACAAACGCAATGAGTCCGAAATTGCGTTTAAAGGAAAACGGCACTTTCATTTTCCTGCCTATTCCCCAGGCGGAATATGATTGTATGCAAATCTGCAAGTCTTCAAGGATTTCCTTTTCCGATTTCGGCCTGTGATCCGGGCTTTTCGACAAAAGCTTGTCGATAAGCTCCTCGGTGAGTGCGGAAATGGCAGGCCGGATCTTCTTGACCTTCGTGTATTTGCACTCGTTGATTTTTTGTATGAGGCCGGTAAGGTTTTCCCCGACAAATGGTTTCTGGTTTGTAAACAATTCGTACATGACGATGCCCAGCGAGAAGAAATCGCTTCGGACATCCAAATTGCCGCCGGCAAGTTGCTCCGGCGACATGTAATGGAACGTGCCTACGATCATGCCCTGCATGGTGTTGGACGTTATGTTGAGCGGTTTTGCTGCGCCGAAGTCCATCAATTTGACGAGCTTCCCCGAGGTTATCATGATGTTTTCGGGCTTGATGTCGCGATGAAGGATACCATGGATGACATCGCCGATCGGACCTGAAATTTCAACGTTATGCGCATACTGTAATGCTTTGGTTACTTGCGATGCAATAGAAAGAATGTCGCGCTCGGAAATTTTCGGATTGGAAATCATGTATTCGCGCAATGTCAAACCGCTGATGTATTCCATTTCCATATAGAAATAGCCATTCACTTCACCCGTATCGAACACGCGTAAAATATTCGGATGGTCAAGGCGGGCCGTCAGTTGCGCTTCCTGCCGGAAACGTATAAAGAAATCCTCTTCATCCATAAGCGAGGGTTTGAGGATCTTGATGACGCGGTCGAGATCAAACGGGATATTATGCGCTTTGTAAATGAATGCCGTCCCGCCTTCGTTGATTTTTTCAAGGATCTGGCAGTTACCGATCGTTTTCCCGATAAAGGGGTCCTGCTGATGCGCAACCGGGGAAATATCGATATTGAGTTCGTCGCCCGTATACCCTTGGATTCTCGTATGCGACATCACTTTGCTCCATCGATAAGGCAATTAATTTCTTTTTTTATAATTTCCATATGGTCGCCCACGCTTTGCTTTGCCTGCGCGAGCGACGTGCCTGCTGCTCCGCGGCACGATGCATAGAATTTTATCTTGGGCTCGGTTCCCGAAGGACGGGCCGTAACAATGGTCCCGTCGTCGCAAACAAACTGGAGAACGTTCGACGAAGGGAGGGCTATGTCCTTTTTTATTTCTTTGGTTTTCATGGAAAGCGTGGTGCCTGTTTTATAATCTTTGACAAACAATACAACACTGCCCCCGAATGTCTCCGGTGCCGAAGTCCGCAATTGCGTCATAAGATTATTCATGACGCTGACGCCCGATTGACCCTTGAAATATTTGGACACCTGCGATTCCATGAAATAACCGTAGCGACCGTAAATCTCGTTCAACTTGTCGACAAGCGACATCCCCTTCGACACATTATACAGCGCCATCTCGGCAGTGAGAACCGCAGCGGATATCGCGTCCTTGTCGCGGGCCTGCGTATTGACAAGAAAACCATAACTTTCTTCAGTACCAAAAATATAGTGCGGAATATTGTTTTTCGCTTCAAAATCGCGTATCTTTTCCGCAATGAATTTGAACCCGGTCAACACATCGTAACATTCCAGCCCGTATGCTTTTGCAATGCAGAAACCGAGTTCCGTCGTCACGATGGATTTCACAAATGCGCTTCGCAGCGGCAACGTTCCCAGCTCTTTTCGCGTGGTGATGATATACTCCAAAAGCAAAACACCGAGCTGATTACCGGAAAGCAGGGCAAAGCCGTCTCCATCCGGGACCGCAATGCCGAGCCTGTCGGCATCCGGGTCGGTTGCCAATACCAGATGCGCTTTTTCCTTTTTAGCAAGATCAAGAGCAAGCTTCATTGCCTTGACTTCTTCAGGATTTGGAAACTCTACGGTCGGAAAATTCCCGTCCGGGGCTTTTTGCTGTTCCACGAAAATCACCGGCATCCCGAGTTCCGAAAGCGCCCGTTCGACAGGCATGGCACCGGCCCCATGAAGCGGCGTGTATACTACCTTGAGCGACGGCCCCTGTTCCTTGACAAGCGCTGGCCTTAAAACACAATCCTTTACCATAGCAATAAACGCATTGTCCATGTCAATACCTATCATGGTCAACAGACCTTTAGACAGCGCGTCCTCTTTTGTCATGCAAGCAATTTCCGATGCAACGACATTGCCGACTTCGGCAACAATACCCTTGTCGTGCGGCGCAATAATTTGCCCGCCATCACTCCAATACACTTTATAGCCGTTGTATTCCGCAGGGTTATGCGATGCGGTAATGACAATGCCGGCCGTTGCACCCAACCGGCGCACGGTAAACGACAATTGCGGTGTTGACCGAAGAGAGGAATACAAAAACGTTTTGATACCGTTTGCGCAAAGAACCTTGGCTGCTTCGAGGGCAAAAACATCGGAAAACCGCCGGGAATCGTAGGCAATGGCGACCGAGGCCTTGTCAAGCGCAACCGCTTTTTTGATGTAATTGGCCAACCCCTGCGTTGTTTTTTGTATGATAAAAGAATTGATGCGATTATATCCGCCGCCGATAACACCCCGTATTCCGCCTGTTCCAAATTCCAACTGCGTATAAAAGCGGTCCGAAAGTTCGGTGTAATCTTGCTTTACAATCAGGTCTTTAACCTGATTTTTAAAAAAAGCGTCCTTTTCAAATTGAATATATTCTTCTGCTTTTTGCAAAATTTCTTTGGTTTCCAAAACAATGGTCCTTTCAGCTATTTATTTTAGGGCATTCAGGCAACGGCATGCATCGGCCTGCTCCACATATTTGGCAATTCCGGTACTAACTAATATAATATTTATGGCCTAACTTAAAACTTTTTCAAGAAGTATTCTTTGTTTTTGCGGCAACGTATAATAATTGGGGATTTTATACCGATTCAATTGATTATCTGTGACAAGAACAAGCCCGCTCTTCATCAAAACGATAGTTTCGTATCTGCGTTCACCGATAAAATGAATTTGCCCTTTATTGGTTTCAACATGCCAATGGTCTGTGTCTCCGCGCATTTTTATGGAAAGGATTTCAGTAATTACAGCAAGAGGATTTCGCTGCTCAATAGTTTCAAATGCGAGTTTTTGTTCAAAGGAACTCAAGGTTTCCAGATTATGCAATATTCCTATTTCTTCCTCACCGTTGTTTTCTGTTGGAAATCGAATCGAAATATACTGCCTCGGCATTGAATGAGGAAAAAGCGGGACAAAGAAAACATCCGCATAGGCTTTTCCCGTTTTATAAACCAAAGACAATTTATTGTCGGATGATTTTTGAATACAAAATTCTTCCGCATTCAGCATTTTCATGAAAATATGCCTTCTCCGAAGGTGCCTGCATTTCCGTGTGTGTTTTTCCGATTCATCGTAACCATAGTGTAAAAAGCGCCTTTTTTATTGAAAAGCTCATCAGGTGTTCCAAATTCAATGCATTGTCCGTTTTCTATGACAAACAACCGATCATACGTTTGCAATGTCGAAAGCCGGTGTGCAATGGCGATTGTCGTCCTGTTTTTCGTCAGGTTTTCAAGCGCATCCTGGATTTTGCATTCGGTTTCGGTATCCACCGACGAAAGCGCTTCATCCAGAATTAATATGGCAGGATTTAAAAGAAGGGCACGGGCAATGGCGATCCTTTGTTTTTCTCCTCCGGAAAGAGCTACGCCGCGTTCGCCGACCAAAGAATCATAGGCGTCCCGTTTTTTGCATATAAATTCGTGAGCATGCGCAGCCATGGCCGCATCGACGACGTCTTCCCGTGTTGCATCGGGCTTGGCATACGCGATATTGTCAAATATAGTCCCGTTAAAAAGGAAGGTGTCCTGTAAAACAATCCCGATGTTTTTCCGGATATCCTGCGTCCTGATGTGCCTTATGTCGACGCCATCGATGGTTATAACGCCTTTATCAACATCATACAGCCTGCACAATAAATTGATAATCGTGCTTTTTCCCGCACCGCTCTTGCCGATGAGCCCAATTTTTTCTTTTGGAAAAATTTTCAACGAAAGGTTTTTGATGACTGGCTTATCAAAAGCATAGCCGAACTCCACATTTCGGAATTCTATGGTCCCGGCAAAAGCCTGCATTGCAACGGCATCGGCGGCGTCCCGGATTTTCGGGGATTCGTCGAGTACGCTGAATACCCTTTGCGCGGCAGACAAGGACGTTGAAATATTGCGCAGCATATTGACCAATGTTAAAAGCGGCGAGAAAAACATGGCGAGGTAACCGCCGTAAGCAACGACCGTTCCCAAAGTCATTGTTTTTGCAAAAATCAACCTGCCGCCCACGGCCCACACAAGAACAGTGCCGCTCATGATGAAAAACTGCATTAAAGGATGAAAAATGCTCCACATTTTCATCACTGTTATGCCGGTGTCCCGGAAATTCGCACTGTAATCCCGAAACATCTCTATTTGCCTGTGTTCCTGGCCAAAAGCCTTGACGACCCGTATTCCGGTAAGCGAATCGGCTGCAAATTCCGAAAGTCTTGACCGTTGGGAAAAGTACGTATTGAAATGCGACAGGGCATTTTTCACCATTTTTCGCCCGAAAAAGACAAGGATCACGACCGGCAATGCAACGAAAACGGTCAGGTTCACCGACAACACGCATAAAAAGACGCCGACACCGGCGAGCATGAGAAAACTTTGTATTGCAAGAGGCAAAAACTCGACGATAAGAAACTGGACATCGTCGGTATCCTGATTTACACGCGATAAAAGCCCGCCTGTTGTGTGTTTGTCGAAATAGGACAAAGACAATGTTTGCAACTTGGAAAAAACCAAGACCCGAATATCGTGGACAGTCTTATGCCCGGTTTTCCCGCTGAGCCATTGAAAAAAACCGCTTGAGAATATTTGAATCGCATACGCGAAAAACATGACGCCTATTGCAGGCATGAACCACGCGGCGTGGGAGAATTGCAACGTGTCATGGTCCGGCTTAAAAACATCATCAATAAAAATTTTGCTGATATAGGGTACGAGAAGACTGAACCCGGTGGCAATGAGCATGAAAAGCAAAATGCGGGCAAGGTCTTTCGTATAGGGTCTTGCAAAATTCATAATGCGCAAAAAGGTATTGCCTTTTTGCGCAATTGCCGAATGAATGGACGCTCTTTTGTCGGTTTTGGGCATATAGTCCTTAATGACACACAATATATTTTAATCCCAAATCCTTCATTCAAAATAGGGTTAAAGAATCTATTTTTGCCCAAATCTTGAAAGCCCCGGAAAAAATGCTCCCTTTTTTACTTCAATTGGACGACAAACTTTTTTGCCAGATCAATTCGCATCATTCCCTGTTTTTTGATTATTTTTTTTCCCTTATTACCTGGCTGGGCAATGGCTGGATAATTACGCCGATTCTACTATTCATAGCTTTCTTAAAAATACCTAAAAACAAAGTATTGCTTTTCATAACAATTTGCGCAATCGGAATGATCCTGAGCGGCCTGACAAATTCCTGTGTTAAAGACCAAATTCAAAGACCGCGCCCTCTGTTGCATTTCGCAACAAATGGCCCCGATGCGGCCCGCAATACCAAGCAGTGTTTTATTGTCCATAGTGTAGGCCCGAAGCTTTACCAACGGTCATTTCCATCCGGCCATTCAAACACCGTTTTTTGCGCGGTAATGATTGTCGCATTCATGTTCGGCAATTGGTTCTGGATAGGGTTTGTTCCCGCATTGCTCGTTGCATATTCCCGGGTATATTTGGGAGTCCATTTCCCGCTGGATACGGCAGGCGGTGCGGCTATCGCCCTTTTATTCATGCTCCCTACGGTGCTTATTTACAAACGCATTTCCGGAGGAAACCGTGATCCAAAATAAAAAGGTCGTTGTCGTGCTTCCGGCCTACAATGCGGAAAAGACCCTGCAATCAACCTACAATGAAATACCTGCGGACATTGTCGACGACGTCATTCTGGTCGATGATGCAAGTAAAGACAATACCTGCCTTGTTGCAAAAAAAATAGGAATACGCCATGTCATTCGCCACGAAAAAAACAAGGGATACGGCGCCAACCAGAAAACCTGCTACACCAAGGCCCTGGAAATCGGCGCAGATATCGTTATAATGCTTCATCCTGATTATCAATACACACCCAAGCTCATCACCGCCATGGCCAGCATTGTCTCAAACGGCCTGTACCCTGTGGTATTGGGTTCGCGGATTCTTGGCAAAGGAGCATTGAAAGGCGGCATGCCTTATTATAAATACGTTGCCAACCGATTTTTGACCCTTTTCCAGAACATTCTCATGGGGCAAAAGCTGTCGGAATACCATACCGGTTACAGGGCATTTTCCCGTGAGGTGCTTGAAAAAATAAACTTCATGATAAATTCGGATGATTTTATTTTCGACAATCAAATCCTGGCGCAAATTTGTTTTAACGGATATCCTATCGGCGAAGTTACCTGCCCAACCAAATATTTCAAGGAATCATCATCCATTAATTTTATCAGATCATCGCTGTATGGTTTGGGTGTGCTCGGCGTTGCGATCGGCTACAGGCTTCATAAAATCGGGCTCATGAAAATGAAGATTTTTAAATGACCGACGCATGCCATGCGGATCACAGTTCCAATTTTATTCTGGCGCGCGTTGTATCTCCTTTATAAATGTTAATCGTGCCGGAATAGGGCTTGTACCCGTCGCGTTTCAGCACAAGCGAATGCTCGCCGGCCGTGAGGGGAATGGGATTCGCGGTGGGTGTCGTGCCTTCGAATATATCATCGACATACATATTTGCCCATGGATAGGTGTGAACGTGAAGCATGCCGGTGCCCGTTTCTACAGGCTTTAGTAAAATGGAAGCCGTTCTCCTGGCGTTCGGTTCGACGGCAGGGAAATTGTGGGAGCTGGACCTGAGGCGTTTGCTACTGGTCGGCGGCGATCCACTTCTTCTTGGCAACACCGGTGTCGTTGTCTTTGGGTTGTCGTTATCCGAAACGGTCAGGTTCTGATTGACTGCCGCATTGCCCAAAACCGGTTCTTTTTCCGCGCCATCCCCTGCGGACGGCCTGTTTGCCTGTCCCTGTTTGAGAGAATCACTTTTCAACACTTGTACCTGCTCCAAATTTGGCGCTACCGTTACAGTAGGGTTCTTCTTGGTAATCAGGTACGCAAATGCTGCGCCGAGCAAAACAATGGCGATGATTCCGGCTACCGAAATTATTTTTTTCGCCTTTTTCAACCTTCCGACAATCCAAAACGGTTGTGATTTCCGTTTTTCCACGCCGGCAAAAGCGGGTTTGGGTTCCATTCGCTTCGGGTAAAGACCGTAAACGGATCCGCGGGAAACTTTGGGGGCTCTAACACTCTTGCTATCATTCTCGGAAACGCCGAATTTCTCTGCCTCAGGGGGATGTGCGTCCGGAATTACCATATTGCCGGAGTCACGATCCTTGAAATCGGAAAAATCTCCAATTGGATTCGCCATACATATCCATTCAAATTGATTTTATTTCCCTATTCAAGACCCAAATTGCCTTGAATACTCCATAGATTAATCATACGATATTGGCAGGGAATTGGCATCCTTTTGTTGGTGGAGTAAAACAGGGGTTACTATCTCGTTACCTATCACGAACTTGCAGCCTCGGACGAAGATTTTGTTTTTTTTGAACTCAATCTATTTTTTCTGTGCGCTCTGTGCCTCTGTGGTTGACTTGTTTTTCATCAACGCCGGTTCATGAGCGGTTCCTGCATACTGTCAAAAGCTTTTTTCAAAATTATCAATACACTCCCAAGCTCATCATCGCAATGATAACGATGCCCGTGAAGGTCAAACGAGAAAAGACTGGAGTCTTGGAATAGGGTTAACCGGCAATTTTCATTCTTTGTTTACCCACTTGCACACGTAAATTTACTTGGCGCGTTTGCCCAACCATTTCTTATACACTTTGACTCAAATCCAGCGGTTTGATATACATTCGACTTTGTCTAGCCCCCAGACCGCTCCATGCAACGCCTTTGTAGGACATTTTGCAACACATACTGCTTCCGTGCATTTCTCCACGCAGATTGCATGATTGATTTTCGCAAGATTGTTTTCAACAACAATACCGCCATGAGGGCAGGCTTTTTCACACATACGACACCCGATGCAACTCGCCGAGCAATTTTTCCTTGCAATTGCACCCTTATCGTGCGAATTGCATCCTAAACGTATCTGGGCATCGACTTTCACCATTTCTATGACATTTTTAGGGCAAACATATTTGCATTTTCCGCACCCGGTGCATTTTTCCGGATTTACAACAGGTATTCCGTTTTCACCAAGATACAAAGCGTTGAAAGGGCATTCCGAAACACAGCTGCCAAGACCGAGGCAGCCATATTTGCATGCCAGATTTCCCCCCTGCAACAAATTTGCAGAAACGCATTTGCGGACGCCGCGATATTCGAAAATCCGGACAGATTTCTCTATTGTTCCATTGCATTTTATATGGGCTATCCGTTTTTCCGTAGTTTGGTTCGATTTACCGGTGAGGCCGGCTACTTTTTTTGCAACATCATCCTTGCCCGGCAAACAGAGGTTGACCGGGACATCCGGGTTCTTTACAACCGCCTCTGCGTATCCTAAACAACCCGGATATCCGCATGCACCACATTGGCCTTTTGGTAAAATATCTTCCACCGCATGTACCAGCGGATCGATTTTAACTGCGAGTCTTGCGTTGGCTACGGCAAGGAGAAGACCAAACACCAAGCCAACTCCTGCCATGACAATGACAATTGATAACGCAATCATTTTTCCACGTAACTTTCTTATTTGGGAATCATTCCCGAAAAACCCTGAAATGCCAGGGCGAGCATTCCTGCGATGATAAACGTTGAGCCAAGCCCTCGCATTGCTTTAGGAATTTTTGCATATTCCATGCGTTCACGGACACTTGCCATGAGAATTAGTGCCACCGAAAACCCGACACCAGACCCTACGGCATTGACGACACTTTTTACAAAATTGAAATCCTCTTCAGCATTGATAAGGGGCACGCCAAGCACAATACAGTTTGTCGCAACAAGGAGCAGATAAATGCCCCAGACTTTATGCAAATTCGGCAGAAACCGTTTAACGACAATTTCGAGTAATTGTACGAAAGAGGCTATTACAATGACAAAAACTATTGTCCGCAAAAAAGAGAGATGAAATGGCACCAGGATGAAATGATTGATTGTCCAGGTCATTATCGAACTTATGGACATTACCGATACAATTGCCATTCCCATGGACATGGACGAATTAACGCTTTTTGATACACCGAAAAAAATGCAAAGACCCAAAAACCTCGTGAGAACGTAATTGTTAACAATTGCCGCACTCATGAACAGCAGGAAATACTCGTGCAAATTACTCATACCGAATCCTTAGCCTGTGGTGTTGTCAAAATTTTTGCAATGAACATCTTATCCAGGCGCTCCTGATACACATTCATGAGTCCGATAATGCAACCGATGACCAAAAAGCCTCCCGGTGCAAGTATCAGAACCATGGGAGGATCATACCATGTGCCTAAAAGTCGGTAGCCTAAAAAAGTGCCTGCGCCGAATATTTCCCGTATTCCCCCGATCAATACCATCGCAAGAGTAAAGCCCAAGCCCATTCCCACTCCGTCGAAAAAAGACGGTATCACTTTATTTTTTGATGCGAAAACTTCTGCCCGGGCAAGGATAATGGCAAAGACAACGACCAGTGATAAATAAATTCCCAGGGATTTGAATAATGCAGGGAAGAACGCTTCAAGTACCAGTTCAACAACCGTCACGATTGTCGCAATTGAAATGATGAATATAGGGACTCTGACTTTTGGATTTACCCATTTTCGAGATATCGACACCATAACATTATTTGCAGTAATGACAAACAATACAGACAATCCCATGGTAAGGGCATTTTGAACGGTAGACGTAACAGCAAGAGCCGGACACAGGCTTAGGGCCAGACGCAGTATCGGATTTTCTTCGTAAATACCACGCGAAAATATTTTCCACAAACTCATTTCTTTCTCCTTACAAAAACATTCTAAAAAACCTATTGGGCGGCTAACGATTTTTGATATCCTTGCAGGGCAAAAAGTTCATTCCGGATTGCATTGGTCACAGCCCGAGAAGTTATTGTTGCCCCGCTCATTGCATCTATTTTATCCGGATCGTGGCTTTTTACAACAACTAATTGGCTTGCTGATTTACCTTTAAATTGGTTCCTAAATTTTGGCTTTTCGGCCCCGTCGCCAAGTCCTGGCGTTTCGTTATGAGAAAGGATCGTGTAATTTATCAGTATATCGTTTGTATCCACAGCGGCAAGGATTTTCATGGCCCCTCCATACCCTTTGGTCTGAATTCCAAGAACATATCCCAGAGGAACAGTATTACACTGGGCAAGATACCAGGACGAATAACCGGGTATGAGCCTAAAGCCGGTTGCATTGGGCATCAGCTGCTGCATCGCATCGACTGCCATTTTTTTCCTGTTTCGTTCTGCAAAGGGATTTGTCATGACGAAAACCGAGGCAATGACACATCCGGCAATAAGGCATGCTGTTGCCAGGTTAAGAGCCACGAGCAGGATTTGCTGCAAACTGTTTTCGCGTGAAACTGCATGTTCCATAGTGTGTATCTTTAGGTTCCGAATTTTTTGGGATATATGTATTTGTCTATCAATGGCGTCAACGTGTTCATAAGTAATAGTGCATAACAAACCCCTTCAGGATATCCTCCAACGAGTCTGATAAGAAGCGTGAGAACGCCGGCTCCGAAGGCAAATATCATTTGTCCGGTTTTGGTCATTGGTACAGTAACCGGGTCTGTTGCCATAAAAAATGCACCGATGATAAGTCCGCCGGCCATCATGTGAAATATCGGATCACCATGACATAAACCGTTTTGCCCGCCAAAAATCCACGCTCCTATTCCCACGGTGGCAATCATGATACACGGCGTTTGCCATTTGATATAACGACGCAATGCCAAATAGATTCCGCCTGCTATTAGAAGAAGTGCCGATGTTTCACCGATGCTGCCATTATGATTACCAAAAAGCATTACCTTATACAATTGCGTTTTCCCGCCAAATTGCTCTATAAGCGCAGAATATCCCTGAAGTTTGAGTATACAAAGCGGTGTAGCCGTTGTCACGGCGTCGGTATTGCCTAACAGGCTTTTTGCATGCCCAAGGGCATTGTTCATTGTATATCCTGTCATTGCCACCGGATAGCTTGCCATTAAAAATGCCCGGCCTATATGTGCCGGATTGAACACATTATATCCGAGTCCGCCCATCATATGTTTTGCGACACCAATAGCGACAATGGAACCCAACGCAGGCATATACCATGGAATATTCGCAGGCAAACACAGGGCAAGAAGAAAACCGCTCAAAACTGCACTTCCGTCGGCAATGGTCGATTTCTGTTTTGTCATTTTTTGCACGACAGCCTCGCAAGAAACGGAACTCGCGATACATACCAGGATAGTACTCAATGCGCTGATGCCGAAATGAAAAACCCCGAAAACCGCCGCGGGTGCCAGGGCTGCGCTTACCTGCCACATGATATGCGACACGGTTTCTTTGGAACGCACATGCGGAGAAGCAGAGACCAGAAGCTGAGAAGGCGCACTGTGCGGTTCCTGCATTGCGATCACAGAACCTGGATTTTTTACAAGCATTATACCTTTTACTTTCGCGCTGATTTATTGATAAGCGTGTTTTTTGCTTTTGCCAAACGGACATACTGCACGATATTGCGTTTGGCAGGACAAACATACGAACAGCAGCCGCATTCGATGCAATCGAGAAGGTCGAAATCCAGTAACGCTGTTTGATACTTTCGCTGTTCGCTTAATATGCTGAGCATGTAAGGTCTGAGCCGCATGGCGCACACGTCAATGCATTTGCCGCATCGGATGCAGGCACTTTCTGCCGGTTCATGGATTTCTTTTTTCGAAAAAGCAAGTATCGACGAGCAGGCTTTTACAACCGGGGCACAGGCGTCACTTTGCGCAATTCCCATCATGGGTCCACCCATGAGGATTGACGCAACATCTTCCCGAATGCCGCCGCAGAATTCAATGACATCTGAAAAGGGGGTGCCGATGCGCACCCGGACATTAAGCGGGTTCTTTATTGACGACCCAGACACCGTGACAATACGCTCTATGAGCGGAATATTTTTTTCAATTGCATCGCTCAAAGCTTTCATGGTACTGACATTGTGTACAACGCAACCAACATCCATTGGCAATTTACCGCTGGGAACTTCCCTGTTGCACATGGCTTTAATAAGCATTTTTTCCCCGCCCTGCGGGTATATTGTTGGCAAGGCAATTATTTTTACGGCAGTACCCTGCACTTTTTCACGAAGCAGTGTAATGGCCTCTTTTTTATTGTCTTCTATGCCTATACTGCACTGCGATACCCCCAGGATTATCATTGCAATTAAGCAACCTCGTATCACCTCGTCGCCATGTTCGAGCATAAGCCGGTAATCCGAGGTTAAATACGGTTCGCATTCCGCACCATTTATGACAAGCATATCGATTGTTTTATTGGAAGGGGGAGACAATTTCGTGTGACAGGGAAAAGCCGCCCCGCCCATGCCGACGACCCCACAGTCCCTAACAATTTCTAACATATCCTCTTTGCCAAGCATTAAATAACTCCTCTTAACAAGCAGACCGGGTAACCACTCGTCTTTGCCGTCGCTTTTAATGGTAATACATTGGGCCGAGCCTGCGACTGCATCACGATGCATGCCAATATCCGTAACCATCCCCGACACAGGAGAATGTATTATCGCACTTTTCGCCGGGGTCGCACATGCGATTTTTTGGCCTTTGAATACTTTTTCACCGGGCTTCACCATGGGGACACACGCCTCGCCGATGTGTTGTTTGAGCGGGACATGGTATGTTTCTAAAAGCGGCATATCCTGGACCGGTTTGTTTTTTGTCAACTGCTTGTTTTCCCGGGGATGTATGCCTCCAAAAAACAAAGGCCTGCGATTGATTTTCCAAATATACTTTACAAACAACATTCCCTTCATGGCGTTTGAACCTTGGCAGTTTTCAACAACGATTTACCAACGGCTTGGTCGAATCTAAAAGCAAGTCCACATGCTGTTCCAAACAGGACTATGCAGAAAACCGTCATGCACAATACGGTGGAGATCTTAAATATTGGTGCGGCGTAAAAACCTAAAACGCAACCGAGAAGGATTCCGACAATGGGTACTACAAATTCAACAAAGATGACGAGCATTTCGGTAGTATGATTAGAAGGAATTTCAATAGTATCCCCAACGTGTGCATGCATGGCATTAGGTATGGTTAAGAGTAAATCGGGACTTTCACATGCGCCGCAGTGATTGCAACTTTGGTGCATGGTCAATTTTACCGTTGCATTGTCATTACATACGCTTATGACAATTCCTTTTTTTGGTGCGTTCATATTCGTCCTTTATGGTAAATCCGCCTGTAAGACGTAATTGACATCACAAGAACCTTATGGCCGTTGTTTTTAAAAATTTTTCCTCCAAAACTTTGCATATCCTACGAATCGTGTTACGACGTATGTCGAGATCTTCGGGCAACGACGGGTCCTGATGCGCCACATTGACACTTGTTCCTACCAGGAACTGAATGTGGTCGCTCGCCATGAGCAATCGGTACAAATCGGCCGCAGGGTTGTTTTTTCGCAGCCAGGCAGAGTCACTATCAAGGTACGAACATAATTTTGAAAGTGTTATTGTTCCTTCCGTGACAAGATCTATGCCGTCCATGACCGAACCGGGTGGCACTTCACTGAAATCCCCGTCCATTCGGATGCTCAATGTCCTGCACAATTCACGGGCAATTATCGCGCCGGTTGTTCCGCCACAAATGACTTTTGTCCCATTAAATCCTGCACAACGCTCGGCAATTTCCCTGTCGCGTCTCCGGTCGAACGGCGCACCAGTCACGAGTAAAAGTTCTCGGGGTTTTCGAAAGTAAATTATTCCAGCACTAATATCGTCTTTTGCTTTTTTTGCGTCTATGGCATTCGCCCTGTCGGTAAGCAGGTCTGCAAGTTCCTGCGCGGAAATATCAGGCCTTTTTGCAAGAGAAGCAACACAAAAATCCGAAACACCTTTTTGCGTCCAACCCAACGGATAGGCATCGTTTCCCATTCCTGCCTGCGAAATACCGTCGGAAAAAACAAGAAGCCGGTCTTCGGGCGATAATGAGAATTGCGAAAATCGCAGTTCCATTTTCCGGCCATCTGCCGTCGTGACCGACTCTATCTGTCTTGGAGGGTCCTGTAATTTTTTATCTCTGATCCAAAGATATCCGGGGTTGTCGAATTCTATGATAGAGGCATTACCGTGCAAATCGATGTCGATTATTGTAAATGTTGCATATCCGATTTTTCTTACTGCGCACACGGGCAGCGTTTCCATAATGGTACGAGCTGCTTGCTTTATGTCGAGGTCGTTGGTGACGCAGCGGGCAAGCATGGTTGCCGTAAGTTGCGATAAAACGCTTGCTTTTATCCCGCTTCCCAGACCATCTGCCAGAACAGCAACAAGCCTGCATTCTGCGGTGTTGCGCTTGCAAACAAAGGAATCACCGCATACGGAATTGCCGTTTTTGCAGATGTGCCGGTGGCCGACTTCGATGAAAACAGGGTTATTCATCCCGTTCACCGGACGAATCCTGGCCTGCCGAAAACGACGCAATGATTTCACTCAGCAAGGTTTCGGAATCTGCGGCATTTTCACCAAGTAAAGAAGCAATCTGCTGTACCATTGTCAATTGCCGTCTGGATACTTCACGCGCCTGATTGATGATTCGTTCCTTGCGAACCGCGGGCTGCGTAATGTCCTGGATGATACCGCCGGCCAATCGAGCGGTTTCGATGGGGAAAACGCTGATTGAAATGATGCGGTCCCGAAGTTTAATTTGCTTTTCGGGAATACTTTGCCCGGTTGTAAGAACCGCAGAAAAATACTTATGAAACCGGGCGAGCTTTGAAAGCTTCATTTCCGATAATGTCTGAGTTTCCTTGAAATGATCAACCAGTTCGGGCAGCGCGATCTGGACAAAGCGCAAATTGCATTCAATGATGCGGAGTTCTTTATCGACGATAACAACCCCTGCGGGCATGGACTGCATGAGAGCATTCGCTTTTTTTAAGGCAAGCTCGCGCATATATGATACGCACATGGCAGGTTCGGCGCGGTGATGCAACATTGCCTGTGCAAATTGACGACATGAAACATACCCGCATCCGCCGCAATTGATTTCATCCTGTAAAGAGTGTTTCCCAATTCGCTCGAGTGCACTATGCAACTGATCCCCGGAAAAATCCTCATTGTCGAACGGCATAGGGGCGTAATGCACCGTTGTTTCAACCGTGGTGGTTTGCGTTTTAAAATTATCCAGACTTTGTGCATACACTTGAACTTGCGCACGCTTGGCAAGTAATTTTCCACTTTGCGGCATGCAAACTCCGTTTATACAACCGCTTTTGCATGACAATAGCTCCAGAAAAACCGGCCTTGTCAGTTCTTCAGGCTTGACGTCGTCAAGAATCGCATTGACCGAATCGAGTCCGCTTATGGTGAGCATTTCCACATCCGGAAGCGGTCCGTACTTACGGATACTCTCGATCATACCGCCCTCGATAGGATAGAGTGCTCCATCGCTTCCAGGAAGCGTTTCACTTTGTTCCTGTTCGAGCGGAACGATTTTCTGCATGTCTATATTGCTTGCAGCTGTCCATTGTAAAAGATCGGAGAATGACAATACTGCATCCAGTTCGCACCCTTCCTCCCCAAGTTCCGCCTTTTTCGCGGGACAGGGCCCGAAGAATACGATGCCGGTTTCCGGTCCGTATTTCTTCTTCAAGTACCGGCTGTGAGCCACCACGGGCGAACAGATTGTTGACAAATACGGAACAAGACGAGGATAATGTTTTCTAATCAGCATGACTATCGCCGTGCATGCAGTTGAAATGATCAAAGGAGGCATTGATCCGGCTTCATGCGAACTGCGCATCCAGTCGGCTACACTGCGCGAAACGATATTTGCACCCAATGCTGTTTCACTCACTGCCGAAAAGCCGAGCCTTAGAAGCGCCGCAGCCACGGCATTTTTCCCAAAGGGAAACGCGACCGCATGAGACGGCGCGACCGATGCCACCACTTTTGGCTTTTTCGCAAGAAGATCTTTGACAATACCGAGGTCGTCTCGCACCGCTTTTGCCTGGGCAGGGCAGACATCGATGCATGTGCCGCAAAATATGCATCGATCAAGTTCAACCGCAGCCGCTCCATTTTGCACGGTGATCGCTTTCACCGGGCATTCACGGAGACAGCGGTAGCAATCCTGGCAAACCGCTTCTTTTGTAAAGACCGGCTGATTCGATTTCATGATTGGCCCTGCATTGTTACACTATTAATTTCATTTACAGGCAGTGTCGGGCCCGTACTTTGAGGTATCGGCTCTACAGGAATAAGATTCTGCTCTATCTGTTTTTCCAAACCGCCGATCGTGGTCACTTTACACGGAATCCCGTTTATCGAAATATTAGGGCCATTTGCGCACGTATCTTTACAAAGACAACCTTTTATCGTGACGAGGTTTTCCCAATTTCGTTTTGCAATGAGATCTTTTAAATCTGCAGCAAGAGTCCTGTTTCCCCTGCAATAGCAGGAACTTCCCATACAAAGTTCAATTATTCCAAAGAAGCGATCGTTTTTCATCTGCCATCCTGTCTCTTAAACATTCGTCAATAGTTTCAATGACTTTATCAAGCGTTGCTTTTCGAACCCACCTATCGCCTATCGCGACGCTAGGCCCCACTTCGCAGGTTTCCATGCAAAAAGTGGCCTGCACATTGACTTGATTAGCAAGACCTTTTTCTTCTATTTTTGCAAGTATACCCTGTAACAAGCCATGCGCCCCGCGTAAATAGCAACCTGTGCCAACGCATACCCTCACCCGAAGCGCGTCGGGCACGAGCATTTTATTGCCAAGTTCTATTCCATCCTGCTCGTCCCGCTTGCGGGAAAAGTAGGTTGTGTGAAGCAATGACCGGGCGATTTTGCTCCCGGGTTCTTTTAATAGTTTCGAATAGCTTTCCGCAACAAACGGATTATCCTGGGCTTTATGAGCAGGAAGAACCGCATCTATTTGCCTGAGGCCTTTGCTGCGTTTTTCACACACGTCATCGTGAAGCGGTACAGGTTGTCCTGCACCGCCGACACAGCCTCCGGGACAGGCCATTATTTCTACTATATTATAGGTACAAGTGCTTTTCCGTATCTGGTCCAATACGATATTCGCATTTTTAAGCCCCTGAACCACGCCGACTTTTATGGTCGTGTCGCCAAGTGCTATCGTTGCCTCACGAATTCCATGGTTGCCATTAACACTCGTAAACGATACGGGCGGACATTCAACTTCCATTTGGCCGGCACAATAACGGACAACCGCCTCGGTGACACCACCCGATGCGCCGAAAAGCATTCCTGATCCGGTGCCAAATCCCAAAGGCAAATCAAAAGACGATGGCTCAAGTTGAGCAAGGGAAAGTCCGGCTTCTTTGATCATGCGACCCAGTTCTTGTGTTGTAAGAACAACATCGACGTCGGCAACGCCGTCGGTAGAAAATTCGGGCCGTTGCGCCTCGAACTTTTTTGCCGTGCAGGGCATGATAGAAATCACCGCCATGTTCTTTTTATCGACAGAAATTTTTGGGCCAAACCATGAGCGTACCATTGAGCCGAACATCTGTTGCGGTGAACGGCACGAAGAAATATGATCGTGGATATCGCTGTCGAAATATTCTGCCTTTTTAATCCACGCCGGGCAGCACGACGTGATGAGGGGAAAAACCGGCCCGCCTCTTTTGATAATAGGTAACACTTCCGTTGCTTCCTCGATAACCGTAAGATCAGCGGCAAATGCCGTGTCGAAAACGTATTTGAAACCAAGACGCTTCATCGCGGCGACTATTTTTCCCGTGACAACCTCGCCCGGCTCCATGCCGAACATTTCTCCAAGAGCAACACGAACTGCCGGCGCGATTTGAGCCACAACGGTTTTTTGCGGATCGCGAAGCATTTTCCATACAGAAGCGGTTTCGTCTTTCGGCGTTATCGCGCCCGTTGGACAAACAGTTGCGCAACCGCCGCAATTGACACATTCTACATGACCGAGTCCTTTTTCGAACGGTGGCTTGACTGTTGCATTTGATCCCCTGCCGCAAAAGCCTATGGCGCCGATATCCTGCACTTCTTCACAGAAACGAACACAATCTCCGCATTTGATGCATTTTCCCGGATCCCGCACCACGGCGGGAGACGAATTGTCGATGGGCATTTTAGGAGAAATATGTTTGTATCGGATGTCGGAAACGCCCAATCGCGCGGCAAGAGAACGCAGCTTGCATGTTTCGTTTTTGGAACATGCCGGACAGTCGGTTGCGTGGCTTGCCAGAAGCAGCTCAAGGTTGACTTTCCGTATTTCCCTTATTTCCTCGGTAATGGTTTGAACATTCATGCCATTTTGCGGTATAGTAGAACACGAGGCGACAATGCCTCTTCCTTCGATGTCCACCATGCAAAGGCGGCACGCGCCGTAGATTGACAATTCACTATGATAGCAAAATGTGGGGATATCGATACCGGCTTTACGGATAACTTCCAGAAGATTGCGTTCGCCTTCAATCGCGACAGGCAAACCGTCGATAATTATTGAATCTGTCGAGTTCATTAAAATTCTCCTTATACGATTGCATGCAATTTACAGGTTGATATACATGCCCTGCAATTGATGCAGAGAGCCGCATCGATGGTATGCGGCATTTTTCGTTGACCTACGATAGCCCCGACAGGACAGCTCTTGGTGCACAGTGCGCACCCGATGCATTTGTCGGCCAGAATAGTCGGCCTTGACAATGCCTTGCATTCCCCCGCCGGACAGGTTTTATTGACGATGTGTTCCTCATATTCTTCTGCAAACTCCCGCATCGTCGAAAGAACAGGATTTGGAGCGGATTTACCAAGCCCGCACAACGATGCCTTTGCAACGACATTCGCCGTTGTTTTCAGGATTTCCAGGGTATCTTTCGTACCCCTGCCTTCTACGATATCGGTAAGCAAGGCAAGCATCTGTTTTGTACCTTCACGGCAGGTCACACATTTGCCGCAGGATTCATTTTGTGCAAACTGCATAAAATACTGTGCAATGCTGACCATGCAGGTGGATTGATTCATGACAACAAGCCCACCCGACCCTACCATGGCACCGATGCTTTTAAGGGAATCAAAATCCAAAGGCATATCGAGATGCTTTTTTGTTAAGCAAGCACCTGAAGGTCCGCCGATCTGCACAGCCTTGAACCCGTTGGGATCTATTTTCCCGTTCGCACCCGTAACACCGCCGCCGATATCGAATATGATTTGGCGTAACGTTGAACCGAAGGGAACCTCTATGAGACCGGTATTGACAACATGACCGGTGAGGGCAAAGGTCTTTGTCCCTGGCGACTTCTGCGTTCCCACAGACCGGAAAACTTCGGCACCTTCATTGAAAATAAGAGGAACACTCGCCAAGGTTTCTACATTGTTAATTACCGTCGGACACGAAAACAGCCCGTTTTCAGCAGGGTACGGCGGTTTGGGTTCGGGCATGCCGCGCTTTCCCTCTATCGAGGCAATCATCGCGGTTTCCTCACCGCACACAAAAGCACCCGCACCTTCCATGATATCGATATCAAAGGAAAAATCACTGCCAAAGGCATTTTTTCCCAAAAATCCGGCTGCGCGCGCTTCGGCAACTGCGTGCTTCATGCGTTTCACCGCAAGCGGATATTCAAGCCTGACATATACGACACCCTGCTGGGCTCCGATCGCTTTTGCCGCTATCATGATGCCTTCGACAACGCTATGCGGGTTGCCCTCCATGACCGAGCGATCCATGAAAGCACCGGGATCGCCTTCGTCGCCGTTACAAATGATGTACTTTTTGTCTCCTTTGGCAAGACGGGTCAGTTCCCATTTTTTTCCTGCGGGAAAACCGCCACCGCCGCGTCCGCGGAGGCCTGCTTCGAGAACGAGTTTGCATATGGCTTCGGGCTTCATGGAATGTATTGCTTCATGAGCAGCGGCATAACCGCCGGCAGCAATGTATTCTTTTATGTTTTCGGGGTCTATAACGCCGCATGCGGCAAGGACTTTTCTTTTTTGTAATGCATAAAACGGAATATTCGCCGTGCCATGACACATCCGTGCATTTGCCTGATCACGGTACAATAGGCGCTCAACAACGACATTCTTGCAGAGTGTGCTGGCAACGATTTCCTCCGCGTCTTCCGGCTTTACTTTTGTATACAGAATTCCATCGGGCAATATGGTGACCAAAGGACCCATCTGGCAAAAGCCCTGGCACCCGCTTTTTGCAACCAAAAGCAGCGTTGTTTGTTCCGCGTTTTCAAAAGCAAGCGACACGCTTGCCGGAGATCCGTGTTTTTCGCAGGCAGCAATAAGCGCTTCCACGACACGCAGGGAACCATTCGCTACACAGCCGGTTCCGGCACATACGGTAACGCGCCGTTTCACGTTGTTCATAGCTTTTTTATAATCGTTTCTTACCTTGGAAGAAAGTTCGATGAGTGTATCAGGCTTCATGGCGTGCCTCGCTTTTCTTTAGGGAATCTACGATCGAACACGCCTGCGCCGATGAGATTTGCCCGTGGACAGCATCATTGACGACCATGACCGGGGCCAAACCGCATGCGCCCAGACATGAAACTGTTTCAAGAGTAAACAAAAGGTCTTGTGTTGTGTTTTCGCCAGGCCCCAGGTTAAGATGGGCCCGCAGCGTAGTGGCAATTTCAGAGCTTCCTTTGACATGACATGCAGTACCGTCGCAAACCCGGATAACATGCTTGCCTTTCGGCTTAAGGGTAAAATGGCTGTAAAAGGTTGCAACACCATAAACCCGCGAAGCTGGAATACCCAGCGACGAGGCGATGAACGACATGACCATCGGCGGCAAATACCTGTACACTTCCTGCACTTCCTGCAAAATAGGAATAAGCCTTGATTTATCGTTATTGTTTTTCTTGAGCACTTCGAAGACCGCGTTGAATTGACGCGTTTTATCAGGCGTTGACTGGGACGTGTCCATGTGATATCTCCTTACTTTCTAGTACAATCTTGAGTTTATGGCTTAAAACTGCAAACCCGGAGAACAAGTTGACATTTTCAACAATCACGGATTGGGGCAGTTTAAGCGTCACGGGAATAAAATTCCACACGGCTTTTATTCCTGATTCGACAATGCGTTCTACGGTTTCCTCCGCAGCTGACGGCGGAACCGCAAGGATCGCAATGTTGATATGCATACGTTGGACTAAATCAACAAATTTTGAAATCGGCAAAACATCTATACCGCAAATCTTCATGCCGGCTTTTCTTCCGTCATTATCAAAAGCAGCCAATACTTTTATACCGACCTGCTCGAAATGCTTGTACCCGACAAGGGCCCTGCCCAAATTTCCCGCACCGATAAGAAATGCTGACGATTGATTGTTCCACCCGAGGAATTCTTCTACAGCAAATATCGCTTTTTCAAGCGGATGTCCTTTTTTAGGAAGCCCGGCAACGCCGACGCAATCCAAATCCTGCCTGACCTGAGTATGATGTACACCAAGTGCCTCAGCCATAACCGTTGCCGAGACGTATTCACTGCCGAGCCCACGAACTTCCCGCATATATTGTAGGTACAGGGGCAACCTCCGAAGCGTTGTCATGGAAATTGGCTCTGCGCTCATGGTTTTTGGGCCCTTTCAAGGACCGGTTTATGCTTTCGATTTTTTTATATCGATAGAAAAACATCGAATACGGTTTTAAATATATCGAAAAAAACGAATAATGTCAACAGCTTTTTTAAATGCCCTTGCATATCAATGCATTACGACATCAATAATTTTTTTCCTTGCATTCTTGAGAGACTCTGTTAATAAAATCACAGTTATTGTGACAGCTATCACAATAACTGTTGAGTGTTTTGCGAATTTCAGTTATATTAACGGGTGTAAGGGCGAAATGCTGGGCATATTAAGCGAATTTAATTGATACGCAATATTTTATTGTGATTTTATTCTCAAAAAAGGAGCTTTTATGAAAACAAGGATTACAACACCAGACCAACTTGAATCTCTTATTGATCGTGTTTTAATTGCACAGAAAACCTTTTCGACCTTTTCACAAAAGCAAGTTGATGCGATTTTTAGTGCGGCTGCGATGGCGGCCAATGATTCCAGAATTTGTCTGGCTCATCTTGCTTTTAAAGAAACAGAAATGGGTGTCGTCGAAGACAAAGTGGTAAAAAACCATTTTGCTTCGGAATTTATTTTCAATGAATACAAAAACGTTAAAACCTGCGGGATTATCGAACAGGATGATTCGAATGGTATAATAAAAATCGCGGAACCTATCGGTGTCATCGCCGGAATAATACCAACGACAAATCCGACATCAACGGTAATTTTCAAATCCCTTATTACACTGAAAACCCGTAATGCAATTATTTTCTCCCCGCATCCGCGCGCAAAACGCTGCACTATAGAAGCGGCAAAAATCATTCTCGATGCAGCGGTATCCGCTGGAGCACCTAAAGACATAATAGGATGGATAGACGAACCAAGCGTCGAGCTTTCCAATTTTCTCATGCGTCATAAAGGCGTATCGCTGATCCTTGCGACCGGCGGCCCCGGCATGGTCAAGGCCGCATATTCGTCGGGAAAACCCGCCTTGGGTGTTGGCTCGGGAAACACTCCTGCGATCATCGATGAATCGGCCGATATCAGGATGGCAGTGAATTCCATTACCGTTAGCAAAACATTTGATAACGGTGTAATTTGCGCATCGGAACAATCGGTGATAGTACTTGACGATATATACGACTCTGTGAAGGCGGAGTTTATTGAACGCGGCGCATTCATCCTGAATGAACGCGAACGCAGGAAACTAGGCATCGCCATTCTCAAAAACGGCACCATCAACAGCGCTATCGTCGGGCAGAGCGCCTACGACATTGCCGTTCTTGCAGGAATAGAAGTCCCTCGTGATACGACGATATTGATCGGCGAGGTCACCCGCGTAAGCGCGGATGAACCTTTTGCCTATGAAAAGTTGTCCCCTGTTTTGGCAATGTATCGCGCTATCGATTTTAACAACGCGGTCGATACGGCCGCAGCGCTTGTTGAACTTGGCGGCATGGGCCATACCGCGGCCCTCTATACGGACGAAATGAAGAACAAAGACAGAATCGAATATTTTGCTTTTCACATGAAAACGGGCCGCGTGCTTGTCAATATGCCTTCTTCGCAGGGCGCCATAGGAGACATTTACAATTTCAAACTTGCCCCATCGCTTACCTTAGGTTGCGGCAGTTGGGGTGGAAATTCGGTCAGTGAAAACGTAGGAGTGAAACATCTTATGAATACAAAAACAGTCGCATTGCGCAGAGAAAACATGCTGTGGTTCAGGGTCCCGCCAAAAATTTATTTCAAATCCGGCGCATTGTCCTTTGCACTTGCGGACCTTGTCGGCAAAACAAAAGCATTTATCGTCACAGACAAGCCGTTGTTCGATTTGGGATACGCAGAAAGAGTCGTTCGTATTCTGGAGAAACTTGGAATTCAGTGCCAAGTATTTAATCAAGTCGAGCCGGACCCTACTGTTGCAAATGCCCAAAAAGGTGTTGAGGGAATGCGGGCTTTTGAGCCGGATGTTATCATCGCGCTCGGAGGCGGGTCTCCCATGGATGCGGCAAAAATCATGTGGGTATTATACGAACATCCTGAGGTTAAATTTGAGGACCTCGCCATGCGCTTCATGGACATACGGAAACGTATTTATCAATTTCCAAAACTCGGAATAAAGGCAATGATGGTGGCAATACCAACCACGTCGGGAACCGGATCGGAAGTAACCCCCTTTGCTGTTATTACAGACGAGAAAACCGGCATAAAATACCCGATTGCAGATTATGAATTGACACCTCATATGGCCATTGTTGACCCGGAACTTGTACGTACTATGCCGAAAAGCCTGACTGCATACGGCGGGTTTGATGCTCTGGTGCATGCGATAGAGGCTTATTCGTCTGTATTTGCAAACGAGTATACGAACGGGTTGGCCCTGGAAGCCATCCGGCTTATTTTTCACTATCTGCCCGCCGCGTATGAAAATGGGGCAAATGATCTTGAGGCACGTGAAAAAATGCATTACGCGGCAACAACCGCGGGCATGGCCTTTGCAAACGCGTTTTTGGGCGTATGTCATTCCATGGCGCATAAGCTTGGCGCTGCATTTCATTTGCCGCACGGACTTGCAAATGCGCTGATCATAACGCACGTCATTAAATACAATTCGTCGGAAGCCCCAAAAAAACAAACTGCCTTTGCGCAATATAAATATCCGCAAGCGGCATCGCGGTTTGCCCGCATTGCGGATATGTTGCTTTTGGGAGGAAATACCAATGAGGAAAAAGTCGATTTACTCATTGGGAAACTTGAAGACCTAAAAACCAAAATCGGCATCCCGGCAAGCATTAAGGATGCCGGTGTACGCGAAGAGGATTTCATGAAAAAACTGGACGAACTGAGCGCCATGGCTTTCGATGACCAGTGCACGGGTGCCAATCCGCGTTTCCCGCTGATATCCGAAATTAAGGAATTGTATTTGAAAGCGTATAAAGGAATTTAAAAACAATAAAACATCCCCTGTTTGCTAAAGTAGGGGATGTTTTGCGCAGGTTTTTTTCAAAAAAAACTGTAGGCGAGTAGCGGGCCTGAATTCGCAAGCGGCAAATCCCCTTGTTCTTGTTTGGGGTATTCATGCCACAATTTGCAGTGTCGAAGAATCGATCATTCTCCCCACCCAAGTTTTTCGAGCCGCGACCTTATCGCGCTTGTTTTCCTGTCAAACCTTTCGGCAAGCGCTTTGACAGAACGTCCACGACCAAACAGGTCGGCAAGCTCCCTGTCTTCCTCTTTTGTCCAGGCCTTATAGGCATTTCCCGGTTGTTGCCTTCGGGTATCAGGTGCTTTCCGTTTTGAAAGCCCCGGTATCACATCGCGGATTTTCTTCTTCAAAAAAAGACTCTTGTCCGCCAGAGGAAACATTGACTCCGGAAAATCCAGGAAATTGCGCGACCGTGTGACCGCAACATAGGCAAGATTGATTTCTTCCGATAGCCTGTCGCGGTCTATTGCTTCTTTTTTTTCCTTTTCCTTTTCAACAAGTTTCCGAATACGCTCTTTTGTGATAAAGTCATCTGTCAATGTTACCGAATCGTATTCCATGCCCTTGCATCGGTGCAACGTGGAAAATATCATGTCGGCAGTGTTGCGTTTGTCATCATCCACATGCATGGCGGAAAGTTTTTTAAGCAAATATGGAATGTCTTTTCCGTATTCGCTTACAATATCGATAAGCATCACTAGTTCCATATCTTCGGATTTTTCGGCATATTCTTCAAGCTCTTCGAATGAGCCCATGGATGCAATCACCGGATCACGAATAAGACTTTTTTTATCGAG
>Ga0182027_10002154_pt1 | contig 32120 bp, 31 predicted proteins | sample 712E1DmetaG_FD_121300 | JGI IMG/M metagenome (GOLD analysis project Ga0182027, IMG submission 121300) | Permafrost microbial communities from Stordalen Mire, Sweden - 712E1D metaG (Illumina Assembly) | ecosystem: Environmental > Terrestrial > Soil > Wetlands > Permafrost | place: Sweden...
AAAAAACCGTCTATGAGTTAAAAAACTGTCTATCTGAACACCGTAGCCTTCGTGGTACCAGTAGGGGTCAATATTTTCTGGAAATGTATTGGCAGGGTCTTCCTTTTTTTTCTCCTGTGCAATGGCATATCCATACTGAGTGAACATTTTTTTCTTCGATGCCTCGGTCAAGATCGAATTTCCATCCAATGCTCGTTCAAATTTGTACAGGTCTTCAACGGTTGAATAAATAGAACCAACGGCAAACAGTGTTCCCGTTCGATAATTCTCATCAAAAGCATTTATTATTCCGTTTGATGATTTCTGATACCCCTTTGCTCTTTTAGGTAATATGGTATCGTATCGGTCAATTCCCGTATTCCCCATACCTGCAATTTTAAATATGTGCTGGGTGATGTAGTTCTCATAACTCTGTCCCGAGCATTTTTCAATGATCAGTCCTAATAGAAAATATCCCGAGTTACTGTAACCAATATCTTTTGAAGGTAAGAAATCAAAAAGTTGCCTTTTTAGAAGAGCAACCATTGAATCCTTTGAAATGGAAAGAGGTTTAATAGTTCTGAATGGTTCTAACGCATAGTAATCTTGAATTCCAGATGAATGTGTAAGGAGCATGTGAATTGTCACCGTATCCCCATAAGGAAACCCGGAAAAATATTTGCTGAGTTTATCATCCAAACTTAATTTGCCTTGTTCTGCCAATTGGAGAATGGCAGCAGCCGTAAATTGTTTGGTGTTTGAAGCAATACGAAATTTCGTGTCAGCGGTGTTCGCAGCGTTCCATTCCCTGTCGGCAAGACCGTAACCTTTTTGCAGTATAATACTGTCGTTCTTTGATACCAGAACAGCACCACTGAAATTGAAATAGTCTGTCTTAGCTTGTACATAATTGTCTAAGCGGTCTGCAAAATCCTTTTGTCCTGCGGCTTTGTGAACAAAAAACAAAAGAAGGATAATGCCGAGTAAGACTGAATTATTTCTCATGGATGTATTTAAAAACAAACGCTGTTTGCCGCTCGAAAATTGCAGTAAAGATTGAAGTCGATATGTCACCAATTGCTTACCAGGACAAAACGGAGCATCAGACCACCTTCAGCCGGTTTTGGTTGACCATCTTAACTTATTGACAATCATAAAATGACATGGTCAGGCGGTTCCGGCGAAGGCTTGTCAAACCGATCGTTTTATCCACATTGAACAGGAAGTTTTTGTAAACAGGCCGATCGGGTTGACCGTCCCTAACTGTCTGAGTATAGTGGGTTCTTTAGCTTTCGTCCAATAAAAGAAAACAGCGGGATTAACCAATTTTTTTACCAGCCATAGGACCTGGTTTAAGAGATTGAATTTCATTGACATGAATCACAACTACAGCTAATGGTTTAGGCAATCCCATTTTAGCCGACATTGCAACTGCCTGTTCATATAACTCCCCACTATCGTGCATAGAAGGATTTCCTATAAACCTGTATCCGTCCAAAATCTCACGGTTTACAACAGCGACGGTAACTTTCGACCCTCTTTTGATATTCGTATAAGTGGTACCGCCCGTCCCTTCAGTAAAAATAAGAGAATCATCGGATAAAACGCGGGTTGATCGTTTTGGTGCAACATTAGGTATCCCATTTGCATCAGATGTTCCAATAAAACATTGCTGTGTCGCAATCATGTCTTTCATCTCCTGTGTCAGCATAGCCATTCTTTTGGTTTAAATTTATACTTTATGTGAAGTATAAAAGTAGCATTTTTTTCTATTTATAATAGGTCCTCATCGGTATCAAATGTCACAATTGCCCAAAAAATCCACATGGCGAATGTCATTAACAAAGCAACTGTTGGCGAATAGAATGCAATAAGTGTTGCCATTCCATGAACCATCATGCCAATTAACTGGCCTTTTATCATTTTTCTGAACCAAGGTAAACTTTTTTCGGCGGATATCAGCAATTTTGTATTGCTGACAATTCCAACATTAAGCAGCAGCATACTTATCACGATCAATCCTGTATACCCTGCATAAAAAGCCACGATCCGGCCGGCATGGCTCAGTTGAAAATGGAGACGAACCCCAGTTCTTTCGGTGCGATCGACATGACCGGAATCGACGACAGGCGCACGAACTCCTGGGCGCGGGATCCTATAAAAAACTCTATCACGCCTGCTTCCTGCTGGGTCATGATCATGATAAGGTCAATATCATCCTGTTTTTCCGCATAGTTCAACACGGTGGGGATAAGTGCTTTTTCATTTTCAACATCCTCAATGATTTCGGCCGTGCACCTGATACCTTCCTTCTCGATAACTTGTTTTACCTGCCCGGCCAGGAATCTGAGCCTGCTGCGAACGGTAGGGTCATTTTTGCTCCAAATCCCCGAAACTACTTTAATCCCGGCACCATATATTCTGGCAATTTTGATGCCCCATGTAACCTTTTGCCTGCTTTCGGTGGTAAGATCCAGGGGAAGCAAAATATTCCTGCAACCGTCGTAATGATGACGTGCATTGATGGAGATGACCGGGCATTTGGTCGAGCGCAATACCCTTGAACTGTTAGCCCCCAACACACCGACGGCATTCCCGGGAAGTTCGGGTTGACTGTGCGTGCCCATGATGATGAACTGGGACTGAATCTTCCCGGCCGTTTCCAGGATTTTTGAATAAACCTGGCCTTTTCCCAGGATGGTTGAAACCTGCAACCCGGTTTCGGCCTGCACTTTGGTTGAGAGCCGGGTAAGTCTCTCGTCCAGTTTTTTCAGTATATCTTCGTCATAAGACGGACCGAACAGGGATCTGATGCCGGCAGCTGGATCATAAACATAGAGCAGCACAATTTCTGCCGGGAGAAGACGCGCCAGGTTGTAAGACTGTTCCAGGGCGATAAGCGACTGGGGCTCAAAATCAACAGGAACAAGAATCTGCATCATAATAAATGGAATTATCTCATAGCCATCGCACAAAGTTAATTATTTCGACAGTTAAAAACCGGCTCTGTGCCTTTTATGCAGATCTTCGCCCCCGGAATTCCACACCCGCGAATTGAATATCGAATTGCGATCAACAAAGGTATGATGGTCAGATTATCCCGGCGAAGACTGGTCAAAGTAAGCAATTTTTCCAGGATATTGCCTCTGGAAAAGAAAAGAAAAAGCGAGCTTTTTTTCCGGCTAAAAACAGAAATGAACAAGATGAATGGGAAGGAGAAAATTTAGTACCTGCTCTTCTTTTCCTTCTTTTCCTTCTTTTCCTGCCTTTTTTCTTTCAGCGTTTTAATCGGCTCTTTCTTAGCGCTTTTTTTTACATCTTGTCCTTTTGACATAAGTTTAGGTGTTTAAGATTGACAGTAGATTATTATGTACCCCGCTTTGGGTGGAGAAAGTGGGTGCATTTTTTCAAAATTACGGAATCTTTTATTATATACCTGCTTTTTGATTTTCTTTAATGAATGAAGCAGGTTAATGCCACTTCTTAAAATATGTAAGATAAAACAATGAAAATGGTGTTTTCGGGACCGGTCAGTGAAACCTCCGATGACATTCCCTGGGCCCATTCATATCGCAATTCTCCGTTAATCCGCCACCAGGAGATACCCAGGCCGCCGAGAATCCCGAATTCGTATAATTTTGGATTCTGGAGGGCAGGACCGGTAGTAGTCGTGACTGTACTGCCAAATGTTTTTACCTGGGTTTCGGTGTTCTCCGATTTTACAGCATACCCGTTTGACATTCCAAAGTCAACAAACGGGTGGACTTTCCATTTTGGATACTGATACCGAACCATCGTGTAAAGCTTGATATATGCCATATTAAAAGAGAATGTCCTGTCAAACCTTGCACCGGTCCAATTTGTCGCACTTGTAGAGCCCGAGTTGGAATATGGTTTATAAACAAGTTCATTGACCATTGACCATTGCGCCTGTGCACGGGGAAAAATCAGATGCAGTGAAGCCCCGGCCAGAAAACTGAAACATATGGACATTTTTGCACCTGTTAAATCAAAATCCCCACCACTGAAGGACACTTTTGTAATGGTGGGGCCGACCAGCAGCCCGAATTTTACCTTGGTCTGTTCTTCTTTTTTGACATACTCAATTGCGGAATGCTGACATTCATTGTAACTGACCGCCAAAGAGCGAAGACTGGCCGTTGTATAGCTTGAATTATTGATCCTCTCCTTAAGTGAAGGACAATCATTGAAAAGGACGATTAATTGTCCTTTAAAAAAGTCAATGGTAACCACATAACCATGTGGTTCGGTCCGCCCTTCAGAAGTTCGTACAAAGCTTTTTTTTACTAAAAGTTCAACCAAGGAAGCATTGTCTTTTGAAATATAAAAATGTTCCCGTTCATTCCGGTCTTTCAGGTAATATAAACTGGCCTTCCCTTTAACGATTGTCAGCAGGAAAAGTGCAGTGTCCTGTATCGCTTTGGTATCCCGGTGATCCATCAGATCCTTCGTTTGAAAGGAAGTAAGATCAAGTGAAACATGGCTGCTTATAAAGTGGTCTTTCGATGGAATAAAGAATCCTGATATATCATCGGGATTGAATATGCTCCGGTTTCCTTTGGCATCCGTAAAATTGATCCGGTCAGGGTTCAGATTCCATTCGCGGTAATCAATCTTGCCTTTCAGTGTGTCTTTTTTCAGGGTGATGACACCACCCTCTGTGAGATTTTTTTGTGCTGAAACCGGTAATACATTGAACAGCACAAATGAAAGACAGAACAAGATGTAATAAAGTACTTTCTTCATTTTGAAATCAGTTAATGATGAATGAAATGAAATGGTTGTTTATACCATTTACTAAAAAATTGCTTTATTGTAAAATCTAACGGATCAATGCAATGGCATAAGATAAAGGTATGGTGAACAGTTTGAGCCCTTTATACTTTTCTACCCGTTGGATCGCCGTTTCTCCCTGGCCCTTTATTTTTTGATAGAGTTCTTCATAATCCTTGAAAAATTCGAATGTATCGTATGACCTGAATTTATTAAAATCGAAAGCTTGAAGGGCCGCCCAACTCCGGTCGACTTTTTCCTTTTCATCTATGACATAAACCCACTCTGAACTTACCCAGTGATCCAGAACGATCACATCCGGAGCCAGCGTCAATGCATGTGTGATGGCCGCGGCAGGATCATTCAGCTCATGCAGTGATAATTCGAAGAGGACTACATCTCCTTTCCGGCCGGACAGGTAAAAATCGGAATGCACAAGAGTAAATTTATCGGTAAGCCCTGATCTGATGAGTTTTTCTTTTAGAACTTCCAATGCAGACCCATCGTTATCAATCGCAAATACCTGGTTCGCAATGCGCCCGTATTCTATAAATTGCCCCCCGCCTGCACCGACCGAGATAATGGTTTTACCACTGAGATTATAAAAACCTGATAGGTTGGAAATGATTTCCTGTATATCTGCTGCCATATACTAGAAAATATTGATAAAAATAATAAGTTTTTGCCTGACTGTTTTCATAGAATTACATGTCAGCTCCTAAAAAAATATTTGCAAAACGGGAAATGTTAAAAAAAGTTAAAAATAATTGCTTGAAAATTTGGAATCGGCCTAAGGCTTGCCGTATCTTTGTGCCCGTCTTTAAACTCAATAAACAAATGAAAAAACTTGCGTTAATTTTTGTGATCGGTGCTGTAGCTCTGATGTCTTCATGCGGACCCTCCGCAAAAGAAAAAGAAGCCAAAAGAATTGCTGACTCTACCCGGGTTGCTGATTCCATTAACAAGGTTAAAAGAGTAGCTGATTCAATTGCCAAAGTTCAGGCAGCACAGAAAAAAGTAGCAGATTCTATTGCACACCAGGATTCGATCAAAAAACACCTGATCAAACCTGCAAAAGCTGTTAAACCAACTAAACCTGCTCCTAAGAAGAAAGCCCACAAATAATAATTTGTGGTGAGGAATTAAAAAAAAGGCCCGGTAAATCCGGGCTTTTTTATTCGCAAATAACTGTGTTTGATCCGTATTTCCGGATCAGGGAGGTCAAATCAATTTTACGGCCTTATTTTTTTTGCACCGGCACTTTAGCCGAATCCCATGCCATATGTTTCGGACAGCATTTCATCATACTGTCGTGCGGCATGCATCCTGGCCTTGGGGGGCACATTCCTTTTTCCATCCCCTGGGGGCAGCAAAACCCGCCGGGCATGCCATGGTTACATTGCTTCATCATCATCTCCTGCCTGAAACCGGGATGTCCTGGACAACAATGATGTGTCATCCTGCAAATACCACCCCCGATAAAACCGATGAACAGGATGAATCCCACTACTATAAAGAACCAGGAAATAAAAGCAAAGAATTTGCCGGGCATATCCTTCCGGACTTTTGCAAGTAACAAGGTGCCTGCAAGAATTGTCAGTAATGAAATTATTAAAAGACGCATAATCTGAAATATTAGGACTGACTACTTTTTTTCCGGTGTTCGTCGTTTCCGTTCTTTACCGTATCGTTCTGAATGACGAGCCGGCAACCTTTTACAAATGTAATACATTTCCGGTATTGCATTGTAATTGCCTGATAAACATTTTATAATATCTTTTCTGTCCGTTTACAAAGATTCTCCAGACAATTACTTATTTTCATTAGCGCAAATTGCTGTATTGAAGTACCTTTATAAAAAAACAGACAATGAAAACTTTTTCTCAGTACTTTCAGGCCAACATTTTATTCATTTAAATCGCAGCCGGGTTTGTTTTTTTGATCGCTTTCAGCGGTTGCCGTAAACAGGATTCTAATTCATCCAACGGTCCCGAAAGCGGAAAGACACTCGATCAGCTTGTCATTGCATCAAATTTCAATTGGGCCACTACCCGTGATGTGACTATTTCCATATCCGCAAAAGACAACCTGGATAATCCGGTCCCGGGTGTTCGGTTTACACTTTATACTGCCAATCCCGATTCCGGAGGTATTTATCTTGTCAGCGGTATCACCGGTACCGACGGATTATGGAATTCAGTCGCCTCCCTGCCTTCATCAATGAATAGTGTTACCGTATTCAACAATTTTCTGGGCCTGATCCGCCAGATGGAGCTGCCAATCACCTCCAACAGCATCACCGGTCAGTTTGACGGGAAACCTGCCGCTACTGTAGTAAATAAATCGCTGGAGGGAGGAGAAGTGATCAAAACCAGCAGCACAACAAAATGGGTTTACATGAGTACTTATAACTACCAGGGGGTACCAGACAACATCCTGCCTGTCAACGAGCCGGTCAGCCAGCAATTAATGACCGATATCAATGCGGCTCTTCCCGCGTATAAAAATGAAGTGGCCTACCATCCTGAATGGTTTGCAAGTACCGTGCCTAACAATCTTGACATCCTGAGCGTCAGTGACGTTTTTATTACATATATCACAGAAGGAGCAGGGTGGATGAACGCCCTTGGATATTTTGTGTTCAATACCAGCCAACCGTCGGCTTCAGCATCCGCAATTGATACCATTCACATCATCTTCCCGAACGTGAGCAATACTGGCAGCGGTGGCGGACTGAACCCCGGCAACAAGATATATCTCGGGAAGTTCCCGGCCGGGAAATCCATTGGTTTTGTATCCGTGCCCCACGGCTGGAACGGTATCTCGGTTTATGTCGGACCAAGCAGTGATGTGTGGTATTCCATCCCTGCATTTAATACTACCGACCCTCTCATGCTTAAGCATTTGCTGCTTTTCAATGATCCTTCCCGCCAGCAAATCCTCTTTACCCTGGAAGACCAGGGCAAATACCAGGGATCAGACCAGGATTGCAATGATAATGTCTTCTACGTGACGATCAGCCCTTCCATGCAGGGTGTCAATACGACGAATATGCCGGTGCTTGCCACAACAGTGGTCGATTCGGATCATGACGGGGTTCCCGATGCTTCTGATGATTATCCTAATGATCCCACCAAGGCATTTAACAATTACACACCGTCAAAAACCGGATACAGCTCCCTGGGCTTTGAATATAAACGGGAAATTCAGTTATTCTGTTGAAAAAGCTCCCATCAATACCGCTTATCTCAAATTTAATGACTGGGCAGTAAGTTCGGGCGCCTCATATCCTGACTGGTACCTGAATAACACGGGATACCGTCAGCAATCTTCAATCTATTCCCATTGATACCCCTTGTGATCCTGGTAAACCTTTGCAGGAGATTTTTCTCTGCCGTTTTAGATGGTCATACAGGTAAAAAACCACCCGGTACTTTTTTGCTGTCTGTAAATAATTCTTCAACGAATTAAATTTTTTTCGTATCTTGTAAAAAATCCAGAGATTTTACACTTTCTTTTGTGAACCACAAACGATGAAAAAGACGACACTTGAGTACCGAATGATGCAGGAACATAACCGGTTAAAGATCCCGGAAGCAAAACTTCTGTCGGGTTCGCTGACCGGGAAATATCCGATCAGCCTTGATGGCGGCAGAACAATTATATTTATTTCAGATAAAAGCAAAGAATCGGAAACAAGGGAAAAGTACCAGCTGCGAAAGGATAACAAGATCAATGTCCCTGTTAAAAAGCCCAAAGTTTAAATTAAGCCAAGGCAGGGAACTCTGAGGTGATGGTTGATGGAAAATGATCAATCCTTTTTATTAATTTTGATGGCATGATCAAGGTCTTTTTATTATAACCAATTAAATCTTCCGAATCATGAAACAGATTATCTTATTCCTGTCAGCATTGTTGCTGTTAAGTCTTACCGGTGTTTCCCAGGAGATCACGCCCGATAAAGTTCCTGCACAGGTTAAACAAACCTTCACCAAGATGTTCCCCAGTGCCGCGGAAGTCAAATACGGAATGGAGAAAAAAAATTTTATGATCAGCTTTAAAGACCAGGAAGCTGAAAAGTCGGCCGGCTTCAGTTCTACGGGAAGATGGCTGGAAACCCAGACAAAAATATCGGAATCTGACATTCCGAAAAAAGTAATGAAGGTGGTTAACAAAACTTTTAAAGGATATTCCCTGTCGGATGTTGCAACGATTGAAAGCCCTTCGGTCGAAATAAGCTATAAAATGAACGTCAAGAATGATAACCTGGGTTACGAAGTCCAGTTTGGCCCCAAAGGCAATTTGATGAAAAAGACGCCTTTAAAGAAAGAAAAGGCTGAAAAGAAGTAGGGGCGCTGCCTGCAACGGATGCCTGTCTGGCTGAACAGGCCGGTTCTTCAGGGCACTCCATTCCTGAAGTTCGTTTTAAAAGAAATAATAAAAATAAATCAGGATTTGCGGCTTCGTTAATCCATCCGTCTTGGCTATGTGGCCACCGGTGCTGTCGTAAAGGTTGGTTCCATCAAGCCTTGCCATCTGCCTTCCTGATCCGTCATAAAGAAAGTTTCCTTCAACTTTCCCGATATGATGACCTGAGCCGTCGTAGTAATTATTCCCGTCAACCCTGCCGATAAGTTTGCCGCTTTCGTTATAAACCCTCCCTGCATCAATCCGGCCAGCGAGCTTACCTGAAGCGTCATAGACCCGGTTGTTGTCGATCCTGGCAAGGTTTTTGCCGGAGCTTTCGTATACATTCTGGCAAATGCCGGCTGATGTAAAATAAAAGAGCACAAGGATTAAAATGGCTTTCATAATTTTCCTGACTGAAATTCCTTATACAAAGATACACTACCAACGGCTAATCCGGTCGCGGCCAGGCAGGATTGCCCGCATCGAAAATTTCATTTCCCCTGCAGTTCAGTCAATTTATTACTTTTGTTCATATCTATTCTTCAGCTTATGAAGTGCCGCAAGATAAACATCCATAAGAAAAACCATATTACCCATGAGATCTGCATTTTTATGTTTCCTTATCTGCCTGGTTCCCATGCTGACCGGTTTTAAAAAATACCAGGGAATAATTGAAGGCAATAACAGGTTTGCCTTTAAATTATTCAGTGAATTGAACGCCGGTTCAGGTAACAATAACATCTGCTCTCCTTTCAGTATTTCAACTGCCATGGCCATGACCTATGCCGGTGCCATGGACAGCACTGCCTTGCAAATGAGTCAGACCATGAACTTTCCCCGGTCAGGATCGATCCATGATGATTTCAAAAACCTCCTGGAAGGGATGGCCGAAGGCACAGAAGGCAAGTTCATTCTGAATATTGCGAATGGTTTGTGGGCTCAGCAGAATTTCAGGTTCCTCGAATCCTATATTGATCTTGTTAAATCGAAATACCATGCTGAGATCAATAATGTGAATTTTGCTGATAACAATGCACTTGAATTCACAAGAAACGGAATCAATGAATGGGTTCAGAAAAAAACAAATGATAAAATAATCGGACTGCTGAAGCCATCCGATCTTGGTTCTTCAGTGAGGCTGGTACTGGTCAATGCGATATATTTCTATGGCGAATGGGCAACTCCATTTGAAAAAAGTGACACCAGGCCAATGGATTTTTTCCCTGTTAATGAAGCTCAGACCAGGGTTCCGTTTATGAACCGGCATGGCTGGTATAATTATTACGAAGACGTTCATATTAAAGCGCTTGAATTACCATACAGGGATAACAAAGCCTCTATGCTTATCATCCTGCCCAGGGAAAAGGCCGGGATAGAAGAGCTTGAGAAATCGTTTGATTTTAAATATTATAATACAATCATTGGTTCACTGCAGTCGGGATACGTCAGGGTGTCAATCCCGAAGTTCAGGGAGTCAGACAGGATCTATTTAAACAATATCCTTTCACAGATGGGCATGCCCCTGGCCTTTTCGTCCACCGGGGCGGATTTCTCAGGAATGACAGGGAAAAAGGACCTTTATATAAGCACCATCATTCATCAGGCGTTTGTAAACGTTGATGAACTGGGAACTGAAGCCGCTGCTTCAACTGCCGTTATAATGAAACTTACTGCCATCCGCATTCCTGCTGATGCGAAAGACTTCAAGGCCGATCATCCCTTTATCTTCCTGATAAAAGACAATACAACCGGAAGCATATTATTTATAGGTAGGATCATGAACCCCGGCATCCCATTATAAAGGAACGCCGGGGCCATGAATACCTCAAATTATTTCCTGACAACCACCTGTCTGGTCAAAATCCCATCCTGTGTCTGAACCTGGAGAAGGTACAATCCATCCTGGAGATTTGCAACATCAAGCTGTACTTTATCCTGCTTCTTATCCGGAACAACCGTCATCAGTTCCTGTCCCTGTGAAGTGAAAAGAGTGACTTTTAAAAGCTGCTCATACCCGGATGCCGGCTCGATATAAATGAGGTTGCTGGCAGGATTGGGATAAATGTTCAGGGAAGGGGTACTATTCTGGCTTACTCCGAACGGGTTCTTATGAATGTCCACAACCAGCATATAAGTGCCCGTACTGCCTGTAAATTTAGGCGAAACCTGGAAGTAAACTGTTCCCCCGTTCATCATGAGTATGTTGTTGGGATCCACATCGTCAAATACCGTTGACCATGTATTCCCGTCAAGTGAATAGGACCATATGGCATCAAGCGTATATGTTCCGGTTCCTCCGCTGTATTTGGCATCGTCAACTTCTGCATGAATTGTATAGGAGTACCCCTGATCCAGGTTGATCTTGTAAAAATCATAATCATTCCCGGTGCTGCAATTTGAGCCCTGCGTGTTAACTGAAGCCGTAGTTCCCGAAAAGCTGACCGGCAGGGTAAATGCCTCTGCCAAGCTGTTATTGGGTTCATATGCATCGGGAATCAATGCTGCTGCCTGGACAATAACCTCTATCGGGTTTTCATAATATGTTGAACCGGTCAGGACCCAGCTGTTTCCTGTTCCGTCGGGCAAGTATTGCAATGCCATGAGGTATGTACCCGGGTCGACACTCAAACTCTGGTTGGTGAATGTCAAACCGTTAGTGTAATGATATCCCGGTGGAAGTGTATACCCGGTAAGCTGTTGGATTGTAGCCACTGCATACCCGTCCAGGTCATACAGGGAAACATCCCAGGTCCCGTTGAACGTAGTTGAACCGCCATTTTCAACATCAAGGTGCACTGATGCCGTTTGCCCGTTGATCAGCGTCGTACCCGGCGTTACTGTCATCGGGGCATACATTTCAATGGCGTTCGGATTGATCACATCAACCTGTATTCCGTTTGTGAACCCGTTCCCGTCGGCTATAATCTGCCAGTTCCCGCCTGTGGGCCTGTAAAAAACATAAATGTAATAAGTGCCGGGAAGCATGGTTAATAATCCCGTATTCGAAAAAGTCAGTCCGTTAGTATAGTGGTAGTTGGGAGGGAGGGACTCTCCTGTCAGCGTCTCAACAAAATCAATAAAAGCAGCAGTGGAGTCAAATACTGCTGCACAATAATCGCCATTGAATGTATCCGTCCCTGCATTTAAAATGTCGGTGCTTACTGAAAAAGCACTTCCGTAATAGATTGGTGAAGCGGATATCGTCATGGCTGCATAAAGCTGAAGGTTGTATGTCTGGCCTCCGCCTCCGCCACTACTGCCCTGGATCCCGAAGATAGCCTGCTGCCCGCTGTTGAAGCCCCCGGTTCCGCCGCCGATACCCTGTCCTTCAGGGTCCAGGGCATCCAGGTCAAAATAGCCGTCATACTGTCCCTGCCATCCCCAGTTGAAATGGAAGAGCCCGTTGTCATCATACCCGTCGCAGACAAAGCAATGACCGCCGCCGGTGCCAAATCCGGCATAAATGACCGGCCGGCTTGAATCGAGGTCGGTTTTAAGCATGCCTTTCCATGTCTGGTCATCATAATCGGCCCTCACCAGTCCCTGAAGGGTGGAAGGATAGCCGAAATATGTCTTCAGGGCATATTCCGCGCAGTTGGTCACGGGGCTCTGTGAAGCAACAACATACGCGCTGCTGCCTCCCGTCTCGGCTACGCCGTATGTCATATCCACACTTACACCACAGTGGTACATCAGCGTGGCAACTGCAGTATTGGTGCTGGTGACCGACGTGGGCATGTTTGCCCAATCGTAGGTTGTATTTCCAAAATCGGCCGACTGGGTTCCGTATGTGGGTTCATTATATGAATGAAATCCCGACCCGGTAGTGGGGGAGTTCCAGTATTTCAGGACCTGGGCCATTGCAGTGGCAACACATCCCGTGACGGTATATTCGTTGTAATTGTTATCATACGGACACAGATCGTTGTAATACGGCGACTGGTTCCATTGTGTCTGGACCAGGGGATTTACTCCCTGCGGACCATGGAATAATGGTTGCGGGTGATTCGTTTTGCTTAAGAACTCCCATTTCGCCCTGATCGCAGGAGTGGCCTGCCTGTTATGGCTGATGACATATTGTATCTGGTCTTCGTACCCTTTAAGCCATGCAGCAACATGTGGAGGAATTTTAGCCGGGTCGAACGATCCCTGGTTCGAATAACCGAGGATAGGTGCAATGATGTCGTCGCCTGAGACAATAACAAACCCCTGGGTGGAATTCACGTTGAAAACATAATAATTGACTAGCGGTTCCGCATTCGGTGACTGTGCCGATGTTGCGGCAAATGAAGTGTATGAAAGACTTATGTCGGTGATATTCCTGATCGGTCCTGCGACAGCATTGTTGACCATGAATTGCTTCCCGACGATTTTTGCTGAATTTTCATCAACCTTTTCAGCATATGCCACCGTGATGAAAATGGACAAAACCATTAAGAGGGTAAAACATTTTTTCATAAGACAGGATTTAAATTAAACCATAGTAATTACATGACAAAACTGATTTTACCAGCGAAAGGATGTTGTCAGCTTTAAATCCGCAAAAGTAACAAAACACTCACAATGGATAAAAAACCGAACCTTCCCCTGCAAAGTATCAGGCTGATAAAGTTACTATAAAAACATGTAAATAGTTCCCATTTTCTATAAATGCTTATAATTTTTTAATTTCTGCCGGTAAATTTTACGGTATTCATCACCTTATAAAATGGCCTTTCGGTCTAATTTCTGTTTAGTTTCCTAAGGTTTTAAAACATTTCTTTATCCGAAATCAACGGATCAGGTCACAATTTTATCTTATCTTGCAGAACTTTTCCAATCAAACATGAAAAAGAAACTTTCAGGACTGGGTATCCTTTTTATGCTAATCCTGAAGCATCCGCCGATTCCTGAATATTCATTATTCAGGAAATACGAGATCGTCGAGGTGCGCTCTTACTCCCTTAAACAAGCAGCACTCCGTTTCTTTCTGAATTAAAGAGAATAATCCGGGTATAAAACAGCAGGATGCCCTACTTTGCGACAGGTCTAAAGGGCGTTTCTGTTTGGGGGAAATACTATTTGCAGATCTTATAACTTCCTTTCTGTTTTCTGCAAAGATTACAAAATAACCGAAGTTTCTTTCCTAAGAATTAATGTTAATATTCATGCCCTTTGCAACCGGTATCAGAATTATTTGTATTTTAACCCTTAATTAAATTAATTGAGTTTGCAAACCAATAAAATACAATCCTAGTCTTTAAAAACCCATAATATGACCTTTTACCTGCTGGTCCTTGCCTGCAATCCTTTCATCAGGATTGCAAATAAGATCAACTGGCGCTTTGGCCGAAGCTATCGATGTGAGAACCAATCACTGGAATCGTTTAACGGTTTGCTTCAACCCGCGATGGTAATCCTTTCCCACAAGAAATACGAACTGACAAACCTGTTTATCAGGGGCTACTGGACACATGCCGCAATCTATATTACGGATAATTGCGTGATTGAGGCTATCAGCAAGGGTGTCGTGAAAAAATCATTTGAAACCTTCATAAGTACCCTGGATGATTTCATTATCCTTAAACCGAAGTTCTGTGACCATCATACGATGAGGCAGGCAACGGAATTCCTCGAAAAAGCCGTCGTATATCCCTATAATTTCAGTTTCAGATCGAAACAAGAATCATATTATTGTTCTGAACTTGTATACCGTGCTTATTCCCAGACTTCACGCTGGCATCATTTGAAAAGAGAATACCCGGAAAAACTCTGGGACTTTCATTCTGATGAGATTGTTCTTCCTCAGAATCTGCTGGATTCTAAGTTTTTATGGCAGGTTGTCGATCGCTGATCGTATTCCCTGTTAGGTAGAATTGAAAATACGCAGGCGCCCGGCTTTTCCTTCCCGGATGAACTTATAAAAATGCCAGTGGAGTGCACAGCGGTTCATATACTGTGCGAAGTTTACGGCTTTGCTTCTGTATCTAATGCTCCCGGCGAAAAAATAATGAAGGTAAATCCTTCCCATGCTTCGCAGGCTGCCATCCCGTAGCAGTGCCCAGGTCAGTTTCCATAGCATGATCAGGCCGTAGCTCAGCGTTGGAAGGGTTTTGCCTTCGCCTGCCCTGCTGCACATTTCAGCACGTTTCCGGTTGAAATCGGGGAAGCGCTCAGCCATATAATGCCTTTCGAAGAAGGCCCCGGGGCTGTATAGCCGGGTGAGGAGGTCCCAGAAACCCTGCCGCATCTCATCGAGTGTCATCAGTTTTGGGATAAAATTATTATTTATGTCGTCGGGCCTCAGCCTGCCCTCTTTCTCAAGACGTATATAGAGGGGGGTCCTTGGTATTGCGACCAGCATCCCCACCATCGACTGCAGGATGCCGTTATCCTGGATAAAGCGGTATTGCTCTTCAATAATGCTTATATCATCATGGTCGAATCCGATGATGAACCCGCAATGAAGCTCCATGCCTGCATTACGGATACGGTCTATTTTATCACTCATCGATCCCCTGGCCGCATTCTGGAACTTTTTTATATCCTGCAGAGAGGCGATTCTCGGCGATTCAATACCAATGAACACCGACCGGAAATTAGCCTGGTACATCAGATCCAGAAGTTCCGGGTCATCGGCTACGTTTAAGCTGGCCTGGGTGAACAACCTCAAAGGATAGCCGTACTTCTGCATCCATGGAATGATGAGATGGAGCAGGGCTTTAGCTGACTTTTTATCACAAATAAAATTATCGTCCACCAGGAAACAGTTCTGGTATCCCAGTTTTCGTAAATCTTCCAGTTCTTCAATAATCTGTTCGGGGTTCTTGTTTCTTGGCTGCCGGCCGAAGGTCACAATGATGTCACAGAATTCGCACTGGAAAGGGCAGCCTCTTGAAAACTGTATCGTTGCCGTGCCATAAAGCTCTCCCTTTAACAATTCAAACCTGGGTTTGCGCAATGTAGTCAGGTCAGTCCAATGGTCCTGTTTATAATACTTTTTATACTCCCTCCCTGCAGCAAAGTCGTTCACAAATTCAGGCCAGGTCTCATCCGCCTCACCTGAAAACAGCACATCGCAAAGGCCGTCGAAGAATGATTCATTGACCGATGCATAGGCTCCTCCCACAACTGTAAAAATCCCCATCTCTTTGAGCCTGAGAAGTATTGCCTTTTCCCTGTCCTTCTGTACGATCATCCCGGTCACGCCTACAATATCATACCCCCTGAGGGAATTGAAATCGATTTCCTCCACATTCTCATCCATGAGGTACACATCCTGATCGGGGACTAGCCCGGCAAGATGGGCCAGGGAGCCCGTGGTCATGGCGCATTTCTTGTTCCCCGGGTATAGAGGCAAAGCGAAATCCAGACCCCAGAAGGAAGGTTCAAACTTCGGGTTAATAAGGCATATTTTCAATTTTTTCAACATCAGTCAATCATAAGGTCTTCTGCATTGGCAGGTACATCTGAAGCAGCCTGCCGTGTCACACGAGAGAAAGGCGTCCTGCCACTCCTTCCCTTGTAAATTTATAATAATGCCAGTGCGCGGCACAGCGGTTCACATATTGTGCGAAACCGATGATATCGTTCCTGTAGCCCACACTGCGCTCAAAGAAAAACCGGATATAGATCCGTCCCACAGTTCCAAGGCTGCCGTCTCTCAGGAGGGCCAGGAACAGGTTCATGGCCAGCAGCGTCCCGAAAATAAGCGTGGGGATCTTCCGGCCTTCTTTTGCCCTGATACATATTTCGGCCCGCCTCCTGTTGAATTCCGGGTACTGGAATACCTTGAAGTACCTGTCGAAATATGATTGCGGACTATAAAGCCTTGTCAGGAGGTTCCAGAATCCTTCCCGGAGTTCCTCCCGGCTCATTAGTTTTGGTACAAAATTGCAATTCAGGTCCTCAAGTACCAGCCTGCCTTCCTTTTCCAGTCGTGCATAAAGGGGTGTTTTGGGTACTGCAATCAACAGGCCGACCATGGCAAGAAGTATCCCGTTATCCTGGATAAAGTTATACTGCTCATCCATGATGCTGATGTCATCCTGGTCGAATCCGACGATGAATCCGCCATGAATTTCCAGGCCTGCATTGCGGATGCGGTCTATTTTTTCCTCCATCGATCCGCCGGCAACATTATGGAATTTTTTAGTCTCCTCGAGAGAAGCCACACGCGGTGTCTCGATGCCGATGAATATGGAACGGAAATTTGCCCGGTAGAGAAGATCAAGCAGTTCGGGATCATCCGCCAGGTTAATGCTTGCCTGGGTGGTCAGTTTCAGGGGATAACCATATTTCTCCTGCCAGGGAATGATAAGCCGGAGCAGGGCCTTGGCCGATTTCTTGTCGCCGTTGAAATTATCATCCGAGATAAAGCAGGAATAATAACCCAGTTTCCGTATATCTTCCAGCTCTTCGATCACCTGTTCCGGGTTTTTGGTCCTCGGTTTGCGGCCGAGGGTCACGATAATATCACAGAATTCACACTGGAACGGGCAACCCCTCGAGAACTGTACCGATGCCGAAGCATACCGTTTGGCTTTGAGCAGGTCATATCGCGGCTTTGGCAGGGAGGTCATGACCGTCCAGTTATCCTGTTTGTAATATTTTTTATATTCCCTGCCTTCAGCAAAATCGTTCACGAAAACGGGCCAGGTCTCATCGGCCTCCCCGGAAAAAATAACATCGCATAATCCGTCGAAAAAAGATTCATTCACTGTTGCATAAGCCCCGCCGACGACAGTGAAAAGCTTCATTTCACGGAGCCTCAGCAGGATGTCCTTCATCCTGTCCTTCTGCGGGATCATGCCGGTAAGACCGATGATATCGAAACTCTTAAGGAACCTGTAGTTGATCTTTTCGACATTTTCATCCATCAGGTACACTTCGTGGTCAGGGATAAGCCCTGCCAGATGAGCCAGCGCGCCTGTCGTCATGGCGCATCGCTTATCTCCCGGATAAAGAGGTATTGCGAAATCCAGTCCCCAGTAGGAAGGTTTGAACTTCGGATTGATAAGGCATATTTTTAATCGTTTCATCTTGTGATAAGCAGTGAAAATGGAATCATCAGGTTCGCCAAAAGTACTAAAATACTTGTTACCACAGCTTTCAGGCGGCCCGGAATCCGTACCTTTGTTTTTGTAACCAGGGTTTTTCCCTGGTCTTTTAAAACACCATTGGACCATGAAAAAAACAATTCTTTTTCTTCTGACATGCCTGTTCATCAGCCTGTCAGGTTTTAGCCAACCCATTCCAGCAGAGAAAGTTCCTGCAAACATAAAGCAGGCCTTTGCCAAAAAGTTCCCTGCGGCTACAGATGTAAAATATGAACTGGAGCCCAGGGAATATGAAGTCAGCTTCAAAGACAAGGATTCGGAGATGTCGGCCAGTTTTGACCCATCGGGGAACTGGCTCGAGACCGAAACCGGGATCAAGCCAGGCGAACTGCCGAAAGAAGTTGCGGCTTCCGTGACAAAGAACTTTCCCGGCTTTAAGATCAGCACCGTTTCAAAGACTGAGACATCCGCCGGGGAATTATTTTATGAAACGGATCTGAAAAAGGAAAAGGAAAAGTATGAGGTCCAGTTCTCTCCAAAAGGTGAGATTATGAAAAAGAAAGTCCTGAAGGAGGGGAAATAGCAGGATCGTAATTTTTCTCATCGCATCCGGGGACTTTCATTGTGCCCGGGGCAAAGAAATTTAATACTTTGCTTATATTTCCCCCTTTACCTTTGACTCCCTGCAATCTGAAACAGATACCTGATTTAATGATTTTTAATTTACCCGGAATTTTTTTCCATAGAACTCCTGCAGGCTCCGCTCTCAGGATTTCCGTCCTGTGCGCACTAGCTTTCTTATTTTCATTCCCGGTGCCAGCTCAAACCACTAACGGCAAACATAATCCTTCAGGAGGTGTTGGTTATGAGATCGCCAGGTGGAGGGGATTTAAAAGAGCTGCGTTCACTATTTCTTTCGATGACAATTACCGTTACCAGGTCGTATATGCCAGGCCGGTTCTCAATGCGCATAATTACAAAGCAACGTACTTCCTGGTGACCAACCGGGTCGGCAAGGGGTGGGCTCCAGGCTGGGATACAGTGAATATGCTGGCTTCGGAAGGCCATGAGATCGGAAGTCATTCCAAGAATCACCCTGATTTTGTGCACCTTGCCAATGATCCAACATGTGCCGACAGCATGAGGCATGAATTCAGGGATTCAAGGGATACCATCAACGCCAGGGTCCCTACTCAAAAATGTGAGACTTTTGCCTGGCCGCTGGGAGAGGTGAATGATTCGGCAATCAGTGTCGGCAAAAGGTATTATATGGCATGCCGCGGCAGCATTGACCGGTATGAATTCCCCGATCCGGCCAATCCTTATAATATATACAGCCAGCACATTTATTCCGATACACCTCTTGCGGCTGTGAACGGGTTTATCGATACCATTGAAATGCTCGACGGATGGCTTGTGGAGCGTTGGCATGGGTTCCGCATGGACCACGACACCAACGGCTATGAGCCTGTACCGGTCGGTGAATTCCGGGATCATATCAATTATGTAGCCCTGAATGAGGGATCCCTGTGGATTGCTCCGTTGGGGCAGGTAGTCAAGTATCTCAGGGAAAGGGACTCCTCGGTGCTTGCCTTTGTCGATTCAACCGGATATGATATCAGGTTCCGCCTGTCCAATACACTCCCCGATACACTCTTTCATTATAATGTCCCGCTTTCCCTGAAAGTCAGGGAGTATGGCAAAATGTCCGGTGTGTATCAGATCACCCAGGGCACAAATGTCCTGCCATTTACGGTGACGGAGGAGTTTGGTTATAACTACATTTATTTTGATGCTGTGCCGAACGACAGCCTGATCGATATGCACCTGCCTTTTCCGGCAGGGATTTTTGATGACTATGTTTTAACGAACGGCGCCGGGTGCTTTCCGAATCCTTTCACTTTATCCACGACCATCCTGTTTGACCTTGGTGAAGCCGTGTATGCCGATATCCGGGTTTATGACCCCGGCGGCAGGATTGTCAGGAATTACAGCCGTCTTTACCCTTCGGGCAGGAACAGCATCGTGTTTGATGGTGCCGGACTTGCTCCCGGCATATATAATTGTATTATAAGAGCAGGAGAACGGGTGATGTCAGTTCGCATGGCCCTGGCTCCCTGAAGAATATAGAGCACGGGAAAGGATGATTTAAAAGAACTTACTGGAAAGATATACCAGGCAGTAAAAGATTTTGACTATTAAAGAAACCCTTAAAAGAATTAGTACTTTATGAAAAAAATAGGAATAATAGGATCGGGAATCGTCGGCCAGACATTGGCAAACGGGTTCCTGAAATACGGATATGAAGTAATGATAGGGACAGGAGATCCTTCCAAGCTGAGTGAATGGAAATTAAAAGCAGGACCCTCAGGACAGACCGGCAGTTTCACGGAAGCAGCCGCATTCGGAGAACTCATTGTGCTGGCCGTGAAAGGGAACCGCGCCATCGAAGCGATTCAGAAAGCCGGGCCTGAGAATTTAAAAGACAAGACGGTGATCGATGCAACGAACCCGATTGCAGATGCAGCCCCGGAAAAAGGCGTGCTCAGGTTTTTCACCGACCTGAATGAATCTCTCATGGAAAGGCTCCAGATATCCTTCCCGGAAATTCATTTTGTAAAAGCGTTCAACAGCGTTGGCAATGCCTTCATGATCAATCCCGGGTTCCCCGGCGGGAAACCTAGCATGTTCATCTGCGGGAACTCGGAAAAAGCGAAAACTGAAGTAAAAGAAATCACTGATCTCTTCGGATGGGAAACAGAAGATATGGGAATGGCCGAATCGGCAAGGGCGATCGAACCCCTCTGCATGCTTTGGTGCATCCCGGGCCTGACTAAAAACAGCTGGGCACATGCATTCAAATTATTAAAAATTTAAAACTGAAAACTATGAAAACATATGTTGTAATAGGGGCTACCGGTCATACCGGCAGACCGATCGTTCTCGGATTGCTCGGGAAAGGATACAGCGTGCGCATTCTTGCACGCAATACCGCGAAAACAAAAGAACTAACCGATAAGGGCGCTATTCTCTACGAGGGTGATGGCCGTGATGAAGTGGTGCTGAAAAAGATCTTCGACGGTGTCGACGTTTTATACACCCTGGTACCTATGGACGCGCAGTCCCCTGATTTCTTTGCCGGGCAGGTAGCCCATGTTTCAGCCGTGGCCGAAGCATTGAAAAACTCGACCATTAAACATGTCGTGGCATTAAGCTCCGTGGGTGCCCACCTGAAATCCGGCGCCGGGGTTGTGCAGGGTCTCCAGAAAATGGAGGAACTTTTCAACACCCTGGATGGTCTCAATGTAATGTACCTCCGTGCAGGATATTTCCTCGAGAACGGGCTGGGCATGGCCCCCATGGTGAAAATGCTCGGGATCCTTGGTTCCCCCCTGAAAGCAGATCAGAAGATCCCAATGGTCGCAACAAGGGATATTGCAGCAGTCGCGCTGAAACATCTGCTGAACCTTGATTTTACCGGGAAAAACCATGTATATGTGCTCGGCGCCCGTGATTACACCTATGAGGAGATCGCTGCTATCTTCGGAAAAGCGATCGGCCGGCCGGAATTGAAATATATGCAGTTCCCTTATGAAGATGCAAAGAAAGCCATGATGATGATGGGAATGGGAGAAAGCCTTGCCGGCCGCATGGTGGAATTTACAAAAGCAATGAACGAGGGGCTTGTGTCATCCGATTACGTGCGCACTGCTGAAAACACAACACCGACCACGGCCGAGGAATTTGCAAATGTCTTCTGTGAAGTGTTCGAGAATTCCTAAGACAACTCCGCCGGCCTGTCTTTCCAGCCCAGTTTTGCGCGGAAAACCACCATGTCGTCCTCACGAAGGACCCCTTTCAATAACGTAATTCCCGGGTTCCCGGGTTCCGGGTTCCCGGGATATCCTGTTACCATACCCCGACCGAAAATATCCACTTCATCTCCCAGTTTCGTCTCATGAAGGAACTCAATCGTGAAGCTGCTGATGAAGTTTTGTCCGTGAATTTCCGGAGGGATGGCATTGAGCACCCATTCCACGTATCGGGTGTTGTTCACATGCCGGTACATGTCTATCTCGGCAAACCGGGCTTTTTCGCTCGAAAGGAATTCAACCGGCCCGCTGATCAAAACTTTTTCCGGTTGCTCCTGCATGACCGGATCATGGCGTGTCAGCCTCATGGTCTCCCTGTCAACAACAGCCTGCTGGGGTCTCCTTGTGACCGGGTCAAGTATGAACCATTGGGAAGTTGCACAACCTATCCTTGATCCTGAGGCATCAAGTATCTCAAAATCCCGCATTGCAAAAAGTCCCTCCGTCCCCCTGTGCCAGGTCTTCACCTGCACAGTTTCTGTCCAGGCCGGGAACCTCTCAAGTTTCACCAGCAGGCGCACCAGGGCCCATATATACTCAAATTCATTGCCCTTCCTTAATCCGAAATCCAGGTGGTCGGCATGGCGCCAGGCTGTTTCCTGCAAGTAATTGCAAATCGCGGAAAGGCTGGCTTTTTTATTGATATCCGTATCATACCAGCTGACCTGGTACCGGTCGGTCCAGATACTTTTTTTCTCATCCATAGCGGCAAAATTAATGTTTACTTTTGTCGTACAGCAAATTTTCAACTTATGGAACTGACACGTGAAACCGCCTTCGGATTGTTACATCAATATGTCAAAAACGAAAAAATGATCTTCCACTGCCTTGCCTCTGAAGCTGTTTTAAGAGGCATCGCACGGAAACTCGGCCGGGATGAGGAAAAATGGGGGCTGGCGGGATTGCTGCATGACCTGGATGTGGAAATTACCAATGCAGAACCAACTGTCCACGGTACAGAAACAGAAATCCTTCTGAAAGAATATAATGTCGATCCTGAAATCCTGGATGCCATCAGGATGCATAATGAATGCTCATCCGGCAAAGAGAGAAGCACCGAATTCCAGTATGCCCTGGCTGCCGGTGAAACCATCACCGGGCTCATCTTTGCAACAACCTATGTTTATCCCGATAAAAAACTGGCCAGCGTGAAACCGAAATCCGTGGTCAAACGGATGAAGGAAAAAATGTTTGCCGCCTCGGTAAGAAGGGAGGCCATACTTGAATGCGAAAAGATCGGTATCCCGATTGATGAGTTTGCGGCAATCTCAATTGATTCCATGCTGCCTATAGCGGAACAGATAGGCTTGTGACCCGGGCTATTCTTCCAGGAATTTTGAGAATTTTTCATCAATGTGCTCATTGAACCAGCGGTCGATCACCGCTTTCCTGAACCTCCATTCCTTCCCTATCTTGGCCGCCGGGATCTTTCCGTCCTGGGCCCAGGTATAAATAGTTTGCGGCCTGACTTTCAGGTATTTTGCAACCTCTTCCAGGGTCATGATATCTTCCATGGGTTATTTCCCGCTTTGATGTAACAGTTTAAGTGTATCGGCCGGGATTTTCATCATGGGTTCCATTTTATCGGATGGCTGAAGCGGTTTTTCAATTTTTGACCCGGGAGATACCAGCTGCTCAACCGAATAAATTACAGCTGTGTAAAAATTTCCTTCATACTTCCTGAACCATTTGAACTCCTCGTTTTTTTCGCATAGAAACGGACGAAGATTCCAGGCAAGCTGTATCCCTACGAATGCCAGGATGATCACCCAGATCCTGAATACGGTGACCCCGATCTGGGGATAAATGTTCTTCTGGTCGCAGGCGTATTTCAGGGCATCGACCATCAGCTTCATACCGAAGATCCCGGCAAAAATAAAAATTGCCACATGAAGGAGCTGGAGAAAATGGTAGTTCCCCCCTGTCACCTGGAACACAATTACTATGGGTGCAAACGACAGGGCTATGGTTGCCGTTAGCATGACGCCGCTCAGAACGATCATCGTCATTTGCCAGAAACTCATTTTGGATCCCAATACCTGCTGGATGATGAAGAATGACGGGAAGCATAATATCACCGTGGAAAGAAAAAGTACCACGACTTTCAGGCCGGCGACCATCGACTGTGTGAAACTGTGATAACTGCCCATGACCACCCCGTAGAGAAAGGCAAACAGGCAGATGATCAGCAATTGTATAAGGATCAAACGCATTGACTTCGTGTTCCGGATCTCTTCGAAAAAAGCTTCTTTTTTCTGAAAGATCTGGAACACTTCACGGAGGTCATTCGAGGATTTCATATTTTTTGATGTTATTGTCGAAGCAAAGATAATATATTTATAATCGTTTGTCAATGTTTTTTATTGTTTTTTATTGTTTGCTGCTAAAAAGACGATTGATATTTAGTGAGGTAGTCTACGGATTTCATTTTGGCAACAGGCTTTAGGTGACTACCTGCAAGAGCGATCAATAAGCTTTCCGCTTTTCTTCTTCCGGATAATTGGTAATTTTACGGCCACAGACAAAACATATGAATAAAAAACTCATGTTATTCCTGATTTTGGCCATGCCTGTTTTCATACAGGTTTCAAGTGCCCAGGATAAAGATTCACTTGCAATAAGAAAAATGTATGCTGAAGCCCTGACCAATCCGGTCGCATACAAAAACCTTGAATACCTCTGCACTAAGATTGGCGGGAGGCTTTGCGGCTCGGTTAAAGCTGAGGAAGCTGTCCGGTATGTAAGGAAGGTCATGCAGGGTATGGGTCTTGATTCTGTTTTCCTGCAGCCTGTGATTGTAAATCATTGGGAAAGAGGCGACAAAGAATCAGCAAGGATCGTTTCTTCCACAAAAGGAAGCCTGGACCTGCATGTTTGTGCACTTGGTACATCCATTGGCACTGGTGATGCAGGGCTGGCGGCAGAAATTGTGGAGGTACATAATTTCAATGACTTAGCTGTGATCGGTCATCCAGGCATTGAAGGGAAGATCGTCTTTTTCAACCGGCCTGCAGATGGATCACGCATCAACACTTTTGAGGCCTATGGAGGGTCGGTTGACCAGCGCGCCCGGGGTGCCATGCAGGCGGCCCGTTACGGGGCCCTGGCCGTTATTGTGCGTTCTGCAACCCCTGCCCATGATAATTTCCCGCATACCGGGGTGCAGCATTACGCCGATTCAGTGCAAGCCATCCCGGCCATGGCGGTCAGTACCAATGATGCCGACCTGCTGTCATCATGGCTAAAAGACGACCCGTCCCTTAAGCTTACCATGAAAATGAACTGCAGGAAGCTCCCTGATGTTCCAAGTTCAAATGTCATCGGGGAGATCAGGGGCAGCGAACATCCTGAAGAAGTCATTTTAGTCGGTGGGCATCTTGATTCCTGGGACCTTGGAGAAGGGGCGCATGACGACGGATGCGGGATGATACAGTCGGTTGAAGTTCTGCGGTTATACAAGGCTATGGGGATAAAGCCGAAACATACGATACGCGCGGTTGCTTTCATGGATGAGGAAATAGCCCAGGAAGGCGGGAAAGCCTATGCCGATGAGGCCAGGGAAAAATCAGAAAAGCATATTGCGGCCATCGAAGCCGACCGGGGAGGCGACACACCCTGGGGCTTTTCCATCGATGCCACGAACGAACAGGTCGACAAGATAAAAAGCTGGAAACCCTATTTCAAACCTTATTATCTCTGGTTCCTGGAAAAAGGAGGCAGCGGGGTTGATATCAAAGACCTGAAATCACCCGGAGTCGCACTAATCGGACTTGTGACTGATCCCCAGCGGTATTTCGATTACCATCATTCGGCCAATGACATTTTCACCAATGTCAACATGCGCGAGCTTGAATTAGGCGCCGCAGCCATGGCCGAGCTGGTGTACCTGATTGATAATTTCGGATTGTAATCAGGCATCAGGCAATAGTGATTGGCGAATAGTATTTATTAAGTAGGGCCCGGGAACCTTCCTCTGTTACGGAACTGCAGCGACCCACCATCGGCTCGCTTCCTAAGCCAGGCAAGCCGTTCGCAAGCTCACTTCCCTGCCTGCCTTTTACGGAAGCTACGCCGGGAGGGTACCCCGCATCAGTTCCTGATACATCGGAATGTCCCCGGGCCCTTTGTAATAATTTCGCTACCTGCCATTCATTTCATCCAGCAAAAACCCTGCCTTCCCGATTTTCTCGGTAATAAATAGGACATAATGGATGTCAACGCAGATGCAGCGCTGAAGGTTATAATCATATTCCCAGTCGCTTATCATGGATTCATAGTTCCCGTCGAAAGCCAGTCCGCAGATCTCCCCTTTGGCATTCATAACAGGGCTTCCGCTGTTCCCGCCGGTGATATCGCATTGGTTCAGGAAAGCAACCGGGACATCCTTGATTGCAGGATTCACCCATCCCCCGAAATCCTTTTTATTATAAAGGCTGACAAGGGCGTCAGGTGCATTGAACGGTTCCACACCGGTATTTTTTTCGACTACACCTTCCAGGGTTGTGAACGGATAATACCAGACTGTATCGGCCGGGCGGTAACCCTTGATCTTACCCCAGGTAAAGCGTTTTGTCGCATTTGCATCCGGGTACATTCCCGTGCCTTTCCATTCGTACAATCCCTCCATATACACCTTGCGCAGTTCGGTCACATTGTTCCCGAATTTCTGTGTTCTTTCCTGTATCTCGATAGCCATGGGATCTATGCTGTACGCCATGCTGATGAACGGGTCGTTCAGCAACTGGAGTTCTTTTGTGGATTTTTTATAAAGGGTCTTGACATAAGTAGGGTCGGTGAGTTTTGATCCTTTGAACGCTTCATCAACAAACTGATCAATTGTTTTTCCCGAATTGAACACATATTCAATTCCCGTGATCCTTTGTCCCTGGAGAAGTTCCTTTGCCATCTTCAATGCGCGGACCATAAGAGCTTTATCCACAGGTTCATAATACCCGTCAAAGGTATATTCAAGTCCTTCGATTGCCTGGTCAACGGCTTCCTCGTTAAATCCCGGATCCCTGTCGCCTTCAGCTTTATCCCTTTGCTGGGCGAAATAAATGACCTGCTGGGCAAGTGCAAGTGGAGTTCCGGCGAGACCCTGAAAAATTGTAAAAACCTGGTCACGTTCCCTTGTGTTTGCAATCAGCTTGTATTCTTCCTTTTCCCTGGCCAGGATGTCGGCGTATTTTGCCTTGGTGTCGGGTTTGTTATTGGCCCAATTTAAAAACTCCTTTTCATATTCCAGCTTTTTCTCATAATAATGTGTTTTCTTCATCCCGTCAAGCTTTCCCTGGTAATTTTTCATGGCATTCGCAAGGCCTTTCGTAAGATTTGCTTCTTTCAGCCGACCTTCATGGTTGTCCTTTGTAAGCTGGTCGCAGAGATCGATGATCTCCTGGAAATTTTTGATTGAAAAGGGATAATTATACTGTTCGTTATAGTTGACCGATGTGGATGAACGATAACGCGTAGTTTGTCCGGGATACCCGATGATGAAATTGAAATCCCCGTCCTTCAGAAAATCCTTTGCCACTTTCAGCCATACTTTCGGATGATAGGGTACGTTCCCGATGGCGTATTCCTTGCCAGTCCCGTCGGGAGCGCAGTACACTCTCATGAACGAGAAGTCGCCGGTATGCCTCGGCCACATCCAGTTGTCGGTCTCTCCGCCATAGTTCCCGATGGCAGAAGGAGGGGCATAAACGATGCGGACATCCCTGAACACCTTATGAACGTAAAGAATATACTGTCTGCCGTTGTACATCTGGGAAACAGTAGCTTCAATATCTTCCTTCCCGTTTTTGGCGGCTTTAGTCATTTCCGCGATTTTTGCATTGATCTTCTTGTTTTTTTCCGTCGGATCGGTCAGTCCTTTGGCCGCATCGAGCACCTCGGTTGTTACATCCTTCATGCTGAGCATCAGCCTGGCCTGGTATCCGGGGGCTTTGATCTCGTCGCTTCTTTTGGTTGCCAGGAAGCCATTGACCAGGTAGTCGCTGTTAACATTGGAGACCCTTTGTATGGCAGCAAATGCCACATGATGATTGGTGACCAGCAACCCGTCCTTTGAAACGAAGGATGCGGTACCTCCGTCCAGCTGGACGATTGCGTCGGAGACCGAGGGTTTATCCTTGCTGTAGACCTCGCTGACCGGTATCTGCAGGCCTTTTTTGTTCAGATCGAGTTGGCCGATCTGTGAAAGCAGCCACATCCCTTCCTGGGCGTAGCTTTGCATGATAACTGTAAATAGTACAAAAACCAATAATGCTGCTTTTTTCATAATTCCTCCGTAATTGGTTATTTTTAATCAACTGTAATATTATTTGTCGGCAAAATATCTGAAAGGTTACAAATCTTCCGGTCTGGTGTAAACATTTTAATAGTATCACAGCGTCCAGCCCTCGTCCAAAACTATTCGCCAAGCTCCCGGATATATACGGTAATTTCTGCCGGTTTACCCGTTTAAAAACAGGGCATTAACCATTTGTTTCCGTCCCGGGTCGGGCTTCTGCGCCGAAAAAGTTTTACCTTCGGTTCCAACTTTCTCCGATCAAGGGTGTCTTTTCATTAAACAGAAGGTAATTGACCGCGAACATCCCGGATATAAACCAGGAACTCATAGGATCTTGCATCCGGGGTGATCGTGTAGCGCAGTACCGCCTGTACAAGCAATATTCCCGCAGCATGTACAACCTTTGTATGAGAATAGTAACCGACAGATCCGAAGCTGAAGACCTGCTGCAGGAAGCCTTCATCAGAATGTTCAGGGAGCTGCCCTCGTTCCGCGGGCAAAGCACGCTGGGAGCCTGGCTCAGGAGGATCGTCATCAACCAATGCCTCAACCATATCCGGAGAAAAAAACCCGAATTTGTTACCATTGAAGACCGGGAAGCTGAACTGCTTACTGAACCGGAAATCTCTTTTACTGATATTACGGCGGATGAGATCCACCAGGCTATTAAGGATCTCCCCGACGGTGCCAGAGTGGTCTGCGTGCTTCATCTCCTCGAAGGCTTCAGGCATTCTCATATCGCAGGAATGTTAGGCATTTCCGAATCCACATCGAAATCCCAATACAGGCGGGCCGTGGAACTCCTGCGTAAGAGCTTAATCGAAAAATTATATGACCGGTAAATTTGAAGAATATATAGTATCGCAGAGTCCCCACCTGGATGTTGAGAGTCCCGACGATGAAAAGGTCTGGAAAGGGATCTCGGCTGAGCTCGGGGAAACCCGAAGGCTGAGGATGTTCCTGCTCAGCGCCGCAGCTGTGGCCATCATCCTTATCACATCCGCAGTTACAATAACATTCATCATAAAACAAAGGAAAGCCCCAGAACCTGTGTATTCCTTGTTGAACGTATCGAAACAGCTCGGAGAAGAGGAAAATTATTTCCGCCTTACCGTGGATAAAAAGATGAATGAGGTGAAACGGTCCGGTGCTGATGCGGCCGAATACACCGAAATGATGGACCAGCTTGAGCAGATCGACAAACAATATGAAACCTACAAGACCGACCTGCAGGAGCTTGGCAGCCAGCCGAAGATCCTGAAAGGCATCATCCGCTGCTACGAAATGAAGATCAGGGTGATCGAAAAAACATTGAATGAAATTGAAAAGAAAAATCATGATGAAAATGAAAAACATATTCTTTAGCCTGCTGCTGCCGGCATTCCTGGCAGGCAACCTGGGAGCTGCGGCCCGGGAAATGAAGGAAAGAAAAGAATACTTTTCCTGCGAACGAGTGATCACTCCCGAAACTCAAATAAATTTCGAGAACAAGATCGGTGAACTCAGGGTGGAGACCTGGGAAAAAAATTCGGTGAAACTCGACATGGCCGTATCGATCGACGGGGAGGAAGAACAGGTTCAGAAAGCCCTGGACGTCATCAGGAAACTGAATTTCGTCCAGGAGGGCGACAAGGTCAGTTTCAACACCAGGTTTTACAAGAATATGTCGGGCATGATCCCGGGGCGGTTCATCGTCACCTTCCTGGATGGCAGCACTGCCAAACTTTACAGGCTGGATATTTCATTCGTGCTGACCATGCCCAAAAACAACCCGTTTTATCTTACCCAGGCTTATGAAAATGTGACCGTGCCCGACCTGAACGGCAAGGTCGTTCTCGACCTTTATGAAACCAACCTGGTCGCAGGCAAGCTCCCCGCCTGCCAGATGCTAACGGCCAAATACGGGAAGGCTGAAGTGGACTCGGTCAGGGATATCGTGATCAACGTGTATGAGAATAACCTTAAGCTTTTGCACGCAGGGAACGTGACCATGAATTCTAAATATTCCGGAATTGAGATCAGCAGCGCCGGCATGATGAGCATTAATGCCTACGAGGATAAATTCAGCATCGCCCGTCATGGGGATCTCACCGTCAAGGCCAAGTATACGACGTTCATACTGTCGGACTTCACGAAAGGCGCTTTCGACCTGTATGAATGCAAGCTCAAGGCTGGAAACACGGATATAGTAGCCATGTCGGCCAAATACTGCGATCTTGAGTTCATTTCCTGCAAGGCTGTTGCGCTGACGGCCTACGAGACTAAATTCACCGCCGACCAGGTGGGTGATCTCAAATCCGGGTCCAGCTATTGCTCATACAAGGTCTCCCGTCTCGAAGGCAGCCTGGTTTTCACCAGCAGCCATGAGGACAAGATCAGCGTGATGCAGGTGGGGAGCAAATTCACGGGCATCGACCTGGTAAGCAAATACAGCACGGTCGATATTTCTTTCGAAGCCGGGACCGCGTACAAACTCGACGCTGACCTGAAATACAGCAGCTTCGATTATTCGAAATCTTCTTTAAGGGAGATCCGGTATCACAAGGAAGACGACATCTTCCAATACATTGGCGTGACCCAGGGAAGCGATGAAAACACCGTCCCGGTGGTGAAACTGCAGATGTATGAAGGGGGGATCAAATTGAAATGATCAGGGGGGATTGATTATCTTTACATTCCTGAACCCTAATCCCCTTTCCATGAAAAAGATCTTTCTCCTTGCTGCCCTGGCCTTACTGATGGCCTCATGCAGCCAACCCTCGAAACAGCAGAATGCGGCCGTTAAAACGGATTCAGCAAAGGCTGAGATCCAGGTTGTTGATAACGGGAACGTAGCCTTTGACCAGTACTTCAGCGACAAGACCATGAGGCTGGATTACAACCACAGCGGCAACTCCAAGGAAGAGCATTTTGCGACCGACCGTATCCTTTCCGACGGGCCCTGGCCGGGAAGTAAATTTGTTTTGATTGACCGGCTGGACCTTGGGCTATACTTTTTCAGGGTGGTCGACAGGGAAAGCAAAGTCCTGCTATATTCCCGCGGATTTGCCACCATTTTCGGCGAATGGCAGGAGACTCCCGAGGCCGGTAAAACCTGGGGTTCCTTCCATGAATCCATGCGTTTTCCGTGGCCGAAAAAACCGGTGACTCTGATCCTTGGAAAACGCGATCCGGCCACGAATAAATTCAAAACCGTCTGGATCACGGATGTGGACCCGGCTTCGCCTGATGTAAACCCCGCCGACCTGGTGCACAGCAACATGGTGGATGTCATTCAGGAAAACGGCCCGGCTTCCGAGAAAGTCGACATTGTGGTCCTCGGCGACGGGTACACGAAGGCCGAAATGACCAAGTTCAGGAATGATGCGAAGCGGATCTCGGCCGTGCTGATGGCCCATGAACCCTTTAAGTCAAGGGTAAAAGACATCAACATACGGGCCATTGAAACACCTTCGGAAGTTTCAGGCGTCTGCAAGCCCCTGCCGGGAGTGTTCAAGCGGTCCGCCCTGGGAGTGCATTACGGGATCTTCGGCTCGGAGCGCTATGCGCTATCCTTCGACAACAAGACTATCCGGAACGTGGCTTCGCAGGTGCCCTATGAATTCATGCTGATCCTGGTGAACGAGCGCACCTATGGCGGGGGCGGGATCTACAACCTCTTCACCACGGTCTGCACCGATAATAAATATACCGATTACATCGCTGTACACGAAATGGGCCATCACATTGCCGGCC
>Ga0182027_10002158_pt1 | contig 32098 bp, 38 predicted proteins | sample 712E1DmetaG_FD_121300 | JGI IMG/M metagenome (GOLD analysis project Ga0182027, IMG submission 121300) | Permafrost microbial communities from Stordalen Mire, Sweden - 712E1D metaG (Illumina Assembly) | ecosystem: Environmental > Terrestrial > Soil > Wetlands > Permafrost | place: Sweden...
CAATTTCGAAAAATCAGGCGGGTTGGACGGAAAAGATATTCACCGTTGTCACCCAAACGGGCATGGGATAGGGTGGCCCATGGTCCGGGCGGTTGGCGCAGTGGTAGCGCAGCTCCTTTACACAAAGACTTGAGTTTCCTGGACTCATTTGCCCCCATCGGGAATCACTTGGATTGACAAGCTGATCCTGCTGTTTTCTTTGCCTGCCAGAACGGACTCAAAAGGACCCAAAAGCCCCTAATTTTTTCCGCCGGGGGTGACAATCGGGGGTGACGATATTTATGATTTGAGCAGTCACAAAGGGAGGGGAGGAAATAAGTTTATCGCATCAGACCATGGCTTGCGAAGGTATCCAGAAAGCAAAACCCGACCCGACACTCGCCGGATCGGGCAGGAATGCTTTCGCAATCCACGGGCGTTTGGGCGCTCGGGTTGCACTCCTGCAGAGCCCTATCCTCCCAAACGCAAATGGAAACCCATGCGCGCTAACGCTGCTACGATTTGCTGGCGTCGGTAGCGAGCTGGGCCTGGGTGGTGTTTTGTCCCTCCTGTTTCTGCGCGCATATCCAGGTGTGCGCCAAGTCCGCCACCTTCGCCAGTAGCAACAAGTCATCGTGCCCGAAATTGTCGGTCGAATTCCACTTGTCTCCGTCTTTGTAAAGGCGGCTGAAGGTGACGTTGTAACGTAGTCCTGCGTTGGTTTCGTTTTTCCAGACTGCGGCCTTGATTGCACCGAGCCGGACCTCATGTGTTGGTTTTGTATTCATGGTTTTTTGGTTATACGGATGTTGTGTCGAGAAATCGTTCGATCTCCCTTTTGGGGATGCGTAAATGCCGGAGCGCACGGGAAGCACGCAATAATTTTCGGCCAATGAGACGGCGCACCGTTTTGTCTGAAACGCCCAGAATTTCCGCAGTTTCCTGCACGCTATACGCGAGCCGCAAAGGAGTCGGCTCAACATGGAGGCCGATTTTTAGCTGTGGAATTATGGTGTCAGGAGGGGTCATGTTTGGTTTCGACGTGAGGTGCTTAATTCATCGTTCTTCATATGTTTTCTAGGGGTGTGGATGGCGCCCGCTGTTGGGAAAGTGAGCGCGATGAGATTTTTGAGCGCCCTGACCCGGCCCTGGTTGATATTGCTTCAACGAAGCATTAAGAGCTTGCGCCTCAAGTTTGGCATCAAGGGAGTCGATGATGCGGCGGTTAGTCTTAAATCGTTTGATCTGTTCTTTGATAAACAGGGCAAAGCCAGAGGCTTTCAGCCAGATGCCAAGAAATGGATCCTGCATCAAGACGAGCAAACCAACAATCCAGCAGAGCGCTGGTTCGATGTAGCGTTGGATGGTCGTTTGCGTAAGACCAAAGTGTTGCCAGATTTGCCAAGAATTCCCGGTAAAAGAACTATGTGGCTCGGCGGCAGAAAGCCGGCGGCGCTGGAAGACATGGATGTAGTGGTAGATGATTCGTGCGAAAAAACCCACCAAGAAAACGTTGGTCAATAAATGCGGGAAAGGATTCAACCCGGAGCAGATCAAGCAGAGGAGGAAAGCACCGGAAAGCATATGGATGTAGCGCCGGCCGAAATTGTCGCGCAAAAACGCCTCGCCACTTGCCGAGAGCAGCCGCATGAGCCACTTCCCTAGGAAAAGGGAAATGTGTGCGGAGCGGCGCAGGGTGGAGGCTCGGAAGAGATAAAATATATCAGACATAATCTTTTTGGTTGAATGTGACCCGCAGGTAATTTTTGCCGCTGCCCGCCCAAAGGCGGCCGGCTTGGTAGATAATCGCGTCCACCTCGAAACGATTTTCGGGGCCACCAGCCCGGAGAAATTGAAAGTCGCCGGGAAGGAGATCAAATTCCACGCCGTCGGAACCGCCGACATTGTGGGACAGGCGCTGGCCACCAGACGCGGCATCATTCATCGACAAACCGGTGCTCCAGCGGAACTGGCGGCTGCGGGCAATCGTCTCGGCGGCGAGCGTGTTGGTCACAGTGCAACTGTTGCGATGCCAGATTTTGGTGGCCAGATTGCCGAGGAGGGAATCAACTTCCGCACGGGAGAGCACCGACAAATAATTGGGAACATTTTGTGTCAGTAGCACGGTGATGACCTTCGCCGAGCGTGAGGTGGTCAGGAACAGCGGGTCGGCGCGGGAGATGAAGTGCTGGGACTCATCGGCCCACATAAAAACGTGTCTCGGGTTGGTGGTGATGTCGCGGGCCTCGGCGGTTTTTTGCCACAGATGCTTCCAAAGGACTTGCGCCAAGCGTCCAAGTTCGCCGAACTGTTTTATCGGCAGCGCCAGCAGTAAAATTTTTCCCGCGAACGTTGCTTCCGGGGTGACGTTGGTGACGCCGCCGAACAACCGCCGCAACTCGCCGCGAAGAAAAACTTCGGCGATTGTGCTAAACGTGCTGACGATGCAGGAGCGTGTTCGGGAGGACAAGGTGGGGAACTCCTGAAGCCAGAAGCGAACGACCTGTGGCCAATCGGCCTGTTGGATCGGGGTCTTCGGGCGGCGTTCACCCTCCTTGATCAATTTGTAGCAAAGGGAAGTGCGTTGCCATGAATCTGCCCGTGCTTCCTCGGGGCTTTGGGCAGCCGACGCGATAATGCCGGAAATGAGATCAAGAGTTGGGGTGCCACGGGCAATGGCCGCAAGGTCAACGGCATTTCTGCAAAGGGAATTCATGGCCCTGGCCCAGTAGTCAGGAGTGCTCACACCGGCACCCCGGTCAAGCACCTCGGCGAGCGACGCAAACAAGTTGACGATGTTTTCGGTGACGTGGCCTGAATGAGCCTGCCGGTATGAATATTCAATCGGGTTAAACCGCCATGGTTCCGTGGGCGCGAAAATGATCAGATCGTTCAGCCGGCCCGTGAGTGCGCAATAATTTTTCCAAATCCTCGGCTCATCCGGCTTTACAGTAAAAACGATGCCGCCAGCACCACTTTTAAGCAGTGCCAGAGCCAGATGCGCGCCGCTGGAACTCGATTTGCCTCCTCCACTTCCGCCCCAAATTTGAATACTTTCCACGGCGTGCCGAATTGTGAATACATCCTTGGGGTCATCGCCGAAATATGACAGCGGCGTATCCAGATCGAACGGGTCACGCAATTTGTGAACCACGTTCGGCCCGCCAGCACTAGGCGCGTTAAGCCATTGAAGTAGTCGTTTCATAAATTATCGGCGAGGTCCAATACCAGTTCACCACGATCAAGGTCATGCAACGCGCTTGGGGATTGAGCTTCGGGAATCCCATAACGGGCAAAGAGACCCTTGCTGGCAACGCTGCGTCTGCGACGGTCAAATCGTTCGGCTAGCCGTCCTTGAAGCGCGCCAGTTGCGCGGCCAAGTTCGCAACCTGCGGGGTCAAGCTGTTGACACGCCCGGCCAAGTGTTCGAGTTGCCCGGCCAAGACGCTCAACTGATGGTCGAGCTGCTGGTTGTGCAGCCGATAATGCTGGTCGAGGCGTTGCAGGGCTTCCACCAGGAGATCGAGTTCGGTCTTGGCACCGGCTAGGGGCAAGGACTTCAATCCGCTCTTGGTTGACGACGGGATAGCGGCTGCGGTTGTAGGCCGCCCTGGCGGCGACGAGCTTGGCGAGTTTTTGGGTGAGCCGGTTTCGTTCGGCGGGCAATAGCTGGACGCCGGAGGGGTCTTTGAGGTTGAATTCATGGTTAATGGTTTTTCTCCAGCAGTCATAAAGGCCCTCCTTGCGCAGACGCGGCGGATTTATGTTTAGGGCTTTCAAGCCGGTCAGTTCGTTTTTGGGCACCAAAAAATGGAGTTCGGTTCTGCCCAAGTGACTGTGGCGGATCCACAAGCAATCGAATTGATACTCACGCAAGCCGGCGAACGCGACGCGTTCAAACCGACGGATGATTTCTTTCTCATCGGTTTTGGAAATCATGCGTTCGCAGGAAATGACGCCGGATGTGTATTTGTTCTTGTTGCGGCACTGATTGATCAGCTTGCGCGTTAGTTCTGGATGACCTTTGACCACTGCCGGCGCGGGATTGCGGACGACACCCCGCCGGTCGCGCGTTCCGGAGAGATATTTAAGCGGCGCTTCGCTGAGCAGGTAGGCCAGCGCTGAGTCGCTTTTTGCCGTTCCGCGATGGTTAAAGAATTTTATGAGCATATTGATTTTCGAGCTGTTCAAATTGCTCCAGTTGCCGGGCGATTGACGCCAGATAGGCAATGGCACTCACCGCATCGGCGGGCCGGAATACGACCGCTCTTTCGGCCAGCGCCACCAGCACCTTGCGGATGGAGAGGAGCGTGGCCAACCAGATTTGGGTCTGCTTGTGGTTGTAAATGTGGGCGCGTCCCAAGTGGTCGCGCAGGAGCGCACTGACCGACAGGCCAGCGGCCCGGGCTTTTTGACGCACCATCTGGTGCTCTTCGGGGGAGAGCCGGAGGCAGATGCTTTTGGTTCTTTTTTTTGTCATCGGCTGTCTGCGGTTAAAACCCCGGCCGTGATATACGCCGGGTGAACTTGCTTGCTTGTATGTGAGAGTTGGTGATTTCGTATTCATCTAATTAAACATCTGCGCGACGAGCCTCAGTGCGGTGACGAGGAGCAGAAGGCCTAAACTGACCAGTGTGATGATTACCATTACTGCGAAGATAATGATCAGGAATTTCTCGAATTCACTGATGTCCGAATCCGGGGGTTTTGGACTGGATGGAGCCACCAGGGACTTGGGCAGTCTCCGGTTGAATGGCACGGTTGTCGCCGCCGTATGCGTCGCTTTGGCGACTCTCCTGCTCGCTTTCGGTTTTCCTCCGGGAAACGGGTCTTGCCCGCCAAGAAGTTGTTTTCGCTGACACCAGATACATTGGTTTCCCCAAAAGCAATGGCGCGGGTTGCGATGGCAACATTGCAGCTCAGTCTCTGCCAAGGTGAATGCTTTCTGCCATTCGCATGCATCGGGCCGCAACTGCGGTCGGGTGTGTCCGGTCTCGAACGCTTGCACAAAAAGTTTCTGGAGGCGGGGGTGCAGCGAATCAAATGGGAGCGCGAGGCCTTTGGGACTCCAGCGACCGGACCGGTCACGGTATGGGAAGGCCCCCGCCGCTATTCGCGCCTCCAATGTCGGCACGTCGCCGGCACCGTGGTAAACACCATCAAATGGGTGGTTGCCCTCGCCGGTGAGCTTGAAAAGCAAGACCGCCAGCGCAAAATTGTCGTGCCACGGCTTGCGGTCGAGATTCTTCAGGCTCCGGTTTTGAAGCTCTGGGGGCAAAAAATCACATTTGCCGACCATCGAGCGGTAAGTCCGCCGGTGAACGTCGTCAATGATTTGCCAGGAATCCGAATCAATCAGGATGACACGTGCATCGTCGCTGACGAACACATTGCTCTCGTTCGAGTCGCCGATTACAAAACGATGAGCGTGGGCAAGACTGAAGGCGGCGGCTAGGTTGCGGGCGCAGCGGACCAGATGGCGATAATCAAAAACAGGATGTTTTTGGCGACGGATGGCCGGGTTGTAGCAGGTAAAAAGGGGTTGTGCCTTTGTGAGTTTGGGCATGACATAACCTGCAAAGTTAGGCCACGGCCCGTTGGTAAAAAGAATGGCACCCGGCCACGTCACCCAAAAATGACCATTGGCGCGCGGTGGTGGATTGGCCAACATGAACTCAATTTTTGCCCGGTGCTCCGCAGTCGGATGGTGAAAAATCTTGGCCACCAGGCTTGGTGCGCCCACAACCGGCAAAACCGCGCCTTCGCCACCGCGACCCAAGCTGCGGGTCGCGAGCTCAACGATTTGTCCAGTTGCGGTGACGTATTTCATTGGATTTGAGCGGTGACGAGCGTCTTGTCGTCGTCGGTGCGGGCGTTTACGCGGGAAGAATCGAGAAATTCCTGGAGAAAATTTTCCATTTCCGGCACGGTCAGGCATTGAAGCCGCTCGAATAGCGGCTGGAAAAATGGTTCATGCGGTTCGCATGGCGGCATTCGCAGCGCCAGCCGCTGGAGACCGTCGGTGAATACGGCGATGGATTTGAGTGGAAACTCCGGGAAGCCAAAGCTGCGAATCTGGACATCCATCGTCGGCGCGCAACCCATCAGAATCGTTTCGTTGGCGAACTCACCGTTCGTCGGTTTTGTTAAACAAGCGAGGTTTCCATCGTCGTTTTGGAGCACAACCGCGCCGTCACCAACCTGGGCGGCAAAGACAAAATTGGCGCTGGCGACGACGACGATCAATGTGCATGCCAGGTCACGAGGCTCCGCGCCCATTTCCGCAGCCCTGTCGCACAGCGTATTGACGGTCTGGCTAAACGTGCTGGCCAGCACCTGCGCCGCGTTGTCGGCAGTGATGGGGCAAATTTCCAAATGATGATTTAAGAGCGTAAGGAGCGCCGTGCGAACCGCGAGCGCGCTGCCCAGCGCCGCCTGCGGCGCGCTGCCGGCACCGTCCGATACGGCGATGCCGAGCAGCCCGTCGCGGACAAACCGCCCGACTGCATCTTCACAGATTCGGCCCCGGCGCAGATGAGCGGTGCCGGGCAGTGAGCAGTCCGCTATTTTCCAGCAGGTTTTTTCGACTGCTGGCGGCAATTGTGGACGGAGTGCTCGACGAATTAAGGATAATAATTTCATACGGCAGCCCAAGTCGGGGCGGTGAGGGGCACTTGGTCGCCGGGCCTTGAATCAGCAACCGAACCTAGATTGACAGAAAGCCACTCAAAGAGTTCCGGAAAGTTTATTCCTTCCAGGCAAAGCGCTGGGCGGGATGACAGGCTGGTGAGCGCATCCATATCAGCCCCCAGCACTCCAACCCCAAAAAAGGCCAGGCGTTTCGCAGATTCGGCTTCCTTAACAAGACGGGCTGCCTCGGAAATATCGTCACCCGATTTTCCGTCCGTAATGCACAGCAGCCAGGGGCGGTAGAAATTGATGCCGGCTGCGCGATATTCAGCCCTCCTTGAATTTAGCATTTCCAATCCTTTCAGAATCGCGGCGCCAAGTGATGTGCCGCCGGCAGCGGTGAGCGTTGGAGGGTTGAAATTCTCGGGTGTGCAGAAGTCAACCTCGACTTTAGCCACATCGTTGAAAGTTACCAAAGCGATTTCAACGCGGAGGCACGCCAGCGCGTCCTCAATCAGCTTTGTCTTCAACTGCTGTAGGCCGGCGTTCAACTCGATTATTGGTGGCCCGTCCATTGAGCCACTGCAATCCGCAATGATAACGCATGGGCAGCGTGGTTCGGGGTTTTGCGCAAACTCGATGTCAGCCGCGCCGGTTGGTGTTGTTGTGTTCATCTTTTTTGTATGTTTATTCTGCCGGCTGGCCAGTCCGGAGGGTTTGTGATTCACCCAGCGCACATGCGCCGGCGTGGGTGGCCAAAATTGTGTTCTGGAATTGTGCGCCTCGCCGTTTCAGCTCATCGGTCCAGTTCGGAATGACCAAGGAGTTCTGATGGCGCGTGGGCTTATCAAAAAATTCGTCTGTAAGACCTTCCGGATTGGGTGGAGATGGCTCAACAAAGCCCTGTTCACTGGGAGCATTCTGGACACGCCGGAAAACGTGTGGGCTGCTGAAAATCGCTGCATTTTCCGTGCTACTATGCAGCGTAGCTCTGATCGAATGATTCTGTCTTTCCATAGCCATTGATTATTCGGTTTGAGTCAGGAGGTTGTACTCCGGGCCCGCAACTTCACGTTGCGGGTTTTCTGCATAAAATCAAACGGGACTATCCGCACAAATGTCCTCGCAAATTGTGCGGAAAGTGCACACACTGTGCTCATGTCTGAGAACGCAAATGCTCCTCTCCAGGCATGGGAGGCTTACGGCGATCTAATCGAGTTGGTGAAAGACCACATGAAGTGGAAGCGAATCCAACTGGTGGATGCGCTCAACGCGGACGCGTTTAGCAAAATTATGCCACAATGCAAATATTCTCTCCGTGGGATAGAATCATTAAAGGCACCACCGAAAAAAGGTAAATCCCCAAGGAAACCACGATTGCCCCGTCTTAAGCACCTTCACGAATGGTTTTCTGAACAAATCGCCAAAATAAACAAAACTTCAGAATATGCCCTCCGTCTGGAGGCAATTGCGCCGCTACAAACGAATTCCCCGGCCTCAGATCAAGTCACCTCAGACCAGCTAACCAAGTCACATCCAAATAAAACCGGAGCAAATCCTAAACGCCAATTCTTTCACATTGCAGAGGTGATGACCGCACTTCAGGAATTGATTGACGAAAAGATGACTGGGTGCTTGCCATATCATAATACGCAACATTCGCTTGAAGGCGCCCTTACTTCTGATGCGCGCTCTGGTGCGCGCTTAGTATCGAACCGAGCCATTTCGTCTGAGGCTGGCAATTCAAAGGATCAAACGTCAGTTGCGAGTCAAGAGCGTTCATACAAACAACTTTTACAGCACGCAGAAATCGAATTGAAGGGTGGTCGTATTATGAGGGCAGCTAAACTGTTCGATAGGTTAGCGTCTAAAGAGCATTCTCGCGCCTTTTCTATTTGGGTGCAATATATGGACGCCACGTATAACGCTCACGAGGCGCTTTGGCGGTTTGCCCAGGTATTGGTCTCCAAACAGCGTTTTGACGAGGCTGTTTCACTCCTAGAAAGAGATGCAAGGCGTCACTTGCGAAGGGGAGATGCTTACCATGCAGCTTGGGGACAAGTGCATCTGGGCTGGATTCACAACGATCTAGCTCAAAGACGTGTAGGTCAGTCAGCAGAATCACATCGGTCACAAGCGATCTCGGCATTTCAGGCAGCATCGAAACTCATCATTCCAGATAGTGCACCGAGATGCCGCTACGCGTGGGCTGTAGCGCAACATTATCTTGGAGCTGCGTTGCGGGACAAGGCGTCGCTACAAAGAAACAAGGACGAGGTTTTTAAGCTCCTAAAAGAGGCATCTGAGGCCCATCGAGGCGCGTGCCGATGGTTCAATTGGAAAAATAACCATAACCTACATGCAACTTTTCACCTGCACCTAGCAGTAGTGTTGTTTGAGATACACGTGCGGACGGACCAATCCGGGTCAAGTCAACAGACAAGCTCTTTGCTGCAGGAGGCCACGGCTGCGTGTAAAGTTAGCTTAAAAGCACTCCCCAGTAGAAAGATGTCAGAACTCAGGATGTATGTTCAGGTGTATCTGGGCCGAACATTATTTATTAAAGTCTTGGCCAAAGGTGATCCGGCCAAATGCGGGAAAAGCGATATAAGGATTTTGATGGAGGCCAAGAAATTGTTCGAGGGCAGCCTATCGTTCGCAAAGAAAAAGAAATGGAAAGCCAAATGCGAGTATCTAGAATTGCTTCATCTAAATATTTTGAAAACCTGTCAGTTGATTCGTCAGTATGGTTGTAACCCCCTGGGGGAGGCCAGCCCTCCGGCAGGGGGTCGGGGGGTTGGGGCACGCCCCTCGCCACGCACAAAAAAGAAAATCCCCGCCAAGACGGGGATTTTCCAGAAACGGCGGGACGCCGTTATCGCTCGTTCATAATGTCGAGCATGTCCTCAAGCACGTCTATGCGCCTCATGGCTTTCGCCTCGTCAAACGAGTCGTGAAGCTCATTGACTTCTTCGCGGCCTGGGTCGCTGTCCTCGGGGACAAGGCCGTCAATCGGTTGAAGTTCGATTTTTTCCAATGACATGATTTTTTTGTTGGCTCTTAACGAAGCCCTTTCGACTAGGGGGCTTCCGGCTAATAATCTTCGGGCAAGAGCACGGTGGTCGCGCTCCGGTCGGCCTCGGTGATGATCCAGAACTTCCCACCGCTTCCGTCGTGATAGACGGAAAATAGCCGGCCACCATAGGCAAGCGCCCGCTCGTTTGCCGCGCGGTCTTCGGGGCAGACATCGCCCCAGTCGCCGTGCGTGTGATTGGCAAGCGCCGTGCCAACCTCGTCATCGCGGAGCGTCCGCATGGCGTTCGTGGTCATCACCACTTGACCGAGCGGGAATTTCCGGCCGTTTGTGTCTGCTGATACAAGATGATTCATCGTTGTGCGGAATGGCTGATAATCAAGCCGTGCGACTATTGGGCTTGCGGCGGTATAGTCTGGCTGCTCTTGCTCTGGCGCTTAACTGTCGCGCCCTTCTGACCTGCGGTGATGCCGTTGCGATAGCTCTCAAGCACTTTCTCGGAAACCCAGTGAACGATGGAAGCTGTGTCCTCCGTTCCGCTATCGAGCTTGGCTGCAAGCTCTGCCTCGAACGTTTGAAGGTATGATGACATGGAAGTTTGTTGTTGGCTGATAATGCTCGACCTTTGTGCGTGGCGGCTCGTGAGCCGTCCCGCACTCTTGACGCACCAGCCGTAGTCAAGGGCTTGTCCCTTGACCGGCTGGTATAATGGAAAGAGGGCGGCGGCGAACAATGTCTCTGGAGGGGCGAGGGGGGATAAACTCGTGAATGAGGCGAAGCCGAATACCTCGTAGCCGTGATAGCGGCAAATAAAAAAGAGGCGATTCCCTGAAAGGGAAATCACCCCATTGATTCAATGCTTTTAGCTGTAGAAGATGCCCATCTCTCGTAACAAGGACCCGGCCGGGTTTCCGCTGATGACATGATCGAGCACTTCAATTTTCATCAACTGTCCGGCGCGGATGAGATCGCACCTCAATTGAGGCTCGGCCAATATTTCCGGACAGCGATGTCCAATGTTAATCCGGCGTCTGCCAATCGAGACAGGCTCTCGATTATTTCATCGTAATTGTCGCCGATCACCCATGGATATGCGATGGCGACGGTGGTTTTGCCGCTGGCTTTCGCCTCGGCTAACAAATGGATGAAATCCGCAAATTTCTTTTCGTAGTCTGCTGGTGTTATATGCATCGCAAGGGGAAAGTATAACCTGCGGATTTTTCAGCAACTTCAAATTTGATTTCGGTGCATGAAAATTTTTGCTGCCGGAATGGTGAGTCTGTTGCCTTCCCACCAATCACGTTCGCGGGGAACAAATTCAGTCGCCAAATTAAGCGTTGCGCTGCGAACTTCATCACAGCTTTAGTGTCACAGAGCTTATCTTCGGATAGGCTCTTTTTTATTATAGAGTTCTATTTCCAAGTAAATATCATAACTGCAACAAAAAGTATAAATATAAAAGTTAATAAGCCGATGACTCCTAAAACATTGCCTATCCATGATGTTTCTTTGAGTTTCATACTTCTGAAAGCAAAAACAGTTCCTAGAATATCGAAGACTGGAACAGGAATTGTTATTGCGTATGAAATACCTACGTTTGCATAAGATATCGAATCTAACATCTTGATAGTCAAAAACGTTAATAGTAAGAATACGGACGACAGGAGGGTATATTTATATTTATTCATATGTAGATTTTAACACATACGAATTACCCACCTACTAGAGTTATCCACATTGGATATTCTCTATCCGCCGATGCTCGATATAAGAAAAGCAGTGATAGTGGGTCTTGCCGAACGAACCGCGGCGACGGCTCCTAGCGCAAAAATCCAAATAAAAAAGGTGATTTCCATAAGGGAAACCACCCATTGATTTGCATTTTTAGTTGTAGAAGTACCCAAGCTCCCGTAACGACGAATAGTCCTTCGGTTGCTCCACGGTCGCGCGGCCGAGAATGACGTGATCCAGCACCTCGATCTTGATGAGCTGTCCCGCCCGGATCAAGTCGCGCGTAACCTTGATGTCGGCTTCCGATGGGGTCGGATCATTTGATGGGTGATTGTGCATGAGAATCACGGCTGCCGCGCTGCTAATTACTGCAACTCTGAACACCTCACGCGGATGCACCAGAATCGTGTCTATCGTTCCGATGGTGACAAGCTGGTGTCCTTTCACCCGGCGGCGCGTGTTCAACAGCAATACCACGAGGCATTCGCATTCCGGGTTGAAATACGGGTTCGTGGCCACGTGCAGCCGCCAGTATTCGGCGGCCTGGTCTGGCGTTTCACAAACCCGCATGGACTCCGGGACCGGACAATCCCGCAGTGCAACGACTTTGAATTCCTTCGGATTGAAGTTACTCATGCCGCCTCGCTTTCCGCAAACGTCCGGCCCAGAATGAAGTCCGCCGCTTTCTGTGCCTGCGCCGCCGCATAGACGATGAGCGTCCGGTCGTTTTGGAACTGCTTCAACCAGCCTTCAAGGTAAGCAGCCGAGTTATCAATCGTCCGGTCAACGATGCCGGCGTAACCGCACAGAAACGCGCTGCCGAGTTCGGCGATCAATTCTTCTTTGCAGTAAGGATCGGAGCCGTAACCGTTCCGTTCGGTGATGCTGGCGCGTTTCAACCGTTTCTCATGGCCAGTGGCGTGAACCAGTTCGTGAAAAAGCGCGGCAAAATAACTTGCCTCACTCTCGAACCGTTCTGGCTCCGGCATTCCGATACAATCATCGGTCGGGGAATAGAATGCCTGCGCCATGCCGTGCTTCACGACGGGCGGTTGCGGCATACCAGCCACAATCTCCGCCGGTTTGGTGACGGGCATCTGAATTTCTTCCGGTGCGTCTTTCAAGCCCTCGCACTGCGCGGCATTGAAGACGTGATACAGGCGCAGCAGCGGGGCTTTCCGCGTCTCGCCTGATTCCTCGCCCTCAGTCTGCATCCGTTTCCAGAAGACGACGGGACAAGACTTCTCGCCCTTCTTCACGTTGCCGCCAAGCTGGATGGCCTGGCGGAATGTGAGCCAATGCGGCGATTCGTAGCTCATGGCCATGAGCAGAAATACATTGATGCCGCGATACGGCTTTTTGCTTACGAGATTCCGGGGCAGGCCAGTATTGACCTTCCACGGTTTGTGCCAGGGAACGGTGCCTTGCTCTAGCAAGGTCACGATTCGTTCGGTGATACGTTCATACGATTGAATATTCATGTGATTTCTCCTGTGGTTATTGGTTTGAAAAGAACCCTGTGAACCCACGGTCAAGCGTATGTCGCCGCCCGAATTCGCCCTAGACGGGTTGACTTGCCAGATGTGGCAAGTGAGAAAAAAGGCGACCCTCACGGATCGCCCTTGTGTTTAGTAGTCTTCTGGCAAGAGAACTGTGCTGTAGCTTCGGTCGGCCTCGGTGATGAGCCAGAATTTGACGCCGCTTTCGGCGTGATATACCGACCAAAGGCGCGTGCCTTCGACAAGCGCACGCTCGTTGGCTGTGCGGTCGTCTTCGCCAACGTCGCCCCAATCGCCGGCCTGATGCCGTTGAATGGCAAACAGGATGTCGTCTTGCTTCAGTTGGCTGAGCGCGTTCGGCGTGGATACGATCTTGCCAAGCCGGAATTTGGCAATCGGCCACGCTTTTGCGCTCATGTGACGCCTCCGGCAACCATTTCCTGATCACGAATGGCTTGGATGGCCTGGTCAATGTCGCGGCTCGTCAACGTCCAGCTTCTTTTCCGTGGCAGTTCAGCAATCACCGCCCACTTGAAGCGCTGATACAGATTGAATGCCTGTTCATCGTCGCCAAGGTGGTCGGCGAGTATGGCCAATGCCAGTTGCGCCGGGCCGCTGCCGCAATAGCCCCATTCAAAGCCGTCGGGGCTGTGGAAGCACAGATCCAAGCGCGGATCAAGGGTACGGCCGTTGACGGTGACATCAACGGCGTAAAATCTGCGGAGTCCTTCGTAGGTTTTCATGCAATCCTCCTTTCAGTTTTATGTTGTTTGTGTTTCCTGCCGGCTTTGCGATTAAGGATTTCCGTTTCGGCGTTGACGGAGATGCGAAACGTGACCGGTGGCGGATGGAAACGCACCTGCTTGTCAAAGCGCGTGGTGAATTCCCGTGTCCGCCGGTTCATCAGCACGACGGCGGCGCATTCATTGACACGAATGACCAGACCAAGCCTGCCATCAATGCGGATAACGTCATTTGCGCGGAGCCGGAATGGATGCTGCTGTTGCAAGACAAGGCCGAAAAGCTGGCCTTGTTCGCCGGCGCCCTTCATGACGTGCCCCCCAGGATTTCCGCCACGCCTTCCGCGGACAACTGATCCGGTTGTGCGCCGGGCTGGTCAAAGACATGCGTTTTGACGAAACAGAATTTCGCCAGACGAACGGCAATGTCCTCACGTCCCGCTTTGCCGGCTTCATCTTCGTCGAGCATGACGATGACCTGGCTGTTGCGGTCGGTATGTCTGCGGACCAACTCTTCCTGCCCGGCTGACATGGTGCTGCCCATGAGGGCAACCACCTTGCGATAGCCGGACTGGTGCAGCTTCATGCAATCGAAGAATCCCTCAACAATGACTAACGGTTTGTCCGCCGGTTCCTTGATGGCCCGGTCAATGTTGTAGAGTTCCAACGATTTTCGGAAACCCTGGGGCAGTTTGTATTTCGGGGTGCCCTCGGCTGGTTCGCCGGGGAAGCGGCCTGCGTAGGCGACGACAGCGCCTTCCGGGTTTTGGATCGGAATGGCAATCCGCTCCGCCATCATGCCTTTGGCACAGAAGCCAATGCCGAAATCCACGATGGTTTCGAGCGTGAGGCCGCGTTCGGCAAGATACGGATGACTGCGCTCCAACTTGTCCAGGCGGAATTTCAAGGGCGCGTTGGGTGCGCCTTTCTCCGCTACCGGGGCAGGCTTTTTGGGGACTGGTGTCGCTGTCGTGTCGCTCTTTGGAGTGTCACCCGGATTTTCCTCGCCTCCATTGGCTGACATGGCTTCGGGGTCAAGTTTGAACCATTCAATGGCTTTCAACGCTGCCGCATGAATGCTCACGTCTTCCATCCGGGCGATGAAGTCGAGGACATTGCCGCCGTGCTTGCACTCGCTAAAACAATTCCAAATATTCTTGCTTATACTTATCCGAAACTGCGTCGGGTTGTTGCCTTTGTGGATCGGACACGGGCCGCTTAGGCTGTCGCTGCCCCGCTTGAACTTGTCCAGGATGCCGTAGTGCTCAAGCACCTGTTCCATGGTGATGGCCGCCTTGACGGCTTTGAAGTCAACGAACGATGATTTTGGCATAGTATTACTCCTGTGGTTTTTAGTTGTGAAGAACTGGTGCGGCTCAGGAATTGAGCTGCATCTAAAGCAAGCCTAGCCGTCCCAAAGAAAACCTAGGAGACGGGACCACTTGCCAATTTTGGCAAGTCCAGAATGCCGGCCGTCTCGCTGGATTTCCCGCATCGCCAGACCGCAGAGAACGGGTCTTTTTCCAAAACTGTTCGGTCGGCAAACAGAAACAGCCCGTGACCGCGTTTCAATTGGGAGCAGGCTTCAAGAAGCGATTTCACCCGCGCGGCAACCGTGGTGACGGTTAGAACACGGAAACGATGGATGCCAAGATGCCGCTGGTGAATCTTCTCCGTCCACGTCGCTTCGTAGGCGATGAGTTTGCGGTAAAAAGATGTCTGTGTTAATCCGCTTCGCACAACCGGCATGGTGCCACGGTCGGCTTCGAGGAAAAAATGCACCCGCTGGGTCTGGCCGTTTTGATCCAGATATTCCAAGGCGAATACCCGGTCGGGAATGACACCGAGTCTGATACCGCCCGGCGTCTTTACACGCCATTGGAACGGCTGTCGTTCCGAATGAAGCGCAAGCTCTCCTTCGTAGAGGAGTTTGATGCCGTCACGTTTTCGGCAGGCGAGTTCAATCGCCACCATCACGTCTGCCACGAACAAAGCGTGTTCAAGGTATACCCGGCCAATGACATGGTTCTTCTCACCCCATGAATCAGGATGCACGGCAATTCCAAGCTCCTGCTTCAACAGCGCCCCTCCTTTATTTCCTAAACCGTATGCAATACTCTTGGAGCCGCCGCGTTCATAGTATTGGAGTTGGGCGCGGGGCCGTTCCAAATATCCGTGGTGATACAGCAATTTCAACCTCCGCAAAAGATGTTGCGGGCTGCCGCCAAGCAACGCGATGATCTGGTGGGAACGGAGAAAACGATGCCGGTGAACGAGTCGAATAATTTGGCGGTCACGCTCCGTTAGTTGCGTTGGAGCAACGGTTGTGGCGCGTTTGAAGCGGGGAAGACGGGATACCATCTTGCCACATTGCCGGAAACGAAAAAAACGGAGAAGACGTGACGACTTGCGGTTTAAGGCAAGTGCGAATAACGGGATGGCGGGCAACGGTATGCAGACTGTTCGTTATGCGCTCAAAACGGTGCCGGTGTTCTGTGATGGCCGCTGGCAACGTGCCTCTGTGCGTCCGGCCAACCAGCACTGGCACAAACAAAATGCGCGCAAGAAAAAAAGTCTGGCGGATGGTTTGCCAAACAGGCATTCTTCCCCAGTCAGTGTGTCAATGGCAACGGGTGGCTAATTCCTTGAGGCGGTCGGGATGCGCTTGCTACCTGAATCTGTGCGTATTTCCTGATTCAATATTTTGGGATTCACCTGAGTTAAATCGTTGTGGACAAAAGAGAAAGGCTGAAACACGGTCAAAATTATGAAAAAGGATAGGCTGCACAACCAGCCGCCCATTATCTGTTAGGCGATTTAGATATGAATCGTGAGATCACATACGAATTGTCACCAGAGCTTGTGAGAATTGGCACAAGACGGTTTATTTTCCGTTCAGCTGGTCCGTCTTTTATCTTTTCATTGATCGCTCTAGTTATCGGAGCGGCTGGGCTTATCATGGGAGGTAGAAGTGTTTTTTGGTGGCTGTTGACGATCCTTCCTTTCTGTCACGGTTTTATTTGGGTTAATTATTATTGTAGAATGACGAAGAAGATGGATGAGATGCCAGATCGCCGCATCACTGTGCGTAGCGAACCTGACAGCATTACGTTTCAGACGAGCGAGCGCACCTCCACCATAAAATGGTCGTATATCAAGAAAGTTTGGAAGTATCCAGACATTCTATTATTATTCACCAATAGTCGGATGACTTACACCTTGATTCCAGTTGCACCACTTGGAGAGCAGTTGAAACAATTTATTGAAGACAAAGTTAAAGAACATGGCGGGCAGATCGCCTAACAAATCGCTGCAGGCAACAGCCGCTGCCCCTGTCAGTTGTGATTGATTTTATGAGATTTGTTTGTCACTTTACTTTTCACCGTCCCGCTCGGCGGCTGTGCCTGAGCTCTGGACGTTAGGCGACTTAACCCACAATCAAAGGATACCTATGTGGAAATGCCCAAAGTGCGGTGAAGAAATGGCAGAAGAAATTGAAGATGATGGTTCGTATGTTTGCGACTTATGTGGAACAGCAAAGAGCGAACCACCTTTATCAAACGACGAGAAGCAACTATTCATTTTGAGGCAAATCGCCAGACAGCAGAAATCACAACTTCAAACTCAGAAGGCCATTCATTGGGCGATTGTAGGTTTTGCAATCTGGTTCATCATTCAGGCTTGGATTATGCCGAAGATTTTGGCAAGTTTTCAGTAAATTTATTATATGAACTCAAAACCACAGTCCGACATTTCACTTCGTCCATCAGACGTTGTAGCGTTACATTTTCATTGGGAGCGAGAGGGGGTAGCGACTCTGGAATATCTTCTTGCTGACAAAACGCAGAAATCTTTGATTGCAAAGACCGAAGACGAGAAGAAACGTCTTGTGGAATTTTATGGTGAGATGGACAAAAAGCTTTCAGAGCTTCGTAAAGCGTTTGGTCAGGCATGAGTGATTTAGTCGTTTTCATTTCCATATGAATAGTATTACACTAAAAAAGTCGCCTAACAATGCGCTGCACCCAACAGCCGCTGTTCTTTCCGCGAGCCATCGTTGTTTGGAATTTCAGAGTTTGTTTTGCGCTCAACGACATCCTCGGCGGCTGTGGGTGAGCTTGGGTCGTTAGGCCACTTTTCACATTGCACAAAGTGAACATTCAGCTAAATCACAATGGACACGACATGGGCACTTTTTCGCGCGAGCAGGTTGAGGGCATGATTCGGAGCGGAGCTATTACGTATGAGACGATGAGTTGGGCGGAAGGTCAGACAGCATGGAGACCGTTGCGTGAGATCATTGGTGCTCCTGTTCCGCCGCCATTGCTATCTGCCAGCCACACACCAGTATCCCGCAAGATCCATCCAGTCGCCGCCTATTTTCTTACTGCCGGTCGTTATAGGCGCGGGATATGGTTTCTAGCCAATATATCGAACGTGTGCGGACTTGGTTTGCTTGCAGCTCCAGTAGCTGATAATCACAGTGATATAGCTTCCGTATGGTTGGCCATGATCGGTTGTTTTTGGATTTATCTTACCACAGTCACCGCCGGGAAAAGGCTTCACGATATGAATATATCAGCTTGGTTTTCTCTTGCTGTCTTTCTTCCGCTTGCGCCATTGTTCCTGCTGATTTTGAGTGGCACAAAAGGACCAAACAAATATGGGCCAGAGCCATAAGTCGTGGCCTAACAAGTCGCGAGTCGGCGGTGGCTCAGCTTTTTTCGTTAGGCATCGTTCGCCTTAATGCCATGAATCCAGTTATCACAGACGCATCGGCTCGGTCGGCAGAACTTCGCGCCCTGTCATCAATCGTCGGTTTGATGATCGGAGACATTTGCGCGAGTTGTACGGCAAACCCTAGCAGCTATTCAGAGTAGCTGCATTTCCAAAATTACTGCCTTCCGAATCTCCTAATTTTTGGCTGCCACATCCATCCAACGATTCAGCTTGTCCTCAATAACGGCGCGCGGCGTGGCAAAGCGTTCGCGTGACAGGGCGACAAGCTTGTCCCGTCGCCCGACACGGTTTTCAAGCGGCGGCAACATCTTCGCCCGGAATGGTTCCTGGTTGGTTCCGTCCTCAAGTAATTTCACCGCCGCCTCATACTGCTCAAGATCGGCAAGGGCAGAGGCCGTGAAAGTATTACCGAATTCTTTTTCCATCACCTCCGCGTCCGCATAGCCAATGCGGAAAGCGATGAGCGTTCCGACATTACCAAAAACCGCCTGTCGCACTGGCAACGAAAGCTGTTCAATGTATTGATGGGAAAGTGTCAGGCACAACCGATACTTGCGGGCTTCGGCCAGAATGGAAGCAAACGCATCCGTTGAGAAATTCTGGAACTCGTCAATGAACAGGTAGAAGTCCCGGCGTTCCGATTCAGGCCGGTTGGACCGCGCCATTGCGCCAAGCTGAAACTGCGTCACCAAAAGGGAACCAAGCAGATTCGCCTTGTCATGGCCAAGCTGGCCTTTGGACAGGTTGGCGATGAACAATCGCTGGTTGTCCATCATGAAGGGGATGTTCACTTTCGCTTTCACCTGCCCCAAAATGTTCCGAACCACCGGATTCAACAGGAACTGGCCGATTTTGTTCTGGATTGGCGCGATGGCTTCCCGTTTGAAACGCTCGTCATAATTCTCATACTCCTCCGCCCAAAATGCCCGGATGAACGGGTCTTTGATCTGCCGGATCACTTTGGCCCGGTATGCGTCATCCGTCAGTAGCCGATTGACGCCCAAAAGGGTGGCGTTCCGGCAGTCCAAAAGGGCTGACACGGCATTGTAGAGGATGTATTCCAGTCGTGGCCCCCAGGAATCACGCCAGATACCCTTGAACGCGCTCACGATGCCGGATGCGACAAGATGCCGGCCATCCGGTGTCACATTGCCAATTACATTCAATCCAACGGGGAATTCAAGGTCGCCCGGATTGAAATATACCAAATGGTCGGCACGGTGCCGGGGAATGTGGTTTAACAATTCCTCGGCCAAGTCCCCGTGCGGGTCAATGACGCCAACGCCGTGTCCAAGGGCGATGTGCTGCAAAATCAGATTGCGGAGCAACGTCGTCTTGCCGGACCCGGTTTTGCCGATGATGTAGAGGTGTTGGCGCTGGTCTTTAGCGGATATGCCAAAGCGCCGGGATTGTCCCCAGCCCTCGCGTTCGCCGATTGTAATGTGGGGTTGGTCGTTCATGGTGCCAAAACCAGCCGCCACTCCTGCCATTGAGAAAATCCCGGTTGTTTTAGACTTCCTGCAATGGTTTGGCGTTAAGCCAAACGCCGGTAAATGCGTTTGGGGCAAACCGTCGAGATAATGGGGGCTGGTTTTGGAATCCGAACGGGCTGTCATCATATCACCCGCGCGAAAAATGGACGCGCCAGGCGGCGCGGCTGTTTCATCAAAGCGCCCAGTCGGGCGACGCTTTCTCCCTGGAAGCCGCAAGTCGTGGTGTCTTGGCCGGTGTTGCCGTGGCTAAAGTAACACCCGTCGTCCTCCGCCTTCAGGCGAACCGGTCGCGATAGCGTGTTCCGGTCGTTGGGCGATAGCCCTTATCTTAAAACCAGTCCCCAACGTGTCGGCGGATATTGGCCGACAATTCTCTTTTTGGTAAAGGACAACGGCTAGTTGGCCTGCATCCGGCTAGCCCGAAGGGAGAAAGAGAATTGTCGGGCGGTAGCCGACGACACGTTGGGAGCCAGTGGTGCGGCGGTTAAGCCGTGGAAGTCAATCGTGACGGGCGCAAGCCCCTACATACCATGTATGTAGGCCGTTAAAGCGTGGTAATATTTGGTCTTGAGTGCCAATGCACCATGCTGACGCTTCCAAATCACCGGATACATTTAGAATTATTTGAATTGGGAACTCCTTGAGGCTAACATCAAATGAAGATGAACCGTTTGACTACACAACAAATATTTATTGAATCTGCGCGTAAATGCTGCGCCAATGCCGAGCGTCTCTTGAGCGATGCGCAAATGGTTGAATTTGAGAAACCAAAGGCAACGCATTATTTTTTGTCGGTGATCGCGCAAGAAGAAACGGCAAAAGCATTTTTGCTATATTTAGTATCTATCGAAGCCATCACATGGACACCTTTTCTACTACGGGCGACCCGCGATCATCATTGTAAACAGCTTGTCGGAATCGTTTTGGATTATCTTGCGCCAGATTTCGACAAGTGGATGCGGGAAATGGAACTTTCCAAGACTCAAAGAAAATTTCCCACATTTCCCAAAACCGTGGCGGATGCCTTGAACATTTTATATCACGAAAAAATCAGAAGATGGGAAAACGACTGCTGGTTCTGGGCCGAAGATCCTGAATATGATAAATTTGCTCAACAAGTTGCAGATGGGGTGCGCGACAAAGCCAAGCAACGAGGATTGTATGTTGACATCGGTAGAAACGGTCAAGTGGCTTCTTTACCCACTCTGATTAAAAACAAGCAAGCAGACGAGGAATTTGAGCGGGCGAAACGTTACCAAAGGTGCGTGCAAGGTCTTTTGGATGGTTCAAGTCAACCTTTACATTTTGAGCAGATAGCAGGTTATTTTAAGGGTATGTTTACGCAGAATTTCTTCATTGAATCGTAAGAAGGGATGGTAAATTCTTGCAATTTCGCTCCGTCGTGAGAACATCAAAATAATGGTAAAATAATCATACAGGCAATGGACGTTATGATTGTAAGAATAAATAAAATAAAAAATCTTGGACTTGTCTTTTGCGATTACGCATGGGATGCCGCGCTGCCCGTTTTTCAAAAGTTCAATCTGATTTATGGCTGGAATGGCTGTGGAAAGACAACGCTGGCGCGTCTGTTTGACGCAATCGGCGGCACAACGATTGAAGATTTGGAATATGAAATCGAAGATGGGCAAGGAGTAAAATACAAACAGCAAGACGCTTTTCCACAAAAAATCCGCGTCTTTAATCAAGATTATGTTCAAAACAACGTGAAGCTGCTTGAAAGTCGAACCAATTCGATTTCGATTTCATTGGGCAAAGAAAACAAGGAACTGGTCGAGAAAATTGAGAGCGACAAAAAAATCCTCCAAGGTGATCCGGCCGATTTGAAAAAGCCGGGAAAAATCGCACTGCGAGCGAAATTGGTGGAGGATATTGAGAAGAAGACGTCGGCACGAAACGGTAAATTTACTGATATTGCAAAAACAATTGGTGCCGCCATTGGAGGCAACGCTTTGCGTGATTATCGAAAACCACAGGCTGAAAAAGATTTTGCAGGCTTGGCTGCAAAAAGCGAATTGTCTGATGACGATCTAAAAAAATATTCTTTTTCAACAAAGCAAGACTCATTGCCAGTAATTGATTTAATATCCCAAAATATTACGCTGTCATCTGACGGTGGCGAGTTTAACATTGTTGTTTTTTTCAAATCTGCCAGCGATGAAGCAGAATCCCTTTTACTGAAAACGGTCGAATCCGAAACAATCTCAAGGCTTGCGTCCAATGGCGACATTGCTGCATGGGTTGAGCAAGGAATTCATCTGCACAAAAAACATTCGTCCAAGAACTGCGAATACTGTTTGCAAAAGCTACCCGTCGCTCGCGTTGAACAATTGGCGAAACACTTCAATGAGGCCGATAAAAAATTGAAGGAAAGTGTTCAGTCACTCATTACCAAGCTGAGGGAAATTTATCCGCTCATCCAAATGCAAGCCACGCAACTTCCAGACATCGCGCGTCTTTATGAAGAATATCGGACAGATTTTGAACGCAAACGAGAAGAACTGGCAACTACGCGGGCGGAGCTGCTAAAATATATTTTGGCATTGATCAAAGAACTAGAAGACAAGAAAACAAAAACAACCGAAGGAGTTAACCTAAAAACGATAATTGACGCGAGCCTTTGTTCATCGCGTATTAACGAATTAAACCAGGTCATTTCGAGGCATAATCAGAAAACAGCGGCTTTTGATGACGTTAAAAAGGACGCCATTAAGAGACTAAAGGTTCATTATTTGAGCACCATATTTGATGATGTAAAAAGTTTGGATGCTGATGTTTTGAAATTGGGAGGCGACATACAAGTTCTGAAGAATGAAATTTCGGGAATTGAAAGTATAATTATCCAGAATTTGGCTCAAATATCCTCTAAGCATAAGGCCTGCGAGCTGATTAACGAAAAACTTACAACGTTTTTAGGACATCAGGAGTTGACGTTTGTTCCCCAAATCGACAAAGAAGCCGATAGCGATGGCTTTGAAAAAGAAATTGTCGTTGGTTATCAAATCATGCGCGGCGGAAAGCCGGCAGCGCATTTAAGCGAATCAGAAAAAACGGCAATTGCATTCGTTTATTTTGTGGTCCATCTCGGCGATCAAGATTTCCAAGTCAGTGATGGCATCGTGGTTATTGACGATCCAATTTCGAGCTTCGATTCCAATTCGCTATATCAGGCATTCAGTTTCTTAAAAAACGCCGTGAAGGATGCCCGGCAAGTCTTTATATTTACGCACAATTTTGACTTTTTGAAACTGGTAATAAACTGGCGACGTCATGGTGGCGGTTCGGGTTATTACATGATTAAGAATCATTTTGACGGTGACGTCCGATGTGCTCGTCTTGAAAAAATGGATAAGGAATTGTGCGAATATGAAAGTGAATACCATTATCTTTTCAAGCTGCTAAAAATGATGCGAGCCGACCAAGACGGTTCTATAGCGAAAGCGTATCCGATTCCAAACGTCGCCCGAAAAGTTTGGGACACTTTTTTGATGTTTAGCGTTCCGAATGGAAAGACGAACTATAAAAAGATGGAGGAGTTAAAAGCGGCCGGTCACGACGAACAAAAATTGGATGCCATTTACAAATTTACAAATGATCAGTCTCACATTACCGGCGCTGGATTTAACCCCGCCCTCGTGCCTGAAACAAAAAAAGTGGTCAAAGAATTGTTGGAAATGATGGATGCCATAGCACCTCAACATTTTAAGGCAATTGACACTGCCACCAATTGACATCTTCAACTTGCCACGGAACTGATTCATTCATGCCAGAATTGGCACCTTTACCCACCTACCTTCGTTTGTGCTGATTACTTAAACTGTCAACGTGAAATCATTTCACCTTCGGATTGATTGCCGAGCGCAACTCATCAAGGCTAATTTTAATTTCATGGCCAAGTTTCAAAAGTTCGGAAAGCCAGTCGGTGGGGTCAGGGAAGAGGGCGGTCAACTCTTGGACAGACTGGAATGCTTATACTCTGAAATATCTCATTCCAGCGCAGTACGGTATTCTGAATGGTGTTCCAACTGAAACCTGATGAGGCCCCGCAACAAGTCCAGACGGCTCAGCACAAAGTAATCGTGACTTACAATTCCGAAGCCAACTCGTAAATATCGCGTATATCTTGTATGATTTGGTTCCAATCTCGTCTGACCCCCGCAACAAGTCCAGACGGCTCACGCCGAAATTCCTCATTTAGCCTGAAAATAGGCGACAGAATGGCGGTTCCAATAACACCGTTTGTTTTTCGGTATGTCATACCCTGCGGTAGAACCACTTTCTGTAACCGTTGCTTCGTTGGATACGGCATGGCCTTCCATTGACCGGCTAAATCGCGCATGAGTTCCACGGAACGTGAAATGGCCGCTTCCAAGTCAATGATGCCTTCCGTTTCAGTCTTGGAAGATGGCAAACGAGCGATCTGTTTATCAACTAAGTCTCTCAGGTCTTTGTATTCCTCCTTTGAGATTTCCTTGTTGATTCTCATTTCCAGCAGGTCTTTCCGCCGACTTTCAAGTTTTGCCTGCTCGCGCTGATAATGCTCCTTTTCCTGTTTGTCGGTTGTGCATCGTTCCTGATGGTTATCAATGACAGTCTGTTTGAATAATTCCAGAAATTCCGGTGAAGGCGATACTCCTTGCAGGAATTGATAGAATTCATTTTCGAGGACATCCTTTGGAACGGAATGGCCGTAATGAGCGCACTGTTTGTTGTGGCAATGGTAGGAGGGGTATTTTTTCTTTCTGCCGCTGCTCCAAGAAGCTGTGTAGGGTTGTTCGCATTCGCAGCGAACAAAACGGCGGAGGGGGAAATCCGGGTTGTGGGCCAATCTGCGGCCCGTCGCATGGCTGGACTTGCCTTTTTTTACAGCGCGTATCTGCTCGTATTCCTCGCGCGTAATCATCGGCTTATGCAGGCCGTGATGTTCTTCACCTGTCCACGGGTCAATGAGGATACCAGCGTAAAATTTATCCGCCAGAATCACATCCCACAATTGCTTGCTCATGGGCTTGCCGGTTCTGGTCGTCAGCCCCCACTTGTTGCTTTCGGTCGCCAGTGTCGTGATGCCATGATTTCCGGCTTTGTATAAACGCAAGCCTTTTTGGATGAGATAAAATCTTTCTTCATCAGGAACATCGGGCATGGTCTTTCGACGATCCTTGATTCGCTTGGAATGGACATATCCAATCGGTGGCCACCAGCACCAGATGCCTTCCCGCAATCTTCCCTGCATCCCGCCGGTGCATCGCTGTTTGCGGACTTCATTTTCAAATTCAGCATATCCGGCAAGGAATGTCTCCATCAGCTTGCCGATATGGTCCTGCGTGATTGGCTCGGTGACGGATTGCAGGGTGATGCCATACTGCGTGAGCTTGGCCCGCACGGAGAAGTGGTCGGTGGTGTTCCGGGCAAAGCGGTCAATTTTCCAAACGATGAAGAAGTCTAACTCGCCGCGCTGCTGGCGGCAAAATTCGAGGGCTTTCAAGAATTCCGTGCGGTTGGCGGCAGTCGCCGATTCTCCTTTTTCAATAAATGTCCGCACGACCTCAATGCCGCTGTTCGCGGCATATTCAAGACAAGCACGTTCCTGATTATCCAGACTTGTGCCTTGCGTTTGATCCACGGAAGACACGCGAACATAGATGATTCCTTTTTTCATGGGAGTTTAATCCCAAAAGTGGGGTAACAGTGAGCGCCTCGAGTTGCTACACAAAAGGCTCTGTTACCCCGCTTCTGGGCTCGATAAAATGATAATGACGCCCGACCTTTTGTGTAGCGTTGGTATTTTAACATTTTTGTCCCGATTTTTGTAGGGGCGGCACGGGCTGACTTTCTACCTTTGTTTCCAGCGCAATCTCTGCCAACTCCTGCAACAAATCACGGATGCGCAAAATCTCTTCGTCAGAAAGATTCTGCGCGGTGGAACCAAGTATTCGTCTGGAATCGGCGAGGGAAATCATTTTTGTAATAACATTGAAAATAAATAATTACCGTTTTCCTCCAACCCATTTGATTCATTCATCCTTGTCGTCTAATTTGCTCCACGCCTCATGAGAACCTTTTAATGGCTCAAAGAAACTAAATCCGTTTTCTTTGAGAAAACGTGTGCCGTCTCGATACGTCCAATTGAATAAATGGCTCTGAACTCCTCGATGGCCTCACGGCTTAATTGGTTTGGTGTTTCCATACTGGCAACCTTATAGGCGTATAGCTGCCGGACAAAGGCGGTCTGACTTGCCAAATCTGGCAAGTTCTGGATTCCCAAATGATTGACGGAAATACAATAGTGTGCTTTAATACGCGGTCATAAACCGAGCCTAACTGGCCCGGCTTTTGTATGAGACTTGCCAGATTTGGCAAGTGGACCCGTCTTCGATAATTTGCGTCACCCGACTATTGTGACTCTGTTCACGCACAGGGTTCGTTCGCATTGCCACCATGTCTTCGACTCACCTTACAAATTATTTGAGAACCAACCGAAACCGCCTCGCGCTTTGGCAGGAGGAAACGGCTTTTTTGCTGGGCTTCACGGGCGAAGATAAGGGGGCCAAAGTGTGCCGTGACGAAAAGTTCACCCGTGAGCCAAGCCTTCGGTCGGCGCTGGCGTATGAGGCGATATATGGACGACCGGTTCGCGAACTTTTCGCCGGCCTGTATCAGCAGATCGAACAGGAGGTGGCTGAACGGGCCAAAACCCTCAAATACCGGAAAATTGGGAATCAGAACCCAAAGAGGCAGCAGACACTTATAAATCTGGCTTCAAAAGCCATTACATAATCCATCACAAATATGAATCAAAAAACATCAAAGGATTTTCGCATTTTAGCAATCGCACTTTCTTATGGAGGCTTTGGTTTTGTCGTCATGGAAGGGCAGAAAACAATTATTGAATGTGGTCGCCGGGTGGCTGATGGGGACAAAAATGCCCAATCCCTTGCCAAGACGAAAAAGCTGATTAATTTCTACCAACCTGGTGTATTGGTGCTTCAAGATGTGGAAGCCAAAGGCTCGCGACGGTATCCCAGGATCAAAACGCTTAACCGGCAAATCAAACGGATGGCGGAGAAGCACAAGATCGAGGTGAAACTTATTTCAAAAAAACAATTGCGGAGCTTGCTGCTGGGCAATCCAAGAGGGACAAAACAGGAAATGGCTGAAGTGCTCGCAACGCAATTTCCAGATGAACTCGCATCGCGTTTGCCGCCGAAACGCAAACCGTGGGAAAGCGAAGATAGCCGCATGGATATTTTTGATGCGGTGGCGCTGGCCGTGATGTTTCGGATGAGGGGAAAGTGACGTTAGAGCGAGACTGTCAAAACTAAATAGGGGTATGTACATGACTCCACCAACCACAACCTGTAGTATGGCCATTAAGATTGACGATTTAGGTAGTCACCTAATTTGGATTTTCAATGGAATTAACCGCTTTCTACGCTAGGTTGCGGCATGGACGTATAAATTTCATTTTCCGTCAAAATGTCCCAATGGGCGCGAGGTAAAATCCATTAGGTCAAGAGGCATAATTTCTGCCTCATCTTGGCCTTTTGCATTTTTGATTATTTTGCAGCTAATTATTCCTAATCTTTGCTTTTGTGGCGGAATCGGGAATTCCCATTTTAGGTCATTTGCAATGACCACAACATTTCCAGAAAGGACGCACACATTAGAACCAATTTGCCGCATTTCAATCGAGAATCCTTTAACGTGGTCAAAAAAACCCGCTTGGTTTTGCCACATCCATTTGTTGAAGAAATGGCCATATATAATATCGCCAGAATCGTGGAATTTTATGACAACATCGTGCGTGTCGGGATGCACATTATTGGGGATAAGATTTAAAATGGAAATGTCCACAGCATCCGCGCCAAGTGATATGCTTGGAATTTTGTCAGAAACATTTGTGCCTTGGAGAAACAATATGCCTGCGCCGGTTTGTTCTAATAAATTAGAATACGGCAGCGGTGGTGGAGAAAAATCGCTTTTGATTCTAAATGTGGCAACCGCCGAAATGGAAGTGATGGGTAGGTTTGCGGGGGCGTTTTGCCATTCAATTTGTGCTGCGTGGATTCCGACAATTACTTCAAAGCCAACGCCAATGATTACAAACCATTCCCCAAATAATTTTATCCACTTCATTAACCTAAATTGGAAAAGGCTTTTGAACCAAGATTTTTCCGCTACCTGTTCCATTAGAAGCCCAATTACCACAAACGCACCGCCTAAAGCAGCGAATACAATTGTCCAAAAAAGTGATCCGTTGGTCATTTTCCTTAATTCAATTATTGCAATTGTGACGCTGGTTTATCACTCACAACGGCGGAAAGCAATACCCGAATAAAGCCATTGAAAACAAAAGCCGAAAGCGAGCGGAAATCAACCCACTACCCATAGTGGTTGGTGGAGTCATGATGTCATAAATCGCACCGGAGGCGAGTATTTTTTAGTTTAACATTTTAAGAAACCAATTGGAAAAGTTCTGGTTCTTGTTTTTCAATGTTTGCATGGTTCGGCAATTCCGACATTCCTTCATGGCGAGCGGCTGCACAGACTTCACCCCAACTAAAGAAATAATTGTCGAAGTAGTCAATGGGGAATTTGCTCATAGATTTTACGTCGGCGTGAGTTGGAAGACGGCCGAGTTTGCGGGCAATTTGACGAACTTCTAGTTGAAGAGTCTTCTTACTAACTACGTATTTTTGTTTCGGTAGCCGGTTCACGCGACTGTTTTTCGCCTGCGGAACACTATCACGTTTTCCAAACGGGTCGTCACCACGAGCGATCATTTCATGTCGTTCCTGCGCAATTTTGTGATATTGAGCCGAAAGTTCGATGCCGATGAATTTTCGATTCATCTGGTGAGCCACTAAAGTTGACGTTCCGGCCCCATCGAAACAGTCGAGTACCGTTTCTCCAGGTTTTGAATACAAACTGAAAAGACGGCGCATAAGTGCAGGCGGAAGTTGACAGGGATGATCTACGCGGCGGCTGTTATGCTTAATTCGATGGATGTCATACCACAAATCACTGAATTTTGCTCGGTCTGACGATGGGATGCGGTTTCGAGAAGCCAGACAAGACTGTCGCACACAGAAGAACTCGGCCATTGGCAAACTCTTTTTCCCCTCTGTGGTCGAGAGAAAATCGGAATTTAATCCAGGAAGCGGTCGAGGTTCGCCTTTCGAGAAACAAACAATGGCATAGTGGCTTGGCATAATCATCCGCACGGGCAGACTTAGGCCATCCCAAGCAATCCACGACTGAAACTGCAAGGTCTTACTCAAGTGTTGATAATGGCGCACAGCCCATAGCGGAATGTTAATGACGGCTAGCGTTCTTCCTGGTTTAAGAACCCTAGCCAACTCTGATAACCAACTGTCACACCACGCGAAATATTCCTGCATCTCCAAAGCGTCATTCCAGTGGTCGTATTTCTTTTGGATATTGTAAGGTGGGTCGGCAAAGCAAAAATCAACCGATGATTCAGGGATGGACGAAAGCGCTTTTAAACAATCGTCATTTATTAATTTTGATTCGGAAGGAATCTTTGTTTGAGCACAGAACAGAGGCAGCGAGTCATCATGTAATTCTGGAATCGTTTTTTTCTGCTGAAGGTCTGAACATTCCCGCAAATCCAAAATCTCCAAATGTTCATAAGGCGAAAGGCCAAACATGTCTTGGAGTCTTTCTTCAATAGCACTTGTATCGGTGGCTGGATCGCATTCGATGTCTCGCCAAACATCTGACAATAAAGTTCCAAATGGATTGTAAATGTGCTTTTTCCCGCCATAATCCTTCGTGGTCTTTCCGCAGGCTGGACAAAATGTATAGGCGATTCTTGTAAGAGTGTGACGAAGTGAAGCTTTGTAACGAGTCAGCACAAGCAGAGCCGCATGTTTCTGGGACAATTGCCCGAATTCCGATACGTCTGATTCGGCTTTAGTTTTTATTGCGATCCATAATTGGTAACGCAAGCATTTTGTAAGGTAAGGAAGGAGTCTGGCTGCATCTGGCGCTGATGTTAGAATGCAGATCGTAGATTCTTCATTCGTATGCTCGCAAAATTTTGCAATTTCTTCAAATACCTTGTGGGAATTAACTGCATCTGAATCGCTTCGACTTGCGGGGAAAAGCATTAACAGGGTCGCCGGGCTTTCTCTAAAAGCAGAGAGGTCGTTCAAGCCTCGGATTTTATGAATCCGCTTCTTTAGTCTTTTGCAATTTTCGCTTTTATGAGACATGAGGCGTTATTTAAGCGTTCTCTTTTAAGAAATCGGCGAGCGTCTGTAGTTCCTTCGGGGTGAAAGCAACCGTGCAATCGCTAAACTGGCAAATTGTTCTCAAGGCCGCTTGGCGTTCAAAATTGCCGGCCCCATCAATTACATAAGCAATCTGATGCCCTGCGGCGTGTAAAATACTTTGCCGCGCCTGCGCTTGGCCGGCCTTTCGCTCAACCACGCTATTGGTCGTGACTTGGTAACTCACTTCAATGGCAAAAGATTTTTTTGATGGCGATTCGGCAACGACATCAAAATTCATGTCCGTCTCGCCGGCGTTATGACTTATTCCCGGAATCTGACCATTCCGTTTAATTCGCCACTTTGGTAAGGCATCCTGAAGAAAATCACGCACACAGTCCTGCGCAATTTGACCGAGAGTATTAGAAGTTGCTCCTGCTGTGATCCGGCTCACAAAGATATACCGTTCCTTTACAAATTTCCTCAACTCTGCGCTTTTGCCGATTAAAGTGCCAATCGTACATTTATCAGCAATTACATCAGGGAGTGACGCATTCGTGACCGCAGAGCCAAAAAGCAACAGCATGATTACGTCCTCCAACAAGGGATAGAGCGATTCGCCGTTCGCCAACGATTTGCCGTCAATAGAAAGCGCATTGTTGTCAAGTTGGCGGCCTTTTAGGATTTCCTGAAACTTATATTCGCAATTTTTACCATTCCAGACAAAAAGCATTTTTCCATTGGGGAATATTTTTGCTAATTCTGTTCGGAGCCGTTTTAACGGTTCTCCGCCCACATCCGCTAGAACCATGAGATGTTTCAGGAAAAGATTCGCGCTAAAGTCTTTCGTTTGCTTCAATACATCTTTCCAAGAATCTGGACCGCGCTCTGAAACATCCAAAATTGAAATAAATTTATCTTGGCTGGCAACGAGCATCGGAATGACGCTCAATGCTTCAGCCTTGTCCAATAAATCCCTCGGCCAAAACAGGCTCGCGCGCGGTTTTAACTCGTCAACTGTGGGTTTGTATTTACTCATAAAAATATATTTATCTCAATAACTTGTAATAACGCGCCGTTTTTCCAAAGCGAGTTTATAAAATTAGCGAGTCAGTGTCAAAACAATCACCTTGGACGGTCAATTTGCCAAAAGAAAGGCAATCAACGAATGCCGTGTTGCCATTATATCACTGAATCTTCCGTTTTGTCGCCACCGGCTCGTCTGCGTTCTTCACAATCTTTCATTTTATCGCTTTCGGTTCGCCTGCGTCCATCAATAATCCGGCGGCCATTTGTTTTTCAAGGTCGGTAACGACCTTGTACACCTGGCTACTCGGTAGCGCAAACGGCAACTGCACACGCTCCTTTTCACTAGCAGTGTGTGTCGTGCTCGTCCTTGCTGACGGATTGATCAGTCGGTTTTATTGGATCGACCGCCAGGGGCATCTGGTGATAAAAAGGCAACGCACGACGTTTCGTTGCGTTTGGGGCTTCCGAGCGTCGGATCGTTGAATGGGTCGTAGCCCAGATAGGTGATCAATCGGGGCTGGAAAGCCCAGGCCGGATACACTCGGTCTGTTTTCCAAAAGCGAAGAAGAATACGATGCGCATAATGGCCGTCAGAAACCTTCAGTGAAATCTTCAGTAAGAGGGTTAAGCCGGGTTAAGCTGAATAGTGAAGGATTTACTTGAAATTGTTTGGGGAATCATGTAGTTTTTACCTGAAAAACGGGCATTAGCCGTCCGATTCCGACCTCCGCCTCCAGCCTTTTTGTTGGGATTTGCGAGGAAAAAGAGCGAAAATTGGCCGAGTTTCAGTGAGAGTTTCAGTAGCGAGATTACTCCGCTACAACTCTAAACGAACTCGCCCACAACTCGCTAACGGTGGCAAGTCGAGTTGGTTCATAGTCATAACATGAAACATGACATGAAACAACGATACAGCGTATTCCTCCGGCCTTGGGGCGTCTTTTACTACGAAGACCACCAGACCGGC
>Ga0182027_10002160_pt1 | contig 32088 bp, 30 predicted proteins | sample 712E1DmetaG_FD_121300 | JGI IMG/M metagenome (GOLD analysis project Ga0182027, IMG submission 121300) | Permafrost microbial communities from Stordalen Mire, Sweden - 712E1D metaG (Illumina Assembly) | ecosystem: Environmental > Terrestrial > Soil > Wetlands > Permafrost | place: Sweden...
AGAGATTCTTCGCTGCGCTCCTAATTTCAAGGAGGAGATTCTTCACTCCACTTCGTTACGTTCAGAATGACAATTGAGGTCAGAGATTCTTCGCTGCGCTTTTAATGACGAGGTAAGAAATTGTAAGGGGATGAATCCCCTTAAATTACAATTTATATTTATATTCAATGATCCCAGGCATAAATGCCTGGGCTAGAACAGGTCATTTCATTTTTTATGCTTAATTATATTCAATTGGTTAAGATAATGAATATAAGTATATTTATATTATTTAAAATTATTGTAAGACATCCTGCGAGGTGTTAATATAAACAATCATTGGAGTAATTGATGGGACAGCAGCAAATTCTACTTATTGTTCTAGGGGTTATCGTAGTTGGTATTGCTATCGTAGTCGGTTTTAACATGTTCAATTCGAATGCAGTTTCATCAAACCGAGATAGTTTAGAATCTGATCTAAATAGCCTTGGAGTTATGGCTCAGTCTTATTACAAAACACCATCTACAATGGGTGGAGGTGGAAGTACTTTCACCGGTTGGGTTATCCCCGCTAAAACAGATACTACACCAAACGGAACTTATTCAGCCACTGTAGCAGCCCAGAGTGTTACGATTGTTGGTAAAGGGAATGAACTATATAATGGAACTCCAATTTCACATACCGCTACGGTTACTATAAATTCCATTACGATTGTAAAAACCAACTAATTTAACTACCGCCTGAATAGAAATTCCCACAAATATTTGCCTTCTCCGGCCGCATCCAACTTTGGCCTGAAATGACAGCGGGAAAAGATCAGGTAAATTGTTCTTTCATTTGCTTTTAGCTATAATTAATAAGATTTTTAGCATGTTATTTTCTACAAACATAATCATAGCCAGGAAGAACTGCTGCGGTAAATTTGACAAGACCATAATTTAAATTAACAGACAAAAAGGCCTACAAATGAAAACAAAAATTACTCTCTTATTATTTTCAGCATTATTTTTAGCCGTTATACAGGGATGCGGTCCCGGCTGGGTGGTTACTAATACTGATTCATCCAATATGTACCAGGATGTTAATTATCAGGATCCCCCTGCCTATCAGCAATATGATATAAATAGTCTTAACCAGTACGGAGAATGGATAAATTATAATTCTTATGGGAGCGTTTGGCGCCCAAGAGTTGCCCCCGACTGGCAGCCTTTTACCATTGGACACTGGGCTAATGATGGGAACGATTGGGTCTGGGTATCGCGTGAACCTTTCGGAGGAATGGTCTACCATTATGGCAGCTGGGAAAATACACCTGAATATGGATGGGTTTGGATACCTGATAATAATGTTTGGTCACCCGCGTGTGTTCAATGGGCTTACTATGATGATCAGGTCTGCTGGGCCCCCCGCAGAGCTCAAAACAGAAACTGGAATGATCCCTGGGAACAGAATAATATGCATTCCTGGGTGGCAGTTCATACTGAAGATTTTAACAGGGATAATGTAGGTACTTATAGGATGAGAGACATTCCACCTGCAAGAAATGACCGCCAGACAGTTGTAGATAGACGTGAACCGAATGTTTCCGTAATCCGGACCCGTGTTAAAGAACCTAATAAGACTTATAGAATTGACAGAGCTCCGGCACAAAAAAATCCGGTGAGAAATGATGTAATGCCACCTGTAAGAAATCCGCAAAATACAAATCCTCCGGTTGACAGGAATCCGCATGTTGTTACACCTACGGACAACAGAGTTCCGAATCATATCAATCCTCCGGTTGATAATAACAGGAAAAATGTTACACCTCCGGCAGATAATAATCCGCATGTTGTAATGCCACCGGTTACCAGGAATCCAAATAATGTGAGACCTCCGGTAAATACTAATAAGAATGCGATTAATCCTTCTGTTAAAAATAATAATGGTAAAGTGGTTCCGTCACGGGATAAGAATAAAGTAAAGACAATACGTCAAAAAAAGGTACAAGTAAAAACTGATGCCAAACCGAAAAAGGTAGATCCAAATACTAAGGAAAAAGTCGGCATCAACGACAAATAACGCTTATTGTTCTATATAATAAGATGCATTTGCATGTACAATTTCAGAAGCTCCCGGTTTAGATAGAGAATTTGAATTATTCATTTTTTATTATTACGTTTAATTTATGCAAATAATTAAGCGGCGACCTCTTGTATCATAACTAATTTACTGAGGTAATTAAGATGAAATATTTTTTGCGCACTATCCTTTTAATGCAGGCTTTTCTTCTCCTTGCCTTTGTTCGAGTAAATGCACAGCAGGATTCAAGCAAGTTTATAATGACAATTACACATGATTCTAATCCTCCTACCGGTTGGTATTATATATTTGACATCTATATGCTTAGTACCGGGCCAGCTCCAATTGAATTATCAACACTCTCTTTGGGCTTCTCTATAAAAACTATATCTACAAATGGTGGTAATATCACTGCGCAATGGGAGGATGGAAATAGTGAATTAACCAATACTTCACAACTCCCGACCCAATTTTATACTTATCAGATTGGACCTCTTACTTATATAAAAATTAACGGCAATATACCGCCGGGAGCGGGAAAGGGTTCATTGATTTCTAATCAAGCCCCTGGAACAAGAATTGGAAAAATAATTATAATAAATACTAATCTCTTTTATACACCGGCAGCTGATATTAAATGGGAATTTGGCTCTTGCCCGACTATTGTAAATGCATATATTGATTCCGTAAGTACCGATATTACATCTTCCGGGATATTTAATTACCTTCATTCCCAATATTTGTGGATAACTGCTCCAAATAATAATGAAATTTGGCAGACTAATTCCATTCACACTATTTCATGGACTTACTACTTCGATGATTATTTAAAAATTGAGCTTACAGATGGTTCAAATTGGATTACTTTAGCCGATAGTATTAGATCAAATTCAGGTGCTTATACTTTTATAATCCCTCCAATTACTGAGTTTTCTAATAACTGTTTTATCAAACTCACAAGTTTAACTTATGGGAATGTCTGTACTAATTATCAACCATTTACAATTACTTCCGCACCTGCGCCTAATATTACGGTAACATTGCCAAACACGGCTGTTAAATGGAAAATAGGAACTGATCAGAATATAACCTGGAATTACACAGGAAATATCAGTAAAGTTAAAATAGAATTTTCTTCTGATGGTCATAATACCTATGAGCCGATTATAAATTCTACTGATGCATCTGCTCTTAGTTATACATGGCATATCCCGAATGCTTTCATAAACTATCCTTCAGCTTTCTATACTATAAAAATTTCAGATGCAAATAACCCTAAAGTATATGATGAAAGTGATGTTTTCTTTACTCTTTCTAACACACTTCAAAATACGCTTAACATTATTTCTCCTAACGGAGGTGAAAACTGGAAAGCCGGAACCCTCCAGCCAATCAAATGGGCTAATAGCGGGGTTTCAGGTATTAATGCTTATTTCTCTTCTAATGGAGGAGCGGTATGGAATAATATATCATCATATCTGCCGGGAGTTAACGGGTATTATTTGTGGACTCTTCCCGATATTGCCTCAACAAATTGTTTAATAAAAATAGAAGATGCATCTGATCCGACTTTATTTTCGGTGAGTGGAAAACCATTCAGCATCTATTCTTCCCCTAATCCAACTTATAAAATGACACTGACAAATGATAACTTTATATCTCCCACTGAATATCAGTTTGATATTTATCTGCAAAGAACAGGCAACAAGCCATTTGAATTATCTTCTGCTCAGATTGCATTAACCTATGATTCTTTAATTGTTAACGGCGGTTCCTTAACTGCATCATTTGTCCCAGGTTCAATTGATTCTTCACTTGTTAAAAGCGGTCAGCAGAATGTAAATCTCAATACTATTACTCCCGGAGTAATAAAAATTGAAGGACAAAATTCTCCGGGAGGAGCTGGGACTGGTGCAGTTATTTCCAATATCGCACCTGGAATTAAAATCGGCAGATTAAAACTTGTTAATAGTGTCCCGTTCATTAACCAACCGTTTAACTTAAATTGGTTTTTCAATTCCACTTTGGGATATCAAACTAAAATATCTGCTTTTGTACCTGCATTAGAATCCGGGTTAAACACTGATATTACAGATTCCACTCAGCATTTTATTTCACTTACCGGCAATTCCGGCCCTATATCTATTATTTCCCCCAGGAGTGGAGATTATTGGAAAGCTGGCACTTTGCAGCGAATCGAGTGGCAAAGTACGGGGATAGCAAATCTGAACATTTATCTCTCATCAGATGGTGGAACTGATTGGAACCTGATTAGTTATTTCCCTGCTGATTCCTCATTTACATATTGGATAACTCCAGATATTACCTCTACAAATTGCAGAATCAAATTGGAAGATGCATCTGATAAAAACACATTTTCAATAAGTAATAGTACCTTTACCATCTGGCAGCCCATTCAATCTGTACAAACGACCGGAGTGGGAGAAATTACTCAGAAATTTGGTGCCACGAACATTGGTCTTTCAGCTAATGTAGAAACGGCGTCTCCGATTACCGTAATATATAACTACCTTGAAGCTCCTAAAGCCGGAAGCTTGCCTGACAATGTAATTTCTGTTGCTAATTACTATTGGCTCATAACCTCACAGTCAATCAGCTTTACTAATGGAAAAATTAGCGCTCCCCTTTCCTGTTTTGCAGGAGTAACCGATTCAACAAAACTTGTATGGTTGAAAAGATCAACTTCGGGAGGTGCCTGGACAAATATTGGAGGAACAATTACAGGTGGAAATTTGATAAGCACAGTTGACTTTTCATCATTTTATGAATTCACAATTGGTACTGATACTTCTCATACACTATTAGTCAATGATAAATTAAATATTATCCCTAACGAATATTCGCTTCAACAGAATTATCCAAATCCATTTAATCCAAGCACTACTATAAAATTTGCTCTTCCTGTTGCAGCACATGTAAAATTACTTATTTATAATTCATTAGGTCAGGAAATAGCAGGACTTATATCTCAAGATATGAAAGCAGGCGTTTATACTACTGAGTGGAATGCTTCTCATTTTGCCAGTGGTGTTTATTACTACAGAATTACGGCTGGTAATTTTGTACAAACAAAAAAATTATTATTGTTGAAATAAACTTAAGGCACACAATACCTGACGTTTGATACTTATGCAAAATCACTATTTCAATTACGTAATTCGTAATTACGCAAAACAAACACTGCCCGTGAGAACAGGGTAATAATATTTAAGACAAATCTATTAAGGATTCTTTACTTGTTACTTTAACATTAACATTTTTTTTGTTTCAACAAAATCATTTGATTTCATTGTATATAAATACACCCCACTTGGGGCATGAAAGCCAAAAGACGTTTTTCCATCCCACACCACCTTATGAGCGCCAGCGTCAAATTGCTCATTTACAATAGTATTGACATGTCTCCCGAGACCATCAAATATTTTAATCTCCACATTCACTGTTTTGGGGACTTCAAAATTAATTGTTGTTGAAGGGTTGAATGGATTTGGATAATTCTGATGAAGGACATAGGATTTAGGAGTAGTAGGAGCAGCTGCAATTCTGGTATCATGAGCAGGAAGAACCGTCATATATTGCATCATATTATTCTCTTCATGATCAAGAATATGACAATGATAAACAAAGTTACCTGAGAATCCTTCAAATAATACAATAACTCTTGTTATCATTCCGACATAAACTTTAACTGTTTCCTTCCATCCTAACTCACTTGGATGCGGCGGAACAGGAGCACCGGTATATAATGAACTCATGTCAAACTCCGGATTAGGCTGGTCATCTCCAAATATAGCTGAATAACCTGCAGCATTAAATGGTATTCTTTCCAGCACCTGAAAATTAATGAGGTGCATGTGCATGGGATGATTATCTGGTGACAGATTAATAAAATTCCAGATTTCAACAGAGCCAAGTCTAGGATTTTCTGTAGGTGTAGAGTCCATAAAAGATCTGCCATTTAAATGCATAGGCATTGCTTGAGGATCATCAAATCCATGATCCGGGTCAAGGAATTGATTTAATGTTATAAATCTTTCTTTGACAACATCTTCACGCAGCAGATATTTTGTCTTTTTGGGAGTCATTGGAATTGTGCTTGTATCATTCTTATTGACAGTTTTCAGTTTATTTCCGACAATAAATTTCATTACTTTATCGCCAAATGGATCAGAAGGATTATTTATCAAGCCGCCACCAGGGGAAACACCTCCTTCATAAGGAATGGGGGCATTATTATTAAGAACAATTTCCTGATCAGCATAACCGGAGAAATCAATTAGTACATCGGCTCTTTCACCTATACCGAGCACTAAGGGATTTGCCTGGCCTGAATAAGTAACTGTAGAGGGTAAAAAGCCACCCTCACAACCGATTTGATACATCGGAATATTATTATCTAAAAACAGACTAAAATAACGCGCCTGACTGCCATTTAATATTCTAAATCTGTATTTCCTCGGTTCAACTGCCAATTTAGGCCAGCAAGTTCCAGATACCGTTATAAATCTACCAAAAAACTCGGGTATCCAAGGATCATTATAAATTAGCTGACCAGATGAATCAAAATCTTTATCCTGTAAAACAAGAGGGATTTCATAATCTCCACCTGGGAGGTTTAATGAATCCTCATAATCATCACGAATGAACCACAGAGCTGCCAGTCCTGCATATATATTAAGTCGAGTAGAGCCCATAGCATGGTCATGATACCACATCATTCTTGCATCATGGGAATTAGGATGCCATTGTTCAAAAGAATTCCCTGAAGGGTACCATCTTTCAGGTCCACCATCATAATCTTCAGCAGTTTGAGAACCATGCACATGAACGGAAGCTATCCCTTCAGGTTTTCCTGTCATTCCACTAATAGCTCTTACTCTTGGATCATTACCAAGAAAATGAACGGTAGAATTAGGTAAATTATTAACCCATTTAACTCCGACTAATTGATTTTGCCTGGTTTCAATTGTGGGTCCAAGGTAACCAAATCCCCCATAGCCCCATGTTTTAGTATTAGCAGGTAATTGAGAATGAAATTGCCATTGCCCCTCAGCCATTTGAATTGTATAATGTGCCATTCCGGCAGCGGTTAAGTCAGGAATAGCGACCGGTATATGAGGCACGGCCATAAAATCATTAAATAACATGATTGGGTTTGTTCCCAGGTTCCATTGATTAGTTTGAGAATGAGCGAATAATTTTTTCCATGGAAGCATTAACCCTACCCCGCTAAGTCCCATGGTTTTGATAAAGTAGCGTCTTGAACTCATTGAAACTCCTACTTAAATTATTTGTTGGTAATTAATTATGTTATATATGGCGAACTAATATTTAGGCAATAGTTTTTACTCCGGGGTTACAGACATATTTTTCAAAATCCCTTACGCAAATATTACCGTTTTCTTTCCGCGTACCAGCACCCGGTGTTCGGAATGATAAAGAAGGGCTCTTGCTAAAACCAGACGTTCAAGATCTCTTCCTTTTCGTATTAGATCCTGGAGTGTATCTTTATGTGAAACTCTGATGATATCCTGTTCAATAATGGGACCTTCGTCCAGATCCTTTGTTACATAATGGCTGGTAGCGCCTATAATCTTTACCCCTTTATCGTATGCCTGTTTATACGGGTTACCTCCAATGAAAGCCGGTAAAAAGGAATGATGTATATTAATAATTTCATTTGTGTACCTGTCCAAAAACTTAGGTGAAAGAATTTGCATATAACGGGCAAGAACAACAGTTTCAATTTGCAATTCCTCCAGCAGCTGCAATTCTTTTTGCTCCTCAACTTCACGGTTTTCTTTTGTTACCGGAAAAACATAATATGGAATGCTATAATGATCTGCCAAAGGTTTCAGATCGAAATGATTAGAAATAATTGCCGGTATCTCAATTGGAAATTCGTCTATGCTATGCCTCCATAAAATATCCTGAAGGCAGTGATCGGATTTTGATACGAAAATAGCTGTACGCGTTTTTTTTTCAGCAAATCTAAGACTCCACTCAGCGCAAAACTCTTTGGCAAGAGGTGCAAAAGCTTCCTCAATTACATTAGCTTCAAGTGAAAAATCTTTCAAATCCCATGTGACTCTGATTGAAAAATGTTTCTTCTCATCATCTACATGCTCTTCCAGGTTAAGGATATTCCCGCCACGTTCGAAAACAAAATTTGAAATTCGTGAAACCAGACCACGTCTGTCCGGACAGGTTAATAATAAAATAGCTGCACTTGTATTTTTTAACATTAATGACCATAATGATTTAAAGATAAATATAGTGAATTTAATAAGAAAGAATAAATCTATTGTGTCCTAAACCAAACAAGAAGTAGTCCCTTTTTCATCCTTTCGCCTTATTGCCCTTCTTATTTCTCACGACTATCTTTTCAGAGTTAATTTATTAATTAAATAAAAAGAGAAAGAATATGGAACAGAAAAATGGTTATGTAAAAGGTCTTTTTATAGGCTCATTGGCCGGGGGTTTAATTGGCTCTATTACTGCTTTACTTTATGCGGCAAAAAGTGGAAAAGAGTTGAGGAAGGATTTTAAAGATAAAACTGATGAGTTTTATGATGATACAGAAAAGTTTATTGCTGATGCTAAAGCAAAAGCCAACAATAGGATGAATGAAGGCAAAAAAATCATAATGGATGCCAGAGGTAAATTTGATTCAATGGTTTCAACCGGAAAAGAAGTTGTTGATGATGAAATTAATCACATAAAGACTTCTGTTAAAGCCGGTGTAAATGCATATAATGAAACTAAAATTCATGATCATGAACAAGAAAAGCAATCCCTTAATGCTCCGAGATGAAAAATCTAAAGTAGATTTTCATATCAGAGAGCAATTTAAGCAATTACAGTTAATGATGACAAGGACAGAAGATGCTATCGATCTGATAAAGGAACAGTATCCTTATTTGGAGATCGATAGTATTAGAGAAATAATTTACCGTTTAATTATCCCGGCTCCATAAAAAGATAAAACTATTTAATAATTCATTATGTTATTGAAATTTTACGGCAAAGAGAAATAAACAATTCTTTTGATTTCTGTTGGATTTAACTATTTTTAAAAAGGATGGAGTTTTAATTATACATAGGTAACCTTATGTTGGATAAAGAAGAATTGCATCGATCCATGTTGCAGAGAATTGCGCGGAAAGCGATGTTAGAGAAAGGTCTGCTGCCGGATTTTTCCCAGCAGGCAATAACCGAGCTGAAGGGGATAAATGGTGCTGTTCCAAAAATAGAAGGAACAACTAAAGATCTTAGAAATCTTATTTGGTGTTCAATTGATAATGATGATTCGCTTGACCTTGATCAACTTTCAGTCGCAATACCTAAGCCAGGGAATTCGGTAACTATTCTTATTGCCATAGCCGATGTTGATGCTATTGTAAAAAAAGGATCTGCGATTGACGAACATGCAAAAGCCAACACCACTTCTGTGTATACCCCTGCGCAAATATTTCCCATGCTGCCTGAGAAACTTTCAACTGACATTACGTCTTTAAACTTTGATACAGACCGTCTTGCCGTAATAATAGAAATGGGGATCGGGAATGACGGATCGCTGCTTAATTCGGATATATACCAGGCAATAGTGAAAAATCATGCAAAGCTTGCCTATAATAGTGTTGCTGCATGGCTTGAAGGTAATGGAGCAATGCCGGAAGAGATTGGCGAGATTAAAGATCTTGAAGATAATCTTAGGCTTCAGGATACTATTGCAAAGAAATTGAAATCACTCAGACATGCTCATGGCGCGCTTGATCTTGAGACGATTAAAGTGCATCCTGTTTTTGACGGAGATAATGTAAAGGAGCTTGAAGTTGACAAAAGGAACAGCGCGACAGACATAATAGAAGATTTTATGGTAGCAGCAAATGGCGTAACAGCGCGGTATCTTGCATCGAAGAATTTGCCTTCTATTCGTCGTGTAGTTAAAACACCCAAACGCTGGGACCGTATAGTGGAGCTGGCTTCAGAGCATAATTATAAACTTCCCCAGCAGCCCGATTCAAAGGCATTAGATCAGTTTCTGCTTTCTGCAAAAACTGCTGATGCAATACGTTATCCGGATCTTTGTCTTAGTGTAATTAAATTATTAGGACCGGGAGAATATGTTTTAGAACTTCCCGGGGGGAATTCTGAAGGGCACTTTGGTTTAGCCGTTAAAGATTATGAACACTCAACAGCGCCGAACCGTAGATTTCCTGATATTATAACGCAGCGTCTGTTAAAGGCAGCTATGGCGGGGCAACCAATTCCTTACACAACCGATGAGCTGGCAGATTTGGCAAGTCATTGCACCCAGGAAGAAGATGCGGCAAAGAAAGTAGAACGGATGGTAGAAAAATCAGCAGCTGCGATGGTAATGGAATCAAAGATAGGACAGGAATTTGATGCCATAGTTACCGGTGCATCTGAAAAAGGAACGTGGGTTCGTATAATGCAGCCGCCAGTTGAAGGAAAACTTATAAGCGGAGTTGAAGGGCTGGATGTTGGACACAGACTTCGTGTTAAGTTGGTTCATACAGACGCGGAGCGCGGCTTTATAGATTTTAAGAAAATATAGACAGTCATCCCTGCAAAACCAGGGATCTCCCTTATCTGGCTGAATCCAGCCTTTGGATGCTCTGGAATTATCAAAAACATTTAATTATTCTGGAGAATATTCTTATATTCCTATTATTGTATTTACAGCATATTTTTAATAAAGATAGGCAAAACGCTATGGAAGCGCAATTATACCGTTCACTTTTCGAGAACATGCTGAATGGATTTGCATATAGTCAAATGCACTTTGACAAGAATGACGAGCCGTGTGATTTCACTTTTTTATCTGTAAATAAATCCTTCGAAGAGATGACAGGTTTAAAGAATGTAGTAGGAAAGAAAGTTACAGAAGTTATACCGGGAATACGTGAAACTGATCCGGAATTGTTTGCAATATATGGCCGTGTGTCATTAAACGGCCAGCCAGAGACTTTAGAAATTTTTGTTGAATCACTTCTACAGTGGTTCAGTATATCTGTATATAGCCCGCAGTATGGATATTTTGTAGTAGTGTTCGATGTAATTACTAAACGTAAGAAAGAACATGATGCTCTTCAGGAGAGTGAAGAAAGATTTCGCGCTATTTTTGAACAAGCTGCGGTGAGCGTTGCATTATTAAATACAAAAACTGGACAATTTGTACGTATTAATCAAAAATATTGTGACTTGGTTGGTTATACCATGCAGGAAATGTTGCAAAAAACATTTATGGATATTACATACATTGAAGATGTTCAAATGAATATTGATAAAACCCGAAGATTATTTGAAAATGAAGGGAAAGAATATTCTTTTGAAAAACGATACGTGCATAAAAATGGAAATATAATTTGGGGTAACCTAACTATATCTCCTTTATGGAAACAAGGGGAAAAACCAGAAACGTATTTTCATATTGCAATAGTTGAAGATATCACTGAGCGGAAACAAGCCGAGTCAACTATAAAAAGACAAAATGACCAATTGAGGGAACTAAACGCCGCCAAAGATAAATTCTTTTCAATAATAGCTCATGATTTAAAAAGTCCGTTCCAGGGCTTTCTTAGTGTAACGCAAATGATTGCTACAGATGTGAACTCTTTCTCTGCGGAGGAACTTTCTCTTATAGGAAATAATATGCATCAGTCGGCTAATAACCTGTTCGAGTTACTAAAAAATCTACTGGAATGGGCGCAGATGCAAAAAGGATCAATGAATTTTCAGCCCAAAGAATTATCTTTTACGAGGCTAATTGCAAGAAATGTTGAAACGATAAAAGAGAGAAGCAGACAAAAGAGTATTACGGTTATTAATAATGTCCAAGGTAATATTATTGTATTCGCTGATGAAGTAATGATAAATTCTGTTTTGTTGAATCTATTATCAAATGCTGTAAAATTTACGCATCACAAAGGAGAGGTTTCAATTAAGGCTAAAATAACCGAAGACCAAATGGTTGAGATTTCCATTAGTGATACAGGAGTAGGTATGACTAAAAGTTTGGTTGAGAAATTATTTTTAATCGGCGAAAAAACAGGCTCTAAAGGAACAGATGGAGAATTAAGCACTGGATTAGGTTTACTACTCTGTAAAGAATTTATAGAAAAGAATGGTGGTAAGATCTGGGTTGATAGTGAAGTAGGCAAAGGGAGTATTTTTTATTTCACTGTTCCCTACAAAAACAATAATATTACTTAATGTATAAAATGGAGTGAAGAATCTCTGAGATTACACTAAATTTTAATTGAAATTCCTTTTTATTTATGCTTTCAATTAAATTCCCCTTTTTATTTACTAACACTTTTCTTATCCCTTTAGATTAATATTTAATTTAGTTATTTTAACACCAAAAGATCGGAATATATATTGCCAATTACAGTAAAAGAAGTTACAACCCCAAAAGAGCTAAAGAATTTTATTAAATTCCCATATTCGCTATACAAGGACAATCCGTATTGGATACCGCCTATGCTTATGGATGAAAACAAGGTACTTAATAAAGAGAAGAACCCTGCATATGAGTTTTGCGATGTAAAACTATGGCTGGCATATAAGGACGGTTCAATTGCCGGCCGTATTGCCGGAATTATCAACCACCGCTATATTGAACAATGGAAAAATAAATATGCGCGGTTTTGTTATTTAGATTTTATTAATGACCCAGCCGTTTCAAAAACTCTGTTTGAAACTGTTGAAAAGTGGGCTAAAGAAAATAAAATGGACAAAATACACGGACCATTAGGGTTCACTGATTTCGACCCTGAAGGGCTCCTTGTTGAAGGCTTTGATGAATTAAGCACTTATGGCGCTATTTATAATTACCCCTATTATGTTAAACATATTGAAAATTATGGTTACCGGAAAGATGCCGACTGGATTGAGTTCCAGGTAAAACCCCCGCAGCAGATTCTGGAAAAAGTGGAACGCATAGCCAATCTCGTAAGTAAAAAATATAACCTCAGAATATTACGTGTTAATAAGGCTAAGGAACTTCTCCCCTATGGCCGAGAAATATTTTATTTAATAAACCGCGCCTATAAAGATTTATTCGGCTTTGTCCAATTAACGGAAAAACAGATTGATGTTTATATAAAAGAGTACTTTGGATTTATCAGGCCCGATTTTGTTCCCGTAGTTTTGAACGATGAGAATAAAATAGTTGCATTTGGAATAACTATGCCCTCTCTTTCCAAAGCTCTTCAAAAAACCAGAGGGAAATTGTTTCCGTTCGGATTTATTTCCGTACTAAAAGCAATGAAAAATAATAATATGGCCGATTTATACCTTGTTGCTGTAGCCCCTGAAATGCAGGATAAAGGTGTTAATGCTCTTTTAATAAATGAGATGAATAAGATTTATATAAAAAATAACATTACTTTAGTTGAAACAAACCGCGAGTTAGAAACTAATATGAAAGTTCAGGCACAATGGAAAGGGATGGATGCACGTCAGCATAAAAGAAGGAGATGTTATATAAAAATCTTATAAAATATCTTTATAATATTTACAAAATCTTTCTCTTACTTTTATTTTAATTTGAATTATCTTTTCACAGTGGATAAAAACCATGGACTCATTCAGGCTTGACTTTCCTGATATTGCGATAGCGCTGTTTATTTCATCGGTGGGATTAGTTACCGTTGTTATCTCACTGTTTCGTCTTAGATCTAAAGATTTTTCTATTCTGAACTTTGGCCTTTTCTGTACTTTATATGGTTTTCGATGGTTGATTGAAACTCCGTCCATTCAATTAATAACCGGTTTAACTTCCTTAAATCCATATTTTTTTACACTCCTTACTTATTTAGCAGTTATTCCATTCGCGGCATTTTTTGTTAATGTCTTCGGGCATGGAATATACAATTCTATTCTTTGGGCATTTAGGTCCTACTTAATTTATATAATCGTTGCTATTATATACGATTTGTTTTTTACAACGTCTCTTTCATCTAAAGGCATTAATCCTATTTTCGTAATTATTTGGTGTATAGTATTGATGATTAATATTTTCTTTACTAAAAGAGACTCCCAAATCGAATTACTCGTTATGCGGATTGTGCTTTTAATCTGCATGATTGCCATTATTAATGACAATCTGGTCAATCTTCGTCTTTTGCCCTGGGTATTACTTATTACAAATCCATGTATTCTGATATTGTGTATCGGTTTAGGATTCGTAGCCACGCACCATTTCTTTACCAATGAACGGAAATTGCTGGCCATAGAACAGGAAATTGAAATTGCCCGACAAATTCAAAATTCTAATATTCCCACTGATTTTCACTCTCCTTTTGGTATCTCTATTGCTGCACGTTATATACCAATGTCTACGGTTGCAGGGGATTTTTATGATATACTTGTTAAAGAGAATGAGGGTACAGGTATTTTAATTGCTGACGTATGCGGCCATGGTATAGGTGCTGCGCTTATTGGTTCCATGTTGAAAATCGCATTCGCTTCACAATCTGACAACTTTGCTGACCCGGCAAGGGTGTTAACTGAAATAAATAGAATCCTTCAGGGCAAAATTGAAAACTCATTCGTAACCGCGGGATATTTTTTCATCCATTCGGGAAACAGAAAGATATCATACTGCCTTGCCGGACATCCGCCCCAGATATTAATAAGAAAAGCTAACAAAGAAGTCATAAGTCTTTTAAATGGAGGAACTATTCTTGGGCCATTTCCAGATGCGGTATATGAAAATGCTGAAATAGAAATTGATAAAGGCGATCGCCTGGTGCTTTATACAGATGGAATCCTTGAAACTAATAATAGTGCGGGAATTTCCTTCGGCGATGAACGTATGGTGTCCTTTTTCCAGGGAACTTCCATTGAATCAGCCGAACAAATCTCTGATCAATTTCTCAGCTACCTGTCCGGGTGGTCGGGAAAATCAAAAACAATATCCTATGATGATGACCTTACATTGATCATTGTTGATATAACGGCCTGAAATTAGTCATCATTTAGCGCTGGCTTAATGGAACTAACTCCTTGTTGTTCCAAACAAGTTTTGCCTTCCCTTTATTAGACAACAATGCTACATGGATTAAAGCTACTATGAAACGAGGGGGTCTATTCATATTAATAAAGCGATAGAATGTTTTTGGCCAAAACATACAGGAAGTTGTCATTAGAATTGAAATATCTCCAAAGAGTAGAAGACATTAATGCTGACAAAGTTCAAAAAGCAGCAATAAAGTATTTTGATGATAACAATTATATAAAGGTTGTACTGTATCCTCAGAAAAATTAAATATGTGTAATATAACCCGATCTCTTCACCCAAGTAAATGGATTCCTGCACTGCGGGGATCCATTTTTTCTATATGGGACTAATTCCTTTTTCATCCCTTTGATCTATTGTTTTCTTTTACCTCAAATATTAGGTTTCTAACTCTCTCCATATAGTAATGTTTCAATGATGGATTGAGGGAAGTGGAAACACCCCCTCAATCCTCATTGTAACCGAACAATTCCCACAATCATTTATCCTAAATAGAGGTATATCTTAAGTTTCCTCTTGCAAAATGACCCGTATTTTAACATTTTAATTATGACATTCTGAGAGATTTTTATAATATGCTTAAATTATTATTAGCACTATTAGTTTTATCATCTGCGGCTTTCCCTCAGCAGTACATTTACCAGTATTCCCTTGGTAAATTCATTGAGGCCTCCTCGTTCCATATTAACTCTGCCGGTTTCATTTTTATTACTGATGCTGGTAATAACCAGGTTTCTAAAATAGATACACTCGGCAAAACTCTCAAAGAAGTCGGCGGTTTTGGCTGGGGGGATTCCCAGTTTGACAACCCTTCAAATGTATATGCCACTACACTCAATATTTATGTGGCGGATAAAAATAACCACCGAATCCAGAGATTTGATAAGGATCTTAATTTTATTTCTTCCCTTTCCACAAGAGAAAATGATGACCAGAACACACGGTTTGGTTACCCACTTGCCTGCGTTATTTCAAATCAGGGAGATCTATTCATACTTGACTCGGAAAATAAGCGTATAGTTAAGTTTGATCTGTTCGGAAATTTTATCCAGAATTTCGGCGGTTACGACTATGGAAAATATTCCCTTAGCTCACCAATAGATATGGCCGGTGATCAGAATAATAATATTTATGTCATAAACGGAAAGAAAATATTTATATACGACTCATTTGGGAACGGAATTGGTGAGATGGATGGAGCTGAGGAGTTAACTTCTATTAAGATTATTTTTAACAATATGACTATAAATTCAAAGGATAATATCTATTACTTTGATCTTAATAAAGGAATCGGACGGCCAGAAAAACTAACTATTGATTTATCTGAAGGTGCGGGGGATATTAAGGCATCGTTTATTTTCAACTCGAAACTTTACGTCCTTAGTTCAAAAGAAATAATGGTATACCAGAAACCATAACAGTGGAATATTGGATTTATAGAACAATGTATTTGGAAGAAGGTTTACTTTATGAATAAAAACATATTATTCCGACTTATGCTGTTCCTCCTCCTCCTTCTCTGGATGGCTGGAATTATCTTCCCCGTTCTTACGGCCTCAAGCCAGCTAATGATTTTTACCCCGTTTATTAAAAAACTTTACACCAATGTTTGCCACCAGCAAAGTTATAAATGCTTTTCCATAGGTGGGAGAGAATTTCTTGTCTGCTCAAGGTGTTTTGGATTATACCTCGGTGCACTTATAGCTTCTTTTATTTCATTATTCTTTAAGCTTGACTCAAAAGGGTTATTCAAATACTTCGTTTTATCATTAATTTTCATGTTTACGGATATATTTTCTTATAATGTTGGATTATACGCATATTCAAAATATATTGCATCAGTAACCGGAATATTTTCAGGTTCAATTCTATTTATTTATATTTTAAACCAAATTGAATTACATTTATTGACTTTAAGACTATCTGATGAAAAATAAATATCTTCCTTCTTTAGTGACCGGTTTCGGAGCAGCAGTTTTAGTTTCCGTCCCATGGGTTAGAACCGTAGGTTGCTGCATAATTGTTCCTCTGGCAAGTCTCTATGCCTTAATGCTTCACATAAAATTGAATGAAGGAGAAATGCCTATCAAAACTTCTTTGGCAATATTATTCGGACTTATGACAGGTTTATGGGCAGCATTCTTCTCCGCTTTATTTGAAACTATTATCACTTTTGTGATTCATTCAAATGATTTTGTGCAAGGTTTGCCGGCCATGGAAAATATGCTTAGAAACTCAAAGTTCGTCACTTCCTTCGGCGGATTATTTGACCAGATGATAAAAATCTACCATAGTATGGCTAATGACATAAGATTATATGGATTCTCACCTATTTACACATTTACTGTGCTAGTTGGAAATGTTATTGTTGATTCAGTCTTCGGAATGTTAGGAGGCGTGTTAGGAATGACCTACCTAAATAACAGAAGTAAGACCGTTAAATGATAACAGCTTTCATTTTCTTTGCGCATTTGACTTTTTCTCTAATAGTATTCACTAAAAAATGGCAGGAAGAGAACATGTCCTCCGGGTTTATCAACCTGGCTCTGATTGGTATTTTGTTCGCGGTAGGATGGTCAATTACTGGTATGATTTCTAAACTTTTAATGGATCAAAAGGGATTCGGTTTGTATTTCGATATGGACACTTTTTCTCTCACTATCCTGTCTATCGGTGAGTTTATATTCTACAGAATGTATTACAGCGACCTTTTCAGCGAAGCCGGTACGGAAAAACAATAACCGCCCCCTGTTCAGTCTGCTTCATCAATGGACTTAGTGCTTCAAATCTCCATTGCCTCAGTGAATTAATTGCTGCATCTTCAAGGCGAGTATCCGCTTTTGTAAGAGGACGGATTTGACCAACTGTTCCATCCGGCAGGATGGTAAAACTAAGCTTAATATCTATTTCTTTATCTACTCCTTCAGGATATGAAGGAAGTGAATAATTATAGATTTTCCTGTTCCCCTTTCCCCCCCAATCAATTCCATATCCGAATCCGCCCGGCCCTATTCCGCCGTTGCCTAGGGTGGATTGCGAACCGCCGGGATTAACATCTGCTTTTGAAGTGTTCTTTTTCCTGCCTATTGTTTCAGTCACTCCCTCATTCGTAGTTTCAGTGTTTTCCTTCTGATCGATTCCTTTCACATCTTTGTTTGATTCAGCCGGTTTATTATCCGGTAATGTCACCTGCTCATTTATATCAATACCATTTCCTCCGCCGGGTGAACCGGTTCCCTGTCCGTTTCCAAATGAGATTTCAATTAAATCAGGAGTATTATTATTCGAAGGTGAATTTACGAGCATAAATCCTGCAAAAAGAATTCCATGCAAAATAATAGAAACAGAAAAAGAAAATTTCTTAACCGACCGGTTTCTCATAACAGAATTTCTTTATTTGTACTTGTTAAAAAATGCCTCTGCTTCATTTTCAGATTTGAAGTAACCCACACGTACCCGGAACCAGTATCCTTTACCAATAAATGCTTTTTCAATTTCTGTTTCAAAACCCTTATTCTTGAAAAATGAAGCCTGTTTAAGAGCTGCAGGTTCTGACGGCCATGAGGAAACCTGAACCAGGAAATTATTCCCGGATTTATAAATAAACTCTTTCAGCTTTACAGGTTTTAAACTGTTATTCTCAGATTTTGTTTCAGTCTTGGGCATTTCTTTTTCTACTGGTTTGGTCTCCTCAGGTGCTTTAATATCTTTTGATGAATCTAGTTCCAGCAAATTAATTGAGAACGGGTCAATCGGCTGCTTTACAGTATTGTCATGAATATAAGGATATGTAACCGGGATATCAAAATCTCTTTCGATTGTAACTGAAGAAACATTGTTCACAACCGGCCCAGTATTTTTGAAATTTGGAGAATGGCTAAACAAATGGGACATTGTTATGTAAAGAAATATTGATCCGCAAATAACCAAAAAAAGTGCGCTGACAACAAATATTCCTATTCCTTTCTTCTTAGAATGTCCGGGTGTTCTATCGGCAGCAGGAGGAAATTCTTCAAAATGTTGTTTTATTTCAACTTCCGGTTCAATAATAGCTTTAGGTAAAGATGGTTCAACTTTTGTTTTCTCTTCCGGCTCTGCTATTTCCTTCTTAAGTGGTTCCTGTACTGGAATCGCCACAACTTTCTGTTCTTGGTCCGATTCATACTCGGGAATAATTTCCCTTTCCAACAGAAGATCATGTTCTTGTTCCGATGGTTCACTAATATCAGTCTCAAATTTATATTTGCGTTTATGATATTTTATTTCCGCAAAACCCTCATTATTAATCTCCTGCGTGATACTTTTAAGAAGTGCGGAATCGTCATCATTTTCATCTTTGTGGAATGACCAGGTCAGGTCCATTTCTGATTTTGTAAGTCCGAATTTGTTCTGGTCAATATTAAATTCAGTTGCAAATGATTTTACTCTCTGAAAATTGTCAGGAGCAGAGTCAACCTGGTTTTCCTTTTCAGTTGGCTCTTTTTCTGTTTCTTTAATATCCGGCTTTTCTATTTCCTTATTAATTTCCTCTACTGAAGTTATAGGAATAAATGGTTCCTTTTCCTTTTGAAAAGGTCTCTCCGGTTTTTTCTCGTTCTCATCTAATCCGAATTCCCAGCTTATCTCTTTAAGGTCATCATAATCCACAAATAACTTATCTTCACTGTTAATATCAAGAATAGATTCTTCCTGAATCTCCTTTTCAAGGTCCTCCCCAAAATCCCAGGTCATTTTATCAGATTGATCATTTGTCTCCTCTGCATTTGAAGAAAACAATTCATCTGCCTCCCCATGTGGGCTATTTTTTTCATCCCAATTGATTTCCATCTGGTTTGGATTTAGAATACCAGAATCAATTAATAATAGTTCGTTCCCCTTAATATAATTTTCCACAACCTCTGTTTCTTCCAGAAGCTTTTCTGCTCTCATTTCTATGAGTCTTAATAATTCATTCCCGACAGGGGGAATATAAAACTCTGACAGATTAGCATCTTTCAGTGGAATAACCGGTTTCCCAAAGCTTATACTGAAGTAAGAATCAATTAGATTGTATTCCTCTTCAATCTTAGCCGGTACATCAAATATGAGGTTCTCATTCCCATCTTCGTTTTCACTTCTAAATGGATAAAAGACAATAAGATTTGCAAAGGCGTTATTTACATCGGAATCAATATGATTTTTAACTTTTCCCGTACGCCGCTGAAAATAACCAAACCCCTTTACTTTAACAGAATCACCGGGTTCCAAACGTAATACAGCTTTCCTTAGGAATGCTTCAAAAAACACTTTAGCATCCAGGTCAGTTATACCTGCTCTTTTTGCAAGTTTCCTTATTATTTCTGCTTTGGTCATTGTTTAAATATAAGTAAAAATATTACAAAATTATATTTAGTCCGGCAGTAATGTTAAAGGGCATTTCCTTATAACCCGGCCAGGTATAATTTTCGTGGAAAAGCATATTTGATAATTCCAGTGTAATAAAAAACTTAGGACGATATTGGTACGCTAACTTTAAACCAAGGTCAACATTGCTGTTAAGTTTTGATAGATTCATAAGATCAGTATAAACATCCGAAGTATATTTAAGTATTACTTCCGTATCAAGTTTCAGTTTTGAAAAATGATAACCGTAAGCTAAGGATAAATCAGACCACGGAACATATGGAATCCTTAATTTCAATGTATCACTTGAAAACACAATGTCTCCAGAACCGTATAAATAACCGTTGGGGCCTGTGTAAAATAACAAATCGGCAAATAGAGTCATTATATCAGCATCCTGGTATGCTACATCAAACCGTCCGGGTAGGATTGAATTAGTGAAATATGGGAGATTTGTTGAAGATTCAACTTTAACTCCGCAATTTACCTGATAGTATTTTTCATATTCGTATTTCACCGCCGCTTTGAAAAACCCGGAATAATCTATAACCGTATTCATAAAATTTTTAGAATTAAACCAGGGATTCTTTTCAAGGAACCATGATGAGTTTACAAATTCCGAATGGGGAGCATATTCACTGAAGAGAGAGAGATGATTATCTAGTACTAAAGCAATTGAAGCATATGGAGTAAAATATGAATTACTAAGAGCATTGGAATAATTAAATCCAAATTCAACCTTAAATGCATCGGATATGATCAATCCGATTTTGGGGCCTATACCTATAAAACCATACGAATTTCCTGAAAGGCTGTCGTTTGTAATAAATTGTCTCCTGAATTTAATATCACCGCTAACGTAGAAATTTGTTAATTTTAATTTTGCATAGCCGTCAGCGCTCACCAGATTCTCAGAATAATTTTCATTAAAAAGTGAGGAATATTTATTTTCTGCATCAGCAGCAAAAACAAAAGTATCATTAAGAAAATCATCTGCCTTCACTGAAACATCCGCCCGGCTAAATGATCTTCTTGTAGCAGGATCAGGAGAAGCATAAAATTTATAAGAGTCCAGAGCATAACTGCCGTGAATCTTTAATTCAGAGCCAGGTAAAAAAGAAGCATCATTATTACTGAAAAGCGAGAGATTCAAACCTCCCTTCATTTCATATTTATCGCTGTTGGAAACATATGCTCTTTTATTCACAGCTGAAGCATAGCCTTCAAAAACACCACCATTATAAGGATTTGTATAAAGAAAATCGAGAATAGGTAAACTGTAGAGTCCCAAACCCGCGCTAAATCTACCTTTGAGAAAATGAACGGAATCTTTAAGACTTATATTTTCCTTTATTGGGTTAACAAATTCTTTTATTTCGAGTAAATCAGATGTGAACGCGGGTTTAACAAATTCTTCTGACAAAATTGATTCAAAATCAGGAATAGGTTTCCCGGCTTTTTCAACTGATACCTTTTCATTTCCAGTTATTACAAAATCAGGAAGTTCAACACCTGAAGCCTGTTTTTTATCGTCCTGAGAAAAACAAAGAACTGAAAGAGCGAAAAACAATATGGATATTTTATTAATCATTTCAATGCCCTCAATTTTATCTGCGCCTCATGACCATATGTGTCGTTCTTATGCTTTGAGATAACAAATTTGAACATCTCCCTAGCGTTTGAGTAATCTTTCATATCAATATATACATCCCCAAGTTTAAGGTACGATCTTGTTAACCATTCATCATAACCGGAAAAAACAGTCTTTACTCTCACAAGTGCTGTAGCAGCTTCAGGTAATTTACCCTGGTCATAATAAAGCACTCCAAGATAATATTGAGCCTTGGCACCTAAATCGTCAGTGCGTGTATCAGAGAGCGATTTGAAGTACGTTTCAGCATTATCATATCTTTGTGCCGACAATTCTACAAGACCTAATTCCATTTTTGATTTATCCGCGAAAATACTCCCGCTGTAATTCATCACAAGGTTTCCGAAAACTTCATAAGCTCCATTGATATCACCTTTATCCGTGAGAGTGATTGCTTTAAGGAACATTATTTCCGGTATCCGGGAAGATTTAGAAAGACGATCAAGTGCTTTATTAAAAAGATCAACTGCACCATCATATTTTTTCTGACTATCATAGATAGTACCCATTTCTATGACAGCCCCAGCTGCGGATTCACTTGATGGGTAATTTGAAAATACTTTACTGAAATCCTGTAGAGCTTCATCATTCAGATTTGAATTCTCAGAACTTTTCCCCATCCAATACCAGGCATCCGGAACAAGTTTGCTGTCAGAGAATTTAGATATAAAATCAGAATAATATTTTTTGGAAAGGTCGTATTGCTTTTGGCTATAATACAATTCCCCTATCCTGAAATATAATCTGTCAGAAAATCCTGATTTAGGATTTTTCATTACAAACTCATTTATCAGGAGTATGGCCTTTTCCGGCTTCCCTTCCGCAACATAACAGTACTGAATTCCGGTCACAGCATCAAAGACATAATTGGATGTGGGAAAATCTTCAAGAACCTTCTGATAACTGACAATCGCCGAATCAAATAACCCCAAATTATAATAACAATCGCCCACGGAATAATCAATAACGGGTCTTAATGAAGTTGCGGGATATAAATTTGTAATTGACCTGTACGATGCAATGGCCCCTTTGTAATTATTCTGCTGGAATGTAATCCAGGCAATTAAAAACAGAGATTTATCGGCATACTCTGAATCCGGGAATTTAATCTGCAGATTTCTGAATTCATTTATTGCTTCAATATTTTTCCCTCCTCTGAACAATGCCTGCGCATACTGAAAATAAGTGAACGGATTATCAAACACACTCTTATCTGACTTAAACATATCCTGATATACATTAGCTGCGCCTATATAATTTTTACTACCGTAATAACAGTCAGCAAGCCGAAGTTTTACATCCGGTATTTTATTATCATTGGGATAACGTTTTATGAATTCAGCGAAGATGTCGGCAGCATGATCATATTGTTTCAGATTAAAAAGTGCGTATGCTTTTCCATACATAGCCTGGCTGCCAAAACTTCTATTCGCAGCATCAACATTATTATACCGAACTATGGCCTGTTCATACTGCCCGGAGGTAAACATATTTTCTGCCATGTAGAAATTTAGTTTATCCTTTTCAAAATTAGGATCTCTTATTTCAATTTCCGAAAGTCCTGCAATAGCTTCTTTGTAGTTTTTCAGAAAATAATAGGCAACCCCCAGACCTAATAATGAACGGTTCTGCAGGTCAACATCCACATTAGTTATATTAAGAGCATTATTGAAATTATCTCGCGCTGCAGGGTAGTCCTTCTCCTGTAAATTTATTTCCCCGAGCATTGTATAAGCCCTGTCCTTAACAGAATTATCATATGAACTTAATGAACTTTCAAGGTATTTTTTCGAGAGATCAAATTTCTCTGAATTATAATAAAGAACTCCTAACTGATATTGTACTCCTGCTGCAAGTTTGTTATTAGGATATTTTGCTATAAAATCCTGGTATATATCCAGAGCGTCAGCTTCCTGCCCGGCATATCTTTTAGATTCGCCTTTCCAATAAAAGGACTTAACCGCCAGAGTATCTGGTCCATCTGAAAGCGAGTTAAATACTTTATAAGCGTCATTATATTTTTTCTGCTGGAAGCAGGACCAGGCAAGACCATATTTTACTTCATGTGTAATAGAGACTCCCGGAAAACTATGAAGAATCTCCATATATGTTTTCTCAGCATTAGCATATTCCTGTGCGCGATAATAAGAATTTGCCAGGTAATACAGACATTCGGAGTACATATCATTTGGAAGATTTGACAGTGAGGGATTATTAAGCTCAATTATTGAGGATTGATAATCTTTGAGTTTAAAATAACACATCCCGATTCTTATTCTTGCCGAAGGAACAAGAGTACTTTCTGTATAAAATGAAATTAACTCGTCATAGTATTTCTCTGCGCTCTCATAATCCCCCATCTTTTCATAGATTGAAGCAATAGAATATATTGAATAATCTATAAATTTATTTTTCTTCTTATCCTGGATTGCCTGCAATAAAAAGTTTATTGCATCTTCAAGCTTATTCTCTCTAGTGTATGATTCGCCCACCCAATACAAAGCAGATCCAGAATATTCACATTCAGGATATTCATCAAGTAATTTTATTAAATAACTCCGGCTTAAAGAGTAATTACTATGATCAAAATAAATTATGCCAAGCTCGTATAATGAATGATCTCTGAAATTAGACCACGTAAAATTCCGGACAAGATAATCAAGTCCTACTGCAGCAGCATCCGGATTTCCCATCTTTAATAATGACATAGAGGAATAAAATGTAGCTGTCGCGTAAAGTTCATCATAAGATGAATAATCTTTCAGAAATTTGTCCAATAACCTATTAGCTTCAACAAATTGTGAATCATTATAAGCTTTCATTCCGGCATCAAATTTTTCACTTAATGTCTGTGCTGATATATATGTAAAGAAACAAATAATGAAAATAAAAAGTTTGCTCATTTTAGCCTGATAAACTGTTAAAGAACCCTTAAAAATGATAATTCTCTGAAAAACTTACTTTTCGAGGCCTAAAACTACTAAAAATATATGTTATTTCAGATGTTAAAGGATTTAGTTAATGTAAATAAAGAAAAAATTTATTAAATTTTGCACATTCACATATTATTTATAATTCTGAAGGTAAAATATGAAAAAAATATACTGTACTCTGTTACTTCTTGTTCCATTATTTCTATCTGGCATTACCATGGCACAGGGATTGAAATTTGGAGTTGGAGGAGGATTATCGTTTTTCTCAAATAGTAATTCATACGTGTCTTTTAATACAGGATATCATGTTGGAGCTAAAATAAAATTAGATATTCCAATGATTCCAATTACTCCGGTTGCATTTGTTAATTATCATTTTATGAGCGGAACTGTTCCTTATGGATTTGCCACAAATAACGGCGTTTATGTGACCGGTAATGCTGATTATAAACAAAAGATGTTGTCGTATGGTGTTGGTGCAGAATATTCATTTCTACCTGGTCTCGTAAGACCATATATAGCTGTAGATTTTGGAATAAACAGTCCTGGAGATGCAACAATTGATACTCCTTATGGTAGTATTACACAGTCATCTTCAACAAGAACCGGAATTGATATTGGTGCTGGAGCTGAAGTCAAAATTCCTTTCTTTTTCACTCTTGATGGAAGCATTAAATACAATATGTTGAACCTTTTTGGCAAAGATTCCGGCGAAGGAAATATTAACGCCGTCGTTGTTAACGTTTCAGTCCTCTTCTAAACTGGCATTTCGAAAGAAGGAAGTGAATGTTGAATCCCCTGAGATTCTTCCCCAGACAATCCTCTGTGTTGCGGAGGGTCAGAATGACATTATTTCACGACAATTAAAGAAAAAAGGCCGTCAATTGGCGGCTTTTTTTAAGTGCGGAAGAGGGGACTTGAACCCCCATGCCAGTAACGGCACTACCCCCTCAAAGTAGCGTGTATACCAATTTCACCACTTCCGCGATTCGGGAGTCCAAAAATATGACTGATACACGATAAAATCAACAGGTTTCTTAAATAATTGCTGATTTTTTAATTTTTTCCTTTATTATGTTTGGATCTTTCCTTTATGAGAAGATCTCTAATCTCTTCCCTAAACCTTTTTTCAAATACGATATATTTGCCTATCTGTTCAGGTGTCAGGATATCATTCAAGGATCGAAGGAAATTCATCCTTTCCTTTTCAATTTCAATACTTGTGTGAATATATTCATCGTTTAATTTCTGAATTTTATTAGCATCCTTATCCTTCCCCTTTTTAACTTCTGATTCAATTTTATTAAGTATTTCAATATTCTTGTCTTCATTATTGAAAATCTTTTCACGTGACTGGTCTCTTCTGGAAAAAAATTTCAGAGAAGTTGCTTCATCCATGTTCAGAATATCAAGAAGCTTAACTTTTTCAAGTTCCTCAATTTTTTTCATAGGTCCCCTGCGGAGGAATGGACGTGATCCCAAATCTTGTGCTGTTATCTGAAAAGCATTAAAAACAATGAAAACTATAAACAGGCATGTTAGGTTTAATATTTGTTTCATTTTATAATCTCAATAATATTTTTTATTTATCATTTCATTGTAAATATTGTCTGCTTCTTCCTGATTGATATCCTGAATTACAGACGTAAGATCCGATCTCCTGTCTGCAAAATAATATGATACTGCCTCAGGTGCAACATTAAATTCTTTTGTATAAAGAGTATCAACCACAGATTCAATTGTAGTATCAGAAGCATTTTCGTTAGACACTACTTCACTGACAGATTTGTCAGAAGAATAATTATTTATAAGTTCGGTTAATTGATGATCATTCAGGTTTTCTGTAATCTTATCAATATTATCTGATTTATTTAAAAGCAAAAAAAGGAACATTGAAACTATTACCAGCGACATTGAAGCGAAGGCAACACTCTGTAAAGGAAATCTTTTAAGCCGGCCCGGAAGTTTAGATCTGAAACCGGGTACCATATTCCTGAAATACGATTCTTCAGAAGCTGGCTGTGAATAAATACTAAACTCATCATTAATTGCCCGCACTGAGGCCAGCTGCTTCTGCAGTTCCGGAGAATTCTTTAATATTTCTTCGAACTGCGCTCTTTCCTTATCATTCATTTCCCCTTCAATATAATTTAATATTTTTTCATTCTGGGAATTCATTTTTCATCATCTCCGAAATTTTATTAAATGCGTGGAAATAATTCGCTTTTAGTCCACCTACGCTTTTACCTTTTATTTTGGATATCTCTTCATACGAGAGACCATCTATATTTCTCATAATAAATATCTCCCTTTGCTTAGCAGGAAGTTTCTGAAGCAACTCATCAAGTTTCTTGAGTTTATTCCTCGTATCAATATCACTTATTATATCCTCATTGCTGCTGGTTTCTGAACTGTTGGCATCCTCAAAGGATATAATTCTTTTGATCTTTTTTTTATTCAGGAAATTTATGCTTCTTGTAGAAGTAATTTTATAAATCCAGGTATATAGCGAAGATTTAAACTGGAAATCTTTCAACTTCTTGTACATAACAATAAGCACTTCCTGAACAATCTCATCTGCATCCAGATGAGTTCCGGTCATACGCCTTGCATGCCAATAGATTTTTTGCTGATATTTATTAATTATCCTGTTGAAAGAACTTTCGTCCCCTTCAAGAAATTTCTTTACCAGCTCAAAATCCGTATTTTCAGACATCTCTATATTAACTTTCATTAATTCGACAAGAAAATACCATTTCAGGTTTAATCAAATAATCTTTAAACCTATTCTTTAATTTATATGTCAAAGTTACGAAAATTTATTTAAGGAGTAATATCAACATGTCATCGATTAAAATAGTTCTTTTAATTATTGTAATGTCCGTCGCAGCATCATTTACCAATGCGCAGCCTAAAGGCCATGGAAATAATGATAAAGGTAAAGATGGAAAAGGTATGCAATTTCATCAGATGAAGCTCATCGCTGAAAAACTTCATCTAACAGATCAGCAGAAAGATAAAATGAAATCACTTCAGGGAGATCAAATGAAAAAAATGATTGATCTTAAAGCTGATCTTAAAAAGTCTATGATTGATCTTAAGGAAATTAAGGATAAAGCTAATTTCACAAGAGCCGATGTGTTAGACCAGGTAGGAAAATTAAATAAGATTAAAAATGATATCGCCCTTTCAAAAGCAAACCATTTAATGGATCTTTGGGAAATTCTAACTCCTGAACAGCAGAAGATTGCCAAGGATAACCCGGAATGGTTCATGTCTATGGGGCATAAAAGAATGATGCATAGAGGAATGATTCGGAAGGATATGGATCATAAAGGAATGCCGAAGGGTAATAACCCGAAAAATTAAGGTTTTATTTTTCGCCCCCTTGAGAAAGGGGGCAATAGGGGCATCACTAAAAACCTCTGAGTTTCTTAAATCTCAGAGGTTTTTTATTTAAAGATCGTCCTACAGGTCCCCTTCAATCGGTTTTATCATTATCTCTTCAGGAACCATATTCCCCTCCTGAAGGTAAACCCATACAAGCAGACGTGCAACCTCTTCGCTGGTCATCATATGGGATGAGTGTTCTTTTCTTACATCAGACGGCCACATTGGAGTTTCAGTCGCACCAGGCAGAATATTTATAACTCTAATATTATACTTCCTGATTTCTTCTCTAAGAACATTGGTATATCCCAATAGTCCTGCCTTTGAAGCCGTATAAGCAGAGCTGTTTGTGAATACTTTCCTGGCAGCCGAAGATATAATATTAATTATTGTTCCTTTCCCCTGCTTAATAAAATGAGGTAGTATATACTTAATGGTGTAGACAGAACCAAGCAGGTTTGTGTTGATAATATCATTTATTTCCTGTACTGAATTCTCTTCAGCGGTTTTGAATGAAGTAACACCTGCATTATTAATGAGACAATTGATTGAATATTCAGCATAAATCTTTTTTATAGTCTGGTCAACATTGGCCGCAGATGCCACATTACAGGGGAAAAATTTCACTGATAATTTTTCTTTTTCAAGCTCCTCATTCAATCTTTCTAACTCCCTCACCCTTCTCGCTGAAACAAATACATCTGAACCAGTCCTTGCAAATTCCTTGGCGGCCTCTTTCCCGATTCCGGAACTGCCGCCTGTAATCCATATCCCTGCTTTGTTCTTAGCCATTAAAGATTTTTTGTTCTAATTAAGTTTAAAAATTCAGATCTTGTCCGGGTATCTTCCCTGAAGATCCCATGCATTGCACTTGAAGTAGCTGAAGAATTCTGTTTCTCAACTCCTCTCATCATCATGCACATGTGGTAAGCCTCAGTAACAACGCCTACTCCCTTGGGATTTAGATATTCCATAATTGTATCGGCTATCTGCTGAGTCATCCTTTCCTGTACCTGCAGCCTTCTGGCAAAAACATCAACCAACCGGGGAAATTTGCTAAGACCTAAAATCTTTCCGTCAGGGAGGTATGCAATATGAACTTTCCCGTAAAATGGAAGCATATGATGTTCGCACAAGCTATAGAAATCAATATTTTTAACTATAACCATTTCATCATATTTCTCTTCAAACATAGCTTCATTCATCACTTTTTTAATATCCATATTGTAACCGGAAGTAAGGAATTCATATGATTTAGCAACTCTTTTAGGAGTACTTATAAGGCCTTCTCTCTTTGGGTTTTCACCCATTTCCAATAACAAATCAGTTACAATTTTCTGAACCTTGCTTTGATCCAAATTTTATTCTCCTTTATATTCAAAATAATTATTTTCTGTTTCATAAAGTTTAACAGAATAGAGTTTCCCCGAAGGAATTTTATTGACCAACTGCTGCCATATAGCTATAGCAATATTTTCACCAGAAGGAAGAATGCCTTGCATAAAATCTGTATCTAGATTTAAGTTTTTATGGTCAACTTTACTTATAACATTTTCTCTTACGATATTCTTAAGAGTATGAATGTCAATTACAAACCCTGTTTCCTTATTTGGCTCTCCGGTAACAACCACTTCCAGTATATAATTATGACCATGCCAGTTGGGGTTGCTGCACGGCCCGAAAACAGTAGCATTTTGCTCATCAGTAAATTTCGGGTTGAATATCCTGTGTGCAGCACTGAACCTTTCGCGCCTTGTTACATATAGCATGTAATATCCTGTTTATTTTTCCAAAGCTTTTAATAATTCCTCGTTATGACCGTCGACTTTAACTTTATTAAATATTGTGCTGATAACGCCTTTTTCATCAATTATGTAAGTGGTTCTTTCCACACCCATTAATTTCTTTCCGTAATTATTCTTCTCCTTCCACACATCATATTTTTCACATACTTCCCTGTTGACATCACTTAATAGATCATAAGGAATGCTATATTTAATTTTGAATTTCTTATGTGATTCTACTGTATCCGGACTTACACCGAGTATTACTGCATTCAACCCTTTAAATTCAGGAAGGTCATCCCTGAAATTACACGCTTCTCTTGTACATCCTGGAGTATCATCCTTAGGGTAAAAGTAAAGAATTACCTTCTTCCCCTTCTGATCATCCAGCGAAACTTCCTTTCCATCCTGGTTCTTTAAATTGAATGAAGGCGCTTTTTTTCCGACTTCTAACATTTTATAATCTCCTAAATTGATTTTTCATATTAACCAAACCCGAACAAATATTTATTTCCCGGGGAGTTTATGTGAATTATTTTAATCTGATAAATATTTTAACTATAACAATTTACTTAAAACCGAATGGTTATTCAAATAATTAAAGTTATATCAAATCACAGAATTGTCAGTTCCACTAATGAAATTGAGATAAATGAGGTTGCTTCAGCCCTTATACACAAATAATACTACCTAATTAAACCTTCCTTTTTTATCCATACTCTAAATTCAAACTCAAGTTGTTCAAATGAATCAATAGCGAACAAAATTGGCTGCAAATGCCAGACATCGTATTCCTGTTCAATTAGTTTTGAAACTTCAAAATCTTTAACCTCAACTTCATCCGATAAGGCATGTTGTACCTCCCCAAGTGATGAAATAATGCCTGCTCCATAAATACGCATCCCCTCGTTTTTTTTAATGAGTCCGAATTCCACTGTAAACCAATGAAAAGTCTCAAGCCACTTGCGCTGAATACCTTTTGCATTAAATGCTGCCTGGCCAAACATCTGGTAAAATGAAGCAAAAGTTTTATCTGTAAGTAATGGCATATGACCAAACATATCATGAAAGAGGTCAGGAGCCGGAGTATAATCAAGTTCTTCCTTCCCTCTAATATAATCAGTAGAAGGGAAAACTTTTCTACGAAGTAATTCAAAGAAATCCTGCTCATGGATAAGGCCTGGAACTCTTCCGATAGTCCAGCCGGTTGTTTTTTTGAATACAGCACTAAGATCTTTGAGAGAAGGTATTTTATCCGGTGTAAAATTCAATCTATTGACACCATGCAGGTATTCATCACAAACTCTTCCCGGAAGAAACTGCATTTGCCTGTGGAAAAGGAATCTCCATGATTCATGATCCGATTCAGGATAACCTGGATAGATAATCTTGTCCCCTTCAGGTATTGGACCGTTAAGTTTCTGAGGAATACAGCGCGGGTCAACTCCCTTTTCTGCTGCTTTTTCATAGGCAGACAGAATTTTATCATCAGCCATTTATCTTCCTTTTCTTTAATATATGAGATTATCAGAAAAATTAAAGAGATAAGCCAATTAAGTCAATACTTCGAAATGTATTTATATCAGATGTGTGTTTCAGGACCATTAAAATATGTTCACTTCTTCAGAAAGTTCAATCCCGAATGTTTTATAGACAGATATTTTAATCTCCCCGGCAAGAGACAACAAGTCATTACCTGTTGAATTCCCATAATTTACAAGTACTAAAGCCTGTTTCGTATGAACACCTGCGTCTTTAATACGTTTCCCTTTCCAACCGCATTTCTCGATTAACCACCCTGCTGGAATTTTCACTTTATCTAATTCTGAACTGAA
>Ga0182027_10002161_pt1 | contig 32073 bp, 28 predicted proteins | sample 712E1DmetaG_FD_121300 | JGI IMG/M metagenome (GOLD analysis project Ga0182027, IMG submission 121300) | Permafrost microbial communities from Stordalen Mire, Sweden - 712E1D metaG (Illumina Assembly) | ecosystem: Environmental > Terrestrial > Soil > Wetlands > Permafrost | place: Sweden...
GGCGGCGCGCCAAGCGCGTCCATCTTCCGGGGCAGGCGGCGCATCCACCTGAACCAAACCGCGCGGCTGTTGAATCACGCCCAGCGTCGCGCCGAGGTAATGATCTTCTATATAAACACTATCAGAGATGGGTTGCATGAAAACTCCTGGCCCCTGCCTGGCCTCCCGCAAAGCGGGATGAAGGGGTACTGTATTTTACCCTCAAATCTTTGCAAGATTTTCCTGCACGGCGGGCAGAGTGAAGATAAATTTCGAGCCCTGGCCGTCCTCGCTTTCGATCCAAATCCGCCCGCCATGGGCCTGCACTGCGAGGCGGCAAAACGCCAGACCGATCCCGAGACCGCTGGGAACATCCTTGCCTTTGAGACGGGCAAATTTTTCAAAGATATGCTCGCGCGCATTGGCCGGGATGCCCGGACCGCTATCCTTCACCCAAAATTGCACGTATGGGCCGTTCCGCGCGGCGCCCACCTCAATTGTGGTTTCGGTATGCGAAAATTTGACGGCATTCTCAAGCAGGTTGATGATCACCCGGCGGATCATCTCGGCATCCACAAAAACGTTTGGCAGGTCCCCGGCAAGCTCGATCTTTATCTGCTGGCGGCGGCCATCCGCCGAAGGCAGGACATCTTTCATTGCGCTTTCAATGAGTTTCCCGGGTTTCATGCTCTGCAGGGTTTCAACCGACTGCCCGGATTCGAGGCGGTTAATATCCAGCAATGAATTAACCAGCCGCTGGATGCGTTCGGTGGAATTCACCGCAATCCCCAAAATGGAACGGACGGATTCATCGTTCCCGATCATGCCGCTTAATATCTCAAGGCTGGAGACAATATTGCCCAACGGCGAGCGCAGATCGTGATAGATCATGGCCGTCAAATCCTCGCGCAAGGAATCCAATTCCTTCCGTTCCGTGATATTGCGCAAGGTCCATTGGATTGAGTCGGCATCTTCAAATTGCACGCGCCGGACGTGGACTTCCACCGGCACCGTACCCGAATCGGCCTTGTACAATATTGATTCATAAATGTCCTCATCGCCTACCCGCAGGTTTTCGAACCCGATGCCGGTCACATTCCATTTGATTTCGTGCAACTGCTCCATACTCATCTGCCGCAAATCCGGTGCCTGAATATTGCTCAACCGGATGGCTTCCCGATTGGCTTCGATCACCCTGCCGTTCCAATCGGTGATGAAAATCGGGTCAATGCTTTCTTCAAACAATTCGCGGTAGCGCCGGTGCGCGTTCTGCAACTGCTCGAATAACTGCGCGTTGCGAATGGTGGCGCCCGCCAGACTGCCAATGCCGGTCATGACCGTCAGGGCATCCGCATCGAAACCGCCGCCGGAGATGGGGTTAATGGCTTCCAGCACACCGATGGTCTTGCCCTGGGATTGGATGGGCGCGACCGCAATGGCCTTGGTCTTGATCCCGCTAAAGCGATCCACTTCAGTATAGCGTTTGTCTTCTGCAACCCTGGAAATTACAATGCCATGCCCATCGCGAACCATCTGACCGGCAAGCCCCCGCCCACAGGGAATATGCCGGTCGAGAAGATTGCCGGCATTTTGTCCGGTGGCGGCGCGAAAGACAATATCCTGCTCAGGGCCTTCGATTAAACCGATTGCAACGGTCTCCACTTGCAAAGCCTGCATGGTCTGATTCAACACACGCTGCCACACTTCACGCACATCCAGGGAGGTGCTGAAGGCAGCCGCGCCATCGGCCAGGGCAGTCATGACGCGCGCCTGGCGCAGGGTTTCGGTATACAAGCGGGCGTTCAAGACCGCGATGCTGGCCTGATCGGCAATCGCCTGCATCAGGTCAAGATGCTCGGCGTTAAATGCATTCGGCACGGAATGGACAAGAGTCAGCACGCCAACCAAATGTTCGCGCGCCAACAACGGTACACAGATGGCCGACTTGGCCCCACTTTGATCCATGGCATCATCGGCGCGGCGAACCCAGCGCTCATCGAGGCTGGTATCGGGAACCAAGGCCGCCTTGCGGTGCTGGATCACCCAGCCTGCCAAGCCGCGATCCACCGTTTCTTTTAACTGCTGGGTCGAATGCTCGCGCAGACTTTTCCCGTAAATGATGGTCGCATCGATTGGTTTCCCGCTTTCGTCGAGCACCACAATGCTGCCGCGTTCACCGCCCACATTATGTATCACAGCAAAAAGCAGGCGCTGCAGAACGGTGCGCAGATCGAGGGCGGCAGCGACCTCACGGTTAATTTGAATGAGAAGTTCGAGCAATGCTTTGGTGCGATCTTCGGCCATGGTCAATATTTACAGTTTTAAAGCCCGTTTTCTCAAATTCAACGGAAGGAGGGCCACGAATTTATCCATCAAGAAAAGTATAACACGCGGCGTACTATTAATGGTTGCGAAATCGTATACAATTGGGCCATGCTGGATATCCATAGAATTCGCGTTTTGTGTTTTGATGTAGACGGCACGCTGAGCGATACGGACGATTATTACGCCAATCGATTCACCGGCTGGTTTCAGCGCCTGCCGCGCTTCCTGGTGCATGACCCAGAACGGGCGGCGAGGCGACTCGTGATGCGGATCGAATCACCGGGCAACGCCCTGCTGGGTCTGAGCGACACGATAGGCATGGATGGACCGACCATCACCCTGATTGATTTCATCTATCGCCATCGCAAAAGGAAATGGCGCCAATTTTTGATCGTCCCCGGCGTGCAGGAAATGCTGACGCGGCTCAAGGGTCAGTATCCGATGGTCATCGTCAGTGCGCGGGATGAAGACAGCACCATGGATTTTCTGCAGGAATTCGACCTCGTGAAGTATTTCGATCTGGTTATCAGCGCCCTGAGCGCCAAACACACGAAGCCTTATCCCGACCCAATCCTGCTGGCGGCACAAAAGATGGGGGTCGCGCCCGAGGCATGTTTGATGATCGGAGATACAACGGTGGATACACGCGCCGGCAAGGCCGCCGGAGCACAGACTGTAAGCGTGTTATGCGGTTTCGGTGAGGAAGATGAACTGCGCCGCAAAAATCCGGATTTGATCCTGCCCAGCACAGCCAATCTGGCAGACGTACTGCTACCCGTAAAATAGAAGAAGCCCGCAAAAATTTACAGGCATGGGCCCGTAGCACATTACAGGTAAAACTGCACCTTATCCAAATACGGAAAATCCTGCGGCTTGACCGGTAACCTGGCCAGGGGCGTGACCGAATTCACTGTGCGGCAGAACCGCATTTAACTGTGGTTGAATTTTTTGCCACGGATTTTCACGGATTCTGAGTTCCAATCTGTGGTAATCCGTGAAATCTGTGGCCGTCTTTAAGAAGAATGGAGAACACCACGGTTGATTGTAGTGCTACCCCCTGTGCCCCACTCTTCGATTTCGGCATCAAACCACTCCAACATTGGATAGGAACGATGGTCAGGAAAGTCTGCGGCATTCGCAATATAAACCATCCCATCGGTAAAAGGCGGAGCGCTCCTGTTATCCGCAGGTAAATCGAAGTGATAATACTTCAGCCGCCCCGGGCTGTGACCGAGGCGGACACAGCCGTTTTCCGTCACATGGATTTTAGATTTATCCAAAACAGCGAACCACAAGGCCCATGCGCCATCGGGAGTGGAGAAAATCTACTGGCGATTGCCGAACTCGCTGGTATCGTGTGTCAAGCGCACGGGCTGAAGCGCAATCAGGTCTTGCAAGGTGGAGCCATGAGCCACATAGCCGCGCCAGTCGCAGATGTAATTCAGAAAATCCACCTTCTGATAAGGCAAATTGTAGTCTATCAGGCTGTTGCCACCGCGCGACAACGTTGAATCGAGCAGACAATCAAAAGCGGTTTGTTGTTCAAGCGAGAGAGGCCGTATCACCCTCCGAATCGGCGGAATGGGCGATTTGCGGCGATCCCTTTGATACATAAGATCGAACAGCGGCCTGGCAATAAACGCTGGAAGAGACACAAGTATCGATCCTTTCACTGCCTTTCGATATACTCCAAATCATGAACCCATAAAATATGCCGGGCTATGAAAATCAGCGCCAGGCATATCCACAGGAAAGGCACTGTGGTTCATGCATACAAAGCATCGCACCGCAGCGAGGACATGTCCATTTCTTATTTTCATTTTGGATGAATTTCTTTATGCCAAATTTCTTTATATCCAGGAGGTTGGCTATTACGCGCGTGCCATATTTGGTTCCATAACGTTTATCCAAGTGCATCAGGCGTGCACACGGAAAATCACCGCAATCGAAGCAATACCCGGTTTTACTTTGCAGCATGTTTTCGCAGGTTTTAATCCGGCACATGAGGCGGTTTTTGGGCTTGGAAGCATCTTCAACCCGGCAACCGGGGCATGGGTTTCTTTCCCTGCCATAAGCCCTACAGAGACGGCAATTGATTCCGCAGGGGGCGATTAATTCGGGGCTGGTTGAATTGGGGCCTATCTTTGGCATGTTATTTCGACTTCGCATGAACCAAACAAAACAAAGGTGAAACCTCGCCAAGCTCCAAATGATCCCTGGCAGATAGATATTTCCCAGTCATTTCAGCCGCAGTGAGATGCTGAACAACAGCAAAGCCCCGGCTTGCCAGGAAAGATTCGATCTCACCGGCAGGTATGCCAAACCTCGTAGGTTCATTGGAATATTGGGAGTGCAAAAGTTTCCTGATTTCCCTGGCCCTATTTTCATTCAGGGCTTCCACAGATAAGGCCGCATAGTCGAAACAGATTGAACTTCCCAGAGGAACAGCGGATCTTACAAAGGCCAGCATGGAATTTACAACATCTGCGTTCAGATAATACGTTACGCCCTCCCAAACAAACAGGGTGCTTTTTCTTTGACTAAAACCAGCTTTGAACAATCCATCCGCCAGGTCCTCCGTATCGAAATTGAGAGGCACAAATCTTATTTGCCCGGGTATTGGAATCTGTGCGGCTCGTAAACAATCCCTTTTACGATCCTGTGTCGGTCCGGTATCCACTTCGAACAGGAGCGTATCTTGAATCAGCTTTCCAAAACGATAGGGCCGGCTATCATAGCCCGCGCCAAGAAACACGACCTGCCCCACGTTTTCAAGCAGCGCATCCCTTACGATTTGGTCGAAAAACGAAGTACGCGCCAGCATGAATTCATAAGCGCCCGGAGTAATCCGGTTTTGCAGGACCCACGCCCGAGCCACAGGATCTTTCAAGGAATTCCTTTGTTCGTCGGTTAAAAATATCTCCGCAAGATCGTCACCGCCCCTGATCTCTTGTCGGGGGTCACTGGCGGACAAAGCCCGCATATAGGCCGTCGCCATAGCGGTGCCCGATGTCTGTTGTTCTAACGAATGCACGTTAGCCATTTCGTTCTCCCATCACCCTTTAACGTAGGATAACTTTTCGCAGATGAGACCCTCCTTCAATTTGAACAGATCAACCCCGCGGACGTGTCCTTTTTTGCCGGCGGCATCGACCCAATCGTAGCGCCAGCGCGCCACACAGCGGAGTCCCAAGCCAAAAATCTCCTCAACTTCGATGTGAGCCTGGGGCGAGGCAAGGAAGAAATCGTGCCAAAACCGGGCAACCGCTTCCTTCCCGGCGTATACCGTGCCATCGGGAGATGGATCCGTGTTCTCGAAAACGCAATCGTCGCTCATCAACTGCATCATCCAGGCGACATCATGACGATTGAAGGCCTCATTGAACTCAAGGACCATGCGCACGCCGGACTCTATCTTTGACATGCGGATCGGACTCATATCAATAACACATCCTTTCCATTCTTCCGGCCAATCATTTACCACACATAAGGCACGAGGCGATAGCGAACTCTCTTGGTATATTCGATGTATCCCGGCAAATCCTTCTTCAGAAGCTTCTCCTCACCCAGGATACGCCACACCAGCCCGAGACTCACCAGCACGAAGAACAAAAGTCCCCACCATGAACCAAGGGCGAGCGGTATGCCTATAATCAAGACCAGGACTCCCACGTATAAAGGATGCCTGACAAACGCATAGGGACCGGTGGATATAACTTTTTGTTCTTCAAAGGTCTGGACGGCGGAAGCCGCGAAGCTATTTTCCCTGAACACAAAATACCAGATCAGGCAACTCAACACAACCAGCAAGTCTCCGACCCACGAAACATAGGGCGGAACCCGGGACCAGCCGAAGCGGTGATCGAGGGCGGAGAAAACCAGCAAGGCGATGTCTCCGAGAAACGCGACCACAACGAATATTTTTTGCCCTGTGCTTGTTCCTTCCGTTGGTACAGTCTGCAGTCGCCGCTCGATGAGGGCCGGATCTTTAATGGAGAAGTATACGCCGCCCGCGCTCAACAAGACCATAAAGAGGAGAATAAAGACCCAGGCCTGCCAATAGTTCAACGTCCAAGCTGGTAGAAAAAGCATAAGCCCAAGTACGATAACACCCAGAAGGAAATTTCTTATTGTTGGAATGATGAGCTTGTTCATTTTATTCAGTTCCTTTTCTGGTTTTCTCGGCGCACACGCCTGATTCTAACCGTGATATGCGAATTGGACTCATAAAGATAACACCTCAGTGGAAAGTTGATTGGATGGCTAACCACGGAACTCACCCGTTCCGCTGGCTCAAGCAGGGAGTGCGGGCAGGCCAGGTTGACTGCTGTCAACTCCGGCACTGAAGACGGCTTCAGCTGGAACGACGTGTTGCGCACTGTTGCCAGTTTTCCCGGCTGACCCAATAGAGGTAATGATGAACAGGAGTAGTATACCCTTGCATCGATTCCGGAAACTGATAAAAGCTCTCGCCGACGCGCACCCCACCTACAGCTTCCTGCATCTTTATAGAAGCCACATTGCTGACATTGGGCGAGGCCTCGACACTTAAACATTCTGTATGGGTGAACAGATAATCCAATAATCCGCGTTTGATCTCCACGCCATATCTGCTTCCCCGGAATTCGGGCAGCAACTTTATATCGGTTGTGGCAATACCATCCTGATCAGGCCGGTCCATTCTACATTCACCGATAGCCTGGCCTGTTGTTTTTATTTCGGCCACAAGTAGTTGCTGGAATTCAAATGTTCCACTCTCGGAAATTTGACGTTTCACATCCTCACGTGTAATCAACATTCCACCCGGAAAGCCTGCGTTGGACATGACTTGTGGGTTCAATAGTCGGATGGTCAAGTGGTCAGATGGTCGAAAGGAGATTGCTTCGCCTTTTCAAGGCTCGCGTTGCTCGCAATGACACTTGCCAAGGCTGCAATGACACTTACCAAGCATTCGGCAGGAACGAAATACCAATGAAGACCAGTATCAGGGAAGCGAGGATGGCAAGGAAAGAATACTGAAAGCGAAGTTTATCGTTCAAAGCTTTGAAGCGCGAGGGCAGGTGCGCCACTGCAGCGGCGATCAACATGGTGATCATGTGCAGAATGCGGTACATTGGAAAACCAGTGACGACGATGCCATTCCAAATGAAATAGACCAGGCCGAGCAAGACCTGCAAATCCATCAGGCCGCTAAAACCGGAGGCGAGGCCGCGATCCATGCCCTTGAAGAGGCTATTGGCAGCCCAACCGACGGCGAATTTGACAATTGCGACCACGGCAACAGCCATGATGATCCAGCGAATGAAAGAATGAACGGCGAGAAGAGTGTCCATATGTTCTCCTTTAAAATTTTCGGCGCAATCATAGCATAGAAGGAATTCTCGTGTAGAATCGTAAAAGATTTAAACATAACGGACACGAAGGACACAAAGCAAAGAAAATACGTTGTGGCCCAGCGCACTTGGCCATTTGGAAACCATCGGAGGAAGCATGCCTTACGAATTTATTTTGACAGAAACACGCGGACGGGTAGAATTGATCACGCTCAACCGTCCGCAGGCGCTCAACGCGCTCAACCACAAGCTGGTGAGCGAGGTAATGGAGGCGCTCGAAGCGTTCGATCAGAACGAGGCCGTCGGCGCGATGGTGATCGCCGGAAACGAAAGAGCCTTCGCCGCAGGCGCAGATATCAAAGAGTTGGCAGATCAGAACGCACAACAGATCAAGGAGAGCGATCACGTGGCGGTATTCAACCGCATCATGAGTATTCGCAAACCGATCATTGCGGCAGTATCGGGATACGCGCTGGGCGGCGGATGCGAACTGGCCATGTCGTGCGACATGATCGTCGCATCGGAGTCGGCAAAGTTCGGCCAGCCGGAGATCAACATCGGAGTCATCCCTGGCGCGGGCGGAACCCAACGGCTGGTGCGTGCGGTAGGCAAAGCGCTGGCGATGGAAATGATCCTCAATAACCGGACGCTTTCGGCGCAGGAAGCCCAGCAATTCGGCCTGGTCAATCGCGTAGTGTCCGTTGACCAGTTTCTTAATGAGGCGTTGAAGCTGGCGGAGGAGATCGCGGGGCGCGCACCGGTGGCGGTACGTGTGGCAAAGAAGCTGATCAATCAAGCATATGAACTTTCATTGAAAGAAGGATTAGGCGAGGAAAAACGGGAGTTCTACGATTTATTTACCACCGAAGACCAGAAGGAAGGTATGAAAGCCTTTGTTGAAAAACGCAAGCCGAATTGGCGGGGGAGATAGTCGGGTAGTCACGTAGTCCGATAGTCACATAGTCCGGTAGTCGGATAGTCTTGTGGTCGCGTAGTCGTGTGGTCGAAACAATTCGAGAGTATGACTAACAATCATCAGACCTTATCATGCACACTTATTCGGAACTTAAGTCGGCTTTGATCGGATTGAGACTAAGCGATAAAGCGGTCATCGCTCATGCTTCGCTTAAGGCCTTTGGCCAGGTCGAAGGAGGAGCCGATTCTTTGGTGCGCGCAGTGCTCGATTCGGTCGGCGCATTGATGATGCCGACGTTTACCTACCAGACGATGATCACACCAGAAGTCGGGCCGCCGAACAACGGGATCACCTACGGAAGCGGAGGCGATCTGAACCGGATGGCTGCGCCGTTTGACCGCCACATGCCCGTTGATAAAGAGATCGGGATCGTCCCTGAAACGTTACGCCGCCACCCGTTTGCGAAGCGAAGCCTGCACCCGATCCAATCCTTCACCGGTGTGCATGTGGAGAAATATCTCGCGGCGCAGACCATGCAGAATCATCTGGGGCCGATTGGGGCGTTGGCGGAGGCGAACGGCTGGGTTTTATTGCTGGGCGTGGATCATACGGTCAATACCAGCATCCATTATGCGGAAAAACTGGCGGGAAGAAAACAATTTACGCGCTGGGCACTATTGCCCGACCGCATCGTGGAATGTCCGGGCTTTCCCGGCGACTCGGCGGGCTTCAATGCCATCGCACCTGAACTGGTCAAGGATACACGGAAGATCCAGGTGGGAACCACCATCGTCCAGGCCGTGCCAATGCAAGCATTGTTTTCAATAACCATCGAGAGGATCAAAGAAAACCCGCTCGCCTTGCTGTGCGAGCGGGAGGATTGCGAACGATGTAATGCGGTAAGAGAAGCAGTTTTGGGTTGAATGATTTTACTTTCGTTCGACGACGTGCAGGTTATTTTAGCTCGCGCCAAAAACTTTCAATAACTCAACTTTTGCATTCGGAGCGACGAGTTCCGCGTTATGTTGGATTTCCTGTAAGTGATGCACAACCGCCTCTTCACTGATACCGGAGGGCGCATACGTGGTAAAGACTACATTATGCGTTTGAGGAGTGATCTGCGTGCGTTGATCCGGCCCGTAGATGATGCTCGAGATGACGGCTTCAGTATCACGAATCAGCATGTCACCCGCCTTGGTAAGCTGCTGTGCCCCGCGCAGAAGGGTGTAGGTTTCCGTTCCCTGAGCGACATCCAGAGTCAGAGGCAGATGGACTGAATCCAGATCATGTCCAGCCGTTAGAAGCAGGTTATCCATTTCGGCCATGAACATGGCTTCGACCAGGGCCGCAACGCTGGGTATGGATTTGCCCTTGAAGAGAATCGACTCGAGTTGAAGCTGGACGTGATAGGTCTTCTTGAACTGCCGATAATACGCTTCGTAGACCTGCAAGATCGGATGGCTCAATAACGCGACACGATCCTGACCTGCAAAGCGGGAGCGCAATTCTTCCTCCAACGCGGTTTTACGTTTTTCCAATTCGGCATGGTGCGGCGGATTGATTGCATCGCGTATGATGAGCACGCCCGCGTGGGCGTTTGGATAGGTTGTTTTCCATAAGTCGGAGACTTGAAACATCAATCACTCCTGCTTTGGCGTGCATCCCGCGGCGACCAGGGTTCAAAATACGAGCAAGCCTAGACTATCAGCCCGAAGCGGGTTTAATGTGCTGAAAAAGCAGATGTGCCTAATTCATCTCAAAAGGTGCATCATCGCATCGCATAAACCCCTACCCTGCTGAAGATGTCGAGCGCAGGGAGAATTTCACCACAAATGAAAAGGAACAATTCACGATCGTAGTTTAATAAATTTTCTTATCATAATTGAAGAGAGATACAAGATTGTGCCCGCCAAAATAAATGTTGTGATTGTCCAAATCAATATTACTTCGGGTGGCTGATTGTTTGCAATTAATATTGTTAATATAGTCCCGCCAGTAAGAATAGAATTTGTTAGAGCAACGAAATCACTTAGATTGCCCATCAGCCTATCCGCAACAAACTTTCTCAACCCAGTATTATTTAATTTAAGTATTTCTCTTTGGTAATCAAAATACCCAGCAATTATTTCACTATTACTTGAAAATATATCTTGGATTTTTACTAGAACCTCCCTATATGAAGCCAGTTGTACCGTTCTCATAGTTAATTTATTTTGAATTATTAATCCATAAAGTAATTGTATTGAGAGAATGGATACCGTAGCTGGCAGTAATATTTGGTGATTAATATTAGATGCTTGAAATAAAAAAACAAGAAGGCCTATAGAGGCTGTAACAATGGTTAGAAAATAATTTACACGAGTATCGGCATCTTTCCTCTCGTTGACCATCATGTTGTGTATTCGCTCATATTCTTTGAGCATAAATATCCAAGTATTATTTGGATCGAAAACTTCTTTCTTCACCATACAAGAACTCCTTTCACTTTCTTGTTTGTTTTGCTATTCTATTGAAACCTAATCTCTTCCACGCACCAACTGTCTTCGTCTATCAACTCTTTTCAGGTTGATACGGCGCTTCAGTTTCAATATCGCCGACATACTCCGGCAGATCCGTTTGTCCCAGCATCTGGCGGATGGCTTGGATCTCGCCAAGGTGATACCAGTAATGGTAGATGGTACGCTGCAAAAGGTTGCCGATCATGCGGCTGGTCGGTCTGCCTTTGCTCATCACGAATTGCTGCAACTTGGCTGAGGTCAGGCTGTCAAGCCACGGGTCGGCGGCTTCCGTGGTTGTATGCCAGGCTTTCAGGACATCTTTAAGGGCAGGCTTGCTGGCAGGGGCGCCATAAGCAAATTCATCGTTGATATCGGGTAAAAGGATCTGGCCCTGGCCGAAATAGAGGAAATAGCGCTGCTCCTGCCAAGCCAGATGTCCGACATTCCAACTGATGCAATTCATGGGCAACAAGCGCTTGCGGGCATCCTTGTCGCTGAGGCCCTTGATGCCCCGCATGAATTCGCTCCGTGTAAACCGCAACTGGTCAACAAGTGGATGAGGCATAGTGTTTATCCTTTAACTGGAGATTGCTTCTCGAAGACTCGCAATGACAGGAGAAAACAGAAGATCGCCGCGCGCGCTGCAGGCGCTCGCAATGACATTTGAAGCAGACATTTCCTTATTGGAACTTTATTTCTTCGATAAGCCAGTTCTCCTCTCCCATTAACTTCTTCAGGCGCGACAACAATTCAGCGTCAATACGCGTGGTGTCTTCGGGAAAATCAATCAGATGTCCTTTGCCATTCTCAAACGCATGGAAAGAGAAGCGATCGCGGCCGTGAAACGAAATCAATGTACCATAAAGCGTTTTGATGCGGCGCTTATCGCGTTCCTTGTCGCCGGTCGATCGCAAGTTCACCGTAATATGCTTGGGCTGATGAGCCGAATCTTCTTCGTATGAAAGTGGAATATATAAAAGCGGAGGTAATGCTTGCGCACTCGAAATTTCATTGCCAATTGTTTGGAATGATTCAGCCCCTTTAGTTTCCCTTGTTATGGAATCGGGCAAAGGAAACTCGCCCCCCGGTTTAGCAAATGTCCCTTTTGTAGATGTATCATTAACTAAATCTCGAATTTCTCTTGCTAACACTTCTATGCTCTTGTTGACCTTCGTGGACCTTAACGACGCAAAACGCAAATTTCTCCAATCTATCCATTGACGTTTTGAAATTTCAATTGCGACATTGTCTTTTGTGTCGTTTAATTTTGGGGTATCAATATATAATATCGGCAATATTAATTTGCGTTTAAGCTGTGCCTCTTGTTTCAAGAAATATTCAAACTCAAATCGGCAAGATTCACTTTCCAAGTAGCTAGGTGTTATAACTGCAATTAATAATAAACTCTCATCTAATACGCTTTTGATTCGTTCTTTCCAAGCCTGTCCCCATTCAATATTCTCTTGGTCTTGAAATATCTGGAATGGTTTACCGGTCTGCACCCATATTTCAGCCTGCAAGAGCTTCCTTATTAAAGTAAGGTTTCCCCTATCACGTTCATCATTACCTCTTTCGTAACTGAAGAAAGCTAAGAAAGTTGCTTTAGCAGTTTGCATAAGTTAGTTCCCACTTATTGTATTACTGAAACTTAATCTCTTCAATTCGCCAATTCTCCTCGCCGGTCAATTTTTTGAGGCGCGACAACAATTCGGCATCTATGCGCGTGGTGTCGGAGGGGAAATCAATCAGATGTCCCTTACCATTCTCAAAGACATGGAACGAGAAGCGGTCATGCCCATGGAAGGAAATCAAGGTGCCGTAGAGAGTTTTAATGCGGCGCTTATCGCGTTCCTTGTCGCCCGTCGAACGCAGGAGCACCGTGATCTGCTTGGGCGGATGCGTTTGATCTTCTTCCTGCGCGAGCGGGACATATAACGAGGGCGGAAGTTTTGGCTCAACCTTTAGCGGCTCAACAAGCTGCACGGCCGGCGCTTCATAAGCCTGACTCAGCATATCTGGTGTGCTTTGCAGAGTCTCAGTTGGCTCCACTTCACCGGCTTTTGACCCGGTCGATCCTTCGTACGTCGGATTTTCAACCCGACTTACAGGTTCCTCGCGCGCAGCAATCTCAGCGTTTTCAAACGAGGGCTGCCACTGCTGATCCCAATCTTCAGGGAAGTTATCGGGCGGAGGAGGAAACTCTCCCTCACCCTGAGTCCCTCTCCCAGCATGGGGAGAGGGGGTAATGCTAGGAGCTGCATACACAGCCGGTTTTTCGGCAACTTGCGGAAGGGGCATACGCTTAACAGGCTGAGGCGCGGGGCGCGGCATGGCTTTGGAAACGGGAGCCGCCAGCGGTGCAGAAGGAGGCAGTTCGTTATTCAACGGTTCGGTCACCTTGATCTCAGTGCGGATCGAGTCGACCAGGACCTTGGGCGGCGTGCTGCCTGTATCCGCCTTGCCCTCGACGATGATGATCTGTCCCACGCTCAATTGATCATGATATTTATCCCAGGTGCGCGGGAAGAGCACAAGCTCGATGTTGCCCTGAATATCTTCAATGGTGACGAAGCCCATGGGTTTGTTGGTCTTGGTCATGTACGGGCGCACCACAGTGACCAAGCCCGCCACGCGAATCTTTTCCTCGTGCTGTGCATCACTCAACTGGCCGGAAAAATGGGTAACGATGCCCACGAGCGTGGGCTGGTACGGCGTGAGTGGATGATCGGAAATGTAGAGACCGATGAGTTCACGTTCCCAGTTGAGCATCTCGCGCTTATCCACGTTATTGACATCGGGCAGTATGATGGTCTCATGCACGCCGGTGACCGAACCGAACAGACTGAGCTGTCCCGCTTCCGCGGCGCGGAAATGATTACTGCTGAGGGCGACGATGCGCTCCAGCGAAGCCAGGAGGGCGGCGCGGTTCCCAAACGAATCCAGCGCGCCGACTTTGATCAAACATTCCAGGGCGCGCTTACCGACGGCACGCAGATCGACGCGGCGTGCGAAGTCGTTCAGATCGGCAAAGGGGCCGTTCTGCTTGCGTTCATCAATGACCAACTCCACAGCGCTCTGGCCGACGTTCTTGACGGCGCCAAAACCAAAGCGGATGGAAGGTTTCGTCTGATCAGGACTGACAGGGACATCTTCGATTTCAAAATCCCAACCGGACGAGTTGACCTGAGGGGCAAGCACCGGCACGCCCATCGAGCGCGCGTCGGCAACATATAAGGCAACCTTCTCAGTTTGTCCGGCCGAGGCAGAAAGCAAAGCCGTCATATATTCGGCGGTGTAATGCGCCTTCAGATAAGCGGTCTCGACCGCGATCACACCGTAATCGGCGGCATGGCTCTTGTTGAAGCCATAACGCGCAAACTCCTCCCAGTCCGCGTAAATCGCATCGGCGGTCTCACGCACCATGCCCTGCCTGACCGCACCTTCAACAAACTTTTTGCGATGCTTCTCGATGTCCTCTTTCTTTTTCTTCGAGATGGCTTTGCGTAATTCGTCGGATTCGGAGGGCGTGTAGCCTGCCAATTCCACCGCGGCGCGCATCAACTGTTCCTGATAGACCGGAATGCCGTAGGTGGACCCGAAAATGGGAGCCATTTTTGGATCACGATACTCCACCGGCGCCTCGCCGTGCATACGCGCGATGTAATCGGGAATGAACTGCATGGGGCCGGGACGATATAAGGCCACCATGGCAATGATGTGATCGAGCGTGGAGGGCTTCATCTGAACGAGGTAGCGCGTCATGCCGCCGCCTTCCACCTGGAAGACGCCCGCGGTTTGGCCGCTGCCAAGCAGTTCAAAGGCTTTGGGATCATCAAGCGGAATATTGTTCAAATCGAGGTGAACGCCGTGACGTTTCTCGATCATGTCACAGGCCTTCGCCATTACACTTAAAGTGATCAGACCGAGGAAGTCCACCTTCAACATGCCCAGCGAATCGAGGATACCCATCTCGAACTGTGTGACCGTCTTGATGGGCGTCTCTTCCGAGCCGGAGGTTGGACGATGCAAGGGGAGATATTCAAGGATGGGCTTATCGGAGATCACCACACCGGCGGCATGGGTACCGGCATTGCGCACCGTGCCTTCCATCCTGGCGGCGATGTCAATCAGTTCATGCAGGTGCGGGGTCGAATCGTAAACTTCCTTGAAGGCCGGCACCGCCAACGCATCTTCCATGGTGGTCGCCCGGCCCGAAACGAACGGAACGAGTTTGGCAATGTGATCCACTTCATTCAATGGAATATCCATCACACGGCCGACATCGCGCAAGGCGGCTTTCGTGCCCATGGTGCCAAAGGTGATAATCTGCGCCACCTTGTCGCTGCCGTATTTCCTGGTGCAATATTCGAGCATATCGGCACGACGATCATCGCGGAAGTCGAGGTCAATATCCGGCATCGAAACGCGTCCCGGATTGAGGAAACGCTCGAAGATCAAACCATGCTGCAGCGGATCCACGAGCGTGATGTTCAACGTGTAAGCAATGATCGAACCATTACCGGAACCGCGCGCGTTATACCAGATTCCATTTTGGCGCGCATAATTGCATAAATCCCATACGATCAGGAAGTAGGCATCGAAACCCATCTTGTTAACAATGCCCAACTCGTATTCGAGCCGCTCGCGGACGGCCTGACTATCGGCGCGGCTGCCATAACGGCTTGCGGCTCCTTCTTCGCACAAATGGCGAAGATATGTCCCGGCGGTGTAGCCTTCGGGGACCGGGAACTCCGGCAGGTGATAGCCTTTGAAGGACAGGTCCACATTACAGCGCTCGGCTATGAGCAGGGTATTGCTCAGTGACTCGGGAACTTCCGCAAATAACTGGCTCATCTCCTGCGGCGTGCGCAGATAATAGGAATCGTCCGTCATGCGCATGCGGTCAGGATCGGATAACAAGGATTGGGTCTGGATGGCGAGCAAAATATCCTGCAAGCGCGCATCATCCGGATTGATATAATGCACATCATTAGTGGCGATGAACTTCGCCGAATACTTCGCGCCCATCTCAACCAGGCTGCGATTGAGGCCGGTGATTTCCTTGATATTATGCTGCTGGAGTTCGACAAAGAAGCGGTCGGGGCCGAAGACATCGTAATACCAGTTCATGCGGCGGACCGCTTCTTCAGGTTTATCATCCAATAAGGAGCGCGGAATTTCGGCGGACATACAACCGGTGGTGCAGATCAGCCCTTCGGAGTGAGCCGCTAAAAAGTCATGGTCAATGCGTGGATAATAATAGAAGCCGTCAAGCTGCGAAGCGGAAGCGATCTTTAAAAGATTCTTATAACCCGTTTCGTTTTCCGCCAGCAGAAGCAAATGATAAGAGGAACGGTCAAGCTTTGAATCGCGGTCGTGCATGGTGCGCGCCGCCATGTAGGTTTCAAGCCCGATGATCGGCTTGACGCCAGCCTCTTTGGCCGCCTTGTAAAAATCAATCACGCCGAACATCGTGCCGTGGTCGGTGATGGCGACCGCCGGCATGTCCATTTCCTTGACGCGCTTGACCAGCTTCTTAATATTGCTGAAGCCGTCAAGCAGGGAGTATTCGGTGTGAACGTGAAGGTGGGCGAAGGACATGGGTAGAAGTCTGACAGGTCGAAAAAGTCTAAAAGGTCTCAAAAGTCGAACAGGTCGAAAAGGTCTTAAAAGTCGAACAAGTCGAAAAGGTCTTAAAAGTCGAACAGGTCGGGAGGATTGAGGTGGTCGGCTGGGATTATAGCACTGAGGGTCAAAATTAGAACAAATGATTGCCTTAAAGAATTCTGCTGCAATCTTTCCATAACCCACGTGTGGGGGGCACAAAGAAATGCCACCAAATCTGTGCAAGTCAACGAACGATTCTGTGGGAAAACTTTTTGATCCCGGCATTTTTATCTCTGACCGTATTGCAGCAAAGGCTCTGTGGTAGAATTCCAGAAAAGCAGAATTTCCGCTTTTCTGGAGAAAATTATGACCACCCTTCAAATTCGCAGTAAAGGCACGATCACGATCCCCGCTAGTCTCCGCAAAAAATATGGGCTGGATGACGGCGAGACGCTTACGCTAATCGATCTTGGCAGCGGCTCGTTCATGCTCACGCCGAAGGTCTCGAAGATCAACCGCCTTGGCGACCGTATCGCAAAACAACTCAAGGAGGATAACGTGTCGCTCGATGATCTATTGAGCGCGCTCGATGAAGAGCGCAAGCATTACTACAAAGCACATTATGCCAAACGTTAAAATATTCTTTGATAGTAGCGCACTTGTGGCGGGCATCATCTCGGCCAGCGGCGCGGCAAGAGCTTTGCTGCAGCTCGCTGAAATCGAAGAACTGGATGTTGTGATCAACGAGCAGGTCATTATAGAAACAGAACGTGTGCTGGCGAGAAAATCCCCCCGAAACCTGCCTGATTTCCGGCAAGCTATCAAGATCGTGCGCCCGGTCATCGTAAGGGAAACCGCGAAAGACGTGCAAAAATGTCTTTATATGATTTCTGATCCTGATGATGCACCCATCCTTGCCGCGGCGATCAAAGCCAAAGTGGACTTTTTGATCACGCACAACCGCAAGCACTTCCTCGACGATCCAAAGGTTACAGAGAAGTCAGGATTGCAAATCGGAACTCCGGGCGATGCGTTAGCATGGTTCAGACAACGCGCATAATGAGCAGGTTTGATTTTTCTGCATCCCCGCCACAATGATGGGGACATTTTCTTGTATGCTATAATCCCACCCCGAAAGGCGATAAATGCTCCAGAAATTTGTCAGTGTCTTCGGGGGCGACCCCAATAAACGTAATGTTGAAAAATTAGCAGGGATTGTGGATGAGATCAATTCGCTCGAGCAGGAGTTCGAGAAGCTGAGCGATGAGGCTTTGCGCGCCAAAACGGAAGAGTTCAAGGCGAAATTGACCCCCACCCTGCCTTCTTCACCTTCTCCAAAAACAGGGGAAGCGGAGGAGGAAGTGCAAGATATCCTCGAAGAGATTCTGCCGGAGGCCTTTGCAGCAGTGCGCGAGGCATCCAAGCGCACGATTGGATTGCGCCATTACGATGTGCAATTACTGGGCGGGATCGTTTTGCACCGGGGCCAGATCTCGGAGATGAAAACCGGCGAGGGCAAGACGCTGGTCGCCACACTCCCGATGTATCTCAACGCCCTGACCGGACGCGGTGTGCACCTCGTGACGGTCAACGATTACCTGGCGCGGCGCGATGCACGCTGGATGGCCCCCATCTTTGAAATGCTGGGATTATCCACCGGCGTTTTGCAGATGGCTGCCGCCACCGAAAACGGAAAGAAAGCGTTCCTGTTCGACTTTGAAAAAGAATCGCCGCACGAAGACCAGCACCATTTGCGGCTGGTGGATCGTGTCGAAGCGTACGCGGCAGATATTACCTACGGAACGAACTCCGAGTTCGGTTTCGATTACCTGCGCGACAACATGACCATGCGCCTCGATGAGCGCGTCCAACGCGGACATTATTACGCCATCGTGGATGAAGTAGACAACGTGCTGATTGATGAAGCACGCACGCCGCTCATCATCTCCGGCCCGGCACAAGGCGACCTCGAATGGTACGGCAAGATGGGGCAGGTCGTCAAACAGTTGAAGCCCGAAGAATACGAAGTCAATGAGAAAGACCGCGCCATCAACCTGACGGAAGTCGGCCTGGCACACGCCGAACAATTAATCGGCCAGACGCTTATGGACCCTGACCGGCCCGAGGATGTCACGCCCGAACAGGCACACTTGACTGGCTTCCTCGAACAAGCCATGCGTGCACAATATTTATTTCATCGCAACAAAGATTATCTCGTGCAGGCGGGCAAGGTCGTGATCGTGGATGAATTCACGGGCCGCCTCATGCCCGGACGCAGATGGTCGGACGGTTTGCACCAGGCTGTGGAAGCCAAAGAGAACGTGCGCGTCGAGCCGGAGAACGTGACGTACGCGACCATCACGCTGCAAAATTATTTCCGCATGTACAAAAAACTGGCAGGCATGACCGGTACGGCGCTCACCGAAGCGGAAGAGTTCAGCAAAATCTATAAATTGGAAGTGATGCCGATCCCGACCAATCTGGAATACCAAGCCTTTGGGGACAAGGCGCCGCTGGTGGAGGTCAAGGCCAAAGATGAAGAGAATTATTCGTTCTCATTCTATGCCAGGCGCGATGACAGCGATGAACCGGTTTATTACCGGCGCAAGGATTATCCCGACGTCATCTATCGAACCTTCGAATCAAAACTGCGTTCCATCGTGACAGAGATCGTGCGCTACCATACGTTGGGACGACCGATGCTGGTGGGCACAACCTCCGTGGAATCATCCGACCGCTTATCGAATCGACTCAAAGGCGAGCCGGTGCGGCGCCTGATGCAGGTCCAACTGGTGCGGCACGGATTCATTAAATCCAATAACCGCACGGAAGACGGCCGGCTTATCCCTGAATTGCAACCTTTCAATGAACCGCTCGAAAAGATCACGCCGGACACGTTACGAAAATTCAGCTCATCGTTTGGCATGACCAGCATCAGCCTCGACGATCCGGCGAACCTTGCCACCCTGCGGGAGATTTTGAATTTACCGGAAGAATCAACGGAGCGATTGAAATCGGTGCTGCAAGCAGGTGTACCGCACCAGGTCTTGAATGCGCGCAGGCACACGGAAGAATCGCAGATCATTGCGGGCGCAGGCGCATTCGGCGCGGTGACCATCGCCACGAACATGGCGGGCCGCGGCGTGGATATCAAGCTCGGCGGCGAACTGGCCGAAGAAGTCATCGCGGCCGTCAACCGGGTTTTGCGCCGGGCGGGTTATGATGATCCGTTCGACATGCCGCTGGAAGAACGACGCCAGGCTTTGCAAAAAGTGGATCCATCCCAATACGGACTCCATGAAGCCGAGGTCAAACACTTCCTGCAATACTTTGAAGACATGGAACGCGTCAAACAACTCGGCGGCCTGCATGTGATCGGCTCGGAACGCCACGAGGCGCGGCGCATTGATAACCAATTACGCGGACGCTCCGCGCGCCAGGGCGATCCCGGCTCGTCACGCTTTTATCTCTCGCTCGAAGACGAGCTTATGCGGCTGTTCGGCGGCGATCAGGTCAGCGGTTTGATGCAGCGCCTTAAGGTGGACGACTCGCTGCCGCTGGAAGCGCGCATGGTCAGCGGCATCATCGAGAATTCACAGCACCGCGTCGAGGGTTCCAACTTCGATGTCCGCAAGCATCTGCTGGACTACGATGATGTGCTCAACAAACAGCGCGAGCAAATCTATTCGCAGCGCGACCGCATCTTCACCAAGGAGGATTTGACCGAGGACGTGGACGGCATGCTGCAGTCCGAGGCAAAGAAGCGCGTCGAGCTTGGGCTGACCGACGAGGAAGGCCCGTGGAAACTGATCGCCTGGCTGGAGCAGGTTCAACCGCCATTCGAGTCTCAAAGCCGACTCATCCCCACTTTTGGGCTGTCTCTCATCCTCGATGAGTTAAATAAATCCCCGGATGTTCGCACAGCCATTCCGGAGATCGTTTCGCGCTCGATCGAAGTGGAACAATCCCACACCCTGCGCGCCATCGAAGCCTTGATCGAACATACCGAGCAAACGCTCGACAATCAGATCTCCGAACGCAGCGATGCGCTGGATGCCTACTTCCAAACCCTGCGTGACTCCGAAGAACCCGTCCGTGCGCAGAAGGCGGCCGAGGAACTAAACAGCTTGATCCATTTCCAATTGCGATTGAACGGCGAGCAATCCCGTTTGCTGACGGATGATCCGGATGAATTCAAGAAATGGCTGGAAGAGACCGTTGAAGCCAATTTGATCGGCATCAACGCCAACCGCGTGATCGGCGCCATCGAACGCCGCTTGAACGAACCGTTGGCACTAAAGGTGGATGTCTCAAGCTGGGACAAGGCGGCGAATCAAATCGTCAGCGCGGGAAGCGAGTTGATGAAACGCCAGCGGGAGCAATTAACCGCGCAGGTCCAGCACGATCTGGAAAACATCCTGCAGCGCGAACCGGCGAACGATGATTCAAGCAAACTGCGCATCCTGCTTTCGCTAGCCCAGGGCGTGCGAACCCTCTTCGACCAGCGGACGCATCGCCAGCTTAGACAGGTCTTCAATCGCTTTACGTATGTTTACCTAGCCGCCCAACTGTTAGAAAACCGGACTGCCGAGGATGTGACGGAGGCCGTGCTGGAACATCTCGAGCAGGCTGAGTCTGCACTGCAGACCACGTGGGGACAAAGCGAGTTCGCCCGCCTAAGCCAAAACGCCGCCAAACTCTTAGACTTCGGCCCGGCCGCAAAGGTGTTCGGTGAAGAAAGGCAAAGTGAAGCGGTATCCGCTTTGAGCGAGTCCGAGCGGGAACAATTGATCCAGGCCATCGGGTCATACATTCTTAACGAGGTCAAACGCCAGTTGCTGCTGGGCACGATCACCGAGTTGTGGGTGGAGTACTTAACGAAGGTTGAAGCCCTGCGCGTTTCCATCGGACTCGAAGCCTACGCACAGCGCGACCCGCTGGTACAATATAAGGGCAAGGCTTCAGAGTTGTTCCAGCAATTGCTGGCCGATGTGCGTTCCGCCGTGATCGGACGCGTGTTCTCCTACCAGCCACGGCGGATCGAGATCACACCGACTGAAGTGGCCGAAGCGCCCGCCGGAACGCAAGATGCGCAAAGCGAAAGCAACAAGAAGAAACGAAAGAGGCATTAGAAAGCCGTCATTGTGAAGCGCGGGCGTCTTTTCAACGCCCGCGATGAAATTTGAAAATCAATTACCGGAATGGCTGACCGAAATACTGCGGTTTTAAAGAATTATCATGCCCTCCCCAAGGTGGATTTGCACCGCCACCTGGAGGGCACCCTGCGGTTGGATACCATGCTCGACATTGCACAACAGCATGGGATCACAATCCCCGCCGATGTTTTGCGCCTCAGCAATCTCGTGCAAATGCAGGAAGAAGAAAAATATTCATTCCAAACCTTTCTTTCCAAGTTCAACACACTGAGATTGTTCTACCGTTCGCCGGATGTCATTCACCGCATCACACGTGAAGCGATCGAAGACGCGGCGAAGGATAACGTAAAATACCTGGAACTGCGCTTCACGCCCGTGGCGCTCAGCCGCGCCGAACGCTTTCCGCTCCACGATGTGATCGACTGGGTGATCACCAGCGCACAGAATGCCGCAAAGGAATTCGGCGTGACGGTACGGCTGATCGCATCCGTCAACCGGCATGAAAGCCATGAACTGGCCGAGCAAGTGGCCTGGCTGTCGGCGGAGCACAAGGAGCGCGGCTTGATTGCCATGGACCTGGCAGGCAACGAGGCCGAGTTCAAATCCGAGCCGTTTTATGGTGTGTTCAAGGAAGCGCGGCAGGCCGGGCTGCACATCACCATCCACGCCGGGGAATGGGGACCGGCAGCGAATGTCAGGGAAGGCATCGAGGAACTTGGCGCAGAGCGCATCGGCCACGGCGTGCGTGTGCTTGAAGACGATAGCGTTGTTGCGCTGGCCAAGGAGCGCAATACTGCCTTCGAAGTGTGTGTGACCAGTAATTTTCAATCCGGAGTTGTGCCTGCCTTGGAGACCCATCCGTTAAGCGCCATGCTCAAGGCGGGACTTAATGTAACGATCAATACCGATGATCCCAGCGTGTCACGCATCACCCTGAGCCAGGAATATCACGTGGTTTGTGATGAACTGGGTATTCCCCTGGAGATCCTCAAGGAACGAATTCTGGCCGGAGCACGGGCAGCATTTCTGCCTGAGAACGAACGCAATACTCTTATTAGCCAGCTAACGAAAGAACTGAATTTGCAGTAAAATCGCAAAACAATCACAGGGTATCAAAGGCGCTCCTTTGTACCTCGCGAGCCTGTTGCGAGTCGCACCTTAGAGGTGACAAATCAAACCCAAAGGAGCTACCATGAACGATACCTTTAACGCACGTGACAATCTAAAAGTGGGGAAAAAGGAATACGTATTCTACCGTCTCGACGCATTGGAAAAAGCACATCTCACCGAACTGAAGCGGCTTCCGTTCTCGATCCGCATCCTGCTCGAAGCTGCGCTGCGCCAATGCAACGGTAAAGAGATCACACAGGAAGATGTAAAAAATATTGCAGGATGGAAACCCCAAGGCAACCGGCCCGGCATTCCATTCCTGCCGGCGCGGGTCATCATGCAGGACTTCACGGGAGTGCCGGCAGTGGTGGACCTGGCCGCCATGCGCGCGGCTGTAGCCCGCCTGGGTGGCGACCCAAAGAAGATCAACCCGCTTGTGCGGGTGGACCTCGTCATCGATCATTCCGTCCAGGTGGATTTCTTCGCCACCGCCGACGCGCTCAATCGAAATGCCGAAGTGGAATTCCAGCGCAACCGCGAGCGCTATGAATTCTTGAAATGGGGGCAAAAGGCTTTCCATAATTTCCGCGTGGTGCCCCCCATGACCGGCATTGTGCATCAGGTTAACCTGGAATATCTGGCCGATGTGGTGATGTCCAAGGAAGAGATCCTAAAGGCCTCTGAGACCTTTAGGATCTTATTCCCGGATACGCTGGTAGGCACCGACTCACACACGACCATGATCAACGGTCTGGGCGTGCTGGGCTGGGGCGTGGGCGGGATCGAAGCCGAAGCGGTGATGCTCGGCCAGCCGATGGATATGCTCCTGCCGGATGTGATCGGCTTTAAGCTGCATGGCAAATTAAAAGACGGCGTGACGGCCACCGACCTGGTGCTGACCGTCACCCAAATGCTGCGCAAAAAAGGCGTGGTGGACAAGTTCGTCGAGTTCTTCGGGCCCGGCCTTAACTCGATGTCCCTGCCTGACCGCGCCACCATCGGCAACATGGCTCCCGAATACGGTGCGACGATGGGTTACTTCCCGGTGGACGCGGAAACACTGAGATACATGAAGTTGACCGGCCGTCCAACGGAAGTCATCGAACGCACCGAAGCTTATATGCGCGCACAAGGATTGTTCCGCGAGGCATCCACGCCCGAGCCTGAATTCACCGACACACTCGAACTCGATCTCGATTCGGTGGTGCCTTCGCTGGCGGGCCCCAAGCGGCCGCAGGACCGCGTGCCCATGGCAGAATTGAAAGAGACCTTCGAGAAAGCCCTGACTGCACCGGTCAAGGAACGAGGCTTCGAGTTAAAACCTGAAGCCTTGAAGGCCGAAGCGACTTTCGGGACCAACGGCGCGATAAAGCACGGCGCAGTGGTGATCGCCGCAATCACTTCCTGCACAAACACCTCCAACCCATCGGTATTACTCGCGGCGGGATTGGTGGCGAAGAAAGCGGTCGAAAAAGGACTGACCGTCCAACCGTATGTCAAGACATCCCTGGCGCCCGGCTCACGCGTGGTCACGGATTATTTGAACAAGGCGAACCTACTCGAACCGCTCGCCAAACTTGGATTCAATGTGGTGGCTTATGGATGCACAACCTGCATCGGCAACAGCGGGCCGCTTTCCAGCGAAGTCTCACGGGCGGTAACCAGCGGCGACCTGGTTGCGGCGGCCGTACTTTCGGGCAACCGCAACTTTGAAGGACGCGTCCATCCATTGGTCAAGGCGAACTTCCTAGCTTCACCGCCGCTGGTGGTGGCGTATGCCCTGGCCGGAACCGTTGATATTGACCTGAACCGTGAACCGCTCGGCACCGATCCAAACGGCCAGCCGGTTTATCTGGCGGACTTGTGGCCAAGCCAGAATGAAATCAACGCAGCCATCGCCTCCAGCGTGGATGTCGCCATGTTCAAGAACCGTTATTCCAGCGTGTTCGAAGGTTCGGATATGTGGAAGGCGATCAAGGTTTCCGGAGGCGATATTTACGAATGGGATGAAGCTTCAACTTATATCCATCACCCGCCTTATTTCCAATCCCTGACCCTGGATGTAAAACCGGTAAGCAATATCCAAGGGGCGCGCGTGCTGGGGCTCTTCGGCGACTCGATCACAACCGATCACATCTCCCCGGCCGGGAATATTGCAGTCGACTCTCCTGCCGGAAAGTTCCTGCAGGAGCACAATGTCAGCCGAAGGATTTCAACCAATACGGCGCACGGCGCGGCAATGATCTCGTGATGGCACGCGGCACTTTTGCCAACATCCGCCTAAAGAACCTGCTCGTCACTCCAAAGGAAGGCAATTGGACAAAGCATTTTCCCGATGGCGCGGAGATGCCAATTTATGAGGCGGCGATGCTTTACAAACAAGCCGGAACTCCGACCCTTATCATTGCCGGCAAGGAATATGGAACCGGCTCCAGCCGAGACTGGGCTGCGAAAGGGCCCCTGCTGCAAGGCGTGCGCGCGGTGATCGCAGAATCCTTCGAGCGCATCCATCGTTCCAACCTGGTCGGCATGGGCATCCTGCCCTTGAAGTTCATGGATGGACAGAACGCGGAATCGCTCGGGCTGAAAGGCGACGAGGTTTTCGATATCAGCGGCTTGAGTGATACGATGAAGCCAAAGTCCGTTGTGAATGTGAAGGCCAGGAAAGCCGACGGCCAGGTTATCGAGTTCAAGGCCACGGCGTTATTGAACACCGACGTGGAAGTGAACTATTACCGCAACGGCGGCATATTGCATACGGTGTTGAGGAATTTGGTGAAGTAAAAAAAAACAAAAAGTGGAGACTGGAAAATCCGGTCTCCACTTTTCATGTCAATGTGTGACTACCCCCAGATCATACAACCCGGAATCTTTCAACACCCCATCATATACCAGCACAATCTCGTGGCCGGGAGCGCCGTTAAAAACAAAGATATTCTCCAACGCGCCGAGGTACCAAAGCTCACCCACTTCGGCATTGATCTCTTCCAGTAATTCACGCCGGACGGTATGATCGCTTTTTTCGCCAAACTCGATCCCACCACCCAGCGGGCGATAGAAGGTTTGTTTCTTAACCGGGTCATATCCTTCTGCGACAAGAATGCGATCCTTATGACGAAAGACACAGATGGCAATCGGGCGTATTTTGTCCTTCATATCCCTCCAAAAAAATAGAGCGAGAATTATCTCGCTCTATCGTGAAATTAATTGAGGCTGTTTTTGCAAATTAGCCTGCATGGACCACGGCCCCGTCCATGTGATGGTGACGGGGACGATCCTGCCTTTCAAATCTTCATCCGATTCAACAAACACCAGTTTATTGGTCGGCGTGCGGCCTTTCCAGCGGTTCTTTACTTTCTCCTCGAACAATACTTCCACGCTCCGGCCGAGATAATTCCGGTTGATCCCATCCACAATCTTTTCCTGCAATTCCTCCAACAGGCGGAAGCGGCGCATCTTCTCCTCGTCTGGAACATTATCATCCATGCGGCGCGTGGCAACGGTGCCTTCACGGGAGGAATAACGCGCCAAGTGAGCCACGTCCAGTTTGAGATCTGATAAGACGTGATAGGTTTCCATGAATTGCTCCTCGGTCTCCCCGGGAAAGCCGACGATGATATCGGTGGCGATGGAGCAATCCGGAATCTTTTTGCGGATCTTTTCGACGAGATCGCGATAGTCTTTTTGAGTATAGCCGCGCTTCATGTCAGCCAGCACTTGATCGTCACCCGCCTGAATGGGAACCTCGATATGCGGCATGACTTTGGGAAGCTCAGCAACCGTCTCCATCAACTCTTCCGTAAAATAATTCGGGTGCGAGGTGAGGAAGCGGATACGCTCAAGGCCCTCGACCTCGTGCACGATGCGAAGCAGAGCGGCAAGATTGGGGCCATCGGGCACATCCTTGCCATAACGATCCACGATCTGACCGAGGAGCGTGATCTCCTTGACGCCCTGGGAGGCAAGCGAACGAATCTCTGCGACGATATCGCCAACAGGACGGCTGCGTTCGACGCCGCGCCGGAACGGGATGATGCAGAAGGTACAGGCGTGAGAACAGCCATAAACAACCGGCACATGTGCGCTGATCAGCTCGCCGCGCTCGTGCTGAGGCAGGATGAGACTCGCCCCGAGCGAAGTCAAAGGGTCGTCATCCAGCATGGCAAAGCGCCGCGTGGTCTCATCCGATTCGATGGTGCGGATCTCGCCCTGGCTCAAAAAGGAGACCAGCGGCCCGGGGTCGGAGGGTGGAGAGAAGACATCCACAAAGGGAAGTTTGGCGCGCAGTTTTTCCGCGCCGCGCACGCCGACCAGACAGCCCATCAAGTTGATGACGAGGTTCGGGTTCTTTTCTTTGAGCGGGCGCAATGAGGTCACGCGCCCAAGCGCCTTGTCCTCCGCGGACTGGCGTACCACGCAGGTATTCAAAACAATAACATCCGCTTCTTCGATGTTACCGGTAAAGGTGTAGCCCAAATGCTCCAGTGACGAACCGACCCGCTGCGAGTCGGCCACGTTCATCTGGCAGCCTTCGGTCCAGATATGGTATTTCATAGGGTAGGGATTATAATCGATTCGTTTCCCACAGGAGAATTGCAGTGTCAACTCTAATTCAAACAGAACAAACCACAACTCCATCAACAAATAAAAGGACAGCTTGGCGAATTATCAATATAGCAATAATTCTATTCGCTTTCTTTAGTCCTTGGCTCCGAAGGATCGATTATGGCGGCCCAGTTAGCCCGGGGTATCAAGATACATTCACTGGTTTTCAGGTAGTAGTGGAGATGGGGAAATTTTTTATAAGGACGTTATCGGAAATAAGTTTGTATGATGCCACAATGCCCCTTACTGCTTCTCTTCTTGTTCTTATAATACTAATAAGCATACCGCTCTATTGCGGCTTAAATCTTTTAGTAGTAATACCTAATATTACAACGAGACTTCATATTACAACGAGATTTCGGTTATTACAACGAGACTTTGCCTTTGCGATGTCTTGAGCCGCGGTGGTCGAGCTGAGAGCGGGTATGTTTGAGGTGAGAACGGTAGGCAGCATGATTCCGACACTGATGATAGCGCACGATGGCGGGAGCGTCGAACGAATGTTTGAATTCGTTTTCAACGACCTGTGCTGCCAATTGATGGGCTTGAGGCGTGGTGAGGGCAGGGCTTTTTTTTGGAATAGAAGACGTAGGCGCATCAAAAACAAATGGGCCAAAAAGGATTGCAACATGTGGTGGTGCCAGCCCTGCCAGGTGCGTGTTTCAAAATGATCCAACCCGGCTTCTCCCTTACCTTCTTCGAATGCAGTCTCCACTGGCCACCTCATCCCGACCATGCGGGTCAATTCCTGTTGGGAGCATTCTTTGGATGCGTTGCTCAAATAAAACTTGGTTTCCGTTTGCGAGCCGAGCGGGCGACGGAAGATCGCCCAACTACGCGGCCCAGGCAACCCGTCGCGCACCGGCGTCACGCGCACAAAGGCCAACTCGACCATGATGGGACCTTTGCTGCCCTCCTTGATCTTTCTCCGATGCCAAGCAGTTCGGGGTAACTGCATCGCGAGGGCACGCATTTCAATCGGTCGAGGAGCGCTCCGCCTTACGTGCGGATAAATACGCGGCCGTCCCGATACGCCAGGTCCCGGTGGTTCGATGGGTGGCGTGCGCAACCAGACGCGTGTGTCGGACGGCATCTCGGCCAAATACCACTTGCCCAAGGCATCGATTCCTTCCAAAAATGCGGGTATTTTGCCGTAACTTTCATCGCAGGCGACCCAGCGGAACGGAACAACGCCGCGCTGGGTTAGAGCGCTAATCATCTCCAAGCCCAACTCGGGTTCGGTGTGGAAGGTCAGCGTTGCGGGAATCCTGCAGGCTTTCCATCGCTTCCGCGACTCATCCACAAACCACTCGTCTGGCATATACAGTCGTTCATCCAAGAACGCGTAGCCGCGACGACTGGCATAGGCTAGGAAGACTCCCTCCTGGCAATTGGCGATCTTCCCCAGATGCCCACAATATTGGTGAGCCACGCCCGCCGAGTTTCTACCTTCCTTGGGAAATCCACTACCATCCATAATCACGACTCCGTCGTCTTCACCCAACCAGGTGCTCACCAGACTTTGAGCATAGATTATCAGAGTCCCGGCCTCCCATTCTCCTTGTCCAATGAATTGCTGCATTCGCCGAATGGCATTCAGGTCCGGACCGACCAACTTCAGCACCATCGGTTCAATGGTCTTGCGTTCCAGATCCGACAATTGCCCGCAAAGATAAAGCCAAGACTCCTCGCGCTGCTCGCGGCGTTGAAACAGTGGCTGGAATTGCCGGTGAAAGATTTGCAATTCCTCTCTGGTCATCAGCATATCTTGTACGCTAAGCCGATCCGAAGGCTTGCGCCCGCTGGCTGGTGCTCGGCGCGAGGCACGGTATTTGATGTTTCTGCTTTTGCGACTCATGGCGATCTCCTTCTCTATTTATCAATCGCCAATGAGTGTAAATCTTAAAGTCTCGTTGTAATAACCGAAATCTCGTTGTAATATGAAGTCTCGTTGTAGTACTAATACCCGATTGATAGATAAGCCCAATTGGATTAGGCTGGAAGTAACTTTATTAGGAATTAGTGTAATAGGTTTATTGCTCACCATCTTGGTGTTTATAATTGCATTACAATTTTTATGGGGATATTGGCTCACGTGTATAGGATTAGTATCAGGTATTTTTTTGGAAATATTGACTTATCCATCAAGAAGGCGATCAAGCAAAAGGTAATCAAGAGAATTACCCACTTCAGCCTAAAAGAAGAGCGTCGGGAAAACTCCCGACGCTTCTTTCTTCTTTGTTCAAGCAGTTTGCTTCTTCAGCATCTCCAAATGCTGCTTGCGGAACTTGGCGACCTTGGGCGCAACCACCGCCTGGACGTGAGGCAGCCAGAACGCACCGCGGTAGAAATTGCTCGATCTTGCAGATCACGAACTTGCAACAACGTCTCGCAATTGCACATCAATAGCACATATGTGGTTTACAAGCCATTCTTCTAGGGCCTGTTCCAATGCCATAACTTCAACCATAGTCGCCCCTTCTTGTTCTACCCAGCCTTTGATTTCAGATAACTTGGCCCGAAATTCATCATGTGCCGCACGATTCGCAGCTTGGGCAGGACAGTGGTATTGTGTCATGCAAGCTTCTTCGCGAGCAAAATGAGTTTCTGTATATTGCGCAAAAAAACTAATAGCGCTTTGAATAGCATCCTGCCCCTTCCGGTTGATCACAGCATTGTCGAACTCGTTGAACCGACGTATCCATTCTTTGTGTTGCTCATCGATCTCCGACAAGCCAGTCGTCATTTTTTTATAAACCCATTTTATGGTCATATCGTCTTCTCCTTTGGTTAATCGGTGTCACCATGCCGCCCAACAATGTGTTTGGCCGCCATTTGACGATCTAACAGCTTATAGGCCATCAAAGATTAATCGTATCTTCTCAAAAATTAGGGGTTGGCAAGCGACCAGGAACGGCCCAAGTTGAGTTCGCGGGCGGCTTGTTGGATCAATACGGGCAAGGGTGGAATCGCGTTCTTCTTCAAGATGTGATCTTGAATGTATTCATAGAAACTGACCTTTTTATTGAGATGATACGAGGATAAGTACAGTTTGACTCCATTTCTGTCATTTTTATTTCTACGGGACTTGGAGAACTTTGTTCTGTCTAAATTTGACATAATTTGTCCAGTTTACCCCCACCCCTGGTTTTTGTCAATGAAAGGTATCAACCTCGGGGCAAGCCCCGAACCCTTTCTTCCGCCGCAAGCGGCGGGGTATTGAACCCGAAAGGGAATAAAATAATGAGATTCGACATTCAAGAATTGGGAACCGGTTGATGCGGTGTGAGCCGTAAACAAAAGAGCGCAGAGAATTCTCTGCGCTCTCACATTCTTAGGCAGGCTGTTTCTTCAGCATCTCCAAATGATTCTTACGGAACTTGGCGACCTTGGGCGCGACCACGGCCTGACAATATGGTTGATTTTGATTGTTGGCAAAGTATTCCTGATGATAATCTTCGGCGCGATAGAAGCCGTTGAGCTTGGATACTTCGGTCACGATGGGCTTTTCCCAAATGTGCTGGTCGTTCAGTTCCTTGACGGTTTCCTCGGCAATCTTTTTCTGCTCCTCGTCATGATAGAAGATAGCTGAACGATATTGAGCGCCCACATCCGCGCCCTGGCGATTCATCGTGGTCGGATCATGAATGGCGAAGAAGACGTTTAGGATATCCTTGTATGAAACAATCTGCGGATCGAACGTGACTTGCGTCACCTCAGCATGTCCCGTCGTGCCGGTGCAGACTTCCCGATAAGTTGGATTGGCTTTTGTTCCGCCCGCATAACCGGATTCGACCGAATTAACACCTTTAACATCATCGAAAACGGCTTCGAGACACCAGAAGCATCCCCCAGCCAGCGTCGCAGTTTGAAGATTATTGTCCATGATAATTTCTCCTTCTAAAATAGATTTACAGGCCTGTTCGCTGTATGTGACGATGCGAGGTGATGAAATATTATTAACTTGCGTTTAGAGTTCGTCAAAAGACTAGCCGCGGATTTCGCGAATTTACACGAATTGTTTTAAAATCTGTACTCATCAGGTAACGGTTGAACAATCCTTGCCACCGCGACTTGCGAAATTTGCTCTGCGTTGGCCGGGTGACAGGGAAACAAGGGTGTTTAGGCTTTTCCTGACTAGTACAAATTGTTTTAAAATCCGTGAAATCCGCGGCAAAAAAGATAGACACACGGCGTTTCAAAGATCAACTCTAACCCCAAAGTTGTTAAGGGATGGTTATAAAAAATATAGGGGCAACGCAACGCCCTGCGCCCTTTCAGGGTGCGTCGCCCCTACGGATTACGATTTATCTTTCTATGCGCCCGTCGGGAGTCTTTCGCTGATAACCAAATTGACAATGGGCAATGCTGTCAGCTCCAAGCGCGATAAATCAATAAACTTGCCAGCATCTTCGATTTCGATACCAATGGCATGGTTGTTCTTATCGTAATCAACTACCACACCAGGCGAAACTTCTTCCGACTCCACGCTTATGCCGTTCGAGAGTTTGATATAAAGCATATCTGTATCTTGATGATATTCA
>Ga0182027_10002162_pt1 | contig 32062 bp, 23 predicted proteins | sample 712E1DmetaG_FD_121300 | JGI IMG/M metagenome (GOLD analysis project Ga0182027, IMG submission 121300) | Permafrost microbial communities from Stordalen Mire, Sweden - 712E1D metaG (Illumina Assembly) | ecosystem: Environmental > Terrestrial > Soil > Wetlands > Permafrost | place: Sweden...
GCGACCTCATCGACGCCGGCCGCCGGATCTGACGCGGATGAAGGCACTTGTCATCGACGGTTCCACGACCATTGGATTCTTGCTGAAAGACGAGCAATCGGCGTCGGCCCTCAAGGCCCTCGACGCCATCGAAAGTGGGATACCGACCTTCGTGCCAGCCCATTGGTGCGTGGAAGTCGCAAACGGCCTGATCATTGCCGAACGGCGAAGACGGGCATCGCAGGCTGACATCACCGAAGCGTTGAGCCTCGCATCCGCGCTTCCGATCATCGAGGACGACCAGACTGCCCGGTGGGCCGGCAGCGCAACGGCCGCACTGACCCGGCAATACGGCCTCACGATCTATGATGCCGCGTATTTGGAACTTGCGATGCGCCGCGGCGCTGCACTCGCCACGACCGACCAGGCTCTCGCCAAGGCAGCGAAAGCGGCCGGCGTTGCTATCTTCCCATAGCTCGGCTGGCGCACGCTGCGGCGCAGGGCATCGGGCAAGAGCAGCCGGCCATCCGATAGACGGGAACGCAGGCTGGGAAGCCTGCGCCACGGGATAGGCCACCAGAATAGAGCAGGATGGGAAGCCGGCGCCACTTCCGGCCAGCCTCCGGTACGCCATGTCCGCTTTGAGTCTTCCCAGTCAGCGCGCGAATCGATAGGTTTTTGCCACCACGGACATGGCAACCCGATGGGTATTCCACTAACCTGAACCGAATCTCATGAAATCCAGCCCCTCTCTCGCCTCATGGCTGATCGCCTTGCTCGGGATTCTTGCCTGTTCTACCTTCGCGCAAATGAACGCTCCGGGAAAACAAATCATCGCCCTGGATCAGGGCTGGGAGTTCCACCAGCGCGGTGCGCCCCCGGAATCGCAGATGGCGGCATGGCGCCCGGGAAAGGTACCCGGAGACGTCCACCTCGACCTGTTGCGGCACCAGCTCATTCCCGATCCTTTCTTCCGCGACAACGAAGCCAAACTGCAGTGGATCAGCCACGCGGATTGGGAATATCGCACGACATTCCAGGCGACGCCGCAACTCCTGCAGCGCCGGCACATCGACCTCGTGTTCGAGGGGCTGGACGCTTTTTGCGAGGTGTACCTGAACGGCCAACAGGTGCTGACCGCCGACAATATGTTCCGGATCTGGCGCGTGGACGCCCGGCCGTTCCTCAAGGCAGGTGACAACCAGCTCCTGATTGTCTTTCCCGCGCCCGATCCCGCCGCGGAAAAGATCGCAGCGGCTGATCCCTGGTACAAAAAAACGGGCGTTGCGGCCAAAACCTACGTCCGCAAGGCCGCCTACGAATACGGTTGGGATTGGGGCCCGACGTTTGTCACCAGCGGCATCTGGCGGCCAGTCACACTCGAAGCCTGGGATGAGGCGCGCATCTCCGATCTGCATATCCGGCAGCGCGACGTGACGGCGGAAGTCGCGCATCTGACAGCCGAGGTGGAGGTCACCGCAGCCGCCAAGGCGAGCGCGGAAGTGAACGTCCAGTACCAGGAATCCGGTCGGCAGGCGCAAGTAAGCCGCCAGGTCGAACTCCACGCCGGGGTTAACCACGTAGATATCCCGATCGAGATTCGGCAGCCGCGCCTCTGGTATCCTGCGGGCTACGGCGAGCAACCGCTCTACGCATTCAACACACAACTACAAATCGGGACGCAGCCCGTCGACGCCCGCAACGTCCGCACGGGCCTGCGAAGTGTGGTGCTGCGCCGGGACGTGGACCCGTGGGGGCGGTCATTCGAATTCGTGGTCAACGGCATTCCGGTCTTCGCGAAGGGTGCCGACGTGATTCCATTCGACAGTTTTCCAAATCGCGTGACCACGGCGGACTACCGGCGGATTCTCGAGTCTGCCAAGGCAGCCAACATGAACATCATCCGCCACTGGGGCGGCGGCTACTACGAGACGGACGAATTCTACAGCGTGTGCGATGAACTCGGCCTCATGGTCTGGCAGGACTTCATGTTCGGCAACGAGATGCAGCCGGGCACCTATGCATTCAAGTTGAACGTGGCGCAGGAGGCCGCGGACCAAATCCGGCGCCTGCGCAACCACCCGAGCATTGTGCTCTGGTCTGGCAACAATGAGACCGAGGCGGCGTTCGGCTGGCCGGGCCGGGTAAACGCCGACCCCGCGACCTTTCTCCAGATGTGGAAAGACTATCTGGCAATCTCCACCGGGATTCTGGGCCAGGCGGTGAAGGAACTGGATCCTGAGACCCCGTATTGGCCGAGCTCACCCAGCGCTGATTACGAGGCCACCTCCGCCGCATACGAATCCGGGGACCAGCACGACTGGAGCATCTGGCATGGCAAGAAGTCCTTTGCCGACTACGAGAAGAGCCATTTCCGGTTCGTCTCGGAATACGGATTTCAATCCTTCCCCGAAATGCGGACCGTCGAGTCTTACACCGAGGCAGGAGATCGCACCGGGATTTTCACACCGGTGATGCTCGCGCATCAGAAAAGCCCGATCGGCAACGGCCTGATCCACGACTACCTGTTGCGGGATTATCCCGAACCGAAGGATTTCGCCTCGCTGCTGTATGTCAGCCAGGTGCTTCAGGCGGAGGGCGTGAAACTCGGTGCCGAGCATCTGCGGCGCGAACGCCCCCGCTGCATGGGATCGATCTTCTGGCAGCTGAATGACTGCTGGCCGGTGGCGTCGTGGGCCAGCATTGACTCCTTCGGCCGCTGGAAAGCGCTGCAGTACTACGCCCGGCGTTTTTACGCCCCGCTGCTCGTCTCACCACATCTGGAAGACGGCCAACTGTCGGTCTATGTCGTCTCTGACAAGACGCAGCCGATCACCGCCGGCTTGAGGGTGCGCCTGACGGCTTTCGACGGAACGGTTCTGCACGATCAGACCGTGCCGGTGCAGGTTCCCGCTCTGTCGAGCCAGATCTATCTAAAAGCCGATCCCCAGCAATGGCTGCCGGCCGGGACAGACGCGGCGAAGGTCGTCGTCGTCGCCGATCTGACGGTCGACGGCCGGCCGGCCTCCCGAAATCTGATCTATCTGCAACCCACCAAGCAGGTGCATCTGCCGGTGGCTCCCGTCACCGCTGAAGTGCTGCCCGATGGAGACGCGTATCGCGTTCATCTCACCTCCAACGTCCTCGCCCGCAGCGTCTGTCTGTCGTTCGGTGCCCTGGACGTTGAGCTCTCCGACAACTACTTCGACCTGCTGCCCGGAGAGGCCGTCGATCTTCGGATCAAGAGCGCGGCGAGTCTGGACAACCTCCGGAAGAATCTCACGATCCGATCGCTCGCCGATGCATTTTAGCCAAAGACACAAACCTGACGCAAGAGCTTTTGCTGGAGGGCGCTGCGCCGTCAGCGCCTATAATCCGGCGGACACGGCGGTCCGCCCTCCAACAGACAAACTCAATCTGGAGTGCGCTGCGCTCCCACGACTTCGCTCGGGACCCTGAGCTTGTCGAACGGGCGTCAGCGCCAATAGGCAGAACCCGCCCCACCAATACCCACCCCGCCCATGACCAGCCCAGAACCAACCAACGTCGCCCCCTCCTCCACTCCGCCTGCGGCCGCCCAGACCTACCGCGGCCCTTTCGCGTTGATGACAATCCTGTTTTTCATGTGGGGCTTCATGACGGTGTGGAACGACCTCCTTATTCCGCGTTTCAAGGAGGCCTTCACTCTGAATTATTTCCAGGCCATGCTGGTGCAGTTTGCGTTCTTTGGGGCATACGCGGTCGGAGCGCTGGTCTACTACATCCTTTCGATGTTCTGGGGCGACCCGATCAACCGGATCGGCTACAAGAACGGCGTCATCATCGGACTGGTGGTGGCGGCAAGTGGCAGCGCCCTGTTTTATCCCGCCGCAGTGCTCGTCTCCTATCCGTTCTTCCTGGTGGCCCTGTTCGTGGTCGGCCTGGGTTTTGCGGTTCTGCAGATTGCCGCCAATCCGTATGTGACAATTCTGGGCCCGGAACGGACTGCCTCGAGCCGGTTGAATCTATCCCAGGCGTTCAATTCATTTGGCACCACGATCGGACCCATCATCGGAGGCTGGCTGATCTTCACCGTCTTCACCCGCCCCGGCATGCACGGCGCCGACGCCGTCAAGGTTCCGTATCTCTGTCTGGCCGTCGTTTTCGGTCTGCTGGCCGTGCTTTTCAAATTCGCCCACGTCCCCAATTTCGCCAACGCGGAGCATCCCGCCAGCGGCTGGGGCGCGCTGAAACACCCGCATACCGTGCTGGGGATGCTGGCCATCTTCATGTACGTCGGCGGCGAGGTCTCGGTGGGCAGCGCCATCGTCAACTTTCTCGGCACACCCCGGCTCGGCGGCATTTCCCACGAAGCAGCCAGCGGCTTTCTCGCCTTCTATTGGGGCGGACTGATGATCGGACGGTTCATGGGCGCCTTCGCGTTGAGCGACCTGCGCAGCTGGCTGAAGCGATGTCTGATCGTGGTCGTGCCGGTGTTGGCCTTCGCCGTTATCGCGACCACTTCGGACTTCGCAAACGCGAAACACTATGGCGTGTTTCTGGTGATCCTTCCCGTCGTGTTTTTCCTCGGCGCCGCGAGTCCGCAACGGATGCTGGCCCTGTTCAGCGTCGTGATCATCGGCCTCCTCGCCATCGGCATGCTGACCGCGGGAACCACCGCCCAATGGACGATCCTCGCCGTCGGCATGTTCTGTTCCGTAATGTGGTCCAACATCTTCTCACTGGCCATCGAAGGCCTCGGCCCGCTGAAGAGCCAGGGCTCCTCGCTGCTGGTCATGGCAATTCTCGGCGGTGCAATTCTTCCGCCGCTGCAAGGCGCAGTCGCGGACCACTTCGGCATCGAGCATTCGTTCGTTGTCCCGATGGTCGCCTTCGCGTTCATCGCCTTCTACGGCGTCTACGGCTACCGCGCCGGCCGGAAGGACCTGGTCGCCGCGGCATAGCGCGGATGCCTCATGGGGACGCCACCGTTGCGTTTCCACAAACCGGCAGCGTCTGTCGATTGAAAGTAGAATGCGCAGCTGGCGGAAAGCGGCACAGGCATTACAATATTTTAGACTTTATCATTGTTTGCACATCGACCACAGGCCAATCTTATTGACGGCTGCAATCCCGGTGGGAAAATGGCTCTGATTCTTATGAGCGATTCTATTCAGGGACCGGCGATCAACAACGACCAGAATATGCACGAGGCCATCGTGGAGGTCCGTGCATTTGTCCAGAATCAGACCGAGGAAAAGGCCAAGGCCGAGGCACAGGAGCGGAAGGAGAGCTGGACCAGGTATGCAGCGTTATCGATGGCCTTCATTGCCTTGATTGCTGGGTACACCATGTCCAAGGGCGGAGACTGCTCCAGTCGCATGGCCAAGGATCTGAGCGAGGCGACCTACAACCAGACCCAGGCTGCCGACCAGTGGAGTTTCTACCAGTCAAAGGCCCAAAAACAACTGCTCACCGAATTGGAGATCAACCTGCGCAGCCTGGGCCACGCGGATGAGGACGGCCTGACGGACCTGAAAAAGAAGATCGCCAGGTACGACAAGGAGAAAGCTGAGATCAAGACCGGGGCGGATAAGTTCGAAAGCCTCCGTAACGACTTCAGGACCGATGCCGAGAAAATGGCCGCGTTGGAGGCGAAGTTCGGCAAGGCAGCCCAGACGTTTCAGATCGCCCTGGCCATTGGCGGTCTATGCCTGCTGTCCAAGAAGAAATGGCTCTGGTATATTACGCTGGCCGTCTCTGCCGTCGCCACCTATCTGCTGGGCATGGCTTTGTTCTAGCCGGGATTCGGACAGCCCTATCGGCGGCAAATCTCGGGGCGGACCGGCAGAATCAACCTAAATTCCGCAGTTGAGGCTTCGGTTCCTCGTAGCGGCGAGCGCCAGCCCCTCGACATGCTCGGGGCCTTGAGCCTGTCGGAACGGCAAGCCGATTCCGCCTCAACTGCGGAATTTAAGATCAACCGGTGCGGTGTGGCGGCGGCCGCCCGTGGGCACACCGGAGGCCTCGTTGCTCAGTGGGTCCGAACGCATCTTTGCGGCTGGGTGGACATCTGCTCCGGCACCGCTCGATCTCCCACCCGCTCCTGCAACCGTCCCAATGAGATACTCTCCCTGCCGTCCATGATCAGCTGGCACGCCACACAAATGCGCTGCCTCTGGAATGACTCCATCTCGATCCGCCATTTCTCCAGCGCAGACTCGTAATCCAAGTATTTTGCTCCGCTTCGCTTTTTGCGAATCACCGATTTCTTGACCACAAGTCCCAAGAGCAACGTCGCGCCACCACTCAGGAGGATAGCCAACTTGACACCGATGGGACCGCCTTCCAACGAATGGCTCTCGGCGCAATAACCGGCGGCGGCGAACATCACGGCCAACGCAGATGGCAAGACCATCCCCCACATCGCATGCTCCCATTCTTTGACCGGATCGACGGGCCGCGCCGGCAGATGCAAATCATGCGTGGCCATCACCCCGACCGTCAGCGGCGACATCTCTCCGTGGCAATGCGGGCAAAACTTGGGTTGATCCGGTGTGATTTCGATGTCCATCAGCTGATCGCTACACAGATTTCTGAGGCCGACTCATTGTTGACAGATTCTCTCCACAGGTCTGGTTCCGATTCTACCGCAGCCGAATGGACCTTCTGCATCAAGATGCGACAGCGTCTGGATGGCTCCCTTGTCAGAAAGCCACCGGGTCTTCCGGATCGATAGTCGAAATTGCCGCTGATCTCTTCGACGGTGGGATCGATGATGTGACCGGTTCGCTTGTTCCGCAACCACCAGTGGGTGTCGCCATCGGCGCAACGTACCCGTTCGGGAACATAGCCAAGATCTTTACCGAAAAGATGGTAGGCTGCCTCAGTGGCAACGTAGCAATGTCCTCTGACCCTTCGAACTCCCAGACTCAGCCGTTCCTGCCGGATCTCTCTTCGGCGTTGTGGCGTGAGCAGATCATCACTGAGCGACATCTTGATTTCAACCAGCCATTGCTCCGGAGTCTTCATGATTTGATTTTGCGGTTCGACCGCTGCAGAGCGAAACGCACAGTTTTCGGCGGCTGACATCGTTGGGCGCACCGGGTTAGAATGAGTGGTTGGTCGCGAGGAGATCGCTCGTCCGCATCGCCCTGCTTTCGCAGAATCCCGTCCCACCGGATGAACAGATATGTTCCATTGGGCGGGCCATCGCCCTGAACGAACCCTCCGGACCGGGAACAAGCGCGGCAAACGCTGCGATCAGCGTCGGTTGCAATCCGGCCAGCATGGAATAGCGTCGCTCGTGCGCTCGACGCCGACTGGGCTTCAATTCGTCGCGCGTACGATAATGTGGTCGCAGCGGAAGCCGCCACCCGCCGCCGCCCGAGAGCTCACGACCATCGCTTTCGCGCCAAAATTCATCATAGCGCGCGGTGATTTCCACCTGCTTGCGCCACCGGCACCGGACTTGCTGCACATCGCCGACGGCCTGGATCTGGCTGACACCCCATAGCGACGTCAGCTGTTGGAGACACCACAGCGCCAGGGCCTTGGGCCGAAATCCAAACAGATCCTTGGTCACATCGCGGATCAGACTGCGCATGCGCGGGTCAACAGCGGCATGAACGCTTCCGATAATAGCCACACGCTCTCCTTCGTTCTGGACGAGGCAAAAGTTGAGCCCGGCCAGCACGAGACCCGTTTCAACGTCGCGGATTGCCAATGTCAGCTCTACTTCGGCCTCTAATCCGTCTGCGCAGAACAACTGAAGATCGAGTAGCCGCTCAGAGGCGGGAATGACCAGTCTGACCACGCTCAATCCCTCGCCGCAGATCGCATCCCGGACCGAAGGAGCGAACAACCCCACGAAAACGCCGCGAGGACTTTGTGTCTCACTCGCAGCGGTTTCGGGGAGGCCTGGATCCATTACGGAGCAGGATACACCTGCGGAAAAATCTCGTCTGTCAGGTGGCAACTAAATCGCCTGTCAGGCGTTGCCCTACAATCGCGCCCGCTAGGACGGATGTTTCACACTCTGCTCGATAGCCTGCGTGCAGACTGTAGACGATCCACGGGCCGAGCGCGCTGGCCGGCACATCCGGGCTAGGACGCACAGCCCCATCCAACGTTCAGAAGTTTTTTTGAAATATTCTGACTCCAACCAAACGGCGTCCGCCGTTTGTTTAGCAGCAGGGAGGGCCGAAGCCCGACAGGCTGCTAACGTGCGTTCTGCTGTTCCACCCAGCAAACCGCTTCGCGGACGAGTTCAGCGCCACTCTGGAGCTGAAGCTTCCCCTTGATGCGTGCACAATAGGCCTGCACGGTCTTGATGCTCACGCGCAATTCTTCGCCGATCTGTCGGGTGGATTTCCCTTCGCCGAGCCGCCGGAAGACCTCGATTTCGCGGTCGCTGAGCATTTCTACTCCGGCCGGCATGGTCGGCCGGGCCCGGCCGACCATGCGCTCGGTGAGTTGTGCGAGCATCTGGGCGCTGGCATAGATTTGCCCCCGGCACACGGCGCGGATCGCCTCAACCACACACTCGGTCGACTCGCGTTTCATCACATATCCCCGGGCGCCTGCCCGCAACGCGCGCTCGGCATAGAACACCTCCTCATGCATGGACAACACGAGCAACTTCGTCTCCGGGAGTTGAGCCGCAACGCTCTTGATCAAGTCAAGGCCGGACGAGGTCTTGAGCGACAGATCGATGATGGCCACATCGGGCGGATCGGCGATCATTGCCGCGAGCGCGCCGGCAGCGTCTTCAGCCTGCCCAGAGACTTCGAGGTCGGGTTGCTGGTGCAGCAACGCCGTCAGCCATTCGCGCACCAGCGGATGGTCATCGACAATGAAGATGCGGGTCTTGACAAGTGTCATGAGGACAACGCTCCCTGCGTTTGCACGAGCAACGGAACGCGGCAGCGCACAATCGTGCCGCCGCCCGGATTGGAGTTCACGGTGAATTCGCCGCCAATCAACTCCGTGCGATGAGCCATGATCCGCAGGCCCATGCCCGGAGTCCGCACCGTCGGCGCCGGCAGCCCTCGTCCGTTGTCGACAACGGAAAGATCGAGGATCGGCCCATCCGTGATCAGGCTGATCTCCAACCGCGTGGAATGGGCATGGCGCACGGAATTGCGGGCCGCCTCCTGGGCCACATAGAAAATGTGGGAGGCCGTCGCGACATCCACACGACTCGCGCCATCGCCGCGATACAGAAAATGGCACCCGGCGCGATGCTCCCGGTTCAGACGGTCGGCGAGTTCCTCGAGTTCGACCACTAATTCCGCCGGCGCGATGGCGGCCAGGAGAAGGCCGCGGGCAATCTGACGGGTATTGGCGATGGCTTCCTGCAACATTTTCACGATCGTGCGGGCATCGGCGGCCGCGGCGTGACCATCGCGTTCGAGCCGCTGCGCCAGCATGTTCGCAGCGATCGACGTCGCGGTGAGGTGCTGGCCCAGCCCATCGTGCAGATCATGTCCAACCGTGCTGCGTTCGCGCCGGCTGATCTCAAACAACTCCGTCTGCAGCTGGTTTCGTTCGCCGATGGCTTTCTCCAGAGCCACGGTGCGAAGCCGGACCTGTTGCTCCACCTCCCGTAACAATGACAGGAGTGCGTGCACCGTCCAGACGACGAAAGAATACCTGCCAAGGTCGATCAGGCGGTTCCAGTAGGCCACGATCGGATGATCATACCCACCCGCAACCAGATCGCCAACCAGCCGCATCAGAACGCAGCTGAACGCAACCAGAACGCCTTCGCGCCAGCCCAACCACGCCACGCTGCAGATAATCGGTATCAGATAGAACAACCCAAGCGAGACGTGGATGCCGGTCACATAGTCCACCCAACCGATGACGCCGAGCAGGCTGGCGATGATCACCACCGACCGTGCGCGGCTGTGTCTTGGCGGTTCGGCCAGCCGGGCCCAAATCGAGAAAGAGCTCCGCTGTTTGGCGGGGGATGGATTGGGCCGCGCTTCGGTATCTTGCATGATCAGGGACCGCCATGGCGCCTTCCCGGGGGAGAAGGCAAATCAGTCAATCGTGGCGTCGGCGTGACCCAAGCCATCCCTACCCACGGCGTCAAGATGACACCTGTTACGTTACAAACCCAGGAGGCGACTGAATCCTTGGTAACGTAATACGTGACGAAGCGCAATGAGCGGTGGGGCGCGAGCATGGATCTCCACGGTGCAAAAAGACGCGGAATTCGTGATGCGTTGATCAGGTTGCGATATAGGTCGCTTTCTCCGGAACGTCCGGCGTCGAAGCAATCAGCAGCCCCGCTAACGATAGCCATAATGCTGGGCGAGCGCGAGGCATTGCTCGACCGGAAGGACACCGGCCGAGCAGGTCGGATCAAAAAGCGAGCCGGCGGCGGCGCACACGCCGAGCCGCAAACACTCGGCCATCGGCCAGCCTTCGTGCACCCCAAACAGCACACCGGCCACCAATGCGTCGCCGGCCCCGGCAGCTCCGGCAATCGCGCCTGGCGGAATGCGCAGGCTGGGCTGCCAGAGGCCATGACCATGGACATCGCGTGCATAGACGGCCTCGGGAAAATGAATCGCCACCCATGATTGTACCCCGGCATCCAAGAGCAACCGAGCCGCCTGTTCGACCGCGGCCGGATGTATCGAGTCGCCCCGGCGCAGCGCGATCCCCGTGGTCTTTTCCGCTTCAAAATCGTTGGCGAAAAAGAGGTCCACCCAAGGCAGCACAGGAGCGATGACCGCACGGAAGCGCTGGCTGTCCTCACTGACACAGTCGATCGACGTGCTCAACCCGGCAGCCCTGGCGCGCCGAAGTACCTCAACGGCGCGCGGCCTGCCGTCGACCAGAAGATCCAGCTGATCCAACAAGAGGAGATAACCAAAATGGAAGAGCCGGGCCGACGTCTGGCTGAAATCGAAATGTTCGACATCCAGGTGGGCATTGGCGCCGCGCTGGTGAAAAAACGTGCGCCGGCCTGTGCCCTCGACGGTCATCACGTCCGTGTAGCTCGTCGCCGCGACGGAGGTCGTCCGCAACTGCCGGATGTCGATATGGTGCGCATGGCAATCGGCGAGAATCGTCCGGCCATTCTCATCGTCGCCCACCAGACCAACCGCCTCGAGGGGAAACGACGCCCCGAGTCGGGCCAGATTCTTCAAAACGTTGTAGGGTGCTCCTCCATTGCTCGACGACTGCCAGAGGATCGACGCCAGCGCATCCTGCACCGGCCACGCATCGATGATTTTTACGTGGTCGATGATCCAGTTTCCGCCGGCGAGAATGCCCCGGCGCGAGGTCTGGCCGACGGCTGAATCGGTCATGGGGGATGGAACAGCGATCCTTGGATGAATCATGCAGTCAAATGGATCGATGCGCCTTAGCGTCCATGCGGTTCACCGGCGACCGTCGTTTGCAGATCCGCCCGCAGAGATCGCTGGGGTTTGATGCCCTGTTTGGCGAGCGCCGCGTGATACGCCTTGACGGCCTCGACCGGTCCGATCTCGCCGTCGGCAATACGCCGGAGGAATTCGACGAAGATCAACGGTTGTTCGGAGAGATTGATCTTCCGCCCGAACAGCGCCGCCCGCGCCCCGTATTCCTGGGCATCGTGGAGGAGTTGGAATGCATCCAGCGTCGTGCCGGCAGCACCGCCCATGATCCCCACGATGATCCCCGGATCGTATGCCACGAGTTCTTCCAGGGCGCGCGGGCCGTTGTAGGGGATCTTGAGAAACAGCGGCCGGCCGGCAGACGTGATCCCCGCCAGCATGCGCACGATATGATCGTTCAGAAACCCGGGAATTTCCCCGGCCGGTATGCCCGGATCGACGTTGGGATTGAAAACCTCCAGGAAGTAGCGGAACTGCTTGGCTTCGGCCTCACGGCGGAAGGCCGCGAATTCACCCAACGCCTGATAATCCCATTCGAGCTGGTTCGTGAAGGTGATGGAATAGAGCCCCAGATCTGCGCCGCGGTGGGGCCCCGTGCAATCTACCTGAAGGCGTCCGTATTTAATGTGCTCGATGGACGCCGTGCGATATGGTCGCGATGGCAGCGTTGGATATTTCCCGCCCCGCACGTACCAGATATCGGTCGTGTCATTGGCCCTCGCCGCCGGGGTGACCGCGGAAGACTCAAAGAGGCGCTCCTCGATGGCCAGTTTCTCCAGAGTCGAGGCGGACAGCAGCATGAGATCGACAATGCCTTGTGCGACAATCGCCCTGATTTGTTGCCGGTAGTCTTCGAGCGACTTCCAGCAGCCTTTCGATGCGCGGCCGGAACCGGCCAGACCACGATTTGGTCCCGGTGCCGCGACGCCAAACGCCATGTCGGCATCCTTGGCATCGGCCAGAATAAAGTCGCGTCGGGTCGCCTGGCCGGCGCGAAGACGGGCCAGTTTCTCATCGAGTCTCTTGGTCATTGCCATCGGGCTGCTGCGTTGCATGAAACCTATTGTTGTAGCCGGCCACGCTGGGGCCGGTCCGGGGTCGGCGACCCCGGCTACACTGCTTGGATGCGGCTCAGGCGCCCCCCTTGAGCGTCGCAGCGATTGTCGCCATCTCGGCACGCCGCAAATGGTATTTCTGCGCCACCAGCGCGCTCAATCCGTAGCACACGCAGGGAACCAGGGTGAACAGGGCGACGATGCAGTGCAGGGTTGACGGGGACTGCTCCGCCCCGCCCGAGAGGTAGCCGCAGGCGGCCAGCGCCCAGCCGATCACGGCGCCGCTCAAGGCGAGACCCATCTTGAGAACAAACAACGTGCCGGCAAAGCTGATCCCTGTGAGACGTTTGCCGTGCTTCCATTCGCCGTAATCGACGGTGTCCGACATCATGACCCACTGGACCGGCGTGATCATCTGGTGCAGCACTCCAATCACGAAGATGAGGGCGAACATGAGCACGTTCTGCCGCATCGGCACAAAGAACATGGCAGCACTCAGCGCCGCCAGCACGATGTTGGTCCAGACAAACACGCTCACCTTGCAGAAGCGGTCGGTGAGCGGCTTCGTGAGAAAACAGCCTCCGATGTTCCCCACCGAATACGTAGCAAGAAAGGCGGTGAACAGCCCGGCCTGCCCCAGGATGTAGGTCACGTAGTACATCATCGCGCCGCCGCGAGTCGCCACGCCGAGGATGCTTAGGATCGTCATCCCGCCCACGACGCGCCACTGGTCATTGCGCGCAATATCCTTCACATCAGCCCAGAACGAGCTTGCCGCCTCCGTCTTGGGCGCAACCCGCTCCCGTGTCATCGCAAAGCAGGCGAACAACATCCCCGCCGCCACCACCGCCAGCACAGCGATCGCGCCTTGATAGCCGGATGCCTTGTCGGCCCGGCCGATCCAGCCCACCAGTGGCACCATCAGGACGGTGCTGAGCATGCCGCCCCCGGTGGCGAGGACGAAGCGATAAGATTGCAGGGAGATGCGCTGGGTGTCGTCGGCCGTGATGACGCCGCCCAAAGCGCAATAAGGGATGTTGACGACTGTGTACATCAACGTGAGCAGCGTGTAGGTGACCGCCGCAAACACCATCTTGCCGTGCAATCCCAAATGCGGCGTGCTGTAGGCGAGCACACAACTCAGCCCGAACGGCACCGCGCCCCAGAGGATATACGGGCGGAATTTGCCCCAGCGCGAGCGGGTGCGATCGGCGAACCAGCCCATGACCGGGTCGCTCACCGCGTCCAGCCCGCGCGCCATCAGAAACATGGCACCGATAAACGCCGCGGGCAGACCAAAAACGTCCGTGTAGAAGAACGGCATGTAAAACATGACGTTGTCGAAGACGATGTGGCTGGCGGCGTCGCCCAGTCCATAGCCGATCTTTTCCCGCGCAGTGAGAGGGGTGGTGTCCATCGTGATAAAAGCAGGGTGTTTCTTGGTCTGTATATTTGGTCGCGGCGCGTGGCGATTTCGTTGGAGGGCGGTGCGCCGTCACCGCCACTGTGTCGCGAGGCGCTGACAGCGCAGCGCCCTCCACATTGATTGCGGCCCTGCCACGTTGCGAAATATCTGGACTAGGGTCCTCACTCGACCCGGAGCAAGCTCTGGAGCAGGTCCATGGAGGATTTTCCTACCAGAATCTCGAAGTCGCCCGGCCGCACCGTGCGTTTAATGTTCAGGTCGAAGGACTCGATCTTGTCCGGGGTCAACTCGAACGTCACCGTTCGCGTCTCGCCGGGATTGAGCGTGATCCTCGCGAAATCCTTCAATTCCTTGACCGGCCTTGTCGGAAGACTGGCGACGGCATGCAGGTAGAGCTGGACGATCTCGTCGGCCTTCACGGAACCGGAGTTGGTTACGTCGACGGAGACCTTTGCAGTGCCGTTGGGCTCGATCTTCGCCGGAATCACCTGGAGGTTTTTGTAGTCGAAATTCGTATAGCTCAGGCCAAAGCCGAAGGGATAGAGCGGGGAGCAATCCGCCTGCGTGTATTGGCGGAACAACGACGGTTTGTGGTCGTAGTAGGCGGGCAGTTGGCCGACCGAGCGCGGGAAGGTGACCGTCAGCCGCCCGCTCGGGCTCGCCTTGCCGAAGAGCACATCGGCCACCGCCGGCCCAGTCTCCTGGCCAAGATACCAGCATTCGATGATGGCGGGGGCGTGTTCCTGAAGATAATTCACGGTGAGCGGTCCACCGTTGATGAGCAACACCGCAACAGGCTTGCCGGTGGCCAGGACGGCCCGGGCCAGTTCCTGCTGCCGGCCGACGAGCTCCAGCGTGTCGCGGTCGCCGAGATGCTCAGCGCTCCAGGCTTCGCGGCGGAGCAGCTCGTTCTCCCCGAGCACCAGGACCACCGCGTCGCTCCGCCCGGCCACAGCCACGGCCTCGTCGATCAACCGCGAGTCGTCCACCGGATCGTTGGCAATCGGGTTTTCATTCACGCGCCAGCCCGAGGCGTGATTGGCTGTGAGCTTGCAGCCCTCGGCATAGAGAACGTTGAACGCACTGCCTGCGAAATCCTTCAGACCCTGCAAGACGCTGACGCCCTCCATCGGCACGGCGGAATAGCCCCCGAGATGGATCTCGGCCGCGTTGGGCCCGATCACTGCAAGGGTCTTGATCTTCGCTGCGTCCAGGGGCAGCACATGGTTTACATTCTTCAGGAGGATCATCGCCTCGGTGGCCGCCTGCCGGGCGAGCGCCTTGTGTTCGGGCGTGTTCGTCACCTTCTCTATTTGGTCCAAATTCGCGTACGGGTTCTCGAACAGGCCGCAGAGGAACTTGACGCGCAGCACGCCGGCGGCCGCACGGTCGATTGCCGCGAGGGAAACCTTCCCGGCCTTCGCCTCTTCCGCCAGGGTCGAGAAACACCGGCCTTTACCACCCAGGTCGTAGTCCAGCCCCGCCTCAATGCATAGAATCCCGGTTTCGGCCGGACCGGTCGCGGCGAGATGATTCTCAAAGACCACCTCCATGCCGCCGCCATCGCTCATGACGAAGCCGTCGAAGCCCCATTCGTTCCGGAGAATGTCGGTCAACAGGTGGTGGTTGACGTGATTAGGCACGCCATCCCACTCGTTATAGGAAGCCATGAGCGAATGGGCATGGGCCACCTTCACCGCCATTTCGAACGGGTAAAGATGATTGGAGCGAAACTCGCGCTCCGAGTAGTTCACCGGGGCGATGTTCCGGCCGCCTTCCGGCTGACCATGGCCGGCAAAATGCTTTAGCGTGACGGCCACATGCTGGTCGCCGACGGCCTCCCCCCTGCCCTGCAGACCGAAAATCGCCGCCATGCCGATCCGGGAAACCAGGTAGGGATCCTCGCCATAGCACTCTTCGAAACGGCCCCAGCGAGGATCGCGCGCGAGATCAAGCACCGGGCTGAGGACCTGATGCACGCCGCGGGCACGGGCCTCCATAGCCGCCACCGTGAACACGCGCTCGACTAGCGCGGTATCCCAGGTGCTGCCCAAAGCGATGGCCTGGGGAAAGCTCGTGGCACCCGGCGCCATGTAGCCGTGCAACGCCTCGGCAAAGTTGAAAATCGGAATTCCAAGACGGGTCTTTTCCCTCATGTATTTCTGGAGGGAATTGAACCGCCGCGTCATCAGCCGCGGATCCCGGAAGATACGTTCGTTTGGCGCGGCTCCTGCCGGGGGGCGCACGCCCGGCCACACGGAACCCGCGCCCTTGAACAGGTTCGCCGCATCGGCGCCGCCGACGAAGTCGCCCTGTTCGTCGAACCCCTTCGGGTCCGTCACCAAGTAGGATTGGAGCTGAGCCACTTTTTCTTCGAGCGTCATGCGCTGAAGGAGATCGTTGACTCGTGCGTCAACCGGTTGGGCCGGATCACGGTACAGCGGCGTCACCTCGGCGGGAGCCGCCAGACTGGTTGCGACGAAAAGCAGGGGCAGGGAGAACTTTGAGAGCCAGGGGAGTATGCGGCGCATAAGGAAGTGAATCGAGGTTTGCAGCGGGGCGGGAAACGAAGGGGGCCGGATTCCCGGCCGGCACCAAGCGAATAACGGATTTCTTAATCGGTCAATAGGGCGAACGAGCCGGCGCTTCCGTTCGGTGCCCGAGACCTTGACCCGGAGCAACGTTTCGGCACGTTGTAACCAACACCGATGCATCGCTTCCTATTGCCGGGCCAAAGGTCCGTCCCGCCTCCGTCCCGGCGACCTGAGCCGGTCTTTGCGCGGGCGGAGCGCTTTCTCCAGTCTGCCGTGATCTGCGGCGTCCTGCTCGCGATCCCCGCGACTGTTTCCACCCGGGCCGCAGAGTCCACACCGGTCGTCGCCGTCACCGGCGGACAGGTCCGGGGTCGCTTGCTGCCAGAGGGCGCAGGCGCCGTGTTCAAGGGCATCCCGTTTGCCCAGCCCCCGGTCGGAGATCTGCGCTGGCGCGAGCCGATGCCGGTCGTCGCGTGGAGCGGAGTGCGCGACGCTGCTGAATCGGGCCCGCCCGCCGCACAGGCGGCGATGGGGTGGAATGACGCGTTCGCCGCCGCCGGCCGCGAAGACTGCCTGTATCTCGACGTCTGGACTCCGTCCTGCCAGCCCCCCGGCCGGCTCCCGGTCATGGTCTGGATCCATGGCGGCGCGAACATCGCCGGAGCCGGGGGGGCCGATCCGCTTTACGAGGGCGCCCCCCTCATCCGGCACGGCGTCGTTCTCGTGATTGTCGAATACCGGGTCGGAATCTTCGGGTTCTTTGCGCATCCCGGGCTGACGCGCGAATCCCCGCATCACGCTTCTGGAAACTACGGAATCATGGACCAGATTGCGGCGCTTGGGTGGGTGCGCGCCAACATCGCCCGATTCGGGGGCGATCCGAATAACGTCACGGTTTTTGGCCAGTCCGCGGGTGCTTTTGACATCGTCGCGCTGCTGACCTCTCCTCGCGCGGACGGACTGTTCCAACGCGCAATCGCTGAGAGCGCTTCCTTGCTGCTGGGAACGCCGACCCCGACCCTCGCGCAGGCCGAACAGGCGGGCGTGAGGTTGGCCGCGGGGTTGGGCGCGGTGGGCCCGGACAGCCTTCAACACCTGCGTTCGCTGCCGGCCGGAGAAATCCTGCGTGACGCCGCAGGGAATGCCGGGGCTTCGCTCACCACCGACGGCTGGGTCTTTCCCTCGCCGCCCGAGCAGGTCCTGGCCGCGGGACACGGTATGAACGTGCCGCTGATCATCGGCAGCGCAGCATTCGAATTCCCGGCGCCGGGCTCGGTCGACGATATCCGAGAACAGATTCAAATCACGTTTGGACCCCGCGCGCCGAGGGCTCTGTCGCTCTACGGCGTGGCGGACGCCGGCCGACCGGCGGCCACCAGTCCCCTCTATGGAGACCCGGCCGATCAGTGGGGCAGCGATCAGTTTCACTTCGCCAGTGTGCTCGAGGGCGGGTTCCAGGCGGCGGCCGGCCATCCCACGTGGGAGTATCAATTCGACCGCGCCATCCCACCGCGGCCGAGGACGGGCCATTCGAGCGATCTGCCTTACGTCTTCGGGAATCTTTACGCCAAAGGCAGCCAGGCAGGCGATTTCCAGGAGGCTGACCGCCGGCTTTCGGCCGCAATCCAAGCTTACTGGACCAATTTTGCGCGCTCGGGCGATCCGAACGGGCCCGGGCTTCCCTTCTGGCCGCGTTACGACGGCCAGGCACGGAAGTTCCTTGAGTTCACAACAGCGGCGGAGCTGGCCGTGAACGAGAATCAACGCGGGCCGTTCTGCGACTTGTTTCGCGAGCTGCAGGGTGAGGCCACCGCTGCCCGCTGAAACTAGACTCCGCAGTTGAGGTTTCGGCTCCTCGTAGCGGCGAGCGCCAGCCCCTCGACGCCGCTCGGGGCCTTGAGCCTGCTTGCGGTGTCGCAGACCCTGAGCCTGTCGAACGGGAGCTTCTCGAACCCGTCGAAACGGCAAGCCGATTCCGCCTCAACCGCGGAAATCAGGATGACGGACGGGCATGCCTCTCTGATGCAAGGCCCACACCAAAGCTCAAAATTCCTCCGCTGAACCGGAAGAAACATCGCCGTTCTGCACCAAACGGCGTCCGCCGTTTGTTTAGCAGGAGCATGGAGGGCGAAGCCCGACAGGCTCCTGCCAAGTCGGATTGTTTCAGTCGGTGTCCACCTTGTTGACGGTTTCCGAAACCTGAAGGGTCCAGAGGAGGCTCCAGGCATTGTCGGCGGTCTTGTAGAGGTCGGTGGCGATTGCCTCCCTGGCCGCGTCGTAACCGGCGAGTTCAGAGAGGGCCGTCTCCGGCTTCAGATCGATGCGCCGTCCCGCGGTGGCAAGGCGCAGCAACGATTCAGGACCGGTGTTGTTGACGTCCTTGAACAGCCGGCGGATGCGGGCCAACCGGCCCACCGCGCCATCGAGCAGGCCCGTCTTGGCCGCCTTCTCGGAAGAAATCTTGACCGTCAGTTCTACCGCCGTGGACACCGGCGTTCGCGGCAGGTGGATGATCGTGGTCAACAACTCGCCATCGTAACGCCATCCAGCGGAGGCGTCGGGATCAGCGTTGTACGCGACAGTCTGGCCGTTGAACGCCACGGAATCCGGCGGCCAACTCTCGAACAGGCGGACCTCATACCCACGCTCGGTCGGCATTCCCGGGAAAGAACCTTCCACCGGCTTGACCCGAAGGAGGAGAGTCGTGGCATCGGGAATCTCGGTGCTGATCGCCGTCCAGGCCGCCTCGTGATTCTTATAACCGAGCGAATTGCCGGCGTCTTCGTACAATCGTGTGGAGGACGCTCCGCCGGGGAAGATGGTCAGGATGAGCGGATCGACCGGCTTCTCGTTGCTGAACTTCATCTGGGGCTGCATGGGGATGATCACGCCGGCCTTCAGAAAGACCGGGACATCCTCCAGCGCATAGTTGCGCTCGATGGCTTGCGGCCCCTGAAAGCGGGAGCCTGTGCTCCATTCGACCCATTGGCCCTCCGGAATCCAGACCGCCTTTTTTGATAACTGGTGAAGGGGATCGAGCGGCGTTGTGACCGGCGCGACCAGCATTGAGTCGCCGAACAGGTACTGGCCGGGGTACTGGTAGGCCTCGGCAGCCTCGGGATAGTCGTAGTACATCGGGCGCATCAGGGAGATCCCGGTGTCGTAAGCCTCCCGCGCCGCCGTATAAAGGTAGGGAATCATCGCGTAGCGCCGAAGCACGGCCTCGCGCATCACGTCGTAATATTTCGGCGGATACGCCCAGATCCGGCGCTCGGCCTCGGGATTCTTCGTCGAGTGCGTGCGCAGGATTGGGCTGAACGCGCCAAACTGCACCCAGCGGGTGTACATCTCCGGATCGACCTTGCCGGGCATGTGTCCGCCAATGTCGTGACTCCAGTAGCCGTAGCCGACGTTGGCGGCGGTGGCCGTGAAGTACGGCTGGAACGTAAGCGATTCCCACGTCGAAATGGTGTCGCCGGAGAATCCGATCTGGTAGCGGTGATTGCCGAGCCCACCCCACCGATGATAAATGAGCGGACGTTTTCCGCGACGTTCCATGTCCGTGGAATGCACGTAATTCAACCAGAAGGTCGGGTTCAGGCCGGCCAGGCTCGTTGTCTCTTCCTGCTGCCAGTCGAGCCAGAAGAAGTCGATGCCTTGTTTCTCCAGCGGGTAATGGAGAATCTTGAAGTAGTTCTCGGCAAACCGCGGATTGACGATGTCGAATCTGACATACTGCTTGGTGGCCGGGTCGATGCCCATGGCCCGGGCCATTTCGGGATACGGCTCTTCGAACGGCTGCACACCGGAGGCAGGATGAAGATTGACCGTCGTCTTCAGCCCTTGGGCATGCGCCCAGCCGAGGAACTTCTCCGGTTCAGGAAAATAACTGCGATTCCACGTGTAGCCGGTCCAGCCGAGGGAATGCCCCGAGTCGTCATTGACACCCTTTTTGTCGGGAAATGTGAGGTGCCAGTCCATGTCGATGACGAGCACGTCGAGCGGCAGATCGTGTGCGCGGAAGTCAGCGACCAGATGCATGAGCTCGGTGTCGGTGTAGGCCCAATAACGCGACCACCATGAACCGAAGACGAAGCGCGGAGGCAGCGGGATCTTTCCCGCGACCTTCGTATAATCGCCGAGCGCATGCCGGTAGTCGTGTCCATAACCGAAGAAATACAGGTCCTGCCGCTCCCCCGCCGGACGGGCCTTGACCCAGGCCCACTCAGAGTTGTCGAACAAAAGATGGGCGCTGTCGTCCACCACCGTCCAGCCGTCGCGCGAGAGCAATCCGGGCTCAAGACGGATCGATCCGTTCACGCCGTCGAGCGTGCGCGTCGTGCCCTTGAGATTGCCGGTGTCCGGTGTGCCGGGTTTCCAAACGACCGACTTGCCACCCACCTGGAGCGCTATGCTGAGGTTGGCCGGAGTGAATCTGCCGCTGTTCCGCTGGTAGCGTAGCTCGAGTGCGCTGGTTTTGATGACAAGTACGCCACTCTCGGCGTTCGTGGTAAAGGACGGTACCGGCAGTTTCCGGTTTAGGAAGACGAGCGACGCGTGATCCTCGAACCCGCCGTTCCCGCTCCATTCCAGACGTATCAGCTGTGGCGTGAGCACGGTGAAGCGAACGTCCCCGCTGGTGACGACCGCCGCTGGATCGGCGACTGGATCGTCTACACTGAATTCCACAGTTGAGGCGGAATCGGCCCGCTGGCGCTCGCCGCTACGAGGAGCCGAAGCCTCAACTGCGGAATTTAGGTCCACCTCGGCTGCGACCGCCCCGCCGAAGAATCTGGCGAGAATCAAACCCGCCCGAAGGGCGCGAGAGCACAACACGGATTTGCCCAATCCCAGAATGGAGAACGCCATGACCGATTGTGAGGCGGCTCCTTCGGCAGGGGAAGAGTATTTTCAGCCCCGGCACACATCCGGGCCAAGCCCGCATCTATGCAAAATCGCGGTGTTCACCATGCTTGGTCAAGCGACCGGCCGCTGATCCTGGACGCCCGAACCGGATGGGACCACCCGCCGGCTGCACAGTTGACGGACGAAATCGATATGGCAGCGCAGGCCATAGAACAAATCGGCATAGAACGTGGGCACTTTCATCTGATTGACGGCATGCTCGATCTCATCCAGCCGCGCGAGCAACTGCTTCTGCTTTACCGAATCCACCTCCGTGAAGAGCTCCCGTTCCACCGCCACAAGCGCTCGATACCAGCGGAAGATCCGTGACCGGATCCGCCAGCGATAGAGAAAGGGTATGCTCCGCAAGACCGGGATCAGAACCACGATCATCGGCACAAAAACCACGACGATCCGACTGGTCAGACTCGCGAGCCAGAAAGGAAGGTAGCGATAGAACAGACTCTTGCCGGACTTGTAGAAACGGGCGGCCTCGGAGCTGATGCGAAAGTCGTCTTCAATTGGGGCCGGAAACTCACCTTTTCGCTGCAGCAGGCTGCCTTTCCCGTGAACCTCCCGGGCAGCCTCCAACAACAGGTCCGAGAGTGCCGGATGCAGATTCTCCCGCGCCACCAGCTCGATTGTTGGCCCGATCAGGGCAACATCATGAGCCGGGAGGTTGCTGCCGAAATCGATCCCCCCCTGTGGAAGTTCCAACACACTCAGGTACCCAAAACGCCGCGAATAGGCGGCAGCCTGCGAGAAACCAAGCAGGTGAATATCCGGCGTCCGGAGGAGTTCGCGCATGACCCCTTGGGGCGCGGCCTCACCCATCAGAAACGCCGCGTCAATGGTCCCTTCCTTCAGGGCTTTGGACGCATTCTCCGGTTCAAGATCCAGCAACGCCGTCGGCCCCCCAACTTTGATTCCATTCGCTTCGAGCAGTGTCAAAGCCAGGCGCCGGGTGCCGCTGCCCCCCGGGCCGATCGCCAACCGTTTGCCGCTGAATTGCGAAAGCAGCTCTATGGGGGCGCCACGGTAAAACACCATCAACGGTTGATGAGAAATGCTGCCGAGCGAGACTAGATCCCCGCTCACCTTGCTGCTCACTCCCCCCTGAACGAAACCCACATCGACCGGCGACGACGGATCATTGAGCCGCTGCAGATTCTCCTCCGAACCGTGGGAGAGAAGGATTTTCAGCGTCACTCCGTGCGCGGCAAGAAGGCTGGCATACTTGGCTGCATTTCTCTGGAAGACGCTGCCTTCAGGGCCACTGGTGATCGTGATCGTGGTCGGCGGGGCCGAGAAAACAACGAATGCCACCGCTCCGCAAATCGCCAAACAGATGAAGACGATGGCGCCAATTGTGATCGCGTGGCCAACCCGAAAAACCTCCATGATCATTTCTCGGACACTCGGCATGCCGATTGGCAGCTTCGCATGATCGGGGTGGACCGGTGATTGTTTTGACTGTTCAGGCTGCTGTCCCATGGCTTCGATCAACATACGATTATCGATGCCAAATGCAATCCACGGGTGCCGGCGCAGGCTCGCGCCAAAACTTGCAGCCAGCGTGCGAGCCGTTATTGGCTGACTCCCTTCAAGGACCTATGACCAACATTCCCTCCGCCTCCTTCTCCGAAAAGCGCGTCTTTGCCAAATGGCGCCCGGTTCGCCGCTATGCCGGCAACCCGATCGTCACCGCTGACATGGTTCCGTTTGCCTGCCGGGGCATCTTCAACAGTTCCGTGGTCAAGCACGAGGACCGCTACGTGATGGTCCTTCGCTGCGAAGGCTACAACTTCTACAACTTCTTCTGCCTCGCGGAGTCCCCCAACGGCTACGACGGCTGGAAAATCGGCGAGATCGTCGAGCTGCCGAAAGACGCCGAGTATAAAAAGTACGCCCGGGTCCAATACGATCCGCGAATCACCAAGATTGGGGACACCTACCACATGACCTTCTGTTGCCACGGCTCCGACGCACGCATGGGCCACATGACGTCGAAGGACATGCGCAGCTTCACGTGGGAGGGTTTCATCACCGGCACCGGCTTCCGCAACACCGTGCTCTTCCCTGAAAAAGTGAACGGCCTGTACACTGCCCTGGAGCGCCCGAACGCCCTCGGCGAAATCTGGGTGACCCAGTCCCCGGACCTGAAATTCTGGGGCAACCAGCGCCTGCTGATGAACAAGGACAAGTGTTCCTTTGGTTGGGGCAAGATCGGCCCCTGTGGCACCCCGATCAAAACCAGGGAAGGCTGGCTGATCATCTTTCACGCCGTGTCAGTGGTCTGCGAATACGAATTCCTCTACCACGCCGGAGTCGCCCTCTCCCGGTTGGACGATCCGTCGGAGCTCATCCGGGTCGGCGATGAGTGCATCCTCACCCCCGAGATGCCGTATGAGAACTCCGGTCATACGCCGAATTGCGTGTTCGCCTCTTCCCACGTTGTCGAACCGGACGGCTCCATCAAGCTCTACTATGGCGCCAGCGACCGCTACCAGTGTGTCGCAGACACAAGCATCGAAGAACTCCTGGAAGTCGTCCTGAAACGCTGAACAACGCCCGGATGTCTCACCCTGAGAATGACCCAGTGGTGCAGGCTGTGTTGTGGAGACGCGACGCCCTCGTCGCGTTTCCGGAAGAAATGCAGGACGGCAACGACTGGAGACAATCTATGAAACTGTTGCTTCGATTCGCGGGGCTGCTTGGACTGATGCTCATGGTGACGAATCTATCGACTGCGGCTGCGGTTCCGGGATGGACCCAATTCCCGGTAACGGAATATGGCGCCACGGGAAATGGGAAGACGCTTGATACCGGCGCCGTTCAGGCGGCGATCAACGCTTGCGCCAAGCAGGGCGGAGGCACGGTCAGCCTGCCCGCGGGCGTTTATCTCTCGGGGACGCTGGAACTGAAATCCTGCATCGTGCTGCGCCTGGAGCCAGGAGCGGTCCTGCGAGGATCCGGCGACCTCAAGGATTACCGCGACAACGGTTTCAAACATAACGAAATGGGGGAGACCACTTCCCTGCTCTACGCCATCGATCAGAGTGATATCCGGATCACCGGTGGCGGCGTCATCGACCTCAACGACCAGCCCTTCATGCATTGGGACCAGCCCAGGCCAGCACTGCCGCCCGCCGAGGCTGCGCAGCTCAGTGAACGCCAGCGGAAAGAGTGCGTGGTCCAGCCGGCAAAGCGCCCGAGCCAACCGATCTTCTTTCAGAACTGCCGGCGCCTGCGCCTGGACGATATCACTGTACGCAACGCGCCCTGCTGGACCATCTCCATCAACAGCAGCCGCGACATCCGCATCGACCATCTGCTGATCGAAAACAATCCCGTGGTGCCAAACAACGATGGCATCCACTTCTGTAGCAGTCAGGATATCGTGGTCTCTGATTGCATCATCCGCGCCGGAGACGACTGCCTGGCGTTCACCGGCATCACCAATTGGGACGGCATCTGCGAGCGGATCGTGGTGACGAACTGTTCGTTGTCGGCCAAATCGGCGGGGGTCCGCCTCGGCCATCTGGCTAGCAAGGTTCGCAACGCGGTCTTCAGCAACCTCGTCATTTCGGACAGCAACCGAGGCTTCGCGATTCAAGCAGGAGACGGCGGCTGGGTGGAGAACATCCAGGTTTCGAACGTGATCATGGATACGCGCATCATCTGCGGCGAGTGGTGGGGAAAGGGTGAACCCCTGTTGATCGCCACCTCGGGTTCCGGACGCATCAAGGACGTTTCCTTTTCGCACATCCGCTCTCATTCCGACAACAGCATTGTCGTGGTGGGAAACAAGTACAGCGTGAGCAACATTGCGCTGCAGGACTGGGACCTGACGCTTCGCTACGGACTCAACCGGCCCCTGTATGGACGCTTCATCGACGTGCAGCCCGCGCCGACGCGTCCGGCCCCGGACGCCGAGAAGCAGATCCCCTGGCTGTACGCCGCCGATGTCCGGGAACTGTTGGTACGGGACATTCGCTTCCGCTCCGAGGACACTCCGTCCCGGGACGTCACCGCCAGCGCCAGCAACGTGATCTGGGCTCCAGGAACCTCGCCGGAACTGATCTCCCTGGCGAACCAATGAATCACCAGGCGTAATCGGTGGAATGATGATCATCCCAGCCATGCGCCTTTCCCTCCGTCATCGAATATTGGGGGAATTGCTGTTCCAAAAACTGGTTGAGGTCCTCCGGCGAGACGTCGTATCGCGTCCCGATCCGGTAGGCGATTGACCAGAGCGACTCGGCCGAAGTCTTTTGGCCGGAAAGCAACCAAGCCTCCCGCGGGGTGATCATCCCCCCGACTTTGCTCCGTGACGCAACCTCTCGCTTCGCTTCGAGAAGAACCTCTGGAAGTATGCGTTGCATGGTTCAGAAATCCACCCTGTTGACAGCGGCTGTCCCGAGTCCAGTCAACGAAAGGTGTCTGGCAACAGCTAAACAGAGCCTAATCCAGGGCGCACGCAAAAAGGTTGTCGTCCGGGATGATTCGGGGTCTGCCCGAATGTTCCTTACACCCATCGTGGAGGAGAACCACAACACACCGGGATTCGAACGCACTTGAAACGCCCAATCGGGGGCGCGAACGAGATCGCCCTGCCGACGGGCTTTCGGCGTGACTCGTCTCCCCGCGGGGCTTTTCCTTCATACCGCATCTTGATGACCGAGAACATCCCTCCCCCCTCGTGGTCGCGTGACCTCCTGTTTCTGGTGCTGGCGCTGGGCGCATTCTATGCCTTCCGGCTGGTAAGCTATCCGTTGGCAAATCCCGATGAAGGGCGGAACGCGGAAATCCCGCGCGAAATGGTGGCAAGCGGCGACTGGGTGACACCGCGGCTCAACGGCGTGAACTACTTCGAGAAGCCGCCGCTGGTCTACTGGACCGTGGCGGGCTGCATCCGGCTTTTCGGCCCGAGCGAGTGGTCCGTACGGACCGCGCCCCTGCTCTTTGCGCTCGGCGGCGTCTTGTTCGCCTATGCGGCCACGCGAAGGATCTACGGCCGCTCGGCCGGCCTCGCCGCCGCGCTCGTCCTGGGCACATCCCTGCTCTATTATGCCCTCGCGCGTTTCCTGATCCTGGACATGGCCGTCTCGGTCCTCATGAGCGCAACCCTCTTTTCTTTCATCCTGGGCGTGCGCGAGCCAGCGCCTGCGTCCGGTGCCAACGGGTGGGCGGCGCGCCGGCGCTGGCTGTTCTACGGCCTCTATGCCAGCGCCGCCCTGGCCACGCTGGCCAAAGGCCTGATGGGGTTTCTCGTAACGGGAGCCGTGATGTTCCTCTGGCTGCTCCTCTTCAATCAGTGGAAACGCCTGCGTCCCTTTTACCTGCCGACCGGCGCCCTGTTGTTCCTCGCCCTCGCAGCGCCCTGGCATCTCCTCGTGGCCGCGCGCAATCCCACATGGTTCCATCGCTACGTGATCTACGAGCACGTTGAGCGCTTCCTCACGCCGGCGGCCAGCCGGGCCGGGCCCTGGTGGTACTTCATCCCGATTGTTCTTTTCGGGCTGTTCCCCTGGAGCGGGTTCCTTTGGGCGGGCGGGCGCCGCGCCCTCCGCGACGCCTGGTCGGAGCGTAACAAGAATGCTGACACGTGGTTCTTCGTCATCTGGGCCGGTTTCATCTTCCTGTTCTTCTCGGTCTCGCATTCGAAGCTTCCGCCCTACATCCTGCCAGTGTTTCCCGCCCTGGCCGTGCTGGTCGGCCGGTGGATGGCCGCCAGTCTGCCTGAGGGCCGGCTCCGCTTTCGCGGCGGACTGCGCGTCTTCGGCTTCGCGGCGGGATTGCTCGCCGTCGCCCTCTGTGCCGTCGTGCTCCGACCGGCGATGATACACGGCATGACTGCGAACCAGGCGCACGCTTTGAAACCGGCCGCCTTGGTCCTGGCCGCGGTCTTGTTGCTCGGCGGAATCCTGGCGCCGGCGGTCGCACGGTCCGGCCGCATATTCGCGGCGCTCGGGATCATGGCGGCGACCATCGTCCTTTTCTGCAGCGTCCTCACATTTGCCGCGGGGAGCATCCAGCGCCCGGGTACAAAAGAACTCGCGCGCTTGGTGCAAGCTCACGCCGGACCGTCCGATCGTGTCCTGCATTATCACGAATTCTTCCACGACTTCCCGTTCTACGCCGGCCGCCTGGTTGACGTCGTCGGCTTCAAGGGGGAACTCGAACTGGAGGAGGACGCCGCCGCTAGCGCCAGCGGACGCTTCCTTGACGAGACCGCCTTTCGCCAGCTGTGGCAGCAGCCCGGGCGCGTCTTCGCCGTGGCGCGCAAGACCGACACCCGGCGGCTCTTCGCCGATCCAACGTTCACTTATCATTTGCTCGCGCAAAGCGAGGACCATTATCTGTTCAGCAATCGGCCCGAGCCGTGACTACGCAATGAACTCTGCCCTCGCTCGCGAACAATTACCCCATCAGTTGATCGGCGTAGGAGTCTGCTTGCAGGCGATTTTCCCTCTGTATCGCGAGCCGTTTCGACAAGCTCAAGGCCCCGAGCGTGTCGAGGGGCAAGCTCGCTCCTACAATTTGCCTGAATCCAGCTTAACATGACCGCTTCCGCCGAGCCGAAAGATTTTCTGCCATTCACCCGTCCGACCATCGACGACGCGACCATCGCGGGCGTGGCCGAGGTGCTGCGCTCGGGCTGGATCACCTCAGGACCTCAGGTAAAGGCCTTCGAGGCCCGGCTGTCCGAGTACGCTGGCGGCCGACCGGTACGGGCCTTCAATTCTGGAACGGCCACTCTGGAGATCGCACTGCGCGTCGCCGGCGTCGGGCCTGGACACGAGGTGATCACGACGCCGCTGACCTGGGTCGCGACGAGCAATGTCGTACTCGAGGTCGGCGCCCGCCCCGTATTTGCAGACATTGACCCCGTCACCCGGAACATCGATCTGGACCGCGTCGAAGCGGCGATCACTCCCGCGACGCGCGGGATCATCCCGGTCGATCTGGCCGGCCTGCCGGTCGATCGCGACCGCCTCTACGCCCTGGCGAACCGGCATCACTTCCGGGTGGTGGAGGACGCCGCGCAATCGTTCGGCAGCACTTGGCGCGATCAACGGATCGGCGCCGTCGGCGATCTCGTCTCATTCAGCTTTCACGCGAACAAGAACATCACCACGACCGAGGGCGGCTGCCTCGTGCTGAACGACGAGCGCGAAGCGAAGCTGGCGGAGCAGTATCGCCTCCAGGGGGTGGTCAAATCGGGTTACGACGGCATGGACGTCGAGGTCGTGGGCGGCAAGTTCAACCTCACCGACGTCGCCGCCCGCGTCGGTCTGGGACAACTTCCGCACCTCGCCGAATTCACCGCCCGGCGCCGCGAGCTGGCCCGGGAATATTTTGCGGCGTTCGCCGCGTCGTCCGCAGCCGCGCTTGGCCTGCAGTTGCCGGTCGCCGACTTCGCGCAATGCAACTGGCACATGTTTCAGGTCGTGCTGCCCGAGGAGCGGTTGTCCATCAAACGGGCCGAGGTCATGTCGCTGCTGCATGCCGCAGGCATTGGCTCCGGCGTCCATTACCCGGCAATCCACCTGTTCGCCCTCTACCAGCGCCTGGGATGGAAAGCGGGTGATTTTCCGAACGCCGAATACGCGGGCCGCAACATCCTGACGCTCCCGCTGTTCCCGACTATGACCACGGCGGACGTCGCGCGCGTCGTCGGGACGCTTGTTGGAATCCTCGAAGCCCACAAAAGACAGTGAATGCTGTGCGCTCACCTTGAAATTCCAAACGCCAAAGGTCCAAACTCCAAACAAACTTCAATCAATGCCCCGGCAGCGAAAGTCCAAGTTCCAAACGCCAAACTCCATGGAATTTCAAGCCATGCCCGGACCAGTCTTCGCTTATCCTTCTTCCTTAGCGTATCTCGGCTCGTCGGTGTTGGGATTTGGACCTTTGGCCTTTAGACCTTTGGCGTTTGGTGCTTTGGCATTTGGAGTTTATTGCCGTTCCACACCGTAATCGGTTTGACTAGAATACATTTTCCCATGCCTGAATCCGCGTCAGCCGTGTATATTTCAGTGGTCATTCCGGTCTTCAACGAGGAGGCCAACCTGCCGACGCTTTTCCGTCGCCTCTTTCCGGTGCTCGATGCCCTGGGCCGGCGCTATGAGATCATCTTCACGAATGACGGCAGCGCCGACGCTTCGTTTGCCCTCCTGCGCGATCAGCACGCAATGCGGCCCGACGTCACCCGCGTCATAGACTTCAACGCGAATTACGGCCAGCACATGGCCGTGATGGCGGCGTTTGAGCGGGTCAAGGGCGAGGTGATCGTGACCCTGGATGCCGATCTCCAGAATCCGCCGGAGGAGATTCCGAAGCTGTTGGAAAAGATCGACGCCGGCCACGATTACGTCGGCGGCTACCGGCTGAACCGACAAGACTCAGTGTTTCGCACCTTGGCGTCAAAGCTCATCAATTTCGTGCGGCGCAAGACCACCAGCATCGAGATGACCGACCAGGGCTGCATGCTGCGCGCCTACCGCAGGCCTGTGATTGAGGCGATCGTGCGAAGTGGCGCAATCAACACCTTTATCCCTGCGCTGGCGTACAGCTTTTCCAGCCACCCGGCCGAGGTTGGTGTCAAACACGAGGAACGGCACGCCGGCGTGTCCAACTACTCATTCTACCAGCTCGTCCGGCTGAATTTTGACCTTATCACCGGCTTCTCGCTGGCGCCGCTGCAGATATTCACGCTGTTTTCGATGGCCTGTTCAGCCGGCAGCCTGGCGCTCGTGGGCCTCTTGTTGTGCCGGCGCTTCATATTCAACCTGGATCGCGAGACCTTCGGCGTGTTCACTCTGTTTGCCATCCTGTTCTTCCTGATCAGCGTCTGCATGGTCGGAATCGGCTTGATCGGCGAATACGTCGGCCGCACCTACCAGGTCGTCCGCGCCCGACAGCGCTATTTTGTCCGGGAGATGCTGGAGACGAAGGAGTGATTTAGGCCGGGCAAATCAGTGGGATCGACTGGTGGCGGAGTCGCCGGTAGAGGTGAAAATGCCGTGAATCCGTGGTGATCACGCGGCAATCCCGATACACCTCGGACAGGTGTACCACGGTGGCATCGCATAGATCCATCTCGTCGTATTTCTGCACCAACACGTCCAATTCTGCCGCATGCTCAGCCACGACGGAAACGATCTGGAGTCCTCCCGCGTCCACCCAGGCCAGGAGTTTTGAAATTGCAGGTTTCTGCCGGCGCAATCGGAAGCAGACCTCCGCTGTTACGGCTTCGCTTGAGTGGAGCACGTCATCGATGGCATTCAATGTCTCGACGCTCCATGCATGCCACTGATCATCCGCAGCAAGATAGCCGATCAGGGGGCCAGCATCGACAATGAATTTAGTCATCGAAACCCTCGACCGTCGAAAGGTCCCGCCGTCCAGTAGATACGATCCCGGCGTCTTTTTCCGCCACCTCACGGAAGGTCAGGCGCTTGCGCACCGCCACGAGATGATAGGTGGTTCCGCTCCTTCCATCCACGATCTCTACCGTCTTCCCGCGCGCGGCGGCCGCCTTTGCGCTGGCCAGATTCTTGACGAAATCGCGGGTCTTGAGCTTCATGTTTAACACCGTGTTAAACGCATCTGGCAAGTCAAGCTCGCCAGCTCCACCGGAAGCCCTCAGCCTTTCGCGCCATGTCCAAGCCCCGCATCCTGTTCTTCGGTTACAGTGAGATTGGCCACGCCTGCCTGGATCTGCTGCGCACCCGCAGCGACAACGTGGTCGCGCTCATCACCCACGAGGACAATCCGCACGAGACGATCTGGTTTCAAACTCCCGCAAAGGTTGCCCGGGCCGCCGGCATCCCGGTCCACACCCCGGAGACGGTCAACACGCCCGAGTGGGTCGAGCGGATCGGCGCGCTTCAGCCCGACCTGATCCTTTCGGTGTATTACCGCAACATGATCAGCCCGAAGATCCTCGCGCTGCCGCGACTCGGCGCGTTCAACCTGCACGGTTCCCTGCTGCCGAAATACCGCGGCCGCGCGCCGATCAACTGGGCGATCCTGCACGGCGAGTCGCGCATCGGCATGACTCTCCATCGCATGGTCAAGGCGCCGGACGCCGGCGCCATCGTCGACCAGGAAGGCGTCGAGGTCGGCCCACGCGATTCCGCCGAGGTGGCCTTCCGCAAGGTGCTGCCGTGTGGACGCCACGTGATCGAGCGCCAGATCGACGCGCTTCTGGCCGGCACCGCCAGGGAGACCCCGCAAGACGAATCACAGGCCACCTATTTTGGCGGGCGCAAGCCGGAGGACGGCCGCATCGATTGGACACAAAGCAGCCACCAGATCTTCAATCTCATCCGCGCGGTGACCGATCCCTACCCCGGAGCGTTTTTCGATGTTGGCTCCGCCCGACTCATGGTGTGGTGGGCCGAACCCAAATCGATCGCCACGCAAGGCCGCCGCGGACGGCCCGGTGAACTCCTTTCGCTTGATCCTCTGGTCGTAGCGACCGGCGACGGCGCTATGGAACTTACCCGTGCCGAGTGGCGGAACGCCGACGAAGCACCCACGCTCCGGGTGGGCAGAATATTGTAGCATCAAGTCCATGGGGCAGCGCGGCCTTGGGGGCGTCCCACGTCCTGCGCATCGTCTGGCTCTACTGCGCAACGCGCGGCATTCCGCGGAGCAGCGCCTTGGCCCCGCGGCTGTCTGGCGGAAGATTGTGCGGCTTGATGGGTGCTTGACAGCCATTCCGGCGACGCAAATCTGTGCACATGCAAACACTCACCGTCACCAAGGCGCGGGCAA
>Ga0182027_10002163_pt1 | contig 32057 bp, 26 predicted proteins | sample 712E1DmetaG_FD_121300 | JGI IMG/M metagenome (GOLD analysis project Ga0182027, IMG submission 121300) | Permafrost microbial communities from Stordalen Mire, Sweden - 712E1D metaG (Illumina Assembly) | ecosystem: Environmental > Terrestrial > Soil > Wetlands > Permafrost | place: Sweden...
GGCGTATTTTGGGTTTCGACGCGAACTTCCTGCACGCCATCTTCGGGGATTTCCATGGCGGGAATAATGGCGGCTGAGTTGTTTTCCGCGATGCCAATCGGTGCGCCGTCGACCATGTAGTAGACCGAACCGACGAGCGATCCGTTGATGGTGTCGGCGGAGACATCAACTCCGGGACGTCCAACTGAAATATTCTGAATGGACTGCATCGAGTCGCTGGAGTTGGGCGAACCGTTGGCAGCATTCACGCCCGCACTCAACTGGATAAGATCGAACACGTTGCGGGACACCAAAGGCACGCGGTCAATCGCCTCGGCCGGGATCAGCGAGCCGACGGTAGAGTTGCTGGGCTCGACCAGTTCGATTCCTTCGGTGACGGTGACTGTCTCGGTGGTGGCGCCGACTTGGAGAGTGATATTGACCTCGGTGACCTGATCGACGTTGACCGTGATTTTTTCCTGGGCGACGCTCTTGAATCCCGTCTCGCTGGCGGTGACTTGGTAGACGCCGGGATTGAGGGAGATGAAGGTGTAGAGTCCCGCACCGCTGGTGATGGTGTGCTGGGTCACTCCGGTTGCGGGGTTCAGCAGGACCACCTTGGCTCCGGGAATGAGAGCCCCGGCTGGGTCGGAGACCAGACCGCTGATGCTGCCCCTGCCGGCCTGGGCAAGCGCGACCGAACCCGCGCATAGGAGAAGAACACACACAGCAAGAAAATTCCGCACGGTCGTGACCATTGCATTTCTGCGATTCATGAACAGCCTCCTAACCCAAAGTCGCAACGCGACATTCAATAGCTCCAGTGTTGTCATGCGCCGAGCCCGTTTCCTGCGCCTGAGGACCGCTGCGGCAATGAGCGAACACACCGCAATTCCAGCGTTCAATCCTCGTTCAACCAGACGAATCCCTGTATTAAAACGTGTTAATATTGCTCCAGGTCGGAATGGGCTGTCAAGAAAAATTGAAGCGTTCAACGTAAATTCTCACTTTAGGCTGCGGGTCGACTCGCGCACGATCAACTCGGGAACAATGCGGCGGTGAATGGTGCGGGTAGGCTTCTTTTCGAGACTGGCGTTGATGGCGTCGAGCACGATGGTGGCCGCGGCCGTTCCCATAACTTCCATGGGCTGGCGCACGGTAGTGAGCGCCGGAGAATAGATGGCGGCGGGCGATACGTCGTCAAAACCCACTACTGAACATTGGTCGGGAACGCGAATCCCGGCCTTGCCGAGCGCGCGAATCGCCCCGAAAGCCGTCATGTCGTCAAAGGCCATCAACGCGGTGAAAGGACGGCGGCGCTGCAGTAATTCCTCCGTTAATTTGTATCCCTGTTCAAAACTTGAGAACGGATCTCCCGATTCTGGTAGATCGACAATCAGCCGGGGGTCGATCTCGAGGTCGCGTTCGCGGGCCACCGCCCGCACGCCACGCCACCGCGGTTCCGTGTCGGTCAGTTCGTGAGGGCCGCGGATGAAGGCGACTTTGCGATGACCGAGAGAATGGAGATGCTCGAGCGCAGCGCGAGCGCCGGCGGCGTTGTCGACGATCACCGAACTGATCTTGTCGTTCTTGAGGTCGCGGCCCACGGTTGCGGTCGGAATGTCGCTTTTCTCCAGATCGGCGAGAACGTTGATGTCGACAAACAGCCAGTTCGCGAGGATGACCAGGCCTTCGATGCGGCGGTCGAGCAGCATCTCGAGATAGCGCTCGAAGCGGCTGCGTTCGTTGTGCACATCGGTGAGGATGGGAAGATACGACGACTGGAAAAGCGTGTTTTCGATGCCGCGCAGCACGAGCGTGCAGTAAGGGTCGGTCATGTCGAAAACCATGACGCCGACGGTTTGGCTGCGCCGTCCACGAAGCGAGCGCGCAAACAGGTTGGGACGGTAGCCGAGATGCGAGGCGGCGCGCTGAATGCGCCCTTTTGTGGTATCGGGAATGTAGCGGGCCAGCGGCGCGTTGTTCAGAACGATGGAAACAGTGGCGGAAGAAAATCCGCTGCGCTCGGCGACGTCACGGATGGTGGGCGCGACCGGCTGCAACCGTTTGCGGGGGGGCTCGGAGGTTGATGCCCGGCGGGATTTCTGCGGCGAGGCTTTTCGCGTGGGCTTCGAATCTGCGGATTCCATGGACTCCTTGAATTTTAGCCTCTTGCTGGCGGACACTACAGGACGATGGATCAACTGTCAAGCATCCGCAAATCGTTCGCAGTTCTCTTACTGCTATTTCTTCCCAGTGGGGTCTGTGCGCAGAGCGTTGCGCCGGCGAAGACAGGAGACGGAACGACCCAGGCCGCGCGTGATCCGCAGAAGCTGTTTGAGGGCGGAGAAGCCGCGCTGCATGCGGGCAAGCTCGATGAAGCCGAGCGCGCCTTCCGGCAAGTGCTGGCGGTCAACCCCGGCGTGGCGGGGGCTTACGCCAATCTCGGCGTGATTGATATGCGCCGCAAGCAGTGGCCACAGGCTCTGGAGATGCTGCATAAGGCCGAGAAACTCGCGCCCGGTATGGCGGGAATCCGGCTGAACATCGGCCTCGCATATTACCGCCAGAACGATTTCGTATTGGCGATCCCTCCTTTTGAGTCGGTGGTGCGGCAGTCGCCCGATTCCTATCAGGCCCGTTATCTGCTGGGCCTTTGCTACTTCTTCAACGATCGCTGGACGGATGCGATCGATATGCTGGAACCGTTGTGGGGACGGGCATCGACCCAACTGAATTACCTCTACGTGCTTGAACATGCGGCGGACAAGGCCAAGAACTCCGCACTGGAGGAAAAGGCCATGTCGCGCCTGGTTGAGATTGGAGAGGGCTCTCCCGAATTTCTTTTGCTGAGGGGCAAGGCGCATCTGAATCGCGAAGAGTACGACGACGCAGTGAAGGAACTGGAAGCGGCAGCCCAGGCCGATCCAAAACTGCCCTTCGTACATTTCAATCTGGGCCTGGCCCTTGTGCATGAGCAGGACTATGACCGGGCGCGCGAGGAGTTTCATAAGGACATCGCCATTGAGCCGGACGTCCCCTTCGCCTACGAGCAGCTGGGAAGTTTAGAGTCGACGGCCGGGAACGAGGAAGAGGCAGCGAAGAATTATCGCAGCGCGCTGAAACTCGATCCGCGACAGATCAGTTCGCACATGGGCCTGGCGAAGATTGCAGAGCACCAGCAGCACTACGCGGCGGCTTTATCGGAACTGGATCAGATTATCCGGCTGGACAGCAGCTACGCCAACGCGCGTTATCTGCGCGGACAGGTGCTGGTGCGCATGGGACGCGAGAAAGAAGGCCGTGAGGAATTGGCGGCGGCCACCAAAATCATGAACCAGCACCGGGCGGCGCGGCACAAAGAGCTGGAGGGAGAGACCGTGCCGAGTCCAGAACTGGCGCGGGAGCCGGAGTAGAGACGCTAAGCCTTCTTGTCCTCCTTCGGAGGAATCGTCAGCCCGAACACCGAAAGCTGGCCTGTCCCCGCGACATTCACGCCGTGCGGATCTTGGGGACTGGGCAGGTAGAGCGTCTGGCAAAATTCGCAGCGATAGACTTCGGCGTCCGCTCCCCACGCTTTCTCCACGCAGCCGCATTCCCGTTCGAGCACGTCGGCGGTGTAGAACCAGCGTTTCAGGTGTCCGCCGCAGAACTTTCCCTTTTCGTTTTTCTCGTTGCAGGCACGCTGGCCCGGCTTCTTAATCTTGACTTTGTGGTGGGGAAGTTGCGGGATCGTGCTCGTGACGGCGGTTGCCGTTTCACCGGAAGCCATTCAGTCTCCTGTGCGCCTTTGCGAAGGCCGCTTCCCCGCCATTTTACTCAACCCCGGGCTTTCGACCAAGGACGGCGAAGCGGAAGGACCATATCACTCTCGCATCTTTCGCCCGCAATCCTTCGTCCGCAATCGTTCGCCTCTGGACAAAACGGCATAAAATTGACTGTACCTCTCAACATCAACGTCATTCTAAGGAGCGTGGACCATGCCAGACGAAAAGAAACAGCTCACCACCGCTGCCGGACGTCCGGTGGGAGACAACCAGAACTCGCTTACTGTTGGGCCGCGTGGCCCGGTAGTTTTCGAAGACTATCTGTTGTTTGAAAAAATGGCTCACTTCAATCGCGAGCGCGTGCCGGAACGCGTTGTACACGCGAAGGGCTCCGGTGCCTATGGCCATTTCACCTGCACCAATCCCGACATGGCGAAATACACCACCGCCAAGCTCTTCAACAAGACCGGAAAGCAGACGCCGACATTCATCCGCTGCTCCACGGTCGGCGGCGAAAAGGGGTCGGCCGATACCGAGCGCGATCCGCGCGGCTTTGCGCTCAAGTTCTACACCGAGGAAGGCAATTGGGATATGGTCGGCAACAACACTCCCGTCTTCTTCATTCGCGATCCGCTGAAATTCGACGACTTCATTCATACTCAAAAACGCGACCCGCAGACCAACCTGAAATCTCCGACCATGATGTGGGACTTCTTTTCACTGTCGCCGGAATCGCTGCACCAGGTCACAATTCTTTTTTCCGACCGCGGCACGCCCGACGGCTTTCGCCACATGGACGGCTTCAGCAGCCACACTTTCAGCCTGATCAATGCCAACAACGAACTCTTTTACGTGAAGTATCACTTCAAGACGAAACAGGGAATCAAGAACTTCACGGGCGAAGACGCGGCGGCGATGAGGGGCATAGATCCTGACTACGCGCAACGCGATCTCTTCGACGCCATCGCCAGGGAAGACTTCCCCCAGTGGCGCGTGAGCATTCAGATCATGCCGGAAAAAGAAGCGGAGACTTATTCCATCAATCCTTTCGACCTCACCAAGGTTTGGCCGCACAAAGACTATCCGCTTATCGAAATCGGCGAGTTGGTGCTGGATCGCAATCCGGAAAACTATTTTGCCGAAGTGGAGCAGGCGGCATTCGATCCCAAGAACATCGTGCCGGGCATGGGATATTCGCCCGACAAGATGCTGCAGGGACGCCTGATCTCCTATCCTGACGCCCACCGTTACCGCATCGGCGTCAACTACGATGCGCTGCCGGTCAACAAGCCGCAGTGTCCGGTGATGCACTATCACCGCGACGGCCACATGCGCTTCGACGGAAACGGCGGATCGGCGCCTAACTACGAACCGAACAGCTTCCACGGACCCATGGAGAACGCCGAGTATCGCGAACGCCCGCGTCCGCTCACGGGGACACTCGATCGCTTCGATCATCATCTAGGCAATGACGACTACACGCAGGCCGGAAATCTTTTCCGCCTGCTGAAGCCGGATGCTCAGAAACGCCTGATCGCTAATATCGTCGGCAGCATGAAGACGGTGCCCAAAGCGATTCAGGAAAGACAGATTGGGCACTTTCTGAAGGCGGACCCGGCGTATGGCCGCGGCGTCGCTGAGGGGCTCGGCCTGAACGTGGAGCATCTAGTGCCGGGAGAGCCCGTGCTGGTCGGAAAGTAAGATCGCCAAAACCGACCGCAACCCGCCAGCCCCGAAATTACTAGCTTCGGGGCTGGTTTCTTTATGGCAGTGAAAATCGCTTGGTCAGCGGATGCTAGTGATATGGCGAGTTAACAACAATCATGTACGACACTAGTTGCTAGTGATTTTCCACACTTGGACAGTCCATACCACGCCACCGCGAAGTTCTATATACACGGTGTTCGATGCAGTAAAGGGTTCGTTGCGGACCGTCTCTTGGTGTTCGTGATCAAAGATCAGTGTGTTGCGATGTTTAGCGGTAGGCGTACCGAGATTCCCGCGCACTTCCGATTCTGTTGAGCCGATGGCAAGCCGAATAGGCAAATCGATCTCAGCATCTTGTGTCCCGCATCGGCGATCTAAAGTTGCCTCTTTGGCTATTCGTTGCCAAGCAAAACCATCGACGGTGCCCCCACCCATTTCACTGCTCTCGAGCCAGAGTGCCCATCGCCCCTTCGCGTCTGAGCCGTGAAAGCAGAGCCATTGAAGCGCTTCACTCGCGTCACCACGTGATCCAATGGTTCCTCCAAGACTCTTTTGGACATCCTTGAGTGGCGTCTCTTCGAGAATGACCTGCATCTTTGCTACCCGCAGTTTCGTAATCATCTCTTTGGAAATAGTTGGCTGCGGAAGCGCGTCTGGAAGATCTAGAGTGGGCGGTTGCCATATGGTGCGCGCGGACTGAGCAAAGGCAGCCGATGTGGCAGCGAACAATACAGCTATGATGATACGGCTCATGCCTAATTTTAGAACAACCCAGAATGGCCTCTATTGTAATCAGATTACGCCAAGTATCGGACTTTGAACTAAGCTCAAGCGATCTACAAGACTCCCCTCAGTCAAAATTCCTTGTGCGGCGCCGCCTGATCCGCACCGACGCGTCCTACGGTTACTTCGGCTACGAAATAGTTTTCGCCTTTCAACGGGACACCGGCCATCCGCCGCAGCATTGCGAGTTGGCCTATGTGGGTGAGCGCGTCGGCGATTGGTCCTTGAAATAATTGTTCGGCGGAAGCCTGCAGCGGTTTTTCCGACGCCAGGTAGTCGTCGAACTTTTTCAAGGCGGCGAAGAAGCGCTCACATTCTTTTTCCCACGCGAGAGGAGCGGAATCGTGCCATTCCTGGCGGCCGTCGGACATGGCGAGGGCCCAGTCCATCAGATCGCCCATGTGCGCGAGAATTTTCGCCGGCGTGCGCGAACTTTCGGGGGCCCCGTATTCGGCAAAATCCGGTCCAGGGTTGCGGACGGCTTTCGCTCCGCGATAGGCGATGGTAGCGAGGGTGTGGCGCAGGAAGGCGCGGGAGTCGGTCATGGCTGGTCTGCTTTCTTGTCGCTCGAATCAGGGACGGCTGCGAGCTGCGAGCCACGAGCTTCGAGCAAACAACTTCACACTTTCAGGCTCGCTCGCAGCTCGTAGCTCGCAGCGGGTCCACTCCTACAATTTTCTCCGCCACAGCCCTGCGGCTGCGCGGGCTCCGGCTTTTAATTTTTCGCGCAGCGGGCGGGCATACAGCAGGTCGAGGAAGCCTTCCATCTCGCCCGCGAATCCGCCGCCATAGCCGAACCACCAGATTTTCTTCATGCGCGGGAGCCGGTCGCTGTCGACATACTTCACGCGCACCATTTCTTCCAGACCCCAGCGTCCATGCGTGCGGCCCAGGCCGCTCGACTTCACGCCGCCGTGCGGAGCTTCGCTGATGCTGAAACACGACACCACATCGTTCACCATCACCGTGCCGGCGTCGATCTGGCGAGCTAGGCGCTCGCCGCGGACACGATCGCGCGTCCAAACGCTGGCGGCCAATCCGTAATCGGAATCGTTGGCCAAGCGCACGGCCTCGGCATCGTCGGCGAACGGCGCGATCGGCAGCACTGGGCCGAACGTCTCTTCGCGCATTACCCGCATGGTGTGATCCACGCCGGAGAGCACGGTGGGCGCAAAGAAGGTTGGGCCAAGCTCACGCAGCCGCGTGCCGCCGGCCAGCAGGCGAGCGCCGCGGTCGGTCGCGTCCTTCACCTGCGATTCCACCACGCGCACTTGCCGCTCGTGGATCATGGGACCAATTTCGGTAGCCGGATTCAGGCCATTGCCGACGCGCAGCTTGCGCGCCTTCTCGCAGCAGGCATCGACAAACGCTGCATACAAACTGCGATGCACGTAGCAGCGTTCGACCGACAAGCAGGTCTGCCCCGCGTTCACAAAAGCTCCCCAAACGGCGCCGCTCGATGCGGAGTCGATGTCGGCGTCTTCGAGCACTAGCATGGGGTCCTTGCCGCCAAGTTCCAGCACCACCGGAAGCAGCCGCTCGGCGGCGATCTGCGCGATGCGCCGGCCCGTGCCGACGCTTCCCGTGAAGACCAGTTTGTCGATGGCGCTCTTCACCAGCGCCGCGCCGGTTTCACCTTCGCCGGGGAGCACCTGGAAAACGTCGTCGGGGACCCCGGCCTCGCGCAGCAGCGCCTGCAGTTCGAGCGCAATCAGCGGCGTCAACTCGGAAGGCTTGAGCACGACCGCATTTCCCGCCACCAGAGCCGCCAGCGCCTCCGTCGCCGGAATCGAAAAAGGATAATTCCAGGGCGCGATGATTCCGACCGCGCCATAGGGCTCGTGCAGAATGCGTCCTGATTTGGTTTTCAGCGCGAGATTTCCGTGCGGCAGCTTTTCTTCGCGCAGGAGCGCGAAGGCGTTGTCGATCAGGAAGCGCGCTGCATCGAGCACGACCAGCACTTCGGTGACAAGCGCTTCGACCACGGGCTTGCCGGCTTCCAGCGTGATGCGCCGCGCGATGTCGGTCTTGTGGGCGAGGAGAATCTGCTGGAAGCGGCGCAATACTTTGACACGATTGCGGATGCCCCAGGCGTTCCAGTCCGGCTGCGCGGCGTGCGCTCGAGCCACCGCAGCGCGGACTTCGGTTGGACCGGCGCTGTCGAGTTCGCCCAAAACCGCGCCCGTCGCCGGGTTCACGGAGACGATGCGGGAGACGGCGAATTCGGCGTTGGCGGCCATTGCGAAGAAGTGTACGCGGGACGGAACCGGCGCGCCAGAGTCTTATCCCGCCGCGAATTGCCGGACTGTTCGTGTAGAGCGGACACTCCTGTCCGCGTGCTCGCAGCAACGCCACCGTCGGCGCGCATAGGATGTCCGCGCGACAGATAGGTCTCTGAACGCGTGATTGCACCTGAAGCGTTGTGGTCTCCCAGGTCTCAAAATCGAGACCTGGGGCACCCACTCTTGGTACAAAAACCAGCGGTCAGAGACCTAATATTCCACCGCAACCAGATACAGCCCGCTGGCGGGGGCGGTTGGGCCGGCCGCAGTGCGGTCTCGCGCGTCGAGGATTCGCTGTAAATCCTCCAGGCTCAGGGTTCCCTTCCCTATCAACAAGAATGTGCCGACCAGGTTCCTCACCATGTGATGAAGAAAGCCGCTGCCGCGAACCGTGTAGATCAACTCTTCAGCTGCCCGCGTCCAGGTGGAAGTGAAAATCGTCCGGACGTTTGTCGTGCGAATATCGTTCGTCCGAATATTTTCCTCGGCCGCCATCCGTTCCACTCGCTCCGGAGCCACCGCCGCGAACGAGGTGAAATCGTGCTCGCCCACCAGCACGCCGGCGGCGACAAGCATCGCTGATTCCTCGAGCGGATACGGGTAATGCCAAACATAGCGCGCCAGAAACGGCGGACAGACTGCTCCGCGGTAGATGCGATAGCGATAGGTCTTGGCGCGCGCCGACTTGCGCGCGTGGAACTCGGGCGGGGCCTCGGCCACCTCCAGCACCCGGATCGAAGCCGGCAAAATATGGTTCAGCGCTTTCATCCAGTTTTCGAGTGGAATCGCCGACGCGGTCGCAAAACTCGCAACTTGCGCCAGCGCATGGACACCCGCGTCGGTCCGGCCCGAACCCTGGGGCAGTACATTTTCTCCGCTCAATCGTCCAATGGCTGAGGCCAGCGCGCCCTGCACCGTCGTCCGGCCGGGCTGCACCTGCCAGCCCGCGAACTCGGCGCCGTCATAGGAGAGGATCAGTCTGAGATTACGCACGTTGTTTCTGAGTCCTAAGCCGCGTGACCATCATCGTAACCATTTACAGAGTTTTGCCGCTATTGTCACAGAGCGTGCGGCGGCGCGTCAGCTATACTATTTCACTTACGATCATTTACTTGCACTAATGAAAAAGATTGCCTCTGCCCGGCATTGCAAGGGGGGCACTACAAGGAAAAGATTGCAAGGAACTCTTGCCTGCCGTTCTACGTATTAACGAAGTGTCAGCCAAAAGTGCGAAATTTCTGCTTCCGATTCCGATGGCTTGAGTGTGACCACTTGAGTTGATCAATGGAGATGATGCAAATGCAACGTTCTACAGTAGTGTTAACCGCGTTTCAGCGGGCTGCCGCCCTTTTTCTCGCCGCCATCATGATACCCGCCGGGTGGGCGCAGGACGCTTCGTCCGTGCCCAGCGCGCCCTCGGCGCAGAGGGCCGTGCCCTCCTCGTCGCAGCCGTTTGATGTGCAGGAATACGCGCGCCCGCGGTCGTCCTTCCCCAACCCCCTCGCGCCCTACACTGCGCGCCGGGTAGCGCCGCCGAACCTGGCCAACACGCCGCGCATCGATCAACTCTTGCACGATGGCAAACTTTACATCTCGATGAATGACGCGGTCGCACTGGCGCTTGAAAACAACCTCGATATCGCCATCGCGCGCTACAACCTGAACATTGCCGATACCGACGTATGGCGCGCGAAGGCGGGAGCCAGTACACTCGGCGTTTCGAACGGGATCGTGCAGAACACGCCCGGAGGTGCCGTGGGCGGGCTCGCGGGACAGGTCGGCTCGGGTCCCGGCGGAACCTCGGTCGCGGCGGGTGGCGCCGCCGCTGGATTGGGTGGCTTGGTGGGCTCAACCTTCGGCCTCGGCCCGAACATCACGAGCTTCGATCCCATCCTCTCCGGCACATTGCAAATCGATCATCTCGGAATCGATTGCACCTCGCTGTTTTGCGGCCCTCATCAGAACACAGGAACCGGCAATTTCACTTATGCCCAGGGATTCCAGTGGGGCACAAATGTGGCCATCGGGTTCAACAATACCCGGGTAACTTCCGATAACCCTTTCAATGAATTCACGCCGGTCCTGAACTCAAGTTTTCAGTTTAAGTTAACGCAGCACTTGCTGCAGGGCTTCGGATTCGCTCCGAATACTCGCTACATTCAGATTGCCAAGAACGATCGCGAGATTTCCGACGTGGCCTTTCGCCTGCAAATTACCACCACTGTCGACCAGATCGAAAACATGTACTGGGACCTCGTGTATGCCTACGAGAACGTCCGGGTTCAGAACGAGCAGTTGGCGTTCGCTCAGAAGACGCTCTCTGACAGTCAGAAGCAGGTGGAAATCGGGACGCTCGCTCCGATCGAAGTGGTCCGGGCGCAGAGCACAGTCGCCTCGGATCAGCAGGCGCTGACCCTTGCCCTGACCAATCTTCAACGACAGCAACTCCTGATGAAAAATGCCCTCAGCCGCACGCTGGTCGACCCGACGCTGGCCGACGCCGAGGTGATTCCTACCTCAACCATGGAGCTGCCTGCGCAGGAAGCCGTCGTTCCCACCCAGGACTTGGTAAACGATGCGCTTAGCCATCGACCCGAACTCGCGGAACAGCGCATCAACCTCTCTAATACCGAAATCAGCAACAAAGCGATCCGCAGCGCCCTTTTGCCCTCGCTGGACTTGTTTGCCTACTACGGCGGCGCAGGCACGGGCGGCAATGCGAATCCCAATTACGTATGCGTTACTGAGCCATCATTCTGCGGTCTCACCAGTGCACCCGCTCTTCCACCTCCCGTCTCTTACGGTACAACCTTAAACCAACTGATCAATTCGACCGCGCCAGATAAAGGGGTGGGGCTGAGTCTGAATATTCCGCTTCGCAACCGTGCCGCGCAGGCTCTGCAGGTGCGCTCGGAATTCGAATATCGTCAAGCCCAGTTGCACCTGCAGCAGATCGAGAACCAGGTTCGCATCGAGGTGCGCAACGCGCAGTTTGGAGTGCAAGAGAACCGCGCGAGTGTCGCTTCCGCCCAAGCCGCCATGGATCTGGCGCACCAGTCTCTTGACGCCGAACAAAAGAAGTACGCGCTCGGCGCATCCACTTCAACTCTGGTGCTGCAGAACCAGGCGGCCCTGACCCAGGCCGAAGTCACGCTCGTCTCTGCCAAGGCCTATTACGAAAAAGCCGAGGTCGAACTGGACCGGGCGACCGGTCTACTGCTTGACCACGCTGGCATTCTGATCGCCGACGCCGAGCGCGGCCAAGTCACGCAAACGCCAAATATTCCGCACGTAGCGCCGCGGCCAGCCGACCAACTAACGCCGGTAAACCCTCCGGCCCAACCGCAGCAGTAGCAAGAAATTATTCGATGGAGCGCCGGGCGTCCCCGCCCGGCGTTTCCCTTTTGCAAGTGTTTTTCTTTTGCCGCAGGCCGCGAGTCGCGTATCCTCTCTCCGTGAAGGGTTCGGTCGTCGGCAATGCGGGTGTGGAGAAGACTCGCGCGGGAAAAGCGGGCGGAGAAAAGGCCCGCATCGGACAGGCTCGCGTGGGGACGGCCGCCCTCGGCCGTCCAAGCCGAGCAAAGCTCGGCAGGCTCTTAGCGAGCGGTGGCAGGAGCCCCGCGTGACCCTCTCTATCGTCATCATCACTTTCAACGAGGAGGCAAACCTCGGCCGAACGCTCGCCAGCGTGCAACCCCTGGTGGCTGATGGCAAAGGCGAGATCATCGTGGTGGATTCCGGATCCACCGACCGCACAGTCGAGATCGCGAGAGCTCACGGCGCGAAGGTCTTCGTCGAAGAATGGAAGGGCTACGCGGCGCAGAAAAATTCGGCCATCGACAAGGCGGAGGGCGATTATATTTTTTCTCTCGACGCGGATGAAGAAGTAAGCGATGAGCTCGCCCAAGAAGTTCGGGGAGTGGTTAAGTATCCGCCGCAAGGTGATAAGTTTAGACAGAAATTGCCTGATGGCACTTCGTCTCCAATCTTCGTGAACGGTTTCTGGATGCCGCGAAGAAACTACTTCCTCGGGCGCTGGATCAAGCGCGGGGGCTTTTGGCCCGACTGCAAATTGAGACTGTTCCGGCGAGGCTCAGGCAGATTCAAGCAAGCCGCAGTTCACGAGATTTTGGAGGTCGAAGAGTACAGTTCAAGCGGAATCGTCTTGTCATCGGGTCGACTCCGTGGCGCCCTCCTCCACCACTCCTATCCCACACTCTCCGATTACATCGACCACATGAACCGCTACTCCTCCCTCGGAGCCGAGATGGCTGTCGCCAAAGGTCAAGGCGGCTTCAGCCTTTTCAACATCGTCGTGCGCCCGCTGGCAACTTTTGTCTATAACTATTTTTTCCGGCTCGGATTTCTCGACGGCCGCGAAGGCCTGCTGCTGCACCTCTATCACGCCGTCTACGTCTCGTGGAAATATGCGAAGGCGTGGGAACTAGCGGGCAAGAAAGAACCGACCTAAATAATTGGCGTAGAGACGCGGCTCGCCGCGTCTCAGGCGGCGTTCGCTATTCTCGCAACGTGATGCGCAGGATGTCATACTTCACTTCCACCGTCCGCTGGGGAAACTTTGACTCCACATAGGCCTTCACGTCGCCGACCGAAGGAATCCCGTCTTGTCCCGTCAATCCGCGGGCGTCGTCGAGCAGGATCGTGTGCGGGTACGGATGACTCAGAATCATCTCCAGCTCCACCGAGAGGCGCTGGTCATCTGTCCGCATTCCGACCCACCCGTAGTAACCGGCATCGAGCCAGAACAGCGCCGGCTGCTTGAGCAATGCGAGCACCTCGGGCATGACCACCCGGCTGTCCCCGCAGAAAATTCGGATGTGCTCGTCGCGCGCGAATTTGCGCGTGGCCCGCTCTGCCAGCGCCGGAACGTATTCGATGGAATAGATGCGGTCGAAATGGCTTTTCATCGCGGCGACCATCTCGCCGTAGTAAGTTCCGGTCTCGACCAGGGTCTTCAGCGCAAATTTCTCGCCGTATTCGCGCACGACTTTCTGTTTCAGAAGATGCGGAGCTCGCGCCGGCCGTCCGCGCAGTATCCAATACCAGTAGTCGGGATAGTGGCCCAGCGCTTTGTACGCGCCGTACATCGGAGTACGCTGCAATAACCGCCGAAATGCTTTCAGAAATCTCCTCCATCGCAAGAAGACCAGCATAGGTGCCGAGGAAAACAAGCGTCAAGCACCGGTTCAGCATTTGACTCTTACCAACCACTCGGTCGGTCCCGCCATTTTGCAGCGTCGCGATCGCTCCTCTATCATCGAAGCCAGAGTGGGGAACATGAATGCCCGAGAACAGCTCGAAAACCGATCCGCGCAAGACAGTAGCCGAAAGCCCGATCTCCGACGTCTTTGAAGGCCGTCATCCTGCCGCGTCCGAAAAAGACTGGGCCGAGAAAACGCTCGCTCCCACGCTCGCTAAGGCTCCGGAAAAACCTATCGGCGCTCCCACCGGCACCAATCTCGACGAGCACGGGCACGCGCGTTTCAGCACCATCTCGGACGCCCCGATTCGCCGCCTCTACACGCAGGCCGATCTGCCGGCCGACTGGAACTACGATCAGTATCTTGGCTATCCCGGCCAACCGCCCTACACGCGCGGCATTCACTCGACCGGCTATCGCGGCAAGCTCTGGACGATGCGCATGTTCTCCGGCTTTGCCTCGCCTGAAGAAACCAACCAGCGCTACAAATATCTCCTCGAACATGGCGGCGGCGGCCTTTCCGTTGCCTTCGACCTACCCACTCTGATGGGCTACGACTCTGATCACCCGGCCAGCGAAGGCGAAGTGGGCAAGTGCGGAGTAGCCATCGACTCACTTGAAGACATGGAGATTCTGTTCGACGGCATCCCGCTCGACAAGATCACCACATCGATGACCATCAATTCGCCAGCCAGCGTGCTATGGGCCATGTACCTGGTCGTGGCCGAAAAGCAAGGCGCCGACTGGAAAAAGATTTCCGGCACCATCCAGAACGACATCCTCAAGGAGTACATCGCGCAGAAGGAGTACATCTATCCGCCCGCGCCCTCGATGCGCCTGGTGATTGACACCTTCGAATTTGGATCGAAGTTTACGCCGCGTTTCAACACCATCTCCATCAGCGGCTACCACATTCGCGAAGCTGGATCGACGGCGCTGCAGGAACTCGCTTTCACCATCTACGACGGCATCGAATACGTTGAGTGGGCGCTCCGCCGCGGCCTCGAGGTCGACGATTTCGGCCCGCGCCTCAGTTTCTTTTTCAACGCGCACAACGATTTTTTCGAAGAGATCGCCAAGTACCGCGCCGCGCGCAAGATCTGGTATCGCTTGATGAGAGACCGTTTCGGCGCGAAGAACGACCGCACCCGCCTGATGCGCTTCCACACGCAGACGGCCGGCGTTTCGCTGCCCGCGCAGCAACCGATGAACAACATTGCGCGCGTCGCTCTGCAGGCCCTGGCGGCCGTTCTCGGCGGAACACAATCGCTGCACACCGACGCCTACGACGAAGCCCTCGCCTTGCCCACCGAAGAAGCGGCACGCATCGCGCTGCGCACCCAGCAGATCATCGCCTACGAGTCCGGCGTGGCCCAAACTGTCGATCCGCTCGGAGGAAGCTACTTCGTCGAGAAACAAACCCTCGACATGGAAAATGGCGCCTTCGATTATTTCGAGAAGCTCGATCAGATGGGCGGCATGGTCAAAGCCATCGAGCGCGGATTCCCGCAGAGAGAAATTGCCGAGGCCAGTTATCAGTACCAGCGCGCGGTTGAAGCCAACGAGAAGATCACGGTCGGCGTGAACGATTTCGTCATCGAAGAAGGCTCGCCCCATATTCTCTACATCGGCGAATCGGTAGCCCGCGCTCAGGAGAAGAAACTCAAAGCGTTGCGCGCGCGCCGCTCGAACGAAGAAGTCGAACGCTGCCTCGATGCCTTGAAACGCGCCGCCGCGAAGACTCCGAGCGCGGGCGCCAACGGCAATATTTCCGGCGTCAACACCATGCCCCACATAATCGACGCCGTCCGCGCTTACACCACTGTGGGGGAAATCTGCGAAGCGTTGCGGCAAGTGTACGGGACGTATACGGAAGTGAGCATCACATGACTTGTTTGTGGTCGCAAATTGCGACCGCAAAGATTTGTTGCAGACTTCTGGGCGCTCCCCCAGTTGCGTGCCAAAGGATCGATATTCGTATTCATCACATTCGGAGTGCCCATCTATCACAGCCTTGGCCGGCAGCGATCACTAGACTGGCGGTATGCAAATCCGTTCGCCAAAACTCGAACCCACACGGCGACCGCTGCCGACCCATCGAAGAGCGGCCGTGGTCCCCATCGAATCTCGAATCACGATTCTGCGCCGCCAGAAAGTCATCCTCGATACGGCATTGGCCGAACTCTACAAAGTTCCCGTCAAACGTCTCAACCAGCAGGTAAACCGCAACCGGGAGCGCTTTCCTTCTGATTTTATGTTCCAGCTCACACCACGCGAGTTCGCCAGTTTGAGGTTGCAAATTGCAACCTCAAAGAAGAAGCGCGGCGGCCGGCGCTCGCTTCCATACGCTTTTAGCGAACACGGCGCGATCATGGCAGCAACGGTGCTCAACTCGAATCAGGCAGTAGAAATGAGCGTTTTTGTGGTGCGCGCCTTTGTCCGCCTGCGCCAGATGGTGGCCGCAAACATAGAATTTGCCGCCAGATTGAACGAACTGGAAAAGCACCTGGAGACTCACGAAGGCACGATCCAGGAAATCGTCAGCGCCATCCGGAGGCTGATGAACCCAACGCCCAGCCGCCGGAGGAAGATCGGATTCGCGCTCCCGCCGGCCCGGACGATGTAGCCCTGTCTGGCCGCTTGACGATTTCAGTGTTCCGGTTAACCCCCACGAGTTCGCCGCTTTGAGGTCGCAATTTGCGACCTCAAACATTCGCCGTGGAGGCCGACGATCCCTTCCCTGCCTGCGTTACTTCATGCGATTGCGATACAGACTTCCATCCACTTGCCGAACCATGGCCTCGATGTCGAGTGGCACCTGTAAGAATGCGGCTATTTCTTCAGCGACCGCCTTCGGTTCGCGCAGCACGCGATGGTAGTGCGTGCGCAAGACCTGCAAGTTCCGCTGGCCCGCGAGCCACTTGTTCACCTCGACCAGGTGGCGTTGAAAAGCCTCTTCAATGGCGGAGTTGACGGCGGCCGAATCCGCGTTGCCGCGGCGCCGCAACATCTCGTCCTGCGACTTCAGCACCTCGGGCAGCGGACGCTGCATGAAGATGACGCGGTACTCATGTCCCGAAGGCAGCGACACAATCAGTTGCGTGATGACCTTCACCGCCTTTCCCTCGGCCTCCGCAATCAGGCTGGGATCTTTCGGAAGCTGCTTGATGCGCTCCCACTCGAGGTAGCCCTTGGGGTTGTCGGTGTCGGCTTTGCGCTCGCCGTCCGAGAGAACTGGCAGGCCGCCCGCATCCAGCATCTGCATCATCAGCGATGTGCCCGATCGCGGCAGTCCCGAAACAATGGTGATCATCAGTGCCTTTCAAGAGACGAAAATAGCGGCGGTGAATTTCCTTCTCCGCCGGATTTAGAATCCGCACGTGAAATGATAAATGATAGTGGGAAGGCGGCCGCCGGGCGAAAGACGTTGGCCGCGCGGCTCTCGAAACCAACGATTCGTCTGCGCTGCACGATGAGAGGGGAAGGCGAGAAAATCAGTATCTCGAAGATGCCCGCTACGCCGCCATTGCGCCCCGGCGAGGGTTCTGATAACGTGCCTCTCGTCTCTCAAAGGAGGTCCTCGTGGCTTTTTGTCCAACCTGTGGAACGCAGATCGTGGATGGAGCGACTTGTCCGAAGTGTGCGGGCAGCGCCGCACAGAGTACGAGCGTGGCCGCACCCGCCGCCGCCGGACTCACCGACAACGTGGCTGGCGCTCTGGCCTATGTGACCATCATTCCAGCGATTATTTTTCTGGTGCTGGAGCCATTCAACAAGAAGCGTTTCATTCGCTTCCATGCCTTTCAATGCATCTTCTTTAGCATCGCTTGGATCGTGCTCTGGATGATCCTGGCATTCATTGGACACATCCCATTCCTCGGGTGGGCGACGGTCCTGGTGTGGCCACTGGTCAGTCTGGCCGGGTTTGTGATCTGGCTGATTCTGGTGCTTAAGGCCTATCAAGGGCAGATGTTCAAGCTGCCCGTGATCGGCGACATCGCCGAACAGCAGGCTGGCGCATAGGCTTGGCCGTCAGACAACTCGTGCCTGAACACGATCGGACGCCGATTGGGTGGCTGCTCCTCTCGGCATGTCAGGTATTTTTGCTACGTTGGGGGACGATGGCGCCGAAACCCCTTCTCTAGTTCGCCATCTATTCGCCCGTATGCTAAACTGTCTCCCCGTTCAGCGAGGAGCCAGCGACCATGCGCAAAGCAATTAATCACCTCAAGAAATCCGACCCCGTGTTGGCCGCGATTATCGAGCGCGTCGGGCCATGCCGCATGGGATTCGGCGAACCCACGTTTCATGCCCTGGCCGAGTCGATTCTTTATCAGCAGTTGAATGGCAAAGCAGCCGCGACCATCTTTGATCGCTTCACTGCGCTGGCCGGCGATCCGCTGACGCCCAAGGGCATTCTCAAACTGACCGATGCCGAAATGCGCGGGGTCGGGCTGTCGCGGCAGAAGACGGCGTATCTGCGCGATCTCGCCGAGAAGACCGCAGTTGGCCTGCTGGAATTCGAGCGCTTGCCGGAATTGCCGGAAGAAGAAGTGATCGCGCATCTCACCCAGGTCAAGGGCGTGGGCGTCTGGACGGCACACATGTTCCTGATGTTCACCTTGCGGCGTCCGGATATTCTGCCGACGGGCGATTACGGCGTGCAGGCCGCCATCAAGAAGCACTACAAGAAACGCAAGTGGCCTAAACCAGCGGTAATGGAGAAGATCGCGAAACCTTGGGCGCCTTATCGCTCGATTGCTTGCTGGTATCTGTGGAGGAGTCTGGATATCAAGACGGTCGAAAAATAGACGGGTGGACCAGCCCATCGCCGTTTTCCGAACTCTCGAGGGGTGCCCCTCGCGAGTTCAAACGATCGCGATAGCCCGGGCCACCCACCCTTAATCTAACTTGCTCGGTTTACGTATTTTTCATTTGACTTTTTCTTGAGCGTAATTTAGCTTGCCGTGATCATCGGTTCAGAATTCTAGGTGGGCCGCGAATAGAAACTTCATTCGTGCATTCTGACGATGACTTCCCCGAGCGACAAGATTCTCAGGTTGCCTAGGTTCTTCCGCGTTTAGCGGAGGAGAGAAGCGTCGTGCGTTTTCCTGAGGCTTGTGACAGCTTTCGGAGGAGGAACACGCCTTGGCCCATCGCCCGTTGGTTTTTCGTTCCACGGTGTGCTCGTCCTCGATCATCCGTCTGATTAGTACTGGTCGCTCTTGGTTCGTCTTTAAATAAAGGTGTGAGGACTTTATAGAACACGGAGGAAGAAAGATGCTGACCACACAAATGATGGTTTCAGGGAAGCGCACCGTTACGACCAATTTGGGCGCTACCCCCTTGGTCGCCAATGAAATTCTTCAATATAGGCTGTTTGCCAGCGGCGCGAATCCTATCTGGGCGTTTGGCTGCGCGCACAGGCTCCTTGCGAGCGTATCGAACCAGCCCTTGCCCGTTTACACCTGGTATCTGTCGCCACAGTCGGTCCCTGCTCCAGACGGCCCTGTGTATACCCTCGACCAACCCATCAACGTCATGGATGTCTATGTAGTTGCCCTATCGTTCGCCGCCGTGGTGCAGTATCGACTGCTCGTGGTTAAGCAGCCGGGGAACGTTACGATCCAAGACATCACCTATAACAGCTTCGACCCTCATGACGCCTACAGGGAGCCACTCGATGTCACACTGGCATAAGATATCTGCATACGTTGTGGCCTGCAGCCTCGCGCTGGTAAGCACGTGCATGGCTCAAAGCGAATCGGCTGGTCAACAAAAGGCGGCTCAAGGGCTGAACTGCGACAGTCCCCCTGACTTCTCGACGTTTGTAAACTGTCGAATCGATCAGCTCACAATTAAGCAACTCCCCGCTGCCGAAGTGACTGCCGCACAGAAAGATCCTGCCAAGAATGCACAGGCGCCCTCCAGTTCGGCAACCGCATCTTCGCTTGTCGACAAAAGTTCGGTTTCGGATCTGGCCAGCATGGCGCTGGACGCGGCGGGACTAAGCAGTGCGTCCTCTCAGCCTAACACTACGAGCACCACAGGATCAGTAACGGCATACGCGCTCCGCAATTGGATAGAAAAGAAGGATTCACTCGATCCGTCTGTATATTCACACGGATTGAACTGGCGGCGCTTCAGCTTGTTGCTCGGTCGCGATTTGCCTGACAGCAGCAAAACCACAGGGTCGGGCACGGCTTCGGGGTCATCGTCGACACCGCAAGATAGGGGTGCTCTACCATTCGCCACGTCGTCCGCGGGCGCGACAATGGGGCCGAGTACATCCCAAAGGGGAGTGATCGTAGGCGGAAAAGCGGTGATTTGGGCGAGGAGGGATGCTTCAAATTCTCACAATTCCCCGCTTTTTGAGCAGATTGGCAGCGCGCTATCTGAGCAAGTAACTCCGTCTGCGGCCGCAATTCTCGCCATCACACAATATCTCGATGAAAAATATGGTGCCGACTCGACGACGAAGAATTGGAGCAGTACATGGAACAAGCTTACCGACGTGGACAAGAAAAATATCGACAAGTTCTTGGGGCCCGAAGTTAAGGCCAGCGCCCAATACCATGAGCTCGTGTCGAAGATATTAAAAGGAATTCTTGTGGCTCCGCAGCTGTCAGCTACCTACCAAGCAAACCTAAAACTGGATAACGGCGGTGCGTTGCACCGATTTGCGTTTGTTTTTGACAAGTCAGCTTTCGGCACGTCCGGGAAGATATTAACGAGTAGTAACCTCGGCTTTGACTACACCGAAAAGAGCGCCACTAGCGCTGCAAAGAAGCAGTTTCGAGCAAGTGGCGACATACAGTTCCCTTTGTGGTCGCAAGAGACGGGAAAGACTTCAAAAGAGTTGACTCTGGATGTATCGGGCCAGGGGCAATGGGGCACAAAGGAACCGGTCTATCAGACGCAGCTTAAACTTAGCATTCCGCTCCTGACAGGAGTGTCCGTTCCGCTGACATGCGGCTACGCGAACCAAACCCAGCTGCTGAAGGAGACGAATGTATTTGGGCACGTAGGCATAACGCTGGATCTCGCAAAGATATTGGAGCACCGCGAACCATGATCGAGGCCGTCCCGCCGGTTTCGACGATCCAGATGCTATTTTTCTCGCCGATTACACTTTAACGGAGAAGTGTAACGCGGGTTTGTCTATGGACATTGACCCGAATGAACCGGGGTACACCACCTCTCGCGTTTGTTCGAGAGTTTCGGCGCAACAAAAAACCCTCCCGACCCATCCGAGAGGGTTTGCGAACTGGTGGGGGAAATTTTATGCCGCGCGCACTACGTTGCCTGCCTGAAAGCCCTTCGGTCCTTTAAGCAGATCGAACTCGACGGTCTCGCCTTCGTTCAGCGAGCGGTAGCCGTTCTCCTGGATGGCCGAAAAATGCACGAACACGTCCTCGCCCGTGGAACGCTGGATGAATCCGTATCCCTTCGCCCCGTTGAACCACTTCACAGTACCCTTCTCTCTCACAAAAAACTCCTTTCGCACCAATGCTAAGAATTATTCTTCCGTCCCTTGTCTGTTTGCCCCGATTCTGTCGCCCTGCTATCCAGGACATTCGATCCGGGACATCCCCTCAAAGCAACGGTAAGAATTTCTTGCTGGCGTCGCCGCGCGCAGGCCATACCGCACTAACAGAAACGGCGCCGCGGCATTCCGCCGAACGGTTGCCCGCGACGAAATTCCGTGGAGCCGCGAAAACGAAAGCTCGATATCGGACTGCCGGCACAGAAACGTCCAACCCTGCTGTACACTCGCCAACCGGGTCCGGCTGGCGAAGCACCAGATGATAGCAGGAAGATTGCAGTTGGCAAGAGCGAAATTGCTGAGAATAAGCAGAAAAATGAACATGACCCCGGGCTTCAATCAAACATGCCGTTGGGGCCGGAACCGGCGTGCCTCGACGGAAAACCGTAAGTATTTGATAATATTTGAGAAACCCGTGTCTTCCATCACTCCCATACGGCCCTCCGACAAGCAGGGAGCGGCCGAGTTGCACGCCTCTCCGGCCGAAGGCATCGTACGCTCCACTGCGCGCTATCTGCTGCAGACCGAGGTGCACACCTTCGCCTTCTCCGTCGCCGCCAACGCCATCCTGTCGTTCTTTCCGTTCCTGCTGGTGCTGATGACGCTGGTTCGATACGTCTTTCATTCCCAGTTGATGTACTCCGTAGTCGAGAACCTGCTGCGCGACTCGCTTCCGACTGGCCAGGAATTCGTGATCCGGAACCTGAATGCGCTGGTCACGGCGCACCATCGCGCGCAAGTGTTCTCGCTGGTCATGCTGCTGGTTACTTCCACCGGAATTTTTCTGCCGCTCGAAGTTGCGCTGAACCGCGTCTGGGGATTTCGCAACAATCGCTCGTACCTGGGAAATCAGTTGATGTCGCTCGGCCTGGTGTTTGCCTGCGGATCGCTTGCCCTGCTCTCGGTAGGATTGACCGCTGGAAACTTTGCCATCGTGAAGAGCGCGCTGCACGGATACGGCGCATGGTATGTGCAGCTGGCGGACTTTGTGACCATGAAGATCTTTTCGATCGGAGCCAGCATCGCCATCTTCTTCCTCGTCTACTGGCTGTTGCCGAATGGCAAGGTTTCGGCCCAGGCAGTCCTGCCGGCGGCGGTGATCATGGGATTGCTTTCCGAACTGCTGAAGTACGCTTACATCTTCGCCCTGCCCCGGCTGAATTTCGCCGAAGTGTACGGGCCGTTCGCCATCTCGGTCAGCCTGATGTTCTGGGCGTTTCTGTCGGGGATGCTACTGCTGACGGGAGCCCACCTGTCAGCGCGAAAAGCAATTGCCGGGCTGAAGTTTAACGAATTGCCATCCTGAGCGCAATCGTCTCTACTGCACGGTCACCCCGAGTTTCAGCGCCTTGACCCCCGTCGTCGAAGCAGTAATGATGACCTTCCCCGCATTTGGGCCGGTCGTGTATTGCACCGCGGCTGTTCCAGTCGAACCAGTGATCACCGGAGTGGCGACGAAAGTCCCGCCGGCGCCGTTATCCGTGAAGCTCACGCTCACTCCCGGCACGCCATAGCCGTGAGCGTCAACCACCGTCACGACCAGAGGCGCTGCCAGCGGCGTATTTGGCGCCGCCGTTTGGTTGTTCCCGGAAGAAATGAGCATTCGCGTTGGAGCGCCCACCGTGCTCGTTTCGGCGAACGAAGTGCCGATATAACCCGTGCTGGAGCAAGTGATGGTCACTGCTTGGGGCTTGGAGGGAAGCTGATAAGTGAAGGTCACGGCTCCGGTCGCATTCGTCGTCTGCGGCTGGCTTGGCGTAAACACCCCGCCAACTCCTCCGTCCTTGCAGGTCACAGGTATGCCCGCCAGCGGCGCAGAACCGTAGGCAGAGGAAGTGGTGGCCACCACACTCAGCGGCACTGGCAAAATGGATTTTTCCACGCCCGCCTGGTTATTGCCGGTCGCCACCTTGAGCGACGGCAGCAGCCCATACACCTGCAGAGCGGCCGTTCCGCCGACATACACCTTGCCATTCGAAATGGTCGGAGTTACGAAGCGTGCGACCAGGCCCAACTTGTCCCGCAGTTTCAGCGCTTGCGTGCTGTCGTAGAACTCGTTCGCGAGGTTGGTGGGATCGAAGGCGAACAGGGCCGGGTTGCCGTGCCGGACCACCCAGAGGATTCCATTGCTGTTCCCGTTTGCGCTAATCGAGGTCGACGCCGGACCGAGGCTGGCAAAGAAAATCGGGGTCTGGGAAACCGGCTGTGGCGTGAGCAGTCCGTTGAGCAGAGAGAACTGCTTGATATAGTCCAACTCTCCGGCCACATACACGCTGTTGTTCCAGTAGGAAGGCACGCCGGTGAGTTCACTCACGACGGCCCGGGGAATTTCCTGAATGACATTGTCAGTAGTGGCGTTGAACTGCCCCGCGTTATCGCGGTTGACCAGGTAGAGAGTGCCCTGCTTTCCTCCCGCAATCAGTTCGTGCGGATAGAGGCCGGGCTGATCCGGAAGAATCAGGGGTCCCGCCGAGCCCAAGTCCAGATCCGCTTGCGCGAGCTGCTTTTGGTTATAAGGCGTAAAGAAATCGAGCACGCCGAAATCATCCTGGTTCCACCCCATCTTCAGCACGCTGTCGCCAAAGTCGTTGCCTCCCACCGGCCCGTCGTACGTTCCGTTCGCGGTGGCCACGTAAATATAGCCATTCTCGTCGGCCGCCGGACCGCTTCCACCTTGCCAGATCGAACCGCGGTTTCCATCGGGAGTAACCAGGAAAGCGGCCTTCTGTTGCAGCGTCTGGGAGTTGTAAGCAAAGAGCCAGCCGTTGTAGGCATATTCGTCGCAGCCGTTTCCACCAAATCCAATGTAGACCACGCCGTTTTGCAGCAGCAGCGCGGGCCGTTGCATTTGGAAGATGGGATTGAAGGTTCCCGACCCATTGCTCGACTGCGCCGTGCCGGTAATGATCACTGGGCCGCCTAGCAAATCGTTGCCCGTGGTGATATCCAGGGCATGCAGACTGAAGTTGCGCACCGCGTTGGTCCCTGTCCCGGTGATCGTCTTGGCCACGACGTAAAGCGTCGTCTTGCCCGGATCGATCACCGGCGTGCCCATGATCCCGATTTCGGTATAGTAGTTCAACCCCGTGCATCCCCAGTCGGCGATCGGATCGGGAGTCCCGCCATCGTTCAGGCTCACCGACCACAGCGGAGAAGCGTTATGGCCCTGCGTGCTATCGGCGTCGAACGCGTACACCGTGTTGTTCTGCGTCGCGACATAAACAACGTTGTGCACATGGCCATCGTTCATCAAAACACCGCTGGCATAAAGCGGTTGCCCGACGATGATGCCGTCGACACTCTGTGCGAAGAGCTTTCCGAAACTATTCACGTTGACGTTCGCGGGCGTCAGCAAGGTCTCATTCGCATTCAAACCCGACCGCGTGTTGTCGTTGTGCTGAGTCAGGACATTGTTCTGCCCCCTGGCCATGGAAAATCCCAGGCAGAGGAAGAAAATAACGGCCAACGTTGTAACCGGCTGTGGACGCGGCATATGGCTCACTTTTCGATCACGATTCATAGTTTCAGCATTCCAATCCTGCAACCCGGAAGAGACGGCCCCGCTCGTCATGAAGTTCCATCACCACACGGAGATCGTCTGGAAAACAATTGCGTTCGTGGGCCAACGCCTCGGGGGACAATGCTCACTTTTTCGAAGCACCAGCCGTTTTTAGACAAACAGCAGATTTAAGGGGGAAGGAACTTCATCACCGCAGAGACAGGAATTGCCTTATCTCTATCGGGCAGAACTCATTTTTCCATACCAACGGCCAGACGGCAACCACAAAATCACGCTTTCTGAGAATTGCGGAGCAACCCCCGAAACCCGTTACCAACGGGGGCTTTCATTACTATGCATCATAGTTTCCATCGGGTTGCGGACTGCGGAAAGGTCTTTTCCACGAAACCGAAGACTCGGCTAGGCCGGACGCGGAAGATCGGCTCTCCCATGCCCAGCGGGTCCATCTTGTATTTCTTTATGTAAGCAGCCGCAAAGCGCTCCAAAACGGCTGCGCCCTTAACTTCCTCGGCGGAGCCTTCGACGATCACCGCTTCTTCGCCATCGTCGTTCGTAATCGTGCACGCGGGATTGGCGGCGAGGTTCTGACCTTTGCGGGATTTACGTCCGGTCGAAAAAAAGAACGCGTCGTCGAGCCACACTCCCCACACCGGCATCACATGCGGACGTCCCTGACCCGCATGAAGACGGGGGCGAATCGTGGCCAGCCAGAAGGTCCGGCAGCCGTTCATTTTTCTAGCAACCCAGGCCCATGGAAGCAGGCCCTTACCCTCTTTGGCCCCAACAATGCCATAGCCGGGCGCAAACGGACGATCCGCCTTCGGTTGCGATTTCGCAGGACGTTTCGCAGAACGGACAGGCATTTATAACCTCCTTGCTTTGTGTGGCGCGGGCGCGCCGCCCGCGTCAGCCGACGCGAACGCCACGCACCCTGAGGACAAAAACCCGTAAGCAATCTGTCCTTAGATCAAAAACCCCAAAACCCAGATCACTCACTCGCCGCCTTACGCGGGCGGGGGCGCCCGCGCCACACTAATTCTTCTTCAACTCCTGTACCGCGCGATGCGCCTGATCGATGGCGCAGTCGGTGTACGCGTAGGCGTCCGCGTCCGCGTTCGCGATCGCCAGGCGCCCGAACGGTTTGCGCGCCACCTGACACGGAGTCTCACCGCCTTCCAACCAGAACTGGTCGAACAGCGAATTGTATTCATAGGCGTAGCCGTGCGGCCAGCGATTGACCGTGATTTCCAGGATGTCGCGCGCCGGGTCGAATCCGCCCGCACCCAGCATCCGCGCCAGTTGCTCGCGGATGTTGCGCTCGTAAGTCTCGAACGTCGTGGTATAGAGCTGAATGCGCCCCAGCTTATGCTGCTCACGCGCCGGGCGTCCGGGCTTGCAGGCCGCCTTCATCATGTGCACCACGATGGGCTCGTCCGGCTTTTTCGTGCATTCATAGCCGCCGATGCTGACTGGAACATCCAGATTCACGGTGCTGTGATACATACCGGGGGCGTAGATCGCACTCGCGCCCAGCTTCTGAAACGCGCTCCAGTTGCGCACCAGCACGTTGTTGTAGAGCAGCGGAACTTTCTGCGCCGAAGCCAGCGCTTCTTTCTGCGCGTCCGGCAATTCTTGCGCGATGTACGGAATCACCACATGCCAGCACGCCAGAATGCAGTTCGCGGCGCGCACCGTCTGGAGGCTCTTCCCGGTAAAGTAGCTGATTTCCACTTCTTTCGCCGAGGCCGGATCGCCCCGGTGATTTACCTTGACCACCGTGCTGTTCAGCCGGATACGCATCGCGGACGACGACTCGTCGAGCTTCGAGTAATTGGCCTTCGCCAGCACTACGTCGGTGGCCGAGCTTCCCGGAATGGCCGCTGGAATCAGCTTGCGCACCAGCAGCCGCGCGATCGAAGCGTTGCCGTCGGGAAAGTGGAAGAAATATTTTTCCGCTTCGTCGCTGCGAATGGCGTCGCGGTTCATCCCCTTGCCCGGTGCGGGATCGAGTCTGAGGCCGTCAAATCCCGGCATTCCCAGGCCCCAGGCGTCCTGCGCCGCGACCGCATCGATGCCCACGCCGAACAGCGGATGCGGGAAGGCCTGGAACAACTTCACAATTTCGTCGCTCACGCCAATCGTGCCGGTCAGGTATTTCGCATAGCTCACGCGCGCCATGCGCGCCTTTTTCTCGTCGGAACTGAGACCGGGGAAATAATCCTTCTCTTCCGTCAACAGGCGCTGAAAATCCTGCTTGGCTTTTGCCGAGAGCGGGGCTTCTTTCAGAAACTCCCGCAAGGCCGCTTCGTTGGCCTCGTCGCTGAGACCGCTCTCATCTCCTCCGGTATGCACCGCGTTCGCGACCAGCTTGTCGGTCCCAAACGTTTCCTTGTCGAAAAAGATGTGCGGCTTCAGGCCTAACGAACGATAGAGATCCTTGTTGACGTACTTGGGATACGAAGGCACATCGATGCCAAGCTCTTCGATCAGAGCCTTCGCGACTGCGCTGTATGGCGACGGGCTTTCGATGGAGTAGGTGCCGCCGAATCCGAGGATCGTGCGGTTGCCCGCACGAAATTCGTTGCGCTTCGCGTGTCCGCCGAAGTCATCGTGATTGTCAAGAATCAGGACGCGCGCCTTATCGCCAGCCGCCTTGCGGAAGAAGTGCGCCGCGGCGAGTCCGCTGATGCCTCCGCCGACGATCACCAGATCATAGGATTCGCCAGTGTCCACGGCCTTGGGAGCATCGTCCCAGAAGGCGCCGTCGCGGAGTTTGTGCATGGTTTCGAACGACCCGGCGTGACTTCCGCGCAGGCCGGTCTTGCCCGGAGGATAGTAACCTGGGACACTTTGCGCGGGAACGTGCTGCCCTTCCAGATCGGCGGCTGCGGCCGCCCACATTTCAGGAGGGACGAGGCCATGAATGGCGGCCGCTCCCGTCGTCAGTGCGACTCCGTTTAGAAAATCCCGGCGCGTGATCCGCGCGCCCATCCCCAGTGCTCGATCCCGTTCCTTGTTCGCTTCAGATGACACAAATGCCTCCGGCGAGGCAGTGTATCATTTCTTGTCGCTCCGCCGACGCTAGCGCCCCGTCCCGTCGCTCCCGCTGGCCGTCCCGAGCCCGGACTCCGCCGTTGCGGCGAGTACTTCATCCCAGAACGAAGTATTCGGATCGACCGCTCTCACTCCGATCTGACCTTCCGCCGCCGTATCTTCTTTCCCGACCCACGCCACTCGAAACTCTTCCCTCTTGTGCAGGCGGGCAAGAGAAATTATGTCGCCCTGTCCAAGCATTCCGTGAATGCCTTCGAGCAGAGCGCCTCGACGGCTTATATTGACCGTCATCACTCTCTGATCCAGAGGACGGCCGCTCAGGTCGGTTCCGGAAAGCAACACCGGCAACGCCAGATCAATCCGCGGATCGCGGCGATTGCCGAGCCGCTGCGCTCGCAGATCGCTCAGCAACTGCTCCGCGGTCAACGACGCTCCCGAGCGAATCAACTCCAGGAGCGGGTCGGGCCCCTCGTCGTGGAGTGCGGCGTCGGGCGCATCATTCGGCGCCGCGAGCTGGCCTTCTTTTTCCCGAACTTCCTTCCGAAGTTCTTTCCGGTCTTCCTTTCTGCCCACGAAAATTTTCGGGACCTCGCGATTGCCCGTCAACCGTCCGATCAGTTCCTCCACCTGCGCCCGCCGATCGTGCGCGGGCGTTCCCGTGAACTCGACTCCCATTCCGGTTTGCGCGTGAGACACCCGCACCACTCCGTCCAGCAGACACTCCGTGTCCAACGCCCGGATACTCAGCAGCACGGGAGTGCCGGCGGGAAATGGCGCAGCCGTCTCCAGGTAGCAGGCGCCCGCGCTGATGTCGGTCAGGCGCCAGCGTCGCTTCGCCGCGCCCGGCGCTTGATCTGCGTGCTGTTCCGCGGCAGGCAGCGCGGTCTCCTCGATCTTCCAATCCGCGGGCGCATACTCGATTCCCCAGAAGTTGCCCGGCACCTCCAGTTCCAGGCCGACCAGCCAGGTCTCGGGATCGCCGCCCAGTGGAACCACCTCCGCCACCAGCGCCGTGGTGTGCCGTTTTGCCGAAACGATTTCCAGGCGGACCTGAATGCCCTGCTTAATCGCGCGTGGAACGATCAGCCCACATCCGTGCGCGTTCACCAGCGTGGTGTTGCAGGGCTCGGAAAATGGCGAGGCAGCGTCGAGGCTGGTCACGAGCACCGGAACTTCCAGCGGCAGCCGCGTGCTGCGCCGAATGGCGTGCTGTGTTTTTTCCGATGGGCCCATAGAGTTAGCAGGCAAAAAATCCTTCGGCCTGAGAACGTCGATTCGAAAACTAGCGCCGGCGGCTCCGGCGACACTTATCCACGAACTATGCTAGATCACAAGAAAGCCCCGGGCACGACATTTCGCCACCCCGGTTTCCAGTTAGACACTAGCTCTCTGATCGAGTGAATTTGCAGTTGAGGCGTTGTGGTCTCCCAGGTCTCAAAATCGAAACCTAGGGCACCCTCCTTCGCTCGGGCTGACAAGTTTTGAGAGGGTGGCCTCGGCACTTAGCCGATCTTAATCGCCGTATCGGACGCCTGGAAGGCGATCTTGTTGTGACTACCGTCGCAGAAGGGCCGGTTGGCGGAGGCGCCACAGCGGCAAAGAGAGAACGCCGTCTTGCCCGTCAAGTCGTACTGGTTGCCATCGGCGTCCACCATTTCGACAACGCCGTTGGGATCGTCTACGCGCAAAGAACCGTTCTTGCGCACCGTAATCTTGACTTGCGACATGGAACCTCCGATGGGTGAATAGCCTTCAAACTATCGCACAGCAAAGAAAGTTGCCAGTACCCAGTACCCAGTATCCAGTTAAAGGCGCAATTCGGAAAATGGCGGCGAGTACGGGTTTTAAACTGGGTACTGGGTACCGGGTACTGGCAACTGGGTACTGACTATCGCCAGCGGTCCACCGCTTCCCACCACAGCATCTTCGACCACTCGGCAAGAGTGGTCTTCGTCCATTCGCGGTTCGTCCACCACGCGTCGCCGAAATGCTCCGGATCTCGAGCCGCGGCTACACTGAATTTGTATTGCGGCAGGCGACGGCGGAAGATGGCCAAGGCGCGGCGGGTGTGATACTCGGAGGTTACGATCAGCACCCGATGTGCGCCCAGCGACTGCAGGCATGGGATCACGTCAGGGGCCTCAGTGTTGGTCGAGAACCCGGCAGTCGGGCACACCGAGACGAGGTTTGCCTCCGCCAGGCCGCTCACGTATTTCCGCGCAATGTCGACCAGTTGCTGATCGTAGATCTGGGCTCGCGTCTGAACATCGATGAACACGCGGGGCGCCATGCCCTGGCGCAGCAACTCCAGAGCGTGGTCGGGACGGACAATGGTCTCCCCAGCCAGCACCAAGATGACGTCAGACTTTTCAGGTTCGTCCACGACCAAAAAGCGCGCCGCCTGGCTCGCAAGCGCCGCGAGGAGGATGACCAACAACAACACTGTGATTAACCGGAAGAATCGCATCTGAGACGTATGTTACCAAACCTCGCATGTTACAAGAGCGTGCTTCAACCGTTTTCAGACGACGTGACCAGTTCCCTCAGGGGCTAAAGCCCAGTGTTTATGCAACTTGTGGCGGCACGGCTGGAAAGGCTGTGGAAAGACTCATCCAGGCACAAAAAGCACACCTCAGGCGCTAAAGCGCAAACGCATACTCAACGACTTACGGCACGAGTGAACTCGTGCCCTTCCCAAAAACCTTCCTGAATCAGAGTTTTTCCGCGGGCTGTGAAGCCGTGCCCTTCCCGAGAACCCACCCAAAACCATTTATGAAAACACACTCTAAGGGAACCACTGCACGGGGCAATGCGATTCCGGCGGTAATCGAAATCGCAATCCGCTCTTTAGATATTGCATGAAAATCGCGCGAGAGTACTTAAGCGAGCCATGACTTCCGCTGCCCCCTCGACCTCAATGCTAGAATTATCACTCTCATATGAATACTCAACTCACCGCTTCTTCCCTCTTTACTGGCCTGAAAAGCCGCATCGATGCGCGCACGGCTCGGATCGGAATCATCGGCCTCGGCTATGTCGGACTGCCGCTCGCCCTCCTCTACAGCGAGCAGAAATTTGCCGTCACCGGATTCGATATCGATCAGCGAAAAATCGACACCCTCGACAGCGGGGGCACCTACATTTTCCGCATCACGCCCGAGGAGATCGCGGCCGCCAAGTCGAACGGCTTTAAAGCCACGGCCGACTATTCGCAGATCACCGCCATGGATGCGATCATCATCTGCGTCCCCACCCCGCTCAACGAATATCACGAGCCCGATCTCAGCTACATCACCAACACCGCCCACGCCGTGGCGCCGCATCTGCGCGCTGGCCAGATCGTGATCCTCGAGAGCACCACCTACCCCGGCACCACCGAAGAAGTCCTGATTCCGATTCTCGAGCAGGAGAACAAGGCCGGCCTGAGGGCCTCCCGCCACGGCGCCGCCGGCGACAACGATATCTGGGTCGCATTTTCGCCGGAGCGCGAGGACCCCGGCAACACTCAAGTCGCTCGTCACGATATTCCGAAGGTAATTGGCGGACTCGATCTCCAGGCCAGCGAAATCGCAGCCGCGCTCTACGGCTCCATCTTCCGCCGCACCGTTCCCGTCTCTTCACCCGCTGCCGCGGAGATGACTAAGTTGCTGGAAAACATCTACCGCTGCGTCAACATCGCGCTGGTCAACGAACTCAAGATGCTCTGCCTGCGCATGGACCTCAACATTTGGGAGATCATCGACGCCGCCGCCACCAAGCCCTTCGGCTTTCATGCGTTTTATCCCGGGCCAGGTCTGGGCGGACACTGCATTCCGGTCGACCCCTTCTATCTTTCCTGGAAAGCGAAGGAGTTCGACTTCCGCACCCGTTTCATCGAACTGGCGGGCGAAATCAACGTGGCCATGCCCTACAACGTGATCGCCTCCACCATCTCGGCGCTCAACCGGCAGAAGAAGGCCATCAACGGATCCAAAGTTCTGGTTCTGGGAGTTGCCTACAAAAAAGATATTGACGATCTGCGCGAGTCACCCGCTCTCACCATCATCGAGTTGCTGCAGAAAGAGGGCGCTGTGGTCAGCTATAACGACCCCTACTTCCCCTTCGTCGGCCGCGGCCGCAAGTACGACCTGCAGATGAAGTGTTCGTCGCTCCACAATCTCGGCCAGTACGACTGCGTGCTCATCGTCACCGATCACAC
>Ga0182027_10002164_pt1 | contig 32056 bp, 22 predicted proteins | sample 712E1DmetaG_FD_121300 | JGI IMG/M metagenome (GOLD analysis project Ga0182027, IMG submission 121300) | Permafrost microbial communities from Stordalen Mire, Sweden - 712E1D metaG (Illumina Assembly) | ecosystem: Environmental > Terrestrial > Soil > Wetlands > Permafrost | place: Sweden...
CGCAACCATCCGTGCGGCAGTCATTGCAGGGCCGGACACTATCTTTACACGTTTCAGATGGCCTGTTGCCCGCACTTTCACATGCGAGCCGCCGATGTCAACGACAAGAATGTGCATAGGTAAATTCCGTTTCGGTTGGCGTTCAAAATATCCCTACCGCCCAAGTTTGGCAAGGCATGAATCTATTTTCGCAAGTTTTTCCGCGTCGCTCATCTTGTTTGTGGCCATGGAAACAGCGTCCACCACGGTGGCTCCGCGTTCGCCGGAGAGAGCGACCAGGTCCCTAAGCAGATGGCCCTTGAACCACCTGTTTGCCGTGACAAGGACAAACACCCGCTTGTTCTTGAGACTTTCAACCGACTTGAGCCAATGCCGCACTTCGGACTTGAAGTTGAAAGCCATCACCATGCCGTACAGCACCACAACCTGGTACGGTGATGCATCGAGGCTCGCCGCGCCTTGGGCCGACACCTCCTTGAAACCGCGGCCGGACTTCCTGATCCGCTCCGCCACGGCAGTCACATAGAACGCCGATTGTTTCTGCGTGAAATCGTGGACAAAGAATACGGTTGCCGCCGATGCGGTGTCGCCGGCGCTTGCCGGGAAAACGGCAAAGAAAACGACGGAAAAAACAGAAAGGCAGAGGATTCTCATGTGCAACTCCGGAATAAGCGGTGTAAATGCCGGTAACGAGCTTGACACAATATACGATACCTTACGCACGCCGCGCAACGGCAACGCAACGCCGTGAAATTTGCTGCAAAATCCCGCGCTCGAAGGCGGCGATTTCCCGACCCAAAAAGACCGTCAACCGCCGTAATCTTAACGTATTTTTCACCACGGTATGAAGATGTACGATCGTTGCACCAAAAGAAGTACCTTTCCGATTCGCCTCGTCCCGGCCATTTTTCTTGCCGGCGCCGTTGTGCTCGCGCTTAGGTGCTCCAACCCGGTTGACAAACGGCCTCACGACCCCGTACTGTCAATTATTGCCGATACCACGGTTTCGGTCAAGGATTCCCTTGTCCTGGTCGCCCGTACCGAGGCCGCGGGCGGCAGAGCCGCGTCCTTCGGCTGGACGCTGGACGGCAGCAAAGTCCCGGCCCCTGCCGCCGCAGACAGCCTGTGCAGGTTGATTTTCGGCATACCGGACACCGGCCGCCATATCGTTATTGTCAAGGCGTTCGGCGCGCAGAACACCGTGTCCCAACCGGAATCCGTTTTGATCACGGTTCGTCTCAATCCGCCAACGGTTCACGTTGTTTCAAGAGATACCGCCGTCTTTCCGGGCGACACGGTGAAGTTCCTGGCGCAGGGAGCAGACTCAAACGGCACTGTGATAGCCTATTTCTGGAAGGTGGACACCGGCGCTGCGCCGATCACAACCGCAACAGGGACTCTGGCCTGGCGCTTTGCTCCCGAGGCGCTTACCCATCGGATTCTCGTTACGGCCATGGACAACGACAGCATCTTGTCCGCGCCGGACTCAATTTTGGTGCGCGTGGTTGTCGACAATCCCCGCATCGCGGCACAGCGCGATACCACAGCGGCCATCAACGACACCACGGATCTTCACGCAACGCGCCTCGACACGTTTCCCACCCCGGTTCGCTGGCTGTGGGCCAGGAACGGAACGGTCTTTTCCGATACGACATCCGGCGCTTCCCTTCCCGTGAGTTTCTCCAGGGCCCAGGCGGGCAAAAGAGTCGTTTTTGTTAAGGCACTCGACAGTCACGGACTGGCGTCGAATGTCGATTCCACGCATGTGTACGTGCACCTGTACCCGCCCACGGTATCCATCACGCACGACACCGTCGTAGTTGTCAACGATCCTGTGCTCCTGCGCGCGCGGGGGCTGGACACAAACGGCCGCGTCGTGAAATACGTCTGGGCAATCGGCGGGGCGAATTTCTCCGATACCACACTCGGCGACAGCATCGTCCACGTCTGGGGCAGGGCCGACACAGGCAAGAACATCGTTGTGTATGTCAAGGCCATCGACGACGACACCCTGGCATCCGGCCCCGACTCGATGCACGTGACCCTGCACCTCAAGCCGCTGCCGGTGGTGACCCCGGCGCACGACACAAGCGTTTTTATCAACGACACGTTTTCTCTCGTTGCGCAGGCGGCGCCGGGCGGCGGCGTCAGTCCGGCAACGATGTTCATGTGGGCGCTGGACAACCAGGCTTTCTCGGACACAACCGTAACCGGCCGCAAGAGCTTGCGTTTCTCCAGGGCCGATACCGGCAGGCACGTGGTGCGCGTAAAGGCCATGGACACCGACACCATGGTGTCTCTCGCCGAGTCCACCGTGGTGCTGGTGCGGCTGGGTACGCCGCTTGTCAAGGCGATGAGCGATACAGCGGTCTTCATCAACGACTCGGCCACCCTGCATGCCGCGGGCTCCGACACCAACGGAACCGTCGTCCGGTACCTGTGGTCTTTCGACAAGGGACAATACTCCGATACGACTGCCCCGGGGTCCGTGCGCATGGCGTGGAGCAAACAAGACACCGGCCGCCACACCGTACGGGTGAAGGCCGTCGACGACGACACGCTTCAGTCGCGGCCGGATTCGTTCTTTGTTCTGGTGCGGCTGGGCGCGCCGCTTGTCAAGGCCATGAGCGATACGGCGGTCTTCATCAACGACTCGGTCACCCTGCATGCCGCGGGTTCGGACACCAACGGAGAAGTCGTCCGGTACCTGTGGTCTTTCGACAAGGGACAATACTCCGATACGACCGCCTCGGGGTCCGTGCGCATGGCGTGGAGCAAACAGGACACCGGACGCCACACCGTACGGGTGAAGGCCGTCGACAACGACACGCTCCAATCGCGGCCGGATTCGTTCTTTGTTCTGGTGCGCCTGGGCATGCCCGTTGTCCGGCCCATCCGCGACACCGCCGTTTCCTGGGGTGATACGCTGACGCTTGCGGTTGCGGCAAGCGACACAAACGGGACAATCGTCCAATACCTGTGGAACGCCGCGGGAACGGGCGCCTGGACCGACAGTTCGGCGCACGATACGATTAGGTTGACAAGCAGCATCCACACGCGAAAGAGTGTGGTGGTGGCCGTCCGCGACAACGACGGGCTTGTCTCCGCGGACACGTTTGCGGTTACGTTCCTGGCCAAGCCATGCTATCTGAACGCCCAGGGGCTGCGTCCCATGGACACGGTTCTCATGAATTCCCTGAACGCAAAACCGTATTCCTTTCCGCTATCGCTCGGGGCCAGCAGGCTCGACGGCGTCGCGGACACGTTCAGCTTTTCGCTGTGGCTGGGCACATCGCCCGCAGCGCTTGCGCAAGTCTACCAGGGACCAAACACCGCATACACATTATCTGTGCCGGACACCGGCGTGTACTACTGGAGGTTCCTGGCTATCGACACGCATAACGACACGGCCGCGGCCGGATCTGTCTTGCGCATCATGCTCCAGAGAAGAATCTGTTTCGTGGGGCATTCCATCGTCACCGGGTTCGGCGGCACCGCGGGACTCGGAGGCTTCCGCAGGATGGTCGTGGACACGCTGCGCGCCGTGGCCGGGCCTGGCGAGAGGATAAAATGCGAGGGCCCCGTTTTCACAACCGCGCTCCTTCCGTCCAGCGACGATTCATGCATCGCAGTTAACGGAAAGACCAGCGCCCAGATCTACGACTCATTGGAGAACCATTCGTCAACATACGCGGATATATGGGTTTATATGTGCGGCGTCAACGAAGGATATCAGTTCCCGCTGTACTACTGGCCCTACGGGTTGAACAACTATGCCCCGGCAACCCTCGACGAGATGCACGCGAGAAATCCGCACGGCGAGATTTACGTCCTGAACTCTTTACCTTTCCCGCCCGACACCATGGGAGACTTCAACGTGCGCGCCGATTCAATGTTCAAGGCCAACCTGCCCGCTTTCAACCACATGCTCGATACGGCGGTCACGGCGCGGCGCCAAACATGGCTGGGCCGAGGCGAGGGCGGCGTGTGGCTCGTTGACGCATTCGACAGTCTGGCGAAACTGCCGGACTCAACGTGGGATTCCGTCTATTTTTCCGATTATCTTCATCCCAACCAGACCGGGTATAACCGTCTCGGCAGGGCGATTCTGGATGCCATGCGCATCGCCGGCAGCTCGTTTCTCAAATAGCAATTTACACAAGATCCCTGCGCTGCAACTTACTTAGCTAGCCGGTTAATGGAGATGCTCCGAGGTCTCGATGTATCGCGGCAAAGGGAAAACCGAACATCGGCTGTTAGTGATGTAATTGCCATTCATGGTCCGCGTAGAAGATTAGCGGAAACCCCTTCGGGAGTTTCCGGCAGGGGACCACGGCCTTGGGCCGTGGGGCAATGCTAAACGTCGCCGCGATGGCGCGGCCTTTCTTTTTCCACCCCTTTCAGGGGTGTAATAAGGCCACGGCCTATGGCCGTGGTTGTTTACTCTTTTCGACGGCTTGACCGAACAGGCGCACACATGAAATCGAAAATTCTGTGGTGGGTGATCGTTGGAGCTTTGGCAGTGGGTCTCGGGTTTGGCGCTCAGAGGCTTGCAATCCCCGGATCATGGTTCGTTGCCGCCATGATCATTGCAGTAATTACGGGACTTATTCGGCCGGCTCATCCACAAGTCAATAAACCAGTTCTCATGGGTGCCCAGGCTGTAATCGGAACCATGCTTGGTATCAATGTTCGTCCGGATATCTTCCCCCTTTTGCTTCTCCACCTTCCAGCAATTATCGGAGTTATATCCTTTACCATTGCATTCTGTTTAGTGGCCGCAATGGTTTTACCGCGCATAAGTTCGCTCAACCGGGAAACCGCAGCAATGGGTAGCCTGCCTGGCGGGGCGAGTGCCATGATAGCGCTGAGCATTGGAACCAAAGCAGACACAAGGATAGTTGGTCTTATGCAATATCTAAGAATGATATTGGTAGTCCTCATCTCATCTCTTGTCGCCAAGTTTTTGACATATCATGTATCAACGGTTGGGCAGCATGTTCCTAGGGTGTCTTCAGTTGCAATTCACGGCTGGTATGACTATGCTCTGATGCCGCTCGTGGCAGTAGCCGGTGTTTGGATAGGGCGGTTAATTCGGCTACCCGCGGCAACGCTTCTTGGGCCAATGCTCCTTGGACTTTTGATTTCGATCTTTCATCCATTCCATCCGGTCTGGCCCCTATGGGTTCCACCACTTGTCTATATCATTATGGGTTTTTATGTAGGTCTTCTCTTCGACCGAAAATCACTAAATCAAGCTGGACGGCTTCTGCCGTTATTGATAACCAACGTCTTGGTTCTTATAGGTTTCTGTGCTCTTGTTGGTTTGGTTCTTTCGAGACTCATTGATGCCTCGCCACTATCCGGCTACCTGGCAACAAGTCCGGGAGGTGGGGATACAATTTCCATCATAGCATTTGGATGCGGAGCCGATGTATCGTTGATCTTTGCCGTCCAGATTTTCCGGGCATTAGTCATCTTGTTCACAGGGCCCTATTTGACAAAAGCAATTCTGCACATCACCAGAAAACAATCGGCGCAACCGTCGAGTACCATTGATTTAACCTGAACAGTATCCGGTTGGCGGCACAATTTCCGGAAAGAGGAATCGTAAATGGAAATCAAACATCTTGCACGCGGAATGGTAAATGCGTATCTGGCAAAAACCGGAAACGGGTGGTTCCTCATCGACACCGGCTTTGCGATGGGCCGGTCGAAACTGGAACAGGCGCTTGCCCGGGAAGGCGTTGCACCGTCGGACATCAAACTGGCCATCATCACGCACGCCGATCTCGATCATATCGGCAACTGCGCCTATCTTCAGAAAAAATACGGATTAAAAATCGCGGTTCATGAAGACGACGCGGAACTATGCAGAACCGGCACAACGAATTCCAATCGCAAAAGAAAAGCGTCCCTGCTGTCAAGAATTCTCTGGCCGCTTATGTTTGTGCTGATAATGAAACCGATAATGAAGAAGTTTCCGCTTGAAGCGTTTGAACCGGACCTTGTTCTGTCCGACGGCCAAAACCTCAGTCAATACGGATTCGACGCTACAGTCGTCCATGTTCCCGGTCATACAATGGGTTCTATTGGTATTCTGACCGCCGACGGTGATTTTTTCTCCGGCGACACCATCAACAACCGTAAGAAACCGACGGTTGCCGACGTCGTTGAAAATGAAGCCGCACTTGCCGAAAGTCTTCAGAAGATCCGTGCGATGCGCATCATAAATGTATTTCCCGGACACGGGAAACCGTTTCCCATGGCTCAATTTACCTTTTGAATCCCACCGCGAGCGCATTGCAGGCTGCTCACTGGGGTGTACATCCGGTTGGAATCGCGGTCCCCGGAGCTGCTGCGGGGTCTTTCAATGCCTCAGCCCGCGCAAACCCCGCCACTTGGGGCGGGGTTTTTCAATTGCGGCGAATTGCACGGTCGTGTCGGGGCGGATCGGTCAATTATTCCGTAGCGGAGCGTGCTTGATAATAACTATGTGAGCACAATGAAGTTCTGTTGTCTGCTCTTCGCCGCATAAATGCGGCGTTCTTGCGGCGTGGCTCTTAAATTCTTAAATGGTGTTGCCTTTCATTCCTTCGGCGCAAACATTGCAACCACCTATTTCTTCATGGAAACGTCCAGATAAATCAGATACTCGTCTTTTCCTTCCGGGCCGCCGACAATGGCCAGCGCGCGTGCAACAACGGACGGATCGTTGTTCTTGCTTGACTGCAAGACTGCCTGCGCAGGCAAGCGGGAGCAGGGAACGGCAGAGGAATGTATGGCAACCAGAACAAAGGCTCCGCGTATCTCGTTATCTTCGCTGAAAAGATCGGCCAGGCCATGGTGCGGTGCGGCCAACAGGTAGAACATGTCTTCAAACGGCGACATGAAACCCTCGCCGGCGTAGGCAACCACGCCGTCGAAACCGGACCCGCCGAACGCCACTCGCACAGGGTCGTTTTTTCTAAAGATGATGCCCGACGGAAGTTTTAGTGACATGCGCGCGTCCCCGGTTCAGGAAACCGTTCCCTTCAACTGGTCGGCAAAATCCTGCCGGTTCTTGTAGATCGTGAGTCCCGGGATCATGGTGAGATTAACAGAAGAGAATTGCTTGTAAAGGTCGTCGCCGGGAATGGCCCGCACGATGCGCGGGGAGCCTTTAATCTGGTTTGCCAGGCGCACCAGCGCGCCGAGCTCCGGCGATGTCAGGTACTTCGTTGCTCGAAAATCGATAATGATGTCTTTGGTGCCTTCCTTATCGATGCCCAGGCCGGACAAAGTCGCCTTGAAAAGCTCCACGTCCTTGAATCCTTGGCGCGTGTACGTAATGTAGATGAAGTTTCCCTTGTCGACCTTTTCAACCGTCATGCCCTAGAGCTCCTTTGCCACTTATCCTCGCATGATTACATTATGTAATAAATCTGTAACAATTGCCAGAACAAAAATCGCCCCGCCGGCGCCAGAGACAGAGCCGATCGCGGCGGCGCGTCAAGCCTCCCTGCAAAGACATCAAGTATCTTATCAAGGAAGCATCTTGCGGCACAACGCTTCCTCAGCAGCGGAGAGAAGATCGCCATGGCAGAATCCGCCATCACCATCGTCGCCTACGCGCCCGAACGCAGGGCCGAATGGAACGCCTTTGTCGAGACGTCAAACAACGGTACCGTGTTCCATTCGCAGACCTTTCTCGATTACCATCCGCAGGGCAGGTTCGACTTCCATCACCTGATGTTCTACAAGGGAGACGAGCTTGTCGCGCTGCTGCCTGGCGGGTTGTCGGGCGACATGTTCAAGAGCCCCATGGGAGCCAGCTTCGGCGGGTTCGTAGTGCGGGCCCGGCTGGGGCTCCAGGACGCCGATGCAATAGTCAAGTCTTTCATCCGCTATTGCGCGTCCAGTCTCATCAAGGAAGTGTACCTCACGCCGCCCATGCAGATCTACAACGCCACTTTCAACGAGTCCATAGAATACGCCATGCATTACAACCATTTTATCATGCTGTCGAGCCTTTTTTCGTCCGTCATTGACTTTTCCATAATCCACGGCAAGGAAGAGCTGTCGCGCAACACCCGGCACAAGATAAACAAGGCGATCAACAAGGGCGTGCGCGTGGAGGAAAACAAAGACTTCGACGCGTTTTACCCGATCCTGCTCAAGAACAAGGAGAAGTTCCACGTAACTCCCACGCATACGCTTGACGAAATCAAGAAGATCGAATCCCTGCTTCCCGGCATGATGACGCTGTTTATGGCCTACTACGAGAACGCGCCGGTCGCCGGAGAGCTTTTGTTTGCCTGCAACAAACAGTGCGTGCTCAACTTTTATACCATGCATCTGTACGATTATCACAACCTGTTCGCGGTCAATTACCTCATCGAGCACTCGATTCGCTGGAGCAACCAGAAGGGATTCCGGTATTTCGACTACGGCGTATCTGCCGACACCTTCAGCATCGACCCCATGGAGCCGTCGTGGTCGCTCATAGAATTCAAGGAATCCATGGGTGCAAACGGGTGCCAGCGAAAGACGTATTACCGAAGAATCTTCTGATGAAGCTTCTTACCGCAATCGCAGCCTGCGCACTGCTTCTCGCCGCGTCATGCGGAAAAGAAAGCCAGCAGCCGCAGCCGTTTGTGCCCCGAATGTCGTATACCGTCTCGTTTTACTCCGGCGATTCCCTGCATGTGTCCGCAACGCTTGCCGCAAACCGCGCCGGCGGCCTGGAGAAAATCCTCTTCCCGCCGTTCGACGCCGACAACCCGCGTCTCCCGTTCCTGGGAAATAACGTACACAACATTAAGGTAACGGGCGCCACCGTGGAGGATCCTCTGGCCGAGGGCGCCTGGGCCGGCGATTCGGCCCAGGAAATGGTAGTACGCACGCCGGCCTCGTCCTTTACAATCGACTACGATGTCACGTTTCCCTACGGGCCGAACTCATATATGAAAACCGTGCTTCCGGGCGCCTCGGGCGGCGCCGACTGGTACTATCAGGGAAACTATCTGTTTTGCGTCCCGGATTTCGCCGAAAACAAGCCGGGCCTGTGGCGCTCGGGAATAGATGCGCACGTGTCAATAAATCTTCCTGCGGGCAGGCAGGCCCACGGTATTCTCTCCGGCGAGTTCGACGCGTTTACCGCGTACGAGCTGTTCTTTGTGCAGTTCGCGGTGTGCAGCCGCGTATCATCGTGCGGCGAAGGAAACAACGAGGTGGCGGTGATTTCGTCTCACGACGGGGAAGGGGCCTTTGTGTCGACGTTGTGTTCCGATCTTGTGAAGGTCGACAGCATGTGCGCGGGCGTCTTCCCGGCGATACAGAAGCCCCGCGCCGTCATCCTTCAGGATTCAGGGTCGGGCATGGAAGGGCTGTTCTCGTTCTTCATGTTCAACTGGTCGAACAACTGGTACCAGAACGCCTTCCGTTACGTTGTGCCGCACGAGGCGCTTCACGGGTGGGTTGGCATCCGCACCGGCGACCTGGCCGATCCGTGGTGGAAGGAGGCGACCGCCTCGTATCTCGGCCTTGTCCTGAGCGGGAGTCTCGGGCTTTCGACAGACACCATCAGGCAACACTTGGTGCTCGATCTCTCGGGCAATCCGGGCGTGCGGTCGCACGCGCTGTCGGATCCCTGGGTGCGGGACAACCTGTTCTACCCGGACACCTTGCGCAACGGCATCGTACTTGTTTATACAAAGGGCGCGCAAGTCAACATGATCCTCGACAAGACGCTCCGGAGCGCCACCGGCAATTCGGCGACGCTGTTCTCCAGAACCGGGTCGCTGTGCACGCGCTTCGAACACGGCGCTTTCTCACGCGAAGAGTTCAAGGAATGTCTCCAGGAGGGGACGAACATAGACTTGTCGGAGTTCTTCTCGCAGTACGTGGACGGCGTGGGCGTGCTGGATACGGGGCTGTTGGCACGGACGTTTGCCTGGCTCGACTCGGCAGGGGCGTTCTCGGGGAAACCGTAGGAAGGAGATTCACAGAGGCACGGAGAACACGGAGATGAAGAAGTCAAAAATTAGAGATTCAAGATTAAGAATTTCTAATCTTTAATTTTCAATCTTTAATCCGTTTCTTCTCGGTGTCCTCTGTGTCTCTGTGGTGAGTTTTATTATTCCTGAAGCCACGTCTTCCAGATTCCCGGCGTGGATTCCTGTATGTCAACAGCATTCACGGTCTTTCTGTAATAGTCCGCCGGGCCAACGCCACCGACTATCGCGTAGCCATACCCCTTGAGCTTCATGTCCTGCAAACACGCAAAGAGCAACGCCGTCCCGATTCCTTTATTGCGGTAACCGCCCTCGACCCCGGTGGGCCCAAAGTAACCCAGAGCGGTCGCATCATAGCAGGCAAAACCAACCGGCTTCCTGCCTTTAAGCGCGATAAAGCACGATACCGGCCTGTTTGAAAACGCCATGTCGGTCTCGCTCGACCAGGCCTTGCTGAACTTGTCCTTCACCCATTGGACTATCAGGTGTTTTTCCGGGCCGATCGGTTTCCGGATAACAACGTCGTGTTCCAGGGTTTTCTGCACAACGGAGCAGTCGTCGGGAAGATCGTAGAGCTTAACAAGCATATCGTGCATGATGGAGATCCTTTGCTGGATGCGTGCGTTGACAAAGACAGTTAAAATACATAACGTCCGTGCCGGCGACAATCGGAAGGCAAAAGTTCCCGGCTGCCGCGGCCGCGGTTCTTTACCCGGGAGCGCACCGGCAGAAAATGTATATTTTAAACAACCGGCCGCACAATCGCGGCCGCGACCCGAGGGCCAAACGAAAATGACCGACGACGCAACCGCGGGCGAAAGAACCCCAGTCGCCCTTATCAACACGGCAGATGCGCCCGACCGCAGGCACGACAGCCATGCCCGCCAGCTCGGCAGGAACGCGATAGCGGTAACGATAATCGCGGTTGCCGTGCTGTTCCTGTACGTCATTCGCATCTTCTTCGTTCCGCTTATCCTCGCCGCCACTTTTACAGTGTTGTTTTATCCGATGTATACCTGGATGCGCAGGCTGCTGCGCGGCAACCGCGTGCTCAGCTCTCTGTGCTGCTGTGCAGTGCTCGTGCTGGGGATTCTTGCGCCCATGTACGGCGGGATCGTTGTTGTCGGCAACGAAGCATTGGATTTTGTGCGGGAAGCACGTCCTCAGATGCACCGCGTGGTGACGGTATTCAAAACCGACGTTCTGCGCATGCCGCGGGCAGCGAGAATGGTCCATCGGCTGCAGCTCGGCGGCATCGACTGGCGAACTCCGGTCAACAATTCGGCGGCCTCGCTCGGCGCAACAATGACAAAAGTGGTTGCGCGCACGTCGGCGGGGATGTTCGAGTTTGTGTTTGTTCTCGCGTGCATGCTATTCATCATGTTCTACCTGTTCGTCGACGGCGAGCGCATCGTGGGAAGGCTGCGCCGCATCAGCCCGCTGCCGCACCGGTACGAAGACCTGATCTTCAACAGGTTTGTGCTCGTGTCGCGAGCCACCGTGCGGGGTACCATCATTGTCGGCCTCATCCAGGGAACGCTCGGCGGCCTCACGCTGCTTGCCTTCGGCGTCAAGAGCTGGCTGGTGTGGGGCGTGGCCATGGTCATCATGTCGATCCTTCCGCTCCTGGGCGCATGGATGGTGCTGGTTCCCGCGGGAGTGATCGAGATTCTTCTGGGCCACGCCTGGCGGGGCGCGGGCATACTCATTATCGGAGTCGTGGTAGTCACCATCGTCGACAATTTTGTTCGCCCGCGTGTCGTGGGCCAGGATGCCAAGCTGCACGACCTGCTCGTCTTTTTCTCCACCATTGGCGGCATCGGTGCGTTCGGAGCGATGGGGTTCATCGTGGGGCCCGTGATCGCGGCGCTGTTCATGGCAATGATCGAAATTTACGGATCGGAATTCGGGCGGCACAACCGGGAGGAGCAACTCGCGCGGGAAAACGCGCCGCTTGCCAAGGAAGAGTCTCCGGAGGCGCCATAGCCCCGCCGAATACTCCGCGATTTCGGGGTGGGGCGCAGCTCTCCAACACCGGATAGACAGAGAAGTCGTAGCCCTCTTCCCAGCGAGTGCTATTTCACAATCACAAATCTGCTCTTCACAATCTGCCGGACCGATGCCCGAATATTCACGAGGTATATACCCGGCTGTAGCGAGAAGTTTAGATCTACCGGCTTTTCCGGGTTGATAGCTTCTATTTTGCAAACTACTTTACCGGACATCGAATACAGGACAAAGGAAAGCTTCGCATTTGCAACATCGGGTGGCAGGGTGAACTCACGAATTCCGGCGTTGGGAATCCTGACGCACAACGTGGGAATACTACTGTGAGCATTATGCGGCGAAAGTCCGGTTGCCGCGGTCACATCGACCGTTATCGAATCGAAAAGCGGGTGGTTGTCCGAATTGAACCCGACGATTATTCTCCCCGCTCCAGCCGCCGCGGGACTCAAAGTCCACGAGGTTGCCTTGGCGGGAGGTGAATTGTCGAAAGAGAGTCCGGCGCCGCCGGTCCACCATCCCGCCGGGACCGTGTCCCAGATGCCGCTTCCGTCGCTGCGCAGGCCGCGCGCAAAGAGCGTGGTGTCCCGGCCGGCTCGTATCTGCAAAGAGTCGATATCATCCGAACCGAGGACGCCGATCCGGACCTGCGAATACGTGAGTTTCGTAAATGTCACGCTGCTGAGTATCACCTGCACCGAATCCTTCATCGCCGCCTGCGTCGCAACAACATAGGCAGAGTCGTTGCCTGTTGATACACGTGTAATTTCTCCTTCTCCAAGATTGACCAGGGCAGAAGCCACGGTGACAACAGAAACCATCCGGGAGACCCAGGCTACAGACGCGGCATGGCCGACAAAGTTGCCGAAATGGTCCCTCAGTATTGCATACACGGTGTCCCTAACGACCGTTCCCGGGAAAATGAAACCGCCGAGCCGGTTTTCGGCATTGGGGCTGATCGAGGAATCGAAAGTCCCTTCTATAAGCAGATGGTCGGCAGGACCAGGCTCGACATATACCTTGACGGTGTCTATAAATAGGCGGCCCGGATTCGCAGGATCTGCCAGGGTGGCGACGATGGAATACCATTTGTAGGCCTCGACCCCGTGAAACACGTTGCTGCTGCCCGTGAGAGCTTTCAACGTACTTCTGGTGCCTGCAGGAGCAAGTTTCCAGGCCGCAAGGCTTGCGTATTCCGGGTGAGTCTTGCCTGAATCATCGAAAACCGTTACAGTCGTGGTGATTGAGTCGCCGGCGGAAATAGTGTCGAGGCGAGGAGCTACCGACATGGCAAACGTGATCTGCGGCGGCGGCAAAACCCCCGGCGCTGAAATAATATCGGACGTAATACCAATGTCGGAACCCACGGCTTGACGTTCGCAATAGAAGATGTCCATCGTTGCGGTTGCCCCGGAAATAAGTCCGAGGTTCAAGGCCGTCTTCAGCGGCGCAAGGGTCGTATCAGTACTGCCAAACATGCCGCACCAGACATATGCTATCCCGTTGTTCAACACGAACTGTCCCGATGTCACATTGTGAATTCCACCAATGTCAAGCACGAGCCGGCCGTTGAGGAATATCCAGCAATCGTCATCGCCCTGAAAAAAAAGGCTCTGGCCGGGGGAATATTTGAAAGTCCTTCTCAGATGCATGGTGAAGGAGTAGTTGTGAGGGTTCATCGTCCGACCGATGGGCGTCCCGTTGTAGCTGAGCGTATTGCTGTCGGCGCCAAAGCCCAAATTGTCAAGCGGAACGAACATGCCGCTCTGGAATTGGTACTGCCCCTGCGAGCCGGGAACGTAGGTAAATGTCAGATTCTGCTGGATAACGACATTTTTGTACGACGTATCGTAGGGAACTGTTGCAAAACTCTGAAGCGATTTTCCACCTGCTGCATACACCGGCCTTTCGAAATCGTTTCCCTGCCTCCACGGCCGGAACCATTTGCCGACTTCGTAGCTGTACAATAGAGAGTCGCTTCGCACCGGCAGACCATCCTTGTCCAGCGAGTCCTTCACCATGTTGACAAGCCATTTGTTGGGACTCGTTCCCGGGTTGAAATCCGGGCAGCTCCCGTCGGAATGAAAGTCGAAAAAAGTGATCGGCACGTCGAATGTCGGGGGATAGGTCTGGGGAAAGGCAAGGTTCGCAGAAACAAGAAGGGCAAATAGAAATACTGGAATGATTTTCATGAAATGCCTCCGGTAGAATGTAAACGTGTACCTCTATTGCGAACAGGTGCCTATTTTCGATGCACTAATTGCCGCAAGCAAACGAAATTCAACGGACGATTCGACCTTGATAGATACAAGATACAACCTGTAGGACAAGTCGGAAACTAAAACATTCATTGCGCAATTTAACGCCAAATCTATAATGAACCCCGGATCGGCAAAGAGCGACAGTCACTTCACTACCAGCCTGTCTATAATGGCCTGGATTTTCGCGCTTTCGGTTTTTGTTTTCCGCAGATATGCCGCGCACAAATACTGATCTTCGGACGGGACAATCGGATGCATGATCCGGTACAGGGTCACTTTGTCAAGATTGTACCTCAGCAGCTTTTCAAGATAATCCACGACATCCTCGTCCCTTCGGAGCTTCTTGACGACCAAGAAGGCAATGCACTCCGTGCGTGTCTCTACCGACAGCTTCCTGTCGTGCCCGATGTCCTGGCCCTGGAATATTTTTTGGTCTGCCTTCCGTAGAACGGCGCTGTCCCTTTTAATGACACGGATGAGGCTGTCCACAGCCTTTCGGACGGCCTGGGTGTCGACCGAAGGTTCGACGGCCTCGGTTCTTGCCGGCTTTGAAGTTTCCGCGCGAGCGCTTGCACATCTGGCAATGCTGTCGGCCTTGATCGCGTCGAAAATTGAATCGATGTCCTGGGCGCTTGCGCTCAGGGCATACATGAGAATAAGAACAGATACGATCTTCATTGGACTCCTCCTTTTCCTTCTGGACAATTTCAACAAATCCGGACAAAGCTCGCGCAGGACCATATTCTGGTATGTCAATTTAGAATGTCTTTGGGTGACTCGGTTTCGGGCCAATCCCCCGGCTGCTACGGCGGTCCGGCGTCGGGAACGGGGGAGGTAAGGACCGGCGTGAAGATCAGGTTGCCCAGCGTGCTGTCGTTATTATGATCGAATATTCTCGTTCGAATCGTCGCGGTATCAGATGTTCCCCACCAGTTGCCGGTGGCGCGTATGTCGCTTTTAGCAACAGCGAGAACCTTGAAATCATAGTAGGTGTTGTTGAGGATATTGTTGTTGGTACACGATCGTAAGACGGGGCAGGAGACCACGAGACCATTTTTATTTTCGGAGACCGTGTTTTCTTCAATTGTGTATTGGCTGTCTTGGCAAAAGATTCCGCCATAAGGACTCGTTGGATCATTCCCTCCATTTTTGGTGAGCATATTGTGGGAAATTATTCCGATATGATCGGGTGTCGCACTGGCTTGTATTCCAATTCCGTAGACCACATTGTTTTGTATCGTGTTGTTGATTATTGTTGCGCTCACACCGGATACGCATAATCCTTGCTCCGAATAGTTTTGACCATCCAAAGAATTATTTGAAAAAAGCAAATGTCCATGATCGCTCATCACCAACCCAAATCCAATGAATATGTTGCTGTCGGCAATAATTGAACAGCTGGAGTCAGATCCGCTAAAAGACAGCGGAGACCCGATTCCTTCAAAATGGCAGTGCCGTATTATACAGGGGGCTCCGCAACATACGCCAGTGATTGCATTGGTACTATTCCCAAAATTGCACTGCAGCACCATCGTTGTATCCTTGTGATAACCACTTATGTCAATCACCCTGTCGGCCTCCGAAAAATCGCAATATTCAAAAGTACCCTTGGAATTATTCTGAATACTTATCGAGCTCCATTGGCTGAAGGTACCGGATGGATTCCACGAAAATAGAATCCTATTTGAGATGGTTCCCTTTGCCGAAATCGCCCCGGCAACCTGAATGGTCGCCTCAGAATCCAAGTAGATAACAGCTCCCGGTTCCACAATCAGGGTTTTGCCGGCAGGAACAACCAGTGCAGAGCTTATGATGTGCGGGTTGTCAGCTTCATGCAGGATAATCGTGGTTCCGGTATCGGGAGGAACGGCGGAGACCACGTGCACGATCATGGAATCAATTGCCGTATTGCCCCTTGTATCCCGCACCAGACAAACGATTTTCTTTGTGCCGATGGTGGTGAAGGTGTGGGTAATAACAGAGGAGCTCGAACTGCTGTCGTCCCAGATACCGTCGGCTTCAAAATCCCATTTAAACATCACGACGGGAAAAGTTGCCGAGGAATATTCCGTAAACAACAGTGGTGCGTTCACGGTAACCGGCAGAGTTATTTCAACTATGGAATCCGTCAAGACCGGAGTAACAATCGCGATCCGGGCAGTGTCGGTTGCCGTGTTCCCGGCACTGTTGGTGACGCGGAAAACGCATTTGTAAACACGGCCGGCGCTATGGGGTATAACAATGACCGTATCTCCCACTATCAAGGAAGAATGTTTTACAAAAGTTCCGGTGGCGCCGATGTCCCATTCAATTTTTGTAACCGTGCCAAGGGTATCAGCAAAGTCGACGGAAATAAAATCCGTATCGCCCGGATAGGCAATAGTGTCCCGGGCGGTTACATGGCATATTGGAATATCCTGAAGGATTTTTATCCTCACCGTGTCGCAGACCTTGTTGGAATCGTTGTCGGTGGCGCGAAGCACGCATGGAAACACAGTATCCTTGATGGCGCCGAGGTAAATGGCAGTGTCACCGGAGACCGTGGCTATAAAGTGTCCCGTGGCACCAATGTCCCATTCCATTCTGACAATTCTGCCGTATGGGTCTGCGGCCTTTCCGTGCAGGCGGATGGTGTCGTTCATAGATATCGTTGTATCCTTGCCTGCATCAACCTTGGGCAAGCCGGTTATCGAATCGCTGTACAAAACCACCGTGTCGAGATCGAGGAGCTGCCCGGGAGCAACAGTAACATCGAGGACCTTGACATGGTACAAATTGAGGGTTGGGTCGAAGATCATCTGGTAATGGCCCGCCGGAACGGTTTCAAACGAAAAACGGCCGCCGATCATGGGCTTGGTGGACCTGGGCGTTCCCGGCATGTAAATGGTGACCCGAACCTGGCTCGTGTCGTTCTGGCCGGGCATAAAACTGATGCCCGTGATGCCGCCAAGGGCATGGAGAACCGCGTCCCTTATCTTCTGCCCGGCAAGGCCGGTTACTTTGACTGAATCGAGAAGCGCGCCTGCAGTGTCCTGCACTGCCTCAACATTGTACACGCCGGAATCTACCTTGGAATAGACGGCGTAATGCCCGTGGGCGTCCGTGGTGCAGGGAAGGACATCCGATCTTTTTGACAATCCGACAGCCGGTACGTAATCGACGGGGGTCAATCTGACCATTGCGCCGTCGGCAGGTTTGCCGTCTGCGGTGTACACGAACCCGGATACGTACCCGTTTCCGTTTTCAACACCTCCGGCAAGGGGCGCGGGGCTGGTACAGCGAAATAGTTGCACCAAGACACCCAGACCGATAATGCCCAGCAAAGTCCTACGCATTGTTGCGTCCCCAGGTTTTTGGCAAACGGGATATCGGGAACAGCTGAAACGCTATCTGATAGACCGCTTCCGCGGACGCGTCCGCTCCGATAATGTCAAGCAGGCGTTTTCTAAACTGCTGAATTTCCATTTTGATCTGGCGCAGCCCCTGCTGCGAAAGTCCGGCCGTAATCGATGATATGTCGCGGATGGAGCGCTCGTGCCTGCTGATTGATTCCGCGGCAAGCCGAAGGTGCTCCTGATGGTATTTTTGCAAGGCGAGCGACTTCACCTCGTCTCCGGTGGACAGGAGTTTCTCCGTTTGAAAATACTTTCCGGCGGGAGACTTTCTCAGCATGCCAAGCTTGACAAGCAATTCCACCGATTTTCTTGCCTGCGCCGTGGTAATGGGAGGTTCGACCGATGCGGCCAGCGCTGCAAAATCATCCTTGAAATCGGCCATTGTGACCAGTTCGCGGATCGCACAATGATACCAGGTGGAATAATATTCGAATTGTGAGTCCATGAGCCGTGCGGCCGAACTTTTCTGCGCCAGGCTCCGCATGCGGGCAAAATGGAATTCCTTTTCCTCAACTGTTTTTGCTTCGTTAAAACGGACCAGCGCGTCAAAATATTCGGTTTCCCGTTTTCCCAGTCCCGCAGCCCGAGCCACTTCATATATCCGGCTCATCGACAGCGATTGCCTGCCGGTGGTGATATTTGCCAGCGACGCTTTGGATTTGAAGCCGGCCTTCCGGGCAAAGCACTGATACGAGAAGCTGGATTTCTTCTCCTTTTTGTCGAGATAGAAATCCTTCAGGAAAGTCCGATAATTGGTGTATTCGTAGACAACCGGCATCAGGTTCCTCTTCTTTTGCCTGCGTTCATAAGAAAGATATACTAACTCGGGCAATATTGCAAAGCTCAGCTATAAATAACGTTCATAAAATTTGAACGCAGAATGTCGTGAACAGCCTGTAAATCGCACCACCCAATCCGACGCCAGCACTTGGTTGACAAGGGCATCAATCCCGAATGCTGCGCAAACCATAAGCACGATGATGGGAAATACTTCACAAGTAATAAAAATTCCCTGGTAAAAGGATTTTTGGCAATATATAATAAGGCGCTTCCACATTCTCTCCGCCCTACCCAATTTAAAGGAGCAACAGAATGATCAGACGACGTTTTATGTGCAGCGCCATGGTTCTTGCCGGGCTTCATTTCGCAACCCTCGGGGCTCTTACGGGAAAACTCATAGACGACAACAACAATCCCCTTACCGGTGCGGACGTGTTCCTGGTAAACCAGAACATGCATGATTCCACCGATGCGGCAGGCGCTTTTTCCTTTTCGGGCATGTCCGTCAGGAGAACCGGTGCCCTCGCGCAAAGGCACTTTCTCTCGCCGCAGTTATCCGACAACGTAATCTACTTTACACTCGGGAAGAGCGGTATCGTGGAATACGACATCTATTCAGTCAAAGGAGTGTGTGTCTATCGTTACAGAAACACCCTTGATCAAGGCGACCATTTCTTATCCATTGCAAAGAACAGCAGTTGGTTGGCAGGCGGGATTTATGTCATTTCATTCAGAACAGAGGGACTGGTCAAGACCTTCAAGTACAATTCTTTCTGCAGAAACAACTTTAAAGGAGTCATTGCGCCGAGCGAGAAGCAAAACGAGCCCAAGGCGCCTGCTTTGCACAAGGCCAAGGACGCGCCTCTGACGATTGATACACTGATCATCACCAAGGTAGTCGGTGACGTCACCAGCAAGAGAAAAATACGGGTGTACGATTATGGCGATAATATCAACAGCTCAAAGTATGTGGCCAACGGGATGCAGATGGTCATTCTCGATCCGTCCAACGACAATGATGGTGACGGTCTTACGAACTTTGAAGAGCGGTACGTGTATTTCACCGATGCCGAGCTCGCGGATTGCGACGGTGACGGAGTGACCGATTATGAGGAAATCAAGAACAATACGAACCCCCTTATTGCCGATTTCCCGGACATCAGCTTTGTCGCCAACAACTACCCCGTGATAACCGCCACCTATTCCAAGTCAATAGGAAGTTCAAACGAGAAAGATATCTCCACAGGCGGGGAGTATTCCAATACCAGCGACTATTCCTCACAGCAGCAGGTCAATGCAACAGCCTCAATTGCCGTGATGCTCGGAGCAGAAGCCTCCATTGGCAAGGAAAGCGGGTTCAAAGTAAGCGGGAGCATTACAACAACGATTGGGGCTGGTTTCACCCAGACGTGGACCAGCGACCAATCCACGTCAATGAGTAAGAATTGGAGTGAGGCCCAGAACACGGCCACCAGCAATGATGTCACCATTACGGGCGGAACGATAAGCATGGATGTAACGCTCATAAACAACAGCGGGCAGGATTTTACCCTTGTTGATCCCAAACTGCGATTGACAAGCACCGGCAGTACGATAAGCACTGCCATCGGAGAACTGAGTGTGACCGGCGGAAGCACCGACATCTACGTCAGTTCCAAACCAGGCTCAAATACCACGCTTCGCACGTTCACAACAACCATAAATAATCCGGACCTTCTTGACGAAATTGCAAGGCAATCCAGCGGGCTGGTTGCCCAGCTCACAAACATCAGCTTCAGAACATCGCTGGGCGGAATCGACACGATCATGACAAACGTCTACAAAAGAACGTCCCAGGTAATTGTCGATTTCGGAACGGCCTCGTCCAACAAGGTCATAAAGAAAAGAGTTGCCTCCCGTTGCAGATATAATGATTTCTATACCTCATATCTGGACCGCTACCTGCCTGCCACACTCAAGCAGGTCCTGGAAATGGCGGGTGTCAAGCCGGTGTTGGGCACAGACACAAACGGAAACTACGGCATCACGGCAATCGACAGTCTCAAGAACGGAGCATTGCCGAAGGGCGTATGGAGTGTTGTCTGTCAAATGGGCGATTCATTGGAAGTTTTTTCCACAAGCCTGGGAAGTTATGATCCCGCAACCGTGCAGGTCGGACAGGCGGATGTTCTTACCTGCCTCTACGATGCGGATCAGGATGGTGACGGAGTATCCGATCGTCTTGAAGCAGTTCTTGGAACAGACCCCAAAAAAATCGATACCGACGGTGACGGCATTTCGGACAGAGACGAGTTTATGGGCTGGAGAAGGGCTACGGACCCGCCCGGCGTATTGTGGAAGACAAATCCGAAACTGAAAGATACCGACGGCGACGGCCTGAATGATTTTGAAGACCCGGACCCGTTGACGCCGTTGGTAAGTCCGCTTGACAGTTTTGTGTCTTTCTCGCGGATAACGCTGACCCCTTTTCAGGGCGCAGCGTGGGTGGATTCGATGCAGATTACCGATTCGAACACCGCCGTTGCGGTGAATCAAATTTTCCGTGGCAATACAGCAATTTCCATGAAGTTTATCCATCCGGTATACAGCGTCACGGTTATCTGCAGCACCGGCACGAACCCTAAAGATACAACGAGAATCTTTACCCCGGACAATACCGGTGCCTACAATGACACCGTTGACATGCCGCTCGGCAACAATCAAATGCAGATTATTGCCGTTTCCAAGAACGGAACTTCCACCAAGAAGGTCATCCTTGGTGGAATTTCCAGACGATTGGCCATGGTGACCGACACCGTCAGCCAATTCGCCGTAACCAAACCATCGCAAAACCTGACATGGAAAGCGATGAACATCACCATCGATTTCGACAAAATCAAGGCCATGGACAGCAGAATAGCGCAGGTCTATCTCCTGCGAACACAAACGTTTGCGGCCCCGAGCGGCAATGGGGCAATCGATGCGATCAAGACAGCCAACGATCTTGGTGATGCGGGTAACGGCACATTGAATCTTCAGGTTGGAAATACGGTGACGGGAAAGGACGGCAATCAGAATTCTTTCACCGTGGTCCGTATACTTGATCAGACAACATCAACGTTCACAGATTCCACTCTTCAAAGGGACTATTATTACGCGTATTTCATCGCCACCTCCAATGAAAGTGGAACCATGCACTTTTTTACAGCCGCGCCAACGCTGTCCGGCAGGGATGCGCAGGTCGATCAGGCGTTCGTCATTGATTCCATTACGTACAATATCCATTATGATGATGTGAGTATAAATTACGACACGAAAATTCAGACCAGAATCATCGTGTCGGATGCGTTTGGCTCGCTTAACTGGGACTCACAGTACAAAAACAGTGAAAACTGGGGGTATACCGGCACGAATGTCCACCTGGCAGTTCCCATGGGAGTCACCATTCCGTACCAGAATGCGTATCAAAAGGTCTCGTTCTCCAAAGCAGACTTCGGCAACGGAGCTGAATTCCAGCAGAATTACTTTAACACGTGGTACCCCATGTTTACTTTAACAGCATATTTTATCGACTACATGATAACGCACCCGGTAAAGTACCTTTCCCTGGCTGTTTCTGCCAGCGTGGCAAGTGATTTTTCAACCCATGGGGCCAACAAATACACCTATGCGTATGCTAACGGGATATATCACTTCTCAAATCAACATACAATTTACTGGCATTATGCAAACGGGGATTTCAGCAATACCGGTTTCTAACGGTATTTGAACAAAGCAGATTGCGCGTGTGACCGGAGAGTACCGTGAAATCACGGTACTCTCCGGTAGAATTTGTGCCATTTTCTTGCAATGACTGTGCGGGTGCTTTGATCTCCAGCGGGGTTACAGCACCCACTCCCTGATCTTTCTCCCGATTTCCTTTTCCGTCTTCGCTGAATTCAGATGCACGTTCCCTATCCTCGGCGGTCCGTTAACGTCGTCATGGCGTGACCATTTCTTAAGCGCCTCGGCACGGTAATTTCCCTTGCGCAGAATCCGCTCGCCGATCTCGTACAGGCTCACGGCCCGGGGTCCGCCAAGGTGATACCGGCCGCTTGCGCCTTTGTCAAGTAGGGCGAGAACGGCATCGGCCAGCTCGTCGCAATCGATGCAGCTTCTCCATTCGTCGTGAAACAGCGACATGGGGAGTCCGCGCCTGAGCCTGCCTTCTATAAAATCAACGGCGCCTTTTTCACCCTTAATCGAGTCGCCCATGGGCAGCCCCAGCCGCACGATGCACCAGCGCGGCGCGCGGCGGATTTCCTGTTCCGCAAGAAGGTAGGTGACGCCCACGACGCTCACGGGGTCGGGGTCGTCTGTTTCGCCATAGCCGGCAGGCGGCGGGTTGTGGCCAGAGAAAACGAGGTCGGCGCTCAGATACAGTATGGCGCACGTTTCCGAGAAGACGTTCACGATGTTCCTCGCGCCGCCAACGTTGATGTCGTGCGCGTATTTGGGACGCTGCTCGCATATATCAAGGTCGCATACGCCGGCCGCGTGGATTATGTGCGTGGGGCAAAACGCATCGCGTATTTCGGCGAGCGCGGCGGCATCGGTCATGCACACCGAAGTCACGTTGACGTCGGGGGGAATCCTCGTCTGCGGGGGGCGGATGCCGAACAGGCGATCCGCGGGCACGAGGGACTTCAGCTTCTTGAAAATCGGCCAGCCGTGGATGGACGTGACGCCGGTGACGAGGATGCGTACGTGTTTGCCCCGGATGACGGAGGCCAACCGAGGAACAACAGTCACCTGATCGGCAAGAGCCTCACCCCTGAAAGCCTCAGGTGCCTTCCCTTCGCTTTTCATTCACCGACCTTACTTTATGTCAAGGCTCTTTTTCGTGTCGCCGGATTTTGTGGTGTCCGGTATCGTGATGCCCGGTTCGGACGTGTCCGGCTCGGCGGCCCGGGGCTTGACGGCGCCAGACGAGCTGTCCGCTTGTGCAAAGGTAAGAATTCCGGCGCGATGCTTGGCCCATGCGATTGCGCTGTCTACTGGTGTGCACCCTTCCTGTCGGGAGCCGCGCCGCCTTCTTCCGTAGAGAACTTGAGTTGCCCGATGCTGCAGAATTCTTTGGAGGTCTTGGGAACCTTAAAAGTGATCGGTTCGCGGTTTGTGCTGTCTGAAGCCAGAATTTCGTAGGTACCGGCCACGACGCCGAGGCATTGGAAACGACCGGCGCCGTTGGTGAAGGTACTGACGGAATCGGGCTTCTTGGCTCCAACCCTTATTATCGTTATGGCCTGATACGCAAAGGAGCTGTCGTCATAATCAAGCAGTTGTCCCGTGACAAGGATCTTCTTGTCCGAGCCGACCGCGATTGAAAACCCGCTCTTGTACTGAGGGAACAAGGTAAATGCATTCTTTTCGGTCACGGAGCCCAGCGACGGGTTCTGTGGCTCAACCCTTATTCGTTTCAAATCGTACGACTCAAAGAGCGGCAGCACGGCCGGCCCCAAAATAGTGGTGGTGGCATCATACCCCTGCGGGTTGGGATTGATCATGATCTTGTCGTCGCTCAGGCTTTTAACGCCCTTGGCAAGAACAAATCCGCCGCCGTAAATCGGCCTGGAAAGGCAGACTGCCTTGTCTGTGCAAACCAATGCAGTCTTGAGGGTTATGTCGGTCTGATGGCGCAGGTAATCGGCGCCCGAGTTCAGGGGTTCGTTAACGTCGTGCTGGATCTGAACCGTTCCCTGGTTGCATGTATATCCCAAACTTGCGTTGTAGTCGTTCAAATCCTGATCAAAATCGGTGCTTACCGAAGCGGTGGGCTTTTCCGGCCTCGGCGTAGGGTCATCGTAATTCCAGCTCAGGCCCGCATGGTTTCCCCACTCGGCCTGGGTGGCGGACGTACCGGTCTGCGATAATTGCGCCGCGGTCGGCAACGGCTGCTTTGTGATTGCGTCGTTGGCGAAGAAATCATTGTTTCCATTACGGAAGGTATACGAAAGGCTGAGCATGGCATAGGGATTGGCGCGTGTCGAATACACTTCCGAGGCAAGTCCCAACGACGCGCTGACCCGCAAATTCCTGAGCCAAGTCTTGTTGGCGGTCAGGGTCAAATCGAAGAAATTGGTAGTGTCGCGCCGGAAGTAGAATCTGCCGCCGGCGCTGATATTAAGTTGGTCGGCCAACGACAGGTTGATACTGGAAGAAAGGTCCAAACCTTCGCGGTCCAGTGTGTACCGAGAATTCCGCGGATCATTGAAGAATTTAGGGCCGAGGTATTCCACTTGAGTCGTCCAGGTAATCGGCGCGCTGAGCCTAAGCGCGTTCTTCTTGTTTGTACCGGTACGATTGTTGAAAAGGTCCGACATGTAGTTAAAGGTGAGGCGAGCCGCGGCATCGGGCCCCTGGCCTTTCCCGTAGCTTCCTGCCGCGCCCAGCTCAATTGTACCCACGGGAATGGCGTACAGTGCGTCGCCTCCTAAAACGGCGCACCGTATCGAAGGTTCCAGACTGCTGTCCTGGACAAATGTTGCGGACCCGATGCCGTGCGAAAATGTTCCCGCGGCGACTCCCTGGGAGAACGCCTGGGCGAACGCTCCCAAGGTGAGTCTGTTGGTAAGTCCCTGTCGATAGGCGCACGATAATGATGGCTCGTCGAAATAATAGGAATAATGCTCCTGTGTGGTCTGGGGAAAGCCGGCATTGAAGGAATACTCGGCAAGCCCTTTTGCAAGCAGGGCCTGTTGATACAGGAAATTGAACTCAATCGTCTGCGTGCGTCCGGAAAAGTCGGTCAAAATGATTTTGACCCTGTTGTTGCCGGTGGAGAACGGAAAACCCCGCACATCGTGGGTTCCGGCTTGAAGAATAATTTTGCTTACCATGACGTCGTTCACCCATATCTCGGCCTGCGACGCCTCGGTAAGATAAAACTGATACTCACCCACGGGATACGTGAGGACGTAAGGCTGGAGGGAAAAATCCTTGGCAATGCCCAGACCCGCCATGCGAACGCTTGACATATACCCAAACGTTAAGTACTGGAGGTCCCCTGCGGAAAGCCGTATGCTTTGCCTGGGAAAATCATAAACGAGGCGCATGTCCTGGCGCTCAAAAACCGGCTTGTTGTCCTCCTGAAACAGGGCAGTGCCCTCCAGGACGCCGTGCTCGACATTGATGGCGCCGTCGAAATTTGAATACACCGGCTGGCGGACGGGTTCATGGGTCATGCTGCTCAGCAAACCGGCAGTATCCTTTGAAAGAACCTGATAGAACCTCAGTTTCTGGTCGGCCTGAATATTAAGGAACCCGGAAACGAAGTCCGGTTTTGTGGTTTCCACCGAATAGGGATTTTCCCGGTACGTACCGTTGATTTCATTGATCTGTTTCTTGAGGAACGCAGCCGGAACAACGATCGTTACCTGAGAAGCTTGATTGTCGTAGGTCACCTGAATCCCCAGATTGGCCATGAGAAACTTCCGGGTGATTCTTTCGCTGGAATCGATGCCTTCCTTCACCTCATCCAGGTAATCAGGTTTCACTATTTCGGCCATCGTCTTGACAATCGGAGCCGCGGGCATTGAGAAATCAAGCCGGTCTTCGGAATAGACCAGGTCTATGAGGCCGTCGGTCACTTCGTTGACAACGAGCGTTGCCTGAATTTGCTTGGGTTGTTTGGGCGGGGCGGTGTGAAAATACTCCTGGTAGAGCTGTTCGCGGCTCTTATTTGTAAATATCTCTTCCATGCGGCGCTTGTCCGATTCCACAGCAGGGGGAGAAGCGGCCTGCACGCTCGTGTCTTTGCCGTGGGACAGCTGAGATGCCCCGCCTACGCTGTCCTTCGCGGCGGCGGGCGATGATTGCGGGTTTTTCTGCGCGAAAACCGAAAGAGGGACTGCCGTGAGGACAGCGAGCAGGAATGCGCGAAGGACAAGGGATGCCGTCGGCCCCCGGCAGATTCGGCAAGAACGAGCGCCAGGGACACGGGCGGTCATTCCTTCTCCTGCTCGAACATCACGGTCACCTTCACCGGCCCCACGGGAACATTTTCGGGCCAGGGAATGACGAGCCGGCGGCGAAACCCGGCATAGAGTTTCTGCCGCGTCTGAACATCAGGAATCACGGGCCTGTACACAACGGCCTGATTGATGAGGATCTTTCCGTCTTTGTCAACAGGTGTGACTTGCAGCTTTATTCCCGCCAACATCTGCCTGGCGCTGCCGGTATTGTTGAGCAGGACCGATAAACGCGTTTTGCCCGATGAATCCGGCATGGGCCCCGCCGAATCAACCACAACGTTGGGTTTGCAGCCTTTGCACTGCACCAGGATAATGCCCTCGTACCTCGCGAGAATGATGAGCCTGCCTTCGGCCCTTGTGCGAGGCTTGTCCTCGTCGCCAAGCTTGACAGGCGCCTGTTCCGCGATGAGACCGTACGAAAATTCCTTCTTGGGAATGGCGTCGCCGACCCACTTTATCTGGACCCGATGGCTTTCACCAGGCATGAGCACGATCTGAGAAGGATATACCAGAAAATTACTCGCGGATTTGTCGTCGTGATACAGGACCGTCGAGCCGTCAAGCGACACTTCCCGGCCTTTAACTTTTAGTTCTATGGCCAGAGGAATTTTGGCATCGCCCTTCTCGGATTTTATAACGACTTCCGCGCTTGTGTTGTTGGCCGAAGGGTCCAGGATCGTCACCAGGGGCGCCATGGAATACCCCGCAAAAACCGGACTAGACAGAAATAGACTTGGTAGAACCGCCAATGCCCCGATCCCCGTGATTTTTCGCGTTCTCATTTTGCCCCTTTTCCCTATGGTTCGCCACTATTGTGTCGTATCAATGGTTGCTTTTATCCGTTCCAAATATATGCCCTTGAGCATTCTTACGGGAGTGTTCCAACTCGCCCTCAACTGAAAGATATAATTCACCGTCTTTGTTTGCGGTTTGGCGCTCTGGGCCGGGTTCCAGACGTATTGGGCGTCGGGCTGAGTGACGACCTGAAGGATGTTGTAGCCCTGGTCAAACTGAGTGAGCTGGCTACCCAAGGTGCCGCTTACATAGTGAAGCGTGAGTGATGCCATGGGAATCCCGCTTCCCGTGCCGCTGCTGAATATTCCACCGTTTGTAAATTGAAAGGTTATCTGGAATCCCGCCGCGGCATTGCTGTTGACGACAAACGTTGCAATGGGCTGATCGGAGCCTGGGCCGGTGAAATCAAGGGTCGTGTTTGACTGCCATTCCAGGTCATTCAGGAATCCGGGGTCCTGATGATGATATAGGGTATCGGCCGGATATGCGGACGAGACAATCGCTAGCAGTATGCAAAAGGCAAGAGAATCCCTGCGCATGCTTCAGTTTCCGAAGATTGTTCCGCAGCTTCAAAGGGCTTGGGGCGCACGCGAACACGCCCGCCCGGAAGATGCGTGAGTTCAACAAACCCTGGGCCAAGACCGGGGTGAGCCCCGCGTCATTTAACAACATATCAATTATATAAATGCGGACAGCGAACTTACAAGAGCATAAAAAAAAGAGGGCATGATGCCCTCTTTTTACTGAAAGTTGGACTAGGCTGAACGGTTTAGTTCGCAACAATAGTGTAGGTAATTGTTTCCAGATACAGCCCGTACAACGCGGTCTTGTTGGTAGCCCAGGACGCATTCAAGAAGATTTCATCATCGATGGTCGCAGCTGTCTGGTTGTCGGTCCAGGTGAGGCCGGCAACTGCATTCAGATCGCCTGTAAGTGTTCCATCAGCATCAGCGGTAATCTCTGCGGCGGTGAGGACTTTCTCCGGTGTGCCTTTGATAAACTTGCGGGCAAGGGCGGTTCCAGCAACATAGCTGCCGGTACCGGTTGCCAGGCCTTCCACGATTGACGCATCGGACATTGCGATTGATTGCCCGCCGGAAGTCTTAAAAACGCCCTGATTTCCAAGAGTCCAGTTCACGGTGAAACTTGCATCATTCTCGTTTACAATGAATGCGGCGATATTCACCATGTTGCCCGGGCTGCTAAGGTCCAGGGACAGCACGCCGACGCCGACAATCGTGCTCACGAGAGGAATGTTACCTCCAACCTCCATACTGTCCGGCCATTATCGGGGCTCCCACTACTGCGACGACTGAAAGGGCGATTGCCATTTTTTTGAGCGTATTCATGAGTCTCTCCTTTGGGTGAAATGTCAAAAACAAGACCTCTGATCATTCTCGCGCGATTGCGCACTGCTGTGTGTTTTTGTTGCTACCGTTCACCCCCTTCTTTGATGGGCTTCCCCGAATATCTTTTGGTTGATTTCATGCGTTCGGTGACTTTTTCTTAGGCTGCGCGTTTCTAGTACTTCAATCTAAGCGCTTAAGCAAATGTAATTATATGGCCAACTTGAAAGAATGTCAATAGAAAAATAAAACATATTCATAATACTATTTTTTCAGCAGCGCGTTTTTGCCGGAAGAGCGCAACCTATTGTAGTTTGACGCTCGCCGGACCTGTCGCCGACATCAAACTCTATATAAAGCAATGCGTTACGTGAATTGGGTCTAATCGTCAATACTACGGAGATCGTGCTTATGCCTTGTAAATCATCGGGGACAGAGGCAAAGCCGCGGCGAGCGCAACTTGACTGATGCGACACCACATCTTGTGGTTCCCCTAAAGACCAGAAAAGCCTTTTTTTTTAGGTTTGCCGGCGGCCTTTGGTGTCAGATCTGCGCGCAGGTGCGGTTATAATGCTAAGGATGGGATGGCGCGGAATGCAGGGAAGGAGTCGTAAAAACTTGATTTGTTGAAGGTGCTCATATGCTCGAACCGCCCATATCACTCCAGCGCCTTGCCCCAGGCGCCGTCAAACACAAACTCAGCCTGCGGCCGCCGTGTTCGCGGCGCAACTTCCCATTTGGAAAGTTGTTCCGGAAGCGAAGCGGGATCGCCGGCATAGCCCATGGCGATAGCCGCAAGGGGCAGAAATCCGCCTGGAACAGAAAGCTCGGCTATCGCTTTCTGCGCGTCGAATCCGCCCATCTGATGCACGGAAACTCCCTCGGCCGCGGCCTGAAAGGTAAGGTGGGCCGCGGACTGGCCGCAATCGTAGGCATGCCACTTGTTGGGCGTCGTGCCGTCGGCAAAGGTCACGCGTCCGCACAGAATCGCGAGAATGGCCGCGTGCGCGGCCCATTCCTGGTTCTTCGGGGTGAGAACGGAGCATATTCGCTCAAATGCAGGGCCCTGGTTCCTTATCCCCGCAACGTAGAACCATTCCTGGTCGTTGCGGCACGAGGCAGACCATCGGGCTGCCTCGAAAATCCGCCGGAGCACGGCAGATTCGATCGGCTTGTCGAGAAATGCACGCGGGCTGTAGCGATTCTTCAGGAGAGGGTGTATTTCGAAGTCGGTCTTTGCAGGGTTGGGCATGGAGGATCTTTCTTCCGTCTCACACCTCACCCCTTCTCCCCCAGCCCCTCTTCCCCTCTCCTTGGCAAGGAGAGGGGAAGAGGGGTGCCCGAAGGGCGGGGTGATAGGGTGAGGTGCTGGACTTAGGCGATTATTTTCTTGATATATTCCGGCAGCAGAAACGCGCCGCGGTGAATGTCTGCATTGTAATAATGGCAGCGCTTGGCAACGGACGAATACCGTTTGTCGTTGAATTTATCAAGATCAGCACCGTCTTTGGCGCAAATCACGAAGCTGCACATGCCCTCGGGGAACGAGGGCATGGTACAGGTATACAACTTGAATGCGCTAAAAAGCGACGATATTGTGGCCACCGTTGAACGCAGGTACTCGCCCCGGATAGTGGGTGAATCGGTCTGGAACACCGCGATGCCGCCTTTGTCGAGCCGGTCGTACACGAGTTTGTAAAAATCGGTGGTTTCCAGAGACTGCACCGGCCCGCCCGGATCATAGGAATCAACGAGGATCACGTCGAACAGTTCCTTCGATTTCGTCAGGTACGAGCAGCCTTCGGCGAATTCGGCACGGCTCCGCTTGTCGGCGAACGATTTTGCGAGCGCGGGGAAATGGGCCACGACCGCCTCTTTGACCATTTTGTCAATTTCGACCACGAGGGCGGTGTCCACGTCCTTGTACTTGAGCACCTCCCGCAGCACCCCGCCGTCCCCGCCGCCGATGACGCACACACGGCGCGGATCGTGGTGCATGTTCATGGCCGGGTGCGCGATCGACTCGTGGTAGATGTATTCGTCGCGCTCGGTAAGCACTATGTTGTCGGCGAGCACAAGTACCTTGCCGAACGCGTAGGTGTGGAACACTTCGATCTTCTGGAAGGGGCTGGCGCCGTAGTACAGGGCGTGCTTTGCGCGGATGGAAATGCCGGCGAGGCCGTTAACGAGGTTCTCCAGCCACAAAGAGGCATTGGTTCCGGTTTCGTACCGAGGAGTTGTTTCCATAAGAGATTCCTTCAGGTAGAAGAAATTCTCACCACAGAGACACAGAGGACACCGAGAAAAAACGGATTAAAGATTGAAAATTAAAGATTAGAAATTTTTAATCTTGAATCTCTAATTTGTAACTTCTTCATCTCCGCGCTCTCTGTGTCTCTGTGCCTCTGTGGTGAATCTTTGTTATATTTCTATCAGTCAATAACGACAATTTTCGCTTTTGGAAATCCGTTGAACGTGGTCGCGCTCGCGGTGGTGTAGGCGCCCATGGAATCAAACAGCAGCACGTCGCCGATCTCAAGCTGCGGAAGCGCGATGTTCTCGTACAGCACGTCTATCGAGTCGCAGGTCGGCCCGGCCAGGACCGAATTGAACGTCTCGCCCGACCGTGGTACAAGAAGCGGGTAGTCGGCATGGTCGAACATTTTGCCCGAAAACGAACCGTACAATCCTTCGTCAAGGTAATACCACCACACGCCGCTGCGCAAGGACTTGCCCATCACCCGCGCGGCAAGCACCATGCATGGCCCGGACAGCACCCTGCCCGGCTCGGCAATAATGCGATAGTTGGAAAAGTACCGCTCGAGATATTCGTTGATGGGCTGGCAGAACCGCTGAATGGGCAGCACGGGATTCAGGTAGTTAATGGGAAATCCGCCGCCGATGTCGATGGTGTTCAGGATTATGCCGTTGAGCGCGGCCTTGCGGCAGATGTCCCTGCAGAAATCAAGCGCCTCGATGTATTTAAGGGGATTCTCGTTTTGTGAACCGGCATGGAAGCTGATGCCGGCAACGGAAAGGCCCATGCCGTGCGCCTTTTCGATAAGCGAGAATGTCTGGGTGGGAGCGCATCCGAACTTGTGCGACAGGTTTACCATGCAAGAGGGGTTCTGGACGCTCATGCGGACCAGGAGCCTGGCGCGGTCCTTGTACAGGAGAAATTTCGAGAGTTCGAATTCGTTGTCCACGACAAAGAGCGTCACGCCGAAATCGAGCGCATAGCGGATGTCCGAATCGCGTTTGATGGGGTGCGTGTGCATGCACTTTTCCGCAGGCACGCCGCATTGCTTGACGATATCGATCTCGCCGTTGGTGCAGATGTCGAACAGGCTGCCCTCCTGCTGGAGGATATCGATGATCTCCGGCTGGGCATTGGACTTGACGGCATAAAAAAGCTCCACGCCCGGCAAAGCATAGGCCAGAGACCGATAGCTCTCGCGAAGCCTGCTTTGCGATAGAAAAAGAGACGGC